>Ga0065721_10050950_pt1 | contig 16918 bp, 11 predicted proteins | sample Mesricmetagenome_FD_59108 | JGI IMG/M metagenome (GOLD analysis project Ga0065721, IMG submission 59108) | Mesophilic microbial community from rice straw/compost enrichment Sample: eDNA_1 v2 (version 2) | ecosystem: Engineered > Solid waste > Grass > Composting > Bioreactor | place: USA: Davis... | reverse complement strand
GGCGTGCGAGGTCTGGCCGATCGAGCGTATGGGTGAAGAAGAACCGCAGCGCCGCGACGATGCTGTTCATGGTCGGCACCGGCATGCCGCCCTCGCGCTGCTCGATCTGGAACCGGCGCAGATCCTCGGCGGTGGCGGTATCGGGAGGGCGCCCGAGGAAGGTCGCGAACCGCCCAACATCGCGGATGTAGTTGCGCTGCGTCTCGCGGCTGAAGTGTCGCATGTTCATGTCGTCGATCAGGCGCTGACGCAGCGGGCTGATGGGCGCAGCGGGGGCAACAGGGACAAGCTCGTTCATCGGTCGACTCCTTGGTTGAAGGAGCCGAAATGCTCTGCCCGCGCGGAGCCTTGCTCAATCCACGCGCCACGCCCGCCGTTCTACCTCAATCGCGCCGCCAGCACCTCTCCGCGGAGCGGTTCGTGCAACGGCCCAAGAGCCGCTAGACCGCTCTCGCTGTGTGCTGCCGGTCGGCCAGGCACCTTCTTGCTTCGCTCATGTCGATCATAGAAGCGGGACGCGGGTTGAAGCATCGCAGCTTGCGTAGCGTCGCCGCAGCAAAAAGCTGCTCGAGGATCTTACAAGACGACCTGTGTTGCGTGCGCACTTTGGCAGCGATTGCTGGCCAGCCTAGTCCCCGAAGATGGTAAGTCGCCGGGCGGTTGCGAATGGGCGCGTGGTCATCGAACGTGATGTAGATCGTCTCGCCGATCACCTCCCAAGCGCCCGGCCGAAGCCTACCACGGCACCTACGATCATCACAGGCGCCCGTGGGTTCACGGAGATGAGCTGACGGACGCTCAGGATCAAACCTGTCGGTAGCTGCTTCAATCAGCTCCAAAAGCGATCGAGAAGATCCGCCTTAATGCATGATCGTCCGCTACCCCTCGCCTCTACCGGTGGATGCAACCTCAAGAAACTGGGTTCCCCCGTGTTTGTGACCATCTCCCACCCTGCCACCGGCGGATGACTGTCTCGACAGTAGGCGGTCCTGAAGAAAACTGAGAAGCGCGACGACGCTAGGCTTTGCGGCCTTTTCCTTGGGCACCTGCGCCTTGATCCACATGGGGGGCGGCCTGAACTGGCCCAGCACCACGTTGATCGTTCCTGCTGCGCGCTCCCGTTCTACAAGAAAGCTCGGTAAGACGGCGATGCCCAGCCCCTGGCTCACAGCCTCGCGCAGGACGACCGCATCGTTGACGGCTAGGCGCGGCTTGACCGTGACCGCATAATCACCGTTCTCACCGTAAAAATGCCAGGTTTTGCCGTGCAGGAGGGACACCAGACAGCGATGGTGCGACAGGTCCTGCGGGTGGCCGGGTTCGCCATACCGTTCAACATAGGCGCGACTTGCGTAGGCTGCGCAAGGATATGGCATCAGCGAATAGTCCCGGACCTCCTCGTAGACGGAGGGCCGGGTCCCGATGGTCAGGTCGCAATTTCGACCCAAGGGATTATCTAGCCTATCGGTCAGCCGCAGATCGAGCTCCACGCCAGGATTCTCGGCCAGGAAATCACAGAAGATCGGGCCCAGGATCATCGCCGTTACCGAACCCGGGGCTTCGACCCGAAGGTGGCCACTGATCTGCTCACTCCAGGCGACATCGCGTATTTCGTCATATTCCCCGATCAACTTCATGCAGCGGGGCAACAGCCGCGCTCCGTCCTCGGTCAACCGCAATTCGCGGGTCGTCCTCTGAAAGAGCGGCACGCGAAGCTCATGCTCCAGCTGTCCAATGCGCTTCGACACGACCGATGGTGAGATCGAAAAGGAGCGGGCGGCGGCCGCAAAGCTGCCTAAGCGCGCCGCAGCAACGAAGGTGCGAATATTCAGCAGACTGTCCATTGTTCTCGATCTGCGAAGAGTGACGTCTCAACCTGCACTATTATCGACATAGCAGGAGTGACGTACCCAGAGAACCGAGATCGACGCAGATTCGGTCCGATGGGAGAGCGGGCATGATGTGGATGAGAGGCAGCCGTGTATCGGTGCTGGCAGTGGCAATCGCGTCCTGCGGTGTGAGTTGGAACGGCGCCAGAGCTCAAGAATCTGGTGCTGACACAACGGTGAGCGGGCCGTCCGTCGCAGGGCCGGCGCCTGCGGGCGAGTCCATCATCGTCACTGGGTCGCGCATCCGCTCCACCTTCGATCGGCCCACCCCAGTGTCGATCCTGGGAGCGGAACGGCTGGAGGAGCGCGGCGCGAGCAATCTCGGCGACGCTCTGAACGAGCTGCCAGTGTTCCGCGCGACCCAAACCCCGGCGACGGCGGGCCTCCTCCCAGAAGCGGGGTATGTCGGCGGCCGTATTCTGGATTTGCGCGGCCTTGGCGCGGTCAGGACGCTGACGCTGGTGGACGGGAAGCGCTTCGTGCCCTCCACCACGCAGAGCACCGTGGATACGAACATGATCCCGTCCATACTCCTCTCACGCGCGGAGGTGGTCACCGGAGGCGCATCGGCGGTTTACGGTTCCGACGCGGTTTCGGGCGTGGCGAACCTGCTGATCAACAAGGAGCTGACGGGCTACAAGTTCAACGCCCAAGCCGGCATCTCCAACGAGGGGGACAATGCCACCCGCCAGATCGGCGCTGCGGGTGGTTGGGATCTTGGATCCAACGTCCACCTGATCGTCGGCGGCGAGTGGGAGAAGAGCGACGGCATCTCCGGCTGCGAGGAGCGCGACTGGTGCCGCAACGGTCTGATCAATGTCGGCCGCAACACGCTGGCGCCCGGGCAGGTGCCGACCATCCCCGCAACCAGCATCGTGCCCGATGCCTACACCTGGAGCGCGCCGTTCAACGGCGTGACGACGCCGCCAAGCAGCGCCTTTGTCGGCAGGGACGTACCAGCGCTGCGCCCGATCGACGGCATCACCTTCGGTCCCGATGGAACGCCGAGGCGCTTCCAGTTCGGCTATCTGGTCAATCCCATCTGGCAGGCCGGCGGCGAGATCGACCAGCCGCGCGGGAAGAACGTCTATTTCGATTTCCCCATCGTCTCTCCGACACAGCGCTGGACCACGATGGGCTATCTCACCTGGGATGCGAGCGAAGACCTGACGCTGGAGCTGGGCCTGACCTACGGGCACGGAGAAGGCCAGCATCGCAGCCCCGCCCATCGCAGCACGGCGATCGTCATCCGGGACGACAACCCCTTCCTGCCGCGATCATCCGATCCCTCGCTCGACATCCCGACGATCCTGGCAAATAGCGGCCTCACCAGCTTCACGCTCGGCAAGGGATTCGACGATGTCGGCCCCGGAGGTGTGCTGGTCGAGAACGATGTTCTGCGCGTGGTTGGCGCCGCCGAGTACAACCTCGACGACAATTGGACGGTGGACGCGTATTATCAGTTCGGGCGGAACGAGTTCCGGTCCGACTTCACCAACAAGGTCATCACACGCAACGTCAACGCCGCACTGGATGCGACGACGCTGAACGGCCAGCCGGTGTGTCGCATCAATGTCGATACGAACCCGGCGAATGACGACCCGGCCTGCGTGCCGCTCAACCCGTTCGGCTACGCCAATGGGCCGAACTTCGCGGCGGCGAAGGATTACGTCACCTCGACCGGTTTTCAGACCAACGTCACAACCCAGCATGTCGTCGCAGCCAACCTGACCGGAGAGCTTTTGCAATTGCCCGCCGGCGGGCTTGGCGTGGCCGTGGGCGGAGAGTTCCGCAGCGACAAGGTGGAGGGTGACACAGATCCGCTTTCTCAGGCCAACGCCTTCATCAACCAGAACGGCTCGCTCGTTTCGGGCAAGATCGAGGTCCGGGAGTTCTATGGCGAGTTGAACGTCCCCGTGCTCGCCGACCAGCCCTTTTTCCGGGAGCTGGGGCTGGATGGGGCGGTGCGGCAGACGCATTACCGCCGATCAAGCGACTTCTTCGAGAGCAGCAGCGTTGACGTGACGACCTGGAAGGTCGGCGGGGTCTGGGCACCGGTCGACGGCATCAGGTTCCGCGTCTCCCGCTCCCGCGATATCCGCGCGCCTAACGTGGCGGAGCTGTTCGGTCCCGTGACGACCCGGACGGGCATCCTGACCGACACGGGCAATGGCGGGCAGCAGGTGATCGTGGAGATCATCAGCGGCTCCAACGCGAACCTCGCGCCGGAGCGAGCCGACACCTTCACCGCGGGCGTCGTGCTCCAGCCGACGGGCGGCTTCTTGAGCCGGTTCCGCGCATCCGCGGACTATTACGACATCAGCATCGATGACGCGATCAGCACCTTGGGGCAGCAGAACATCGTCAACCGGTGCGTCGACGGCGATGCGCTCAGCTGCTCGCTAGTAGTTCGCGATGCCAGCAACAACGTCGTGAGCGTCACCGACACGGTTCAGAACGTGAACCAGTTGATCGCGCGCGGAGTGGATTTTCAACTCGACTATCAGCAGCCGCTCGGCGGGGACAACACGCTGAGCCTCAACGTGCTGGCCAGCTACGTGAAGGACCTCATCACGATCGATGCCGTGGGCGAGACCGAGCGTGCGGGGCAGACGGGTCTGCGGGGCGGCACGCCGCCGGGCATTCCAGACTGGACCATCGACGCAACGGCGCGTCTGGACTTCGGCGACAGCTTCACCTTCTCCAGCCATTTCCGCTGGATCAACAAGGGCTTCTTCTTCCCCACCTTCCTGGAACCTGGTGATCCCGGCTATTCGCTCGAATCGCCGAATAGCGTGAACACGAACACCCTGCCCTCCCGTTTCTATGTGGACCTGTTCGCATCAGCGAGGGTGCCCACGGGCGACAATGGCGAGGTGGAGGTCTTTGCCGGAATCGACAACCTGCTGAACCAGGACCCGCCCCGCTTCCCGGGCGCGAACGGCAGCGGCAACAACGTTTTGTTCAATCCCGTTGGCCGGATGTTCAAGGCGGGCGTTCGCGCCAATTTCTAGCCGGCGATCCTCAAGCGGCACCACGCCAGGATTGGCGCCTGAGCGCAGCTTGGCGGCTGATCACGATCAAACAAGGAAGGTACTTCCCGATGACACTCCGCAGCCTCAGCGCGAATTCCCCAAGTCGGCGAGCAAACTGGAAAGCCCTCGGCCTCAGCGCGGAGGACATGGAGAAGCCGAAGATCGCGGTCGTGAACTCCTCCTCCGAACTGGCGATCTGCTACGCCCACCTCGATGGCATCGCCAGGATCGTGAAGGAGGAGATCAGGGCGGCAGGCGGCGTGCCTTTTGAGGTCCGCACGGCTGCCCCGTCAGACTTCATCACAGGCGCGGCGAAGTCCGGCAGCTACATTCTTGCCGGGCGCGACATCATCGCGAACGACATCGAGGTGCAGGTGGAGGCGGCGCTGCTCGATGGCATGATCTGCCTCACCAGCTGCGACAAAACCCCGCCCGGGCATCTGATGGCGGCGGCTCGGCTCAACATCCCCACCATCCTCGTCATTGGAGGCTATCAGCCGGCGGGCTCGATCGATGGCGAGCCCGTTGACGTTGAGGATGTTTGGAGCGGCTCCATCGGAGAGCGGTTCGGGAAAGTCCCTAAGTTCCCGGTCGTACAAATGGCCGAGAATGCGATCATGGGCCCTGGCGTGTGTGCGGGCATGGCGACGGCCAACACGATGCATTCCGTGGTTGAGGCCCTCGGCATGGCACTGCCTGGCCATGCGCCGGTGCGAGCCAACAGCCCAAAGATGCAGGCCAATGCCCGGGCAGCCGCGCGGCGGATCGTCGAGATGGTCGGCGAGGATCTGAGGCCGCGTCAAATCCTGACGGAAGGCGCGTTCCGCAACGCGATAGCCACCGTGCTGGCGGTGTCCGGATCGATCAACGCCATCAAGCACCTGCAGGCCACCGCCATTGAGGCGGAGAACGGGCTCGATGTCTTCGCCCTGTGGGAGGAGATGGCAGATGTGCCGGTGCTCTCCGCCGTGCGACCCACTGGCGATGTACGCATCGAGCAGTTCGAGGATGCTGGCGGTGCGCGGGCAGTGCTGAAGCGGCTGGAGAGCCGGATCGACACCTCCGCGTTGACCTGCACTGGCAAGACGCTCGGCGAGAACCTCGCAGGCTACGAGATTCCGGGGCCGGACATCATTCGGCCGATGGAGGATCCGGTGGGGACAGGCCCGTCCATCGCGATCCTGCGTGGGAGCTTCGCCGACACCGCCGTGGTTCGCCTAGGCATCCGCGACGGCTCTCGCCCGGAGGAGTTCAGCGGGCCGGCACGCGTCTTTGAGGATACCACAAGCTGCATGCAGGCGATCGAGGATGGCGTGATCCAGCACGGGGACGTGATCGTAAGCCGGAATCAGGGCCTCCGCGGCGGCCCGGCGATGGGCGGTGGTGCTTCGCTGATCCTGTTCGCGCTGGATGCGGCGGGCCTCGCCAAGACCACGGCGTTCGTAACCGACGGACAGCTCTCCGGCCTATGCCTTAAGGGCCTCACCGTCGCGGAGGTTTCCCCCGAGGCGGCGACAGGCGGCCCGATCGGGAAGATCCGCGATGGCGACATGATCACGGTCAGCGTCGCGAACCGGCGCATCGATGTCGACGTGGCGGCCGATGAGCTTGCCGCACGCCCCGGGGTCGGCTTCCGGGTTCCCGCCAGCGGGTATCTCGATACCTTCCGCCATGATGTGCGGGACATGAGCACGGGCGGCGTGCTCGTCCCATCCAAGGAGTAGCCGATCGTGGTGCGCTTGAGCGATGAAGAGAAGGCGATGCGGGACGGCGGCCACGGGCCTGCGGTCGCCAAGGCGATGGACCTCCTGATCCGCTACGCCGAGGCGCTGGGGGCGGAGGACTTCGTCTACACCGACAACATCGCCGGCGTACCCGGATCGTCACCGCAATGGGTCAAGGATCATTTCGCAGCGGATGGCGGCGACTACCGCGCCGTGTTCTCACGCTTCGACCTCGATTCTGATGAGGTCGTGGACGTGCCGCGCATCACCGGCTTCAGTTGCCACCTGCAAGGCGGGATGGACCCCGAGCTCTGGCGCGAACAGGGCATGACCGAAGCGGCGTTCGAGAACTTTCGCGCGGATGAGCGCGAGGTGGCGACACATGGTATCCAGGTGCTCAAGACCTGTACGCCCTATCTCGCCGGGAATGTTCCGGTGATGGGCGAGCACTGCGCTTGGATGGAGTCGAGCGCCGTCGTGTTCTGCAACTCCGTCATTGGCGGGCGCACGAATTGCGAGGGGCGGGAATCCACCAGCGCGGCGATGCTGGCGAAGCGGATCCCCAACTGGGGCTTCCACAAGGACGAGTTTCGCCGGGGGCAGCACCTGATCGAGGTGGAGGTGCCGGTCGACACGATCTTCGAGTGGGGGATGCTCGGCTATTTCACCGGAGCGGCGGTGGAGGACGCGATTCCGGTGCTGGAGGGGACCATCGATGCGCCCGCTTTGATCAAGCACAAGCATTTTGGCGCTGCGGCAGCCTCTTCGGGCGGCGTGGAGATGTACCACATGGTCGGCATCACCCCTGAGGCGCCCAGCCAGTTGGCGGCGTTCGGCGGCGAGGCGCGCGGCGAGCGGTTCCGCTACGGCCCGCAGGAACGGCGTGCGATCTACGAGCGCCTCAACAGCATCGGCGATAGCCGTGATGTCGACTACGTGATGCTCGGTTGCCCGCATTACTCGATCGATCAGCTAGCGGAGGTCGCGAGCATGCTCGACGGCCGCGTAGTGCATGAGAACTGCAACCTGTGGATCTTCACCAGCCGGGCGGTGAAGGTGACGGCGGAGGCCAGCGGCTATGCCGATATCATCCGCAGAGCGGGTGCTCACCTGATGACGGACACGTGCTCCGCGATCAGCCAGGCCGTACCGCCGGGCACGAAAGTGGCCGCTTTCGACAGCGCCAAGCAGACCCATTACCTGCCCGCGATCATGGGGATCGAAGGCTGGTTCGGCACGACTCAGGATTGCGTCAACGCGGCCTGCACCGGTCGCTGGGAAGGAAGGCTGAACTGATGGCGACGCTGGCAATCAAAGCACCCGACGTGGTGATCCGTGGCCGCAAGGTGGTCGCCGGCGTGGTGGAGGGTGAGGCTCTCGTCACGCACCAGACGATTTCCGGTTGGGGCGGCGTCAACCCGATGAGGGGCGAGATCATCGAGACTCATCATGAACTGCGCGGCCAGAGCTTCGCCGGCAAGATCCTTGTCTTCCCCGGAGCGAAAGGGTCATCCGGCTGGTCGGCAATGTTCCACACGACGCGGCTGACGGGAATGGCGCCGATCGGCATGCTCTACAACATCACGACAACCAAGGCTGCGCTGGGCGCCGTCGTGATGCGGGTGCCGACGATGACGGATCTCGATCTGGATCCGCTCGAACAGATCAGCACGGGTGACTGGGTCAGGATCGACGCGGATGCCGGCGTGGTGTCCATCTGGAAAGGCGGGCGGCCGTGACGATGCGAGCGGATCGAGTGCAAGGATCAGGACGAGGGGACCAGTGCCAGTGACAGACGATCGCCCCGTGGACGACCGCCCTGCCCTCCAGACGGTCCAAGGCCATTCGGAAGAACGCTTCCTTGGCTCGGATATCTTCCGATCCAATCGCCACACCTTGCCGCCGCCGCGTCGCGGAGGGACGGTGCGCGAGGAAGCCCGGGAAATCGACGTATACCACACATGCGACGTGGTGGTGATCGGCGGCGGCCCGGCTGGATGCGCAGCCGCATGGGCAGCCGCCAAAGCCGGTGCGGACGTCACGCTGGTGGAGCGATACAATTGCCTCGGCGGCCTCTCCACCGGAGGCCTCGTGATGTGGATCGACCGCATGACGGACTGGCAGGGCAACCATGTCATTCAGGGTTTTGCCCGCCACTTCATCGAGCGGATGCCTGCTGACGGCGTTGCGGGACCGCCCCGGGAGGATTGGGGCTCCACCGACCCCGTGAAGGCCGGCTACTGGGGCCAGCGCACCACTGCCTTCCACGGCATCGTGCAATGGGCTCCGACGCTCGATCCTGAGCGGATGAAGCTCAACGCGCAGGAGATGCTCCTTGAGGCTGGCGTACGGCTGGTCTTCCACGCCTGGGCGGCACGGCCGATGGTTGAGGATGGCGCGGCGAAAGGCGTGATCTTCGAGAGCAAGGCCGGCCGGCAAGCCCTGCTGGCGAAGGTGGTGGTGGACACGACCGGGGACGGCGACGTGTTCGCCCGCGCCGGAGCGGAGTTCGACACCGATATCGAGGAAGGCGATGTCCACCACTCGATGAACACCGGCTGGGTGCTCGGCGGGGTGGACATGAACCGCTGGATCAACTGGAAAACGCTCTACCCTGAGCAGTTGCGCGACTTCATGGATCGCGGCCGGCAGGAACTGGGCTTCTTCCAGACTCCTTATGTCAGTTGGCGACCCGATATCGGCCTGTGGCTCGGTCCTCGACAATCGGGCCTCTCAGCCCTCGATGTCGATGACATGACGGAGGTGGAGATCCGCAGCCACCGCTTGATGGAGGGGCACTGCCAGTTCTTCCGCAAACATGCGCCGGGCTTCGAGAATGCTTTCAGCCTGCAAAGCGCGAGCCAGCTGGGCGTGCGTCACACCCGTCGGCTTGCGGGCGTGGGACGGATCGAGCGCAAGGATTGGGGCAACGGCACTCCCGTCGCGGACGAGGTGGGGGTTAGCCCCTCGATCAGTCCGAAGTTTCCGGTTGTCTCGGTGCCCTACGGTTCGTTGGTCCCGCGTGGGCTCGACGGCTTGCTTGCGGCCGGGCGACACATCAGTTGTGATGCCAACAGCCACGGCTTCATGCGAGAGATCCCGCAATGCTGGTTGACCGGCCATGCCGCCGGGGCGGCAGCGGCGGTCGCAGCGAACAGAGGTGTTCAGCCTCGTGCCGTTGATGTGCAGGAGGTGCGGCAGGTGCTGCGCAGCCAGGGCGCGCATCTCAGCGATGAGCTTCCAGCTTCCCCGCCGCGGACGGCACAGGTGACAGTCGCTTGAGCACGACTGCACCTCGGACGCTGGACGTCGGGCAGTTTCTGCACGACTTGCGCTTCTCGCGCTATCACCTCACCATCTTGGTCCTGTGCAGCCTGGTGACATTTTTTGACGGCCAGGATTTCTCCGCCCTCGCCTACGCCCTGCCTTACATCCGCGACGACATGAACATCTCGGACGAGATGACGGGCTATGTCAGTTCAGCCGCCTTCCTTGGGCAAATGATAGGGTCGCTGTTCGGGTCTTACATGGGCGATCTGTTCGGCCGCCGCCCGGTGATCATCGTTTGCACCATCGGCAGCGCCCTGCTGACGTTCGCGGTTGGGTTCGCTGCCTCGCCCGAACAGCTGATCGGCCTCCGCTTCCTCAGTGGATTGGCGATCGGCGGCCTGCTTGCTCCCGTCTGGGCACTCAGCATCGAGAGCATGCCCAAGGCGATGCGGGCGACCAGCGTCACCATCATCATGATGGGGTTTTCTTTCGGTAGCGCGTCCGCCGGGCCGATCGCCAACTGGACTGCACCCTATCTGGGGTGGGAAGGCATCTTCTGGGTCTGCGGGATCATGACCGGCGTCTTCTCGCTGATCCTGTTCTTCATGCTGCCGGAAAGCGCCCGCTGGATGGTCGCCACTCAGAAGCCGCAACAAAAGATTGTCCCCTTGCTGAGCCGCTTCAATCCCCATTTCGACGCGAAGGGCTACGACAGCTTCAGTATACAAGATGAGCGGCAGACGAAAGCGGGCGCTAACCCTATGGATAAGTTCCGCGAACTGTTCGCCGGTGCGCTCGTCCTCGTCACGCCGCTTATCTGGGCCGCCTACTTTTTCTCCAGTTTTGCGATTTACCTGAAGAGTGCCTATGGAGTGATCTTCATCGAGAATCTTGGCGTCGCGCGGCAGGACGCGGCGTGGCTGGGCTCCATTGGCGCTGTTCTGGGAGCGATTGGGGGCGTGGTGCTGCTGGCTCTAACGGAGCGTCGTGGGCCAGGCTGGATCGCCTGCGCCCCTTTGCTGGGCATTCCGGCCGTCCTCCTGATCGGCACAGGGTTTGCTCTCGATGGAGCCGCCTTCATCCCGGTTCTCCTCTTGGGCTTCGTAGCTGTCGGAGCAGGGCACGCGGCGGTGATTTCGATCACCAGCATCTATTACCCCAGCGCAGTACGCGCGACAGGTGGTGGCTGGGCCAGTTTCATGGCGAAATTCGCCGCGGTTGCCGCACCCATCTTTGGTGCGCAGTTCCTAGCTGGCCGAGAGGGGGCAATGTCAGGATACAACTTCACCGCGCTTTGCCTCGCCAGTATCGTCCTCTGCGTGCTCCTGCTGGCTTATTTCGCGCGGGGCCTGAATCAGGCTGAAGTGGCCAGTTCCACCCGATAGATGATCATCATCTCCTAGGGCCCACGCTGCCATGGCGGATGACCGTGGAGCTTTGTCAGCGAAGAGCCACATCCCCTTGTAACTCAACTGACCCGGATGCGGAGCGCCGGACCAGATCAAATCCCGGCGGCACTCCCATCGAATCAATCGCCCAGGTCACATGTCGATATCGCCCGGCGAGAAATGGCTCTCCTGCAGATGATCCAGGGCTCTGAGCGCCTGGTAGGCGCTCGACCAACGCCGGCGTCGACAAGCATCTGCTGTTCTTGCCGCGAGCCCCCGAACCGCTGGCGGCCTTCATTTAAGTCACCCAACTAGCCGCACCTGCCGAGCAGTAGCAGTCGCGCGCACTGAGACGTGCGCCAAACCCCCGTTGTATACACGCTACAAATGTGGCACGCTACAAATGTAGCAGTGAGGCGGAGGCCGCCCATGTTGAAGAAGTTGCCGCCGCGCGAGCGCGAGATTGTCGACTTGCTCTACGAGCGCGGCGACCTGACCGTCGCGGAGATCTCGGAAGCTCTGCCTGGGCAACTCAGCGGCTCGGCTGTCCGGACGATGCTCAGCCGGCTCGAGCACAAGGGCTTCGTTCGCCGAACCGATAGCTCTAACGGCTATCTCTATCGACCTGCTGTGCCCGACAGTCAGGCGCGCAAGACCGCACTCAAGGAACTGGTGCGGGTATTCTTTCGCGGCTCCTCCGCGGGCGCAGCCACAGCGCTTCTCGGCATGTCCGAACGGCTGGACGAGACCGAGCTCGACGAGCTTGAAGCCCTGATCGCCAAGGCCCGTGCCGCCAGAGGAAAGGGGGGTGAACGATGATCGCGCTCTTCGCCGCAAAGGCGGTCGTGATCGCCGGCGGAACCCTGCTGGTACTGCGGTTCATGCGCGGCCGCTCAGCTGCAGATCGGAGCTGGATCGCGCATCTCGGCTTGGCTGCCCTCGCTGCGCTGCCGCTCGGATCGATGCTGTTTCCGCCGCTGGAAGTGGCGACGTCCTTTGCCACGGCCTTGGCCGCCGGCCTGATGGCAAGCTCGGGCGCCACGTGGGTCGGGCCTATCGCGCTTGAAGCCCGCATACCCGTTGCGGAGCCGGGCTGGGCTCAAACGTTGAGCTGGCTGCTCCTGGCCTATGCTGTGGTCGCCCTGTTTATCATCGCCCGAACGCTGCTGGCGTTACTGCGGCTGGTGCTGCTGACGAACCGCGCTCGCGCGGTGACCGACGATTACTGGCTCGAGGCGCTAGCCCGGGGCCGGCAGCGGACCGGATTCACCAAGAGCACCGCATTGCTGGTCAGCCGCGAGATCACCTCTCCGGTAAGCTGGGGGGTGCTGCGGCCCAAGATCCTGCTCAACACCGATGCCATCGCGCGCGCCGACGCGGACGCCATCGTGGCTCACGAGCTGGCGCACCTCGCGCGGGCGGACTGGGCCAAGCTGGTGCTTGCCCGGGCGGCCGTGGCGTTGTTCTGGTTCAATCCCCTTGCCTGGCTGTTGGCGCGAGAGGCGCACCAGCTGCGCGAGGAAGCGGCCGACGACGCAGTGCTGACCGCGGACGTCGAGGACACGGCTTACGCGAGCTTGCTTGTCAGCGCCGCCCGCCTGCAAAGGAACAGCCGGCTGCTCGGCGCCCATGGCGTCGCGCCCACGCGGAAATCGCTTGCTCAGCGTGTCCTGCGGGTGCTCGACCGCAGAATAAACCGTTCGGCCGGTGGCCCCCGCTGGGCGGCGGCCATGGCCCTCGGCGCGGCCGCCCTGGCGGCGCCGCTGACGACCTTGCAGTTCACCGATACAGCGGGCGCGTCCTCGGTCTCCGCGCAAGATACGGTGACGTTTGACCTTCGCATCCCGGAGCGCAGACCGAGCGCAGTCGCGGCTCCGACGATCGACGCTGGGGTGCAATCCTCGGCCGCGGCAGAGCAAAGCCGGATCTCGGCCGGCTCGGCGGCAGCGGATAGCCCATTGCAATGGGGGAGGAGAGAGTAATGATCAGTCGGGCATTCCTTGCGATCCTGGCGCCGGCCTTGGTTATCGCCACTACGCAGGCGCAGGCGCAGGAAGGCGCCAGGCCTCAGGCGCAAGTCTTCGCGAAGCTCAGCGACATCGAAGTAGAGCGCCGTGTCGGCGCGGTGATCGACAAAATCGCGACCCACCCCGAGTTCGTCGGCCTGTCGGTGGCGGTCGCGCGCGGCGACAACCTGATCGTAGATCGCGGCTACGGCATCGCCGACCTCGAGTGGAATGTGCCAGTCGATGCGAGCACGATCTTTCGCATCGGTTCGATGACCAAGCAGTTCACCGCTGCGGCGACCCTCAAGCTAGCCGAGCAGGGCAAGCTTGGCCTCGACGATCCGTTGAGCCGATACGTGCCCGAGTTCGACACCGGCGGCCGCGTGGTGACGATCCGCCAGATGCTCAACCACACTTCGGGCATCCCTGAATATACAATGCAGCCCGGCTTCTTCGGGAGATTGTCGCTGATCGACGTGAGCGACACTGAGCTTCTGCAACTGGTGTCCGGCAAGCCGTTCGACTTCGAGCCGGGGGCGGGTTGGCGCTATTCAAACACCAACTACTACCTGCTGGGGATGATCATCGCCAAGGCGAGCGGCCGGTCCTACGCCGCGTTCATGCAGGACGAGTTCTTCACGCCGCTCGGCCTGGCTCACACGCGCTACGGCTCGGAAAGCGAGATTATTCCCCATCGGGCGCAGGGCTATTCCTTCGACCCGAACACGGGCTCGCACTCCAACGACGCCGCGATCAGCATGAATACGCCCGGCGCGGGCGGAGCGCTGGTCTCGAGCGCCGGTGACTTGGTGCGCTGGCAGGTCGCCCTGACCAACGGGCGGGTCATCCGCCCCGCCTCGTTCGAGCAGATGATCGCCTCGCCGGTGCAGATGGAACAGAGCACTGCGCTCTACGGGTTCGGGCTGATGGTCGATCATCGAGACGGTGAGCGCGTGATCACGCACGGCGGCGGCATAAACGGCTTCGGCGGCGTGCTGACCTGGCTGCCCGACAGCGGCTTGCGCGTCGCAGTGATCTCGAACAGCGAGGCACTGTCGGGTGGCGTCGTCGAACGGCGGATCATCGCGGCGCTGACGTCCGAAGAGCCCCCCGCGCCGCGCACGACGCCGCAGCCTGGCTCCGAAGCCGCCTTGCGCAAGTTCATTGTGGACATCATGGCGGGGACACCCGATTACTCGACGATGTCGCCGCTCGGTGCGAACGTGACGCGCGCCATGCTCCCGCAGCTGCAGCAGATCTACAAGGACCTCGGGCCGCTACGCTCCCTGACTTTCACGGAAGTCACGCTGCTGGATTTCGACGCCTATCGCGCCGAGTTCGCCAACGGAGCCGCGGTTTACACAATCCGGCTCGCTCCGGACGGCACGATAGCGACGATAAACTACCGGCCCGTGCCATCCGACGTGGAATAGCCGAGGGCAACCGACGCACGGACACTCTCGGACATCTTGGGGGAGAATACAGGCTCGGGTGACCTTCCAGGCGAAAGGGCGAGCCGCGCTCTTCGCCGCGGCCGAAGCCCAGTACGGCCCGCTGGTCGGGCTGGAGTCGGTCGAACAAACGTCGCCGACCGGTGCGAACATCGCCCTGCGGTTCGAGAGCGGGATTGCCTGGGGCGTGTTCAACCTGTCCGGCAAGCCTCCCCATCGCGTCGCCGGCATTCTCGTGAACCACGTCGGACCGGCCGATGACACCCCTGAGAAGCTACTGGTCGATATCCAGGCATTGCCCGGCGCAACATCGATTCTGATCGCTCGGCTCGACGGTGGCGATCCTGTGTTGTTCCTTTACGTGCAACGTCTGCTGCGAACGCCTACTTCCGCCGGATGGTTAGCGAACATTCGGTCACCTGAAGGGTAAAGCTCCGCTGCACGCTGCCTGAAAGCCGACACGCGGCTTTGACCCTCTCCTCGCCAGGACCTGCCATTCAGCCCAGGACCCAAGAGCCGCTAGACCGCTCACCACGTGAGCTGCCAGTCAGCATCGCGCCTCCATCTTTGCCGTTCAGCGGTTAGAACCTCGATCTTAAAAGCTGCCGTTGATTCATGTTTACGTGCCAGCCCGTGAACGGGCCGGGGGATGGGACTTAGCGGTCGTTCAACATGGTTCGCCGACACGGCACCTCTAAATGGGCAGCGCTTGGCCATTTCTCGGCATACTGAGCCGCGCGCCTGGTACGCGAGGTGCCTACCGCTTGATGACCCCCGGGCACGGGGCACCGTCAGGTCGTTGATTGTAACTCAACGGAAATGAAGCTGCCTTCAGGCTGCAATGTCCCCCTGCTCTTGAGCGCCCCGACGGGGCCTGGGATCCAGGCGAAATCAGGGGTGCAAAGTGATCAAGCTTGCTCGTTCCACATCTTCCATTCTGGCCATTGCCGTAACCATTGCCGTGCCCGGTATCGTCCATGCACAGGCTTCCGTCCCATCGGAGCAGGAGGCACGCCATGCGGCCGGCGAGGACGGCCCGGCCGCTGCCGGCAACGACATCATCGTCACCGGCTCCCGCATTGCGCGCGCCGATCTGGTTAATCCGATGCCGGTAAGCGTCGTCGACATGGAAGAGGCGCTACGCTTCAACAACAACGACCTGTATAGCGTCTTGCAGCAGAACCCGGCGCTGGGCTTCGGCGGCACCAGTCTGAACAGCGGCCCGAGCGGGCTGGATTCCGGTGCCCGCTTCATCAACCTGAGAAACCTCGGCGCGAACCGCTCGCTTACTCTGATCGACGGCAAGCGTCGCGTCTCCGGCTCCACCCGCTCGTCCGCGGTGGATATCGGCACGATCCCGTTGGGCATGATCGACCGGGTGGAGATCATCACCGGCGGTGCGGCGGCGGTCTATGGCGCGGATGCCGTGACCGGTGCGGTCAACATCATCACCAAGAAGAATATCGACGAGACGACCTTCTCCGTGACCGGTAGCCTGTCCGAGCGGGGCGATGCGGGCACGGGCCAGGCGTCGGTCTCCACTGGCTTCAGCTTCGCGGAAAACCGCGGCCGCTTCACCATCGGCGCGACCTATTCGAAAACCGACTCGCTCTACATGTCCGACCGGTATCACTGGACGCAGCAGCCGCTTCTGCTGCCTAACCTGGCGAATACCGGCACGGCGGACGGCATCCCCGATCGCATCCACGTGTGGAACTATCGCCAGCACTATTACGCATACGAGCCGAACTTCTGGCTCGGCACCGTAGGCGGACAGGCGATCAACACGCGCTTTATGCTGGAAGACGGCGGCACGGTGCGCCCAATGGTGCATGACGTCTACATGGACCGGGGGCCCACGCAATTCGCCCTGGGCAGCGGGGGGGACGGCCGCAACCTGACCGACATGACCCAGTTTCGGGGGGCGGAGGAGGCCTTCTCATCCTTGGGCCGCGTTGAGTTCGACCTCACGGATGACGTGACCTGGTCCGGCTACTTCAGCTATTCCAAAAACGATTACGATGGGGACGGGACCTATTACCGCGACGATACCCGCACCACCTTCATGGGCGTGGGCAGCGCGAAGGCCTATCTGGACAACCCGTTCCTGCCCGGTTCCATCCGCGCGGTGATGCAGCAATACGGGCTCACCTCC
>Ga0065721_10050951_pt1 | contig 16919 bp, 15 predicted proteins | sample Mesricmetagenome_FD_59108 | JGI IMG/M metagenome (GOLD analysis project Ga0065721, IMG submission 59108) | Mesophilic microbial community from rice straw/compost enrichment Sample: eDNA_1 v2 (version 2) | ecosystem: Engineered > Solid waste > Grass > Composting > Bioreactor | place: USA: Davis... | reverse complement strand
AATGCTCAAAGTATTTTTCGAGTATTTTTAGATTCTGTTTGCTATTTTCCTTCATCAAAAACCACGGATCGCTATCAAATCGGTTTTTAAAATCGGGCCAGATAAAATAGCTATAAAACTCGGTTGAAAATTTTTCAGGATCAGGCTCATACATTGCTTTCAAATCGCAAATCACATCCTCATTATAACGCGGCAACTGTATCTGCTTATACTTCAGTAAACTGCAAATCATCATCTCGACAATAGCCGCACTGCCGCGATGATAAGGCATTGCATGATAAATATGCCAGGCGACTAAGCCGATATCCTGAATCAATTCTTTGAATTTTTCTTCATTGGTAAAATAATCATTGGCATCCATTATTTTTTTAAATACAGGTTCGATCTTACTAAATGCCTTTTCAATACTCTCCGTTGGCGAATGCAACAAGAGAAATCCGCCTTCAATTTCTCCAATTACTGTATACGGATCGCCGTTATGAAATATACTGACTGCTATGTCAAAACTTTCGTCTGGCACTGGCAACATACTGCTTGTTTTTTCTAACTCGGCTTTTTGTATCTGCAAAGCTTGATAAAGCTCAACATTACCGCTCGCATACGCCTCTTTTTGTTCTCTGGTGAGATTAAGATATTTAGCTGCTGTTGTGTTTTCATTCTGTTTAAGCTTTTTAGTAAGTTCATCGTATTTTTTCTTTAACGGCGTAATAAAATCGCCATATTTAGGTGAAACAATGCGGGTCCATGCACCCGATTCAACATCTTCTCTTGGCGCACCAAATAAATAGAATTCCTCGGAATTTGACGCTTTAGCAATTTCTTTTCTTTTTAGCGCCAGAAAACCGCAAAGCTCTCTTGCGGTTTTGATTTGTCCAACCTCCATTTGGAAAGCTGCTTCATTTACGCTCGCAAGGCAAGATCTTGGCCATGCATCCGATTTCCAGGCATCTTTTAGCTGGGCAGATTTCGAGATGAAAGTATACATTTCCTCCATAATAACCCCTCTTTTGTACTTAAAATTATAGCAAAATACCTGGGATTCGTTTTTGATGTTTCTAACTTATTGATAAATCATTACTGCCATAGCTGAGATATACATACTGCTTTTATCGCGTGATTACACATGAAATCCGTGATGCAGATGCGTTTTTCTGAAATAAAAATGAGCGGGCTTTGGGGCCCGCTCACCGATTTAATTAATCAATTATACGGCCACACAATGACTTTTGTGCCTACTCTCGCGAAATTAAAGCGCAGCCATTCCGCATCTTCAACATGCATGCGTACACAACCATGGCTTTCATTGCCATCTACTACGTTATACGATCCATGTAACCCCTGATGGCCATTAAAGAACATGCAATACGGCATCGGTGCGCCGCCCCTGGGTAAAGGGTATTTGCTGGATTTACACTTTGCACTACCTAATGAATTAATACGAAATGTGCCAACTTTAGTGCGGCAGGGACGTTTGATGTCGGGGCACCAGCTGGAGCCTGCCGTCGCTAATCCGCCGCGGATTAATGTACCGTCCGGCCCGTATGCACCCCAGGCATGTACGCTGGGATCGACCACGACCACCTTCTCACCCCGCGGTGTAATTTTCTGCGGCATACGCGCAGCGTAATTGGGTTTAGGTTGAGACGCTTTAGGCGGTGAAGCTGCGTAACGCGATGTAGAAGCTTGATTGGCAGAATAGTAAGAACAGGAACTTAACATGAACGCAGACATGACAACTAACATAGCAGATAGAGATATCCCTCGCATGGCAACCACTCCTTTTGTTTTTTATTTACCTTCATTTTAGCCTAAAAATCACATTTTTTCTTTAAGAATTAATTTTAAATTAGTCAAGTAATTATTATTAGTACTATAAATAATCAAAAATTATCGTATTTCCTCTCGCGCTTCACGGCGTCTGGCTCCCGTCGACAAGCAGCGGGACAACGGCAAGAGGAAAATGTACTGGACAGCAATGCGCCTTGAGCGGGAATGACAGAGTTTGTCGCTGGTAGGATTTATTTAGCCTGATAAGCTTCCACTTCGATATCTATTTTCACTTCATCGCCCAGTCCTGGCAGATATGCATTAATACCAAAATCCGAACGTTTCAGTTTTGCATTGGCTGAAAAGCCTGCTGTTTTTTTATTGGTAACGGGACTCACGTCTACTTTTCTCAGGTTAACATCAAGAACAACAGGTCGCGAAACACCATGCAACGTCAATGTCCCCTCGATTTTCGCCTTGTCTTTACCTGTCAGCCTGATCTTATTGCTAACGAAGGTAGCCGTGGGATATTTAGCTGTATCGAAAAAATCTTCTTTTTTTAAATGTTCATCTAATTTGGGAATACCTGTGATGACGTCATTCACATTGATCGTCACATTCACTTTACTATTTTGCGGCTTGGCCTCATCCAGGCTCAACGTTCCTTCCGCCATCCACTTGCCTGTCTGTTCTGAAAAACCAAAATGGCTGATTCGCCAAAGTACATAGGAGTGCTTCGGATCAATGATATAAGTTTCCGCCGCCGCGTGCGCAGATAGCATAAAGCACCAAGATAATATAAAGACGACAAGGGATCGCGTAATAAGCGTTTTCATGGTCGCTCCTGCGTAATGCGTTAAATTTTAATTTACCCAGTCTGTCATAACGCGGTCAAGTAGGGAGGATGGATTAATAAGGTTTAATGATAATCTTGGTCCCCATTTCAACGAAATGATAGCGCAACCAGGCAGCATCACTGGTTCTAACACGTACACAGCCATGACTGATGTTGCCTTCTACGACATGAGGCGACCCATGCAGTGCCTGGTTGCCGTTAAAGAACATGCAAAATGGCATGGGCGCGCCACCGTCCGGGATGGGATATAAACTGGATATGCAGGTTTCATCACCTAGAAAATTAATGCGGAATGTGCCTGGCCGCGTATGGCATGGCCGATGAATATCATGACACCAGTCTGCGCCACCGGATGCCAACCCGGCCCGGATAAGATTGCCATCCGCGCCATAGGCACCCCAAACGTGCCGGTTAGGATCAACCAAAATGGTTTTCTCACCACCTGTATCAATATATTGCGGTAATCGTTTGGCATATCGAGCGTCATCCGCGGGTGGAAAATCATAAATAGGTTTGTGTGACGCCTCTGGATAAAAGGTAAAATCAGAAAACGAAGAACAGGCTGTCAGAGCGAAAAAAATCAGAGAAATACCGGCTTGTGAAAGCGGGTTTCGCATCCTAAACACTCCCTCTCTATTATTTTTATAATGTTATTGTATCCTGTAAAAGCTGCCTGTAGCTTAACGGCCCTGCCTACTTGCTGATAATTATAACAAATAAAATTTTTGTCGAGGAAATACACTTTGTTAGAAAGCAAAAACCCGCTTCATGCAACTAACTTATGGGTTCTTCTTTTGTTTTGTTGGCAAATTATCTTTTGATGTCTGATTAATTGATACCAGATTAGCACCAAAATCATCATCACTCATCTGGGCGTAGTGATGAGAAACCGGCTTGAGAAATTTAATAGAATTAATGATTTTCTGGGTCCGACTATCCGATTTATTTTTTTCTGTCTTCTCTTTTTTGGATGCTTTAGTGAGATAGTCTTTTAATGCGGGATGCGCAAAATCAGCATGTGAATCAGCGGGGTTCAACTTGGTTGCACGATCATCAAATGTTTTTTTACAACGAATGGAACTGCAATACATGGCTGTTGTTTCGTCATCTATGATGAACCATAATTGCTTCTCATCTTTGGCAACAGCGACGCCAACAATAGTCGCACAGCATTTTTTATTTGTGCTCGTCACGTGTAATTTCCGCCGCTCCAAAAACGCAGCTCCGAATGGAGACAATGCATCTGGCGATGTCTCCAGCTTGACAGTTTTAAAACCTGCGATAGGTAATTCAATATATGCCTGCCTGCGCTCAGCAAATTTTTCTTTTAAAAGATTCAGTTCCGATTTTTCCTTTGCACGTGTTTCCATTAGCTGCTCCTTTAAAAAATGACATGGGATTATCAATACTGAGATAACGATATAATCCAACTAATTTTGTTTATCAAGAACTAAATGCTGACTTAAAAAATCATCATTCGGGCGAAAGTGGCAAGATTAGATGGCATGAGTATTCCGTGATGGGTTAAGCCTCTTCTTTATCTGGTTTACTTCGCCGTAGCAATTTGGTTTGGGAATGCCGTTTCTTTTCAGTCATCCGACGCTCTTTCGACGCACGCGAAAGGCGAGTAGGCCTGCGTTTTTTGGGCATGATAGCAGCCTGCTTTAATAACGCCAGCAACCGCTCAAGTGCATCCTGCCTGTTTCGCTCCTGCGTACGATATCGTCCTGCTTTTATAATCAGCACACCCTGGTGCGATATTTTATTTCCAGCGAGCAAGGACAAACGACGCTGTACGGTTTCCGGCAGCGAGGAATGCATGACATCGAAGCGCAACTGCACCGCTGTTGCGACTTTATTGACATTCTGCCCGCCGGGTCCAGCAGCACGAATAAAGCTAAAACGAAGTTCGGATTCATCTAGATAAATATTGGGTGCAATCTTAATCATTCAATGTTACCTGCAAAAACAATGTGTACGCTGGCTCAATACGCAAGAATGATAGCCCTTTTGCAATAATTGTTCATCACTGAATTGGCGATGCATATTAATCCAAAGCGCTGGGTTATTTTCCAGTTGACTGGATTGCTGCAAAACATGCGTCATCTGCGCACTCAAATCGACTTCGGTGCGACCTACATAAAACCAGATTGAATTCAACTGCGAGCCTAACGCATCATGATCGGGCAGTTTACCAGAAGAATAAATATCTCCTTTGCCGGCACTATAAGTGCAAAAAGCATTTTCATTCTCCAGATATTCAATGACACCTGGATAGAGATAAAATACGACCTGTGCGTTTCCTGCTGATAACTGGGGTTTTGGCTGATTTTCCTTGCTGAAACTAACGGCTTTTAATACAGCAAGAGACGGTTGGGACGCTGCCATCTGGAGGGAACCGCGCTGTAAGGAAAAATACAATTTGGCAGGCGCCGTGGACGGAACAGGGGGGCCCATCCAAATCATCGGAGGGGAAAAACCAGTAGTTTGCCGCGTATCATCTGCAAATGGTGCAGACAAACTGATTTCTACTCGCAAACCGGTAGGATAGGAAAAACCAGCCCATCGAATGAAAGATTCCTGATAATGTGAAATCGACGTTTGAGTTGATTGATACCTGCCCAGCCAATCTCCATAAAAAAAGGTGCCAATAATGAATATAATTAAAATGAAAGGGATGCAAACGAGCAACAGTGCACTCCATGCCATCATACGCACACTTTGGTCAGCTGTTTTTCTGCTGATATAAAACCAAAAGATCATGATTAATAGAAGAATGAGCGAAAAAATTAAGAGAGTGGGAATACTTTGAAAATCATATCCCTCCTTCCCTAATGCCAGAGAAATCAAAGCCGCACCGACGGCGAACAGAACAGAGACAATGAAGAGAATCGAAATCAGTATCGTACGTGGCATGCCGCAAAATTCCTATAAGCTGATAAAAATAGTGTATCGCATTTTTCCTTCTCTCGCCCTGGCTGCCTTATTTATGGCAGAATAAGTCAATACGCTGAGATGCCAGGAGATAATTGGTGCGTCAACCAGGGAAAAACAATGCATAATCTTACCGTTTTCATCATCACTTCTGTCAGTATATTGCTTCTCATTGCTGCCTTTACTTTATTCATCAGCAAATATAGCCGGCTGCCTTTTACCATTCTGCTGGTTATCATCGGCTATCTTGTTTCACATCTTGCTACTTTTGGACCCGATTTCTTGCAACCGCTTGCGCATTATAAAATTCACCCGGATATTATTCTTTACGCTTGCTTACCTACCTTAATTTTTGAATCTGCTTTCACCATGGATACGCGATTGCTGCGTCGTAACCTGACACCGGTATTAACGCTGGCCATTCCGGGGCTTTTTCTCTCAACCACTGTCATTGGCACACTTGTCTGGCTGTTCACGCCGCTTAGTGTCCTGGTCGCTCTGCTGCTCGGTGCCATACTTAGTGCAACCGATCCAGTGGCGGTCATTTCGCTCTTTAAACAGTTAGGCGTACCAAAGCGCCTTACCATTCTCGTCGAAGGCGAAAGTCTGTTTAACGATTCCACCGCCATTGTGACAGCAAAAACAATTTTGATGGTCATTCTCGCCGGTGCAATTACCCTGAATACGTTTTATCTTGGCGTTTATCAATTCTGCATAGAATTTTTTGGCGGTATCTTGGTGGGGATGGCCATGGCATTCATCACGGGTTATGCGATTGCCTGGATTGAAGAACCTGTCGCAGAACTCTCGCTCACAATCATTCTGGCTTACCTCTCTTTTATCGTTGCTGATGAGTTATTTCACGTCAGCGGCGTCATGGCCACTATTACGGCTGGCATCGTCATGGCAGGCTGGGGTCGCACCAAAATCTCAGCCGCTACAGACCAGCATTTGCGGCATTTGCTAGAATTCCTTGCCTATATTGCCAATGCGCTCATTTTTCTGCTGGTAGGCTTGAGTATCAATCTTTCTACGCTGTCTAATTCCATTTTTATCCTGAGCATGGTTATTTTCGCCATGCTGGTTTCACGCGCACTGGTCATCTACGGGCTTATACCTTTGATAGGCAAACTGCCGAATGCACAGCCTATCAACAAACGTTATCAAACCATCATGTGGTGGGGCGGTTTACGTGGCGCCATTGCGCTTGCCATTGTATTGGGGCTGAATGATCTGCCTGATCAGGAACTATTGATAACCCTCGTGATGGGCGCCGTACTCTTCACCATCCTTGTACAAGGATTGTCGATTAACCGAATCATTCACTGGTTAAGACTGGATCAATTAAAAATATTTGATCGCTTCATCCAGATAGAAACAGAGCTGGTTGCCGATAAAATGACACTGGATCGTATTCCTGAATTGCAAAGCAGTGGTTTATTTTCCTATAAAATCGCCCAGGACTTGCAGACAAACTGTGAGGAAGCCATTGAAACGAGCCGGCAAGCACTCCAGGTATTGCGAGAAAAGGAACTCGATAAAAAACAGGAAAAACGATTACTCTTTCTAATTTGTTTTGCCGCCGAAAAGCATCTCTATTATGAAATGTTTAACAAAGGACATCTGAGTGAACGGGCTTATCGTATTTTAAACCATGATATTGAACTTGAAATCGATCTAATGCGGTACACGGGTGCGGTAGCAGAAAAAGTGCCAATTGGAATCATGAAAAAAATCAGTGAATGGTTAATCAATGCATTTGACTATCTGCCTTTATTAAACAAACTAGGCAAATGGATGCGAATTTCACAAATGGTTAATGACTATGAAGAGATATGGGGTTTACATCAAGGCAGTGTGGCTGTGCTTAATCACTTGGATGAAATTGCTAAACTCGAATATATTAAAAGCGACGCCACGCAAGAAGTGCGTGAACAATTTCGACATTGGTTAACAACTACGACAAAATATCTTGATAACATGACCGAACAGTTTCCTGAATTCGTCCATGATATGCAGCAGCGTCTTGCCAAACGCCTTCTGCTGCAAGCCAAATACGAATCGGTCGCAAGACAGGCGCAGCAGGGTTTACTGCCTGCCGGCGTGGCGGATGTCATTATTAAGAAATATGTGGATGAGCTGCGTGAATTACGCAAATCTCATCCTGAAAAATTAAGGCTGGATCCACACGAGCTACTTCGCAAAGTCCCTTTTTTTAAAGATGTACCTGAAAACGAGGCCGATCAAATTCTGTCGCTTTTAAAAGAATATTATGCTTCAGCAGGTGAAATCCTTATAAGAGAACATGAGCAAGGCGATACATTTTATCTTATTATGCGCGGCGTCGTACGCATTATCAAAGAAAAAGATGGCCAAGAAATCAATGTGGCAACCCTTATGGCGGGTGATTTTTTTGGCGAGATGGCGCTCATTTATAAAACGAAACGCACTGCGACTTGCAAGGCCGTGACACCCTGTCTGCTCTATACGCTTAATCGCTCTGCATTCGAACAAATGCGAAAAAAATTTCCTGCTATTGATAAAGCCATTGCAGAAACTGCGGCTAAGCGTACTCAAAATTGAAATAGCGCTTCGATGGCATATGACTGCTGATTATTACGAGCGCCATTGTCGCTCTTATCCTTAAACGCGCTTACATTTGAAAAATCATGACGTGTTTCCGCTCTTAACAGCCAATTTTTTAACGGGACATAAGCCAGTGTCAGTGTCATTTCACGCCAATTTTGCCGTACGCCAGTACGGTAACCATCTGAATCCGCGAACACTTCTCCGCGCAATGAAGTACGCCATTTGTCATTCCATAGATAATTCAGATAAACCGCAATGCCTTTCCAGTCGGCTCTTGCGACGGACCCATTAGGCAGCGCGGCGCGTGTTTGGATGCCGTAGTCATAATTCGCAGCAAGACTCATCCTTTCCGTGATATACCAAGTACCATACCAATCAAGCAGATAACGCTTTCCAGTCGGGCCGCTTTCTGCGTTATCTGTGAGATGTTGCTCACCTGCATAACCGTCCACCATAACAGAAAATTGAGGGTGGACCGCATAACCCACGGCCATCTCAACAGTATCAAGATCTGCGGCCCGCCGCACCGTATCCCAGCCGTTATTGACACCCACAATGAGGCGCAATTGATCCGTCACCTCATCCATCACCCGTATACCCATATGCGTTCCGGCTTGTGCGTAGCCATCCAAGATAGAGCGGGAGAAATTACTGTCTTGTGTGTAATCAAATTGTTCAAGACCCGCTAGTGATAGCATTTCACCTGCTTTGATAACAAAAGTTGAATAACGATATTGCAGATAAGCTTGTGGAACAGCAAAACCAATATCCCGTGCACCAAACACGTCCGGGTTCATCCCTGCAGGCGCAATACCGTTAGCATCACGGCCAAGTATGAAATTGATTAATCCACCCAAGCCCTGTGTTGGCCTTTTTGATAAAGTAAGGGCGGCCTGTTGAAGTGTGAAACCATTGGTTGCAAGATCATTGACACGGTTGAATTCACCGCTAACAAATTGATTGCTGCGCAAGAGATAATTATAGGAAACGTCAACATAACCTGAATAACTCACTTCTCCCGTTTCTGGGTGATTTTGCCCTGGTTTATCCGTAGCGGCAAACCCGGCGGTTAGGTAAATCAGGCCAGCGCATAAAAACAAAAGCCGTAGACGCACGATACTTCCCTGTCAAATTAAGCGATGGAGATCCTGTTGCTATTATACGAGTTTAAATAAAGCTGCAACAGCGTATAACAACTTAAGTTAACAGTAAATCATTTGCATGGCTCCCCATGCTGTGACTGCACAGGGAACCGATCATCGCCATTCGCATTTCAATCATTGATAAAAATCAGGCACAAGCAACTTATTAAAATAGGGCCTGATTTTTTCAGGGATGGGTAATTTAGCTGCCTTGAGTTTATCTGCCGCCATATTGACCAATTCTTTAGCCTGGATGCGATTGGGCATACGCTTTAAGCCAACCATTGCTTCACGATAAGCAGCGTTATATTCACCAGTTTTGAGATAAAGTGCTGCTAGTAATTCATAGGACGGTTTTACCGGTATGGGCGGTCCGTAGCCAAAACTCACGCCGTTTTCAAGCGCTGCTGCGCGTCTCAGTAATTTTTTTGCTTCCGTTATTTTGTCTTCGCGCATTTTGATGATTGACTGTAACTCAAGCACCATAATCTTCGCTGCAATCAATCCACTCTGCGTAATGGAAGTAAAATAATTCTCATACGTATCCTGCCTAGGATTGTGTTCAGGAATGCTTTGCGTAAGTTTTTCTAGCTCCGCATTAGCCGCCTCTATTCCTGCTTTGCCTTTTTTGCTAGCGAGTGCGATCAGCGCATTTGTGTATAAATCTGCTGCAGTTGCGGAAAGCTCTATGTTTGTCATGTCTAATGACTTTAGATCAGCTTTATAATCACCGCTTTCAATAATATAAGCCGCGCGCATTAGAGCATAATACCATTTCGCCATGGGCGTTCCACTGCCTTCCGCGATCTTTTCCATGGTTTTGGTAGCTTGATACGCCATGGGATATTGTTCCTTCTGCAGATAACCATAGCTTAGCCATTCCAGCGCATGCAAATCGTCAATGGTGTAATCATTGGGATTGGAAAACTTATTTTGTTTTACACCCGCTTCCCAAGCAGCCTTATTTGAAACAATAACGTCATCCCATAATCCCAGTGCCAGAAAAATATGCGAAGGCATATGCAATGCGTGCGAGGCATCCGGCGCTATTTTGGCGTAGCTGCGCGCTGCGCGCAGGCCTAGCGGTGCGTGAATGGGATCGTCATAAGAGTGAATCACGTAATGCATCGCTCCTGGATGTAGCGGGTTGCGGCCATAGATTTCCTCGGCAATACCTGCCGCCTGCATATAGGTTCGGAAATCCCGCTTCCCTTCTGTCACACCTAACAAAGCCAGCGCATAAAAACTTGCAATCTCGTCATCTGCAGGATACCGGCGATAAAGCTGGCACATCGCTTCCGCATAATTTTCATCCCGTGTCTTTTTTTCGCCTTTGCCGTAAAGCAGGTTAATAGCATGAATCAATCCTTTTTCCTTAGGTGTTTTTGCCTTGCGGACACGATCGGCAGCAGTAGGCGCAAGTGCCTTGAGTATTTTATTGGCTGCACCTAACTCCTGTTCACCCCATAGCGGATGATTATACGTCATCGCCTCTCCCCAATAAGCTAATGCAAAATCTCTGTCAATATTTCTTGCCTGTTTAAAATAGGCCCGCGCCTCACGGTATTCAAAGCTGTGAAGCCATGCCACGCCTTTTTCAAAATAAGGCTGTGCCACTTTGCTGCCGGATGTCGGGAACTTAATTTTTCCAATCTGCGAATTACCATGCGCATAAGCCAGATGTAAAAACAAAAAGAAACAAGAAAAAACAATGCAAATTTTTTTATACATAAAATAGCTCCAAAATCATTACACGCCTGTGCCAGTGCGCTGGGCAATGACAAAATAAAGCGTTCTTAAACAAGTACACTTGGGTTAAATATTTTTGTTATGTAGTTGTTCAAAATTATTTTGGAGGTTTAAAGACGGGGACAATACGCGAAAGCGGTAATAAAATCACAGGAATAAAAAAGGGTTTTATGCCCACCAGAAATTGGATAGTATTCAAATCAGCAGAAAGAATGGCGAGGAACTGACTAATATTCTGGCATGATGGCTGTGTCAAAATTTTAATACTCGAGTTTGTATGACAAGTTGAAACCATCGTTTGCGCCGTTTGTTTTGCCGCCTCAGGCCTGACGCTCAAACTGAACTGTGCTGTCGTCATCCAAAACAACAAAAACATAACGAATAGATTGATTAATTTTTGTTTTCTAAAATACGCCATACTTCACCTGAGCAAAAAACTGCTTCACCCTAACAAAATTAGCATCTGACGTCAATTTCTACTGAAATACACTATTTGATGCTTACTTGTTTTTTGCAATGCCTAATGCAACAGAGGCGTTGTTACACAATTTTTATTTATTTCATCATGATACCCATGAAAATCCCATGGCAACAACGATTTAGGCTAAAATAATAGTAAATAAGAGAAGGAGTGATGTCATATGCCAGCAAAATGGATGGCGATCGCATCCGCCTTGTTTTTTTTATCGCCGCTCTATTCCTATGCCCAGATTCTTGAAATAAGTGGATCGCCTTATGCCACCCAGGATGCACCACTTCCCGAGTTTATTCGACCTGTAGGAGAAAAAGCGATTGTTGTTGATCCCCAACGTCATGTGTGGGGTGCATATAATCCAAAAGGTAAATTAATACGCTGGGGAATAGCGACCGCAGGGGATGACTGGTGCCGTGATATCGATCGTGATTGCCGCACTAAAGTGGGTCATTTCAGAATTTACTCCTTGGGCGACGGCAGTTGCGTTTCAAGCAAATATCCCTTACCCGGAGGCGGTGCACCAATGCCTTATTGCATGTTTTTTAGCGGTAACCAGGCATTGCATGGCTCAACAGATGTTAGCTTTGATAATGTCAGTCATGGCTGCGTGCGTGTTCACCTCGATGATGCAAAGTGGCTACGCTATCATTTCGTAGAAAAGCCCAAGGCTTCGAATCGTTATCTAGGGACCAAAGTGATTATCCGGCCTTATTAAAAAAAATAGATAGAGGGGAGGCTTGTATGGAGAAAACAAAATACTTAAAGCACGTGATACTCATTGTGTTATTCGCATTTTGTGTATCGTGCGCGTCCACTCGGCACCCCATTTGCAGCAGTTGTACGGACGATGATATCACTTCAGCCGTCGTATACAAATTAAATAATGACCGCTGCCTCGCCTATCAACCTATTTATGTTTCAACTTCTGAACGCGTTGTTACGCTTGACGGCTATGTGTCTAATCCTAATCAGGCAAGAACGGCTGTTTCACTCGCGCGATCGGTACCGAATGTAAGAGAAGTACACTCAACGCTCGAAATTAGGCCGTATGGTTTTTGAAGTGAACCGTCATGCCCGATGTTGGCTGGCATGACGGGATTATTTACTCAAACGTACTTTAGCTACTGCTTTTTAATATCAATCAATTGCACTTCAAATATTAACGTCTGGTTCGGTCCAATATCAGGTGGAGCGCCGCGTTCGCCATAAGCCAGATGGGCTGGAATATATAATTCCCACTTGGAGCCTACTTTCATCAGTTGAAGTGCTTCGACCCAGCCCGGAATCACGGCGGATACAGGAAAACTGGCTGGCTCGCCTCGTTTATAAGAACTGTCGAATTCCTTCCCATTAATAAGCCTGCCCGCATAATGCACTGTTACAACATCATTGGCTGTGGGTTTAGGCCCCGTCCCTTCGGTAATGATTTTATATTGCAACCCATCAGGCAAGGTAACAACGCCTGGTTTGGTTTTATTTGCAGCTAAAAAAGTTTCGCCTTCAGTTTTATTTTTCATCGCAGGTGACTGTACCTCTGTTTGCTGGCTGGTTGCCGGTAGTGTTGTGCTGGTATTACTTTGCGCATAAGCATTGGTGCACAACATGCCAATCCCCAGCATAATAATCGTTAATTGCTTCATGCTCGCATCCTGTTATTTGATCCATTTAAAGTCACTCAGCTTAAGCCTAAAAACACAGTATGGCAATATTTTCCTGCGCGCAAAAACTACCTTCTTATGATATGCTAATGCCAAGACCACAGGGAGGCGGATTATGTTTTATATACGCAGCATCGTCATGGGAGCCTTGTTTTGCTTTTCACTTGCCAGCCATGCTCAAAACACGGATGTCAGTTTTAATGAAAAAGCACAGAAAAGTTTGGTAGAACATTATAATCGATATAAAGATAAGGAATATTTTTCGGGCGGTGCGCTCTCCATTTATATCCCCGGTGAAGACATCAAAAATTATTATGTTGGACGGACGGCGCATGATGACCAAACGGGCCGTGACATCACTGCCAATACACTTTTTCAGATTGGCAGCATTACCAAATCATTTACGGCGGCCATTATTCTGCAGCTCGAAAAAGAAAAAAAATTAAGCATCGATGATACGCTGGAAAAATGGTTGCCTCAGTATAGCAAATGGCCCCAGATCTCTATTAAGTCCCTCCTCAACATGACCAGTTGCCTGCCTAACTATTCCGATACGCCCTTATGGAATGTTGATGAATTCCATCAACCCTTGAGGAGATGGAAAAGTGAGGAATTAGTCAGCTATGTCTACCCAAAAGGTGAGCTTTCCCCTCCTTTGAGACAGGGTTATTTTTATACGAATACAGGTTATATACTGGCCTCCATGATTGTAGAAAAAATAACTGAACACAGCTTTACCCAGGAATTAAATGAGAGAACAATCAACAAAGCTGGCTTGGAGAATACTTTCTATCCTGTACCGGCTACCGAAATAGCCATTCAGTCCAGACTTGCTCACGGCTATAACTATAATCAGTATGACAGCCCCAATTTCGTTGGCCAAAATTTACAAAATAATAATCTGTCCTGGGCTGCGGCTGCAGGCGGTGCTGTTTCCAATACTGAAGATATTATCAAATGGGTAAAAGCCCTGTTTACTGAACACGTCATCCTGGACGAAGCACAGCAAACTAAGCTGAAACAAATAGTCTCCGAGCAAACAGGCAAACCAGTCAAGGAAACAACATCGACGGATCCACGCGCATTCGGTCTGGGTGTTGCGCAGGGCTTCGATAAGCATATGGGAAGATATTGGTATTACGAAGGAGAAACCCTGGGTTATAGGGCAATCTATCTCTACACGCCTTGCAATGGCGTGATTATTTCTGCTGTTTTTAATAGCGCTGTCGACGCCAAGAATGACCATATAGGCGAACTGATGAAGCAGGTATTCAACCTCGTTCAGGAAAACTATCCTAAACTAAAGTGCAAACCCGTTTAATGACTCCATACATGGCATGATATATAATGAATAACTATTCAAACAATGGCACTAAGATAAGATGATGAGCCGAATAAACCAGCATGAACAGACCAGTACCGTTTCCTGGAAACCTTTTGTTAAAATCACGCTTGAGTCGCTAATTTCTTTTTATATCGCCACATTCTGTGTCGCCATGTTTTATATACATCGCGGTGAAAACTGGCTGCTTGCCGGCATTATTCTGGCCTTATTATATTTATTCGTCATTGTTGTGTGCGCCAAGCGGGTTTTCGAAAAACTGCCGATGGCAGCTATTTTTCTTTTAATACCCATTGCGCCCCTGATCGCACTTATTCTTGTTGTGTCGCTTATTCCGCTTCTCCAATATTTACGCTAGAACAAACTGCCTATGTTATAATTTTTTGCCAAGGTTCTGTATTAGATCCTAAAAACATAAGGCAGCACAAGCATGATGCGTGAAATCCTTATTGACCCTACTCATCTGAATCATGAATCGGCCTTAGTGCTCGAGCACCTGGCTGAGCATTTAAAAAAAAATCATATATTGGAAATGAATACGGGTACAGAATACCCGCTCATACTGGACACGCTTGACAATAAAAAAATTGAATACCGCATCCGCTTAACCCATACGCTCATCTACCGGCAAAAGATTAATTCTTCAACCCATCGCACGGAGGCACGCTATAGTGTTCTCGGTGATCGTTGTCTGGGTTCAGGTAATTACGGTGGTGTGTATGAAGTTTTGGGAACATTAGCGCCGCTAAAAGACCAGGGCTTTCACTATAAAACGAACAAACAGCGCGTGATCAAAATCCAGCAGCACCCCGATAAAGAGTCTCTTGAGGAGGCTTTAAAAGAAGCCGAATTGTCCAGGATGGCTGCTCATTTACATGCCAAATACATTACCGTTATCGAAAAAGAAAATCAGTCGGCTACTTCCTACCTGGTCATGCGTAGATTTGAAGGCGAAACATTGATTAGGCTTTTAGCCAGTGATCAAGCGGAGATCAATCCGCTTTCGACCGAAAAACGTCTGCTGCTTTCCATTAACTTATTGCGCGCCTTGCAGGAACAGGTCCATGATTTTGGACTGATTCATCGGGATATCAAACCGGAAAATATTCTCGTTGACCCAGAGACGTGCGAAGTCTACATCATTGATTACGGCCTAGGGCGAAAAGCAAACAAGGATGACCATCACTATTGCGGTTCGCGCAAATATGCACCCCCTGAGGCGATTGGCATGACGGGCAAGATGGACGAAGCATCAGATCGCTTTTCCCTCGGGCTAGTGCTGGGACTTGTTTGGCGATCAGAGATTAGAAAACCGGATGAAATAGAAAAATCGACTGAAAAAAACTATCAACCAGAATTTGAAAACCTGTTTCACAATATCAATGACTTGCAAATAAATGAGCAAACCAAAATTAAAATGATTTTAAGATGCCTGACAGCTTATAAAAAAAGCTCACGTGGCTCATCACAATGGGCGATCGATTTATTTGATGCAATATATTTGGAAAGAAAATTGCGAACCCTACCGCCTAATGAAACCGCCAACGTTCAGTTAGCGCATCTGCAAGCCATGGCTGCTCGCGAGGCTTTAAAAAAAATTCGGGTGCAAGAAAAAAACATTCTAGATTGCATTCAGGAAGTGATAGATCATACGATGGATCATATCCCTTCTTCACTCTATGCCTTGAATGAATTGATCGAAACAATCGGGATTCAGGCATTCAATGATCTTAAAAACCAGGATAAGGAAGCCGTTAAACAACGAACACAGTCCATACTGACTGAGTTCGTCGGCCATCTCAACACCATGCTTGATATGCTGGACGTCGTCGAAAAAAACAGCTGGTTCCTTAACTTTGATCCAACTTCAGAAAAATCTAATCATCGCACAATGATCCGTGAGCTTTACGAATTGTTCAGAGATATTGACGTTATTTTAAATAAACAGAACCGCCACGAAATAACGCTTGATAATCTTGTCATGCTAAATGCACGTTTTAAATCAGAAATACCGGCATTCCAATTACGCCTATCTAACCTCACCCATGCAATTGAAACAGGACCTTATCCCGTACATATGCAGTCTTATAATCGCATTATGCACCGTTTAAAAATAACTGATCAGCTCGACAAGTTGAGCTGCTTAAAAAACAACATACGACAGGCCATTAAATCTTATATTCAATCTACATTGCTTCCTGAAACGATTGCAAAACCCGATCGAGCCGGCTCAGATGATAGGCTCGACTGCATCCAAAAAATACTTAATTATACTGATGAGATATCTGATGTAGCCATGCTGACCCAGTCGCTTCGAAGTAGTTTAAAAACCATGAAAACGGGCTTGTTTGGCACGAGCCGCTTGCGTAAAAATATTAAGCAAGCCCTCCATGCGATGGAACAATCC
>Ga0065721_10050949_pt1 | contig 16924 bp, 14 predicted proteins | sample Mesricmetagenome_FD_59108 | JGI IMG/M metagenome (GOLD analysis project Ga0065721, IMG submission 59108) | Mesophilic microbial community from rice straw/compost enrichment Sample: eDNA_1 v2 (version 2) | ecosystem: Engineered > Solid waste > Grass > Composting > Bioreactor | place: USA: Davis... | reverse complement strand
TGATCTCGCTCAGCGTCGCCGTCGTCTCCTCCACCGCCGCCAGCTGCTGCGCCACGCTCGCCGCCTGCTGCTGCGTCGACGCCCGGATCTGCGCGGTGGCCGCGTGCACGCTCTCGGCCGTGGCGCGCGTGGTCTCGGCCATGCTGCGCAGGCCGGTGGTCATTTGGTTCAGGTGCTGGCCCAGCTCGGCCAGCTCGTCGTCGCCGTCCACGGTGATTTCCCGCGTCAGGTCGCCGCCGCCGACGCGCGTGACGTAGCCGATGGAGGTTCCCAGCCGCCGCGTGATGGACCCGCCGATCAGGTAGGCGATCAGCACGGCCAGCCCGACCACGATCAGCAGCGCGACGACGGAGGCGCGCAGCGCGTCGTCGAAGATGGCGTTGATCTCGTCCCGGCCGGCTTCCGACAGACGGCGGATGTCGGCGTGCAGCTGGCCGAGCCGTTCGTTCAGCGACTGGCGCATCTCGTCCAGGCGCGGCCGGTGCTGGAGCCCCGCGCTGGTGTCGCCGCGCTCCACCTTCTGCAGCATCACCCCGGCTTCGTCCAGGATGGTGCGGGCGATCTTGTCGAAGCCGTCCACGTCGTTGCGCAGGTCGGTCCAGACCCGCTTCCGCTCATCCGACACGCCCTGGCCGGACAGTTCGGAGGCCAGGGTCCTCAGGCGGGCCACCTCCTCCAGCATGCGGGCCGCACCCTCCTGGTAGCGCTGGCGCAGCGGCCCGATGTCCACGGTGCGGCCTTCGGCCTGGGCCAGCGCCGCCATGTTCATCGCGGTCTCGCGGATGCTGCGCAGATTGCTTTGCATCACCTCGATCTCGCGCACCGCCTCCGACACCTGGACGTCGTAGGTGGAAATGGCGGTCATGACCTGCTTTGCGTCCGAAAAGCGCATCAGTTGGAAGGTCGCCAGCATGGCGGTCAGCAGGCAGACGATTCCGAAGCTGAGGATCAGCTTGTGCTTGACCTTGAGTTTCATTCTTCCTTCTTGCTCCTCAGCGTGTCGAGAATCGCCGGCACGTCGAGGACGGCGATGCGGCCCTTCGTGATAGCCGTCACGAACGGCCCGGCTTCGGGCGGGGCACTTGGCTGGTCCGGCTCCATCTCAATCACCGTTTCCACGGTGCGCAGGCGCAGCGCCGCGGGCCGGGAGCCGCCGCGCAGCACGACGGCGAAGCCGCCGCCGGCCGGCACGGCGTTGCGGCCGCACAGCCGGTCCACGTCGTAGAGGCGCATGACCCGCCCGTCGATGGCGATCAGCCCCAACAGTTCCGGCGAGGAGCCCGGCACCCGCGCCACGCGCGGCAACGGCACGATGCGGGCGAGGTGGCGAAGATGCAGCCCGTACAGCCCATCGGCCCCGCGTCCGACCAGCAGGGGGATGGTCGGCGCCTCGTCCTCCAGCGTGGCGGAGGTCTGGGCAAGCTCCTCCGCGCGGCGGCGGAGCAGCGCATCGGCCCAGGCGCTGTCGAGCGCGTCGTCGCCCGCATCCTGCCGCCGCCCGGCGATCTGGTCGCGGACGGCGTTCCAGTCGATGGTTCCGGTCGGGCCGATGGTTCCGGTGGAAAGGCGTTCGTCCGCCATCAGGAGTCCTCGCCGGAGAACCAGAGGTCGATCATGCTGCGCAGTTCGGCCACGGTCAGACCGCCGCCCTCGGCCACCAGTTCGGTGCCGTCATGGCCGGATACCGCCGCGCGCGCGTTGCGGAAATGGCGCTGCGCCGGGGCCAGCTTTCCCCGCCGCCAGTAGGCGAGCGCCAGATGGTAGTCGGCCAGCGCGAATCCGGAATCGAGGTACAGCGCCTTCTTGAAGGCCGCGACCGGGTCGCCGACCCCCAGTTCCTCTTCCAGCAGTCCCAGCCGGAAATGCACGGCGGGGTCGAGCCGGTTGCGCTCGGCCTGCGCGAGGCAGGCTTCCAGCGCCGCGGCCCGGTCGCCTTCGGCCAAGGCTGCCGCCGGGGGAGTGCCCGGCACCGGAAGGTCCGGCGCCTTGGCCGGCGGCGGAGCGGCCTTGCTTCCTGTGGCACGGGGAATTGTCGCCGGTGATGCCGCAGGGGCGGGCGTCGTGCGGCGGGGGCGGGGCGGCTTCGCCTCGGGCGCGGCGGGGGGCTCAGGCGAGGCCGGGGCCAAGGGATGGGCAGGCGGATGGGTGGCCGGATGGCAGCCGGGCAGGGGCTTGCGGTAGAGGGTGGCGCCGGGCACCGGCACGGGGGTGAACAGGGCGTTCACCTGCGGCCCGGTCTCCGCATGGCCGACCACCAGCCAGCCGTTCGGAACCAGCGCGTTGTGCAGCCCGTCCAGCAGCCGGCCGCGCGTCGCCTCATCAAAATAGATCATGACGTTGCGGCACAGCACGACGTCCAGCGCTCCGAGCCCGCGCGCGTAGTTCGGCAGCGTCCCTTCCACGAGGTTGAAGACGGAAAAGCTCGTCCACTCGCGGAACTGCGGTTTCACCGCCCATTGATCGTCGCGGCGGTCGAAGCATTCGTTCAGCACGTCCGGCGGCAGGCCGCGCACCGCCCAGTTGCCGTAGACGCCCTTGCGCGCCGTTTCGATGAAGCTGGCGTTGAGGTCCGTCCCGACGATGCTGACCTGCCAGTCCCGCAGCTGGTCCGCGAAGTTGCGCTTCAGCAGGATTTCCAGCGTGTAGGCCTCGGGGCCGATGGAGCAGCCGGCGCTCCAGATGCGCAGCAGGCGGCTGTCGCGGTTGCGGCGCAGGCATTCGGGAATGGCGACGGCGCACAGCGCCTCGAACTGTTCGGCGTAGCGGAAGAAGAAGGTTTCGCCGACCGTCAGTTCGTTGATCAGGGCTTGGTATTCGGGGCCGGCCGGCCCTTCGCCGTTGAGGATCGTCAGGTAGCCGGCAAGGCCGGGAACCGACCGCTCGGCCAGCCGCCGGCTGACTCGCTCGGCGAGTGCCGTGTCCTTGTCGGCGTAGTAGGCGAGCCCGGTGGCGCCGATGACGGTGGCCTTCAGGCGGGGGAAGGCGGGGTCGCGCAGGACGGCGTCGACGCGGCTCATCCTGCAACCTCCGCCTCATCCTCCGCCTCATCCTCCCCGGCCGTCCGCCATTTGGCGAGCCGGTCGTCGGCGATGGCCTGGAAAGCGGCGAGCAGCCGCCCTTCCGTCTCCGTCAGCAGCCGTTCGGGATTGAGCAACGTGGCGCTGCCCGCTCCATAGCGGAAGCTTCCCACCGCGCAGCCGTTGAAGGACAGTCCGGCCTCGGCCTCCAGCAGGGCGGGGGCGGCCACCGGCACGATGTCGAACACCCGGCCGGCCAGCAGGGCCAGCGGGCGCCCGCCCCATTCCACGAAAAGCAGCGGCGTGTAGAGCGCCGGTGGGGCGGGATCAAGCCCGAACAGGATGTCCAGGCGCAGGACCGGAACCGCCCGGTCCTGGTAGCGGAACACGCCCGCCACCACCGGCGGCGCGGTGGGGGGACGGTCCAGCATCGGCAACGGCAGGACACGGCGCACGGCCGCAGCCGGCAGGGCGAGAACCCTGCCGGATACGGAAAAGACCACGTACCGTGTCGCCGATGCCGTCGAACCCATCGCCGGGCGCAAACCTTGTCGTGTCGGGGTAGCCAAAACCAGCGCGGAACATGACGCATCGCACCAGTGTTGGAAATACCACGAACGGCGAAGGGCTTAGCCCAAGGTGGGTATGAAGGCGAAGTGTCAGGCCAGCAGGCCGATCGGATCGGTCGGCAGATGGTCGAACCCGTGCTGGTACACGGCGGAGTCCACCGCCGGCACGTAGTTGCCCTGGGCCACGTTGGTGAAATGCGGATCCAGCAGCAGCGCGTCCGTGTCGTAGCCGGCCTTCTGCCAATCCGACAGCTTGCCGGTGCTGCCGCTCGCCAGCACCTGCGGCCAGACGTCGAACAGCTGCTTGGACGTGTCCAGGTGGCTGTAGAAGTTGTCGTGGAAGCTGCCGGAGGTGCCCGGCCCGTAGATGTGGACGGCCGTGCCCTTGCTGACGTCGATGATGTTTTCCGAAATGTCGTTTCCGGTCATTGTGTGGCCCTTCCAGCCACCCCAGGCGACGCTCTGCTGAAGGCCGATCTGGGCGCCGGTGTTGTCGGCGATCACGTTGTTGGTGACGGTGTTGCTCCAGCCGCCGTGCAGGAACACGCCGCCCACGTTGCCGTGGACGATGTTGTCTTCCACCCTGGCGCCGCTGGTCCAGTCGTCGAGGTAGATGCCCCAGCTGACCTGATCGCCCCCGCCGCCGGCCGACGTGGTGCCGGTCACTTCGTTGTGCTCCACGATGTGGCCGGTCAGGTCCTGCTGCCGGTTGATCAGGTAGATGCCGCCGCCGTCGGTGGTCTCCAGGTTGGCGTTGATGATCTTGTTCTCGGAGATCGTCGCCCGGTAGGTGGCGTCGCTGCCCGTCGTCTCGACCGAGCCCACGGCGATGGCCTTGGCCGGCGAGTTCTCGATCTGGTTGTGCGTGACCTTGACGTCGGAGCTGCCATTGATCCAGATGCCGGCGTCGCCGATGTTGGCGGCGTTGGGGCTCTTGATCAGGTTGTCCGACACCTCGGTGAAGTTGGACCCCGCCTTCACGAAGATGGACTCCGCCCCGGTGTGGTCGAACTGGTTGCCGGTGACGTGGCTGTTGGCGCTGCCTTCCACCGTGATGCCGTAGCCGCCGCCCTTGACGATGTTGTCCTTGAAGGTCAGGCCGGAGGCGTTGCTGGCGTAGACCGCGTGCCCGTCCGTCCGGGTGTCGGTCAGCGTCAGGCCCTGGATGGTCACGTTCTTCGCGCCGCCGAGGCCGATCAGGACCGAGGCCTGGGAATCGCCGTGGATCACCGGCTTTTCGCTGCCATAGGCGGCGAAGCGCACGCCGCTGTCCTGCTGGTCCAGCCAGACCACGTCCTTGATGTGGTAGTCGCCGCCGCGGACGTAGGTGACGTCGATGTCCGGGTTCGCGCGCATCGCGTCGCGGGCGGCGGACAGCGTGGCCTTCGGGCCGTCGGTGTGGTTGGCGTTGGGTGCGGCCAGCTTGCCCGACCAGGAATCATTGCCGTTGGTCGCCACATAGATGGCCGGGCCGGTCGGCGTGGTGGGGGTGGTCGGCGTGGTGGGCGTCGTCGGGGTCGTCGGCGTGGTGGTGCCGGACGGGAACCAGGACTTGTCGGCGGCGACCTCAAGCGTACCGTTCCACCACATGCCGGACTGGCCCTTGACCACGTCCTTGCCGTCCAGCGCGCCCTTGTCGTAGGTGACGATGCTGTCCGTCGCCTTCACGGCATGGCCGTTGATCGTTACCTTGTTGACGATCAGGGAACGGTCCTGGCCGTTCACCACGGCGTCGTTGTCGTACTGGATCTGCACCTTGTGGGCCTGATCGGCCGTCAGGTTGGTGGTGAAGGTGTAGTCCTTTGCCGTCGTGCCGACCGTGCCCTCGCCGATGGTCTTGCCGTCCACCATCAGCTTGAAATGCGCGTTGGTGCCGCCGGCGGCGACGCCCTGCGCGTTCAGCACGATGGTGGAGCTGCCGGCGCCGGGCGCCGTGGGCGTGGTCGTCGCGGGGAATTCCGACGCCGGGGCGTTCACGACCAGCGAGCCGTTCCACCACATGCCGGACTGGCCCTTGACCACGTCCAGCCCGTCCAGCGCACCCTTGTCGTAGGTGACGAGGCTGTCGGTTGGGTTGTGGGCGGTGCCGTTGATGGTGATCTTGTTGACGATCAGCGAACGGTCCTGGCCGTTGACCACGGCGTCGTTGTCGTACTGCACCTGCACCTTGTGGGCGGTGCCGGGGGTCGCGTCGACGGTGAAGCTGTAGTCCTTGGCCGTCGAGCCGACCGTGCCTTCGCCGACCTTCTTGCCGTCGATCAGCAGGTTGAAGTGCGCGTTGGTGCCGCCCGCGGCGTTGCCCTGGGCGTTCACGACGATGGTGGACTTGCCCGCCGTGCCGGCGGTGGAGGCGGGGTAGTAGGACGCGGGCGTGCTGAAGTTCAGCGCGCCGGGCCACCACATGCCTTCCTGCCCGGTGATGGTGTCCTGCCCGTCCAGCGCGCCGCGGTCGTAGACGGCCTTGGTCGGCGCCAGCGTGTTGCCGTTCACGACGACCGAGCGGACGAACAGGTTGCGGTCCTGGCCGTTGGCGGTGCCGTCGTTGTCGTAGGCGATCTGCACCTTGTGGGCTTGCGCCGCGGACACCGGCACCGAGAAGCTGTAGGCGGTCGGGCTGGTCGCGTTCACGGTCGCCTGACCGGCTTCGACACCGTCGATCAACAGGCGGAAGTGCGGCCAGATGCCTCCGGCGGACTGCCCATAGGCGTTCACGACAATCTTGGCGTCGGTCGTGCCCGTGGTGGTCGTAGCCATCGGTTGGTTCCCTTGTTCTGTGTTCAACACACGCGAGCATGACCGGTGGCGTCGGACATTTGTGCTACATTTTAGTAACAGGCAAGGGCATGCCGTCCCGTGCTTCTATCCGCGCCGCCGGCCCACGGCGGGGGACGGGTCGGCACGGGAGTTGTACGCACGAAAGCACGCACCCCCAGGATTAAGACGCCGTCTTACGTGTTGAAGGCGTACACGGAACCAAGAGGCATTCGATGAAGAAGATCGCTGTTACCGCCCTTATCGCCCTGTCGCTCGCCGGTTGTTCGCAGAGCGGCAACGGCTATGGAACCAAGCAGACCGTCGGCGCCGTTGGCGGCGCCGTGGCGGGCGGCGCGCTCGGCTCGCGGTTCGGCGGCGGCACCGGCAAGCTGATCGCCACCGGCATCGGTACCCTGCTCGGCGCCTACGCCGGCAGCGAGTTGGGCAAGTCGCTGGACCGCGCCGACGAGGGCTACGCCCAGCAGGCGGCGACGCAGGCCTATTCGGCCCCGCTCGGCTCGACCATCCAGTGGAACAACCCGGAATCGGGCAACCGCGGCACCATCACGCCGGTGCGCGACGGCTACGCCAACAACGGCTCCTACTGCCGCGAGTACCAGCAGACCGTCTACGTCAGCGGCAAGGCCCAGCAGGCGTCCGGCACCGCGTGCCAGCAGCCCGACGGCTCCTGGAAGATCGTGTCCTAACGCCCGCCCGAATCCCCTCCCTCAGGCTGGGGGAGGGGATTCAAACCTCCCCGAACCCCGTCAGCCGGATGGCGACCTGCTTGGTGAACAGGTTGACGGCGATGACCTGATAGGACGCGCGGGCCTCATTCGCGTATTCGTGGAAGGCCTTGTACTCGTCCTCGCGCCAGCTGCGGTTGCCGATGAACTCGTCGAAGACCAGCACCGTGCCCGGCCGGAAGCGGGGTGCCAGCGCGGTCAGCACCGTTTTGGCCGACGAATAGATATCGCTGTCCACGTTGACGAAGCGCGCCGGTCCGCCATGGGCGGCCAGGAAAGGCGGCAGCGTGTCGTCGAACCAGCCCTCGTGCAGCACGACGTTGGACCGCACCGGGGGCAGCTCCTTGCCCGTGGTCAGCACGCCCTGCGGCTCGTTCACCCAGGCCTCCGGCAGGCCTTCGAAGGAATCGAAGCCGTGGACGGTGTCGCCGGGGGCGGTCTCCGCGATCTGGTTGATCGAGGTGCCGCGGCGCACGCCGAATTCCAGCACCATGCCGGGTGCCGTGGCCTCGGCCAACGCGTGGCGCAGCAGATTGGCGCCGACGCCGAACAGGCGCGCGTCCGGAGCCATGTGCGGGCGAAGGGCCGTGGCCGCCTCCACCAGCGGCAGCCGCTTCGGGTTGCCGGCCACCTTCGCGTCGAACAAGGTGCCTGCCTCCTCATCCCGCCCCAGCAGGATCAGGTAGGCGCACAGGAAGCCCCAGTATTTGCCGGCCGCACCGGGGCAGTCGGCCGCGCGACGCAGGCGGCGCAACGCATCCTCGATCCCGTGCAGGTCCAGCGCCGCCGCGTGGCTGCCGAACCAGGCCGCCGCGTGTTCCGGATCGTCGGCCAGCCGCTCGTCGTAGGTCGCCAGCGCCCCGGCGGCGTCGCCGAGGTGGGCGAGGCTGATCGCCCGCTCATAGAGAATGTCGGCGCTGCGGTTGCCCTCGGCCAGCGCCATGCCGGTCACCCGCACCGCCTCGTGGTAGAGCGCGTCGCGGCGGTAGGCGCCGGCCAGCGCCTCGCGGATGCCGGGAAAGCCGGGGTCGGCGGCGGCCACCCGTTCCAGCAGGCGCACGGCGTGCAGCCGGTCGCTCGCCGCCAGCAGCGCGTTGGCGAGGTGGAACAGCGCCTCCCGATCATCCGGTTCCTGCACCAGGGCGCGGCGCAGGTGGGGCAGGGCGGCGGCGTGGTCGCGCCGGCCGAGTTCGGCGATGCCGGTCAGCCGGTCGCGTTCCGGCCCCGTGGCGTCGGACCCGGCCAGCAGCCGCAACGCGTGCTTGTAATGCCGCACGGCCAGCAGGCCGCGCGCCGCGGTCAGGACGTCGTCCACAGCAATCCCATCGGTCACGGCACCCACCGCTCACGCAAAACGAATCGAGCGCGACAGATGCCGCGACCAACGGGGCTTATGCAAGCGCTACAGCGTCCAGCCGCCGTCGATCACATGGATCGCCCCGGTGGTGAAGCCCGACTCGTCGGAGGCGAGATAGACGGCCAGCGCCGCGATCTCCTCCGGCTTGCCGAGCCGGCCCATGGGCTGGCGGGCGATGAAGGCGGCGCGCGCCTTCTCCACGTCGCCCTGCGCGGCGATGCGGTCGTCCAGGGATGGCGTCTGCACGGTGCCGGGGCAGATGGCGTTGCAGCGGATGCCGCGCCCGACGAAATCCGCGGCGATGGACTTGGTCAGCCCGATGACCGCCGCCTTGGTCGTGCCGTACACGAATCGGTTGGGCGCGCCTTTGATGCTGGAGGCGCCGGAGGACATGTTGATGATGCTGCCGCCCACCCCGTCCCTGGCCTGTTCGAGCATGCCCGGCAGGAAGGCGCGGCACATCCGGTACATGGACCCGACGTTCAGGTCCATGGAGAAGTCCCAATCCGCCGGGGTGCAGTCCAGGATCGTGCCGTGGTGGACGAATCCGGCGCAGTTGAACAGCACCTGCACCGGCCCGACCGCCCGCGCCGCGTCCTCCACCGCCGCCGCATCCCGCACGTCGAGGACGCGCGTCTCGATTCCGTCCCGCTCGGCGCGCAGCCGGTCCAGCGCGTCGGCGTTGACGTCGGTGGCGATCACCCGCGCGCCCTCCGCGGCGAAGGCCAGCGCCGTGGCGCGCCCGATCCCCTGGCCGGCCGCGGTCAGCAGCGCGGTCTTGCCCGAAAGCCTGCCCATGTTTCCTCCCACCATGCTTATGGATCATACGAAGCGAGCCTCTTCCGGGCCCAGCGGGGGCAAGTCTGGCGGTGCGGCGGGGGTGCGGCAAGCTGGCCTTGGTGGCTATCCCGGAGGCTCCCCCAGCCCCCGAAGCGAAAAGATTTCTCCGTTCGATATTTTTCCCCTTTGACATGGGGGCCGCGGATTGCTATTCACCCGCTCCCGCCGGACGCTGCCGTAGCTCAGTGGTAGAGCACTCCCTTGGTAAGGGAGAGGTCGAGAGTTCAATCCTCTCTGGCAGCACCATGGGGCCGTAGCTCAGATGGGAGAGCGCCTCGTTCGCAATGAGGAGGTCAGGGGTTCGATTCCCCTCGGCTCCACCAACTTCTTCGGCGGTTGGTTTGGTGACTTGAGTAAGTTTGGTAAGGTTGAATTTAGTGCTTGCTTTGGCGGCCTTTGTTCTTTAGAAGGTCGCTCCCGACGCGGGTGTAGCTCAGTTGGTTAGAGCGCCGGCCTGTCACGCCGGAGGCCGCGGGTTCAAGTCCCGTCACTCGCGCCACTTTCTGTGGTATGGTCCTGTAGCTCAGCGGGAGAGCACTACGTTGACATCGTAGGGGTCACAGGTTCAATCCCTGTCGGGACCACCATGTTGGGGGATCGTCTAGCGGTAGGACAGCGGACTCTGACTCCGCCAGCCTAGGTTCGAATCCTAGTCCCCCAACCAACTCCTCCCCACTTTGTCTCGTCCCGACTAGCCAAATCGATTTATGTATGCGAACGTTCGCCCGTCCGTCACGATGGGTGGAGCGGCGCATTTTTGTCGTTTTCGCCGGCTTTGAATGGGCCGGCTTAAAAAAAATGGTGGTTTGGGGAGGGTGCCACGATGGGCGCCAGGGAACGCGGGCTGAGGACGACGGTGGCGCTGACCAGCGCGGCGCTGGTTCTTGGCGTGTCCGTCGTGCTGGCCAGCCTGACCGGCATGCGCTCGCGCGAACGCCTGGAAAACGAGATCGGCCGCGCCCTGGTCGAGACCGCCGACCATATGGCGGAAAAGTTGGATCGATCCATGTGGGCGCGTTCCAGCGAGGTCGCGATGCTCGCCAAGCTCGGCGTGGCCCACGCGCTGGACGACCCGGCGGCGATGCGCCGCCTGCTGGATGATTTCAAGGCGACCTTCCCGACCATGTCCTGGATGGGCATCGTGGATCCGGCCGGCAAGGTGCTGGCGGCTACGGACGGCATCCTGGACGGGGTCGACATCTCCGCCCGCCCGGTCTTTCGCAACGGCCGCGACGGCCTGTTCGTCGGCGACGTGCACGAGGCGGTGCTGCTCGCCAAGCTGCTGCCGAATCCGACCGGCGAGCAAATGAAGTTCGTGGACATCTCCGTCCCCGTGCACGACGCCCGCGGGCAAGTCGCCGCCGTGCTGGCCACGCATCTGAGCTGGGAATGGACGCGCGAGATCCGCCGCACGCTGCTGGCCTCCGTGCACGGCCGCCAGGACCTGGAGCTGTTCATCGTGGCGGCGGACCGGACCGTGCTGCTCGGCCCGCGCGAGATGCTGGGCTCCACGCTGGAGACCGAGGCCGTGAGGCGCGCCCAGGCGAAGGAGCGGGGCTGGACGGTCGAGACCTGGCCCGACGGGCGCGACTACCTGACCGGCTATGCGTCCGCCGACGGGCACCTGACCTACAAGGGGCTGGGCTGGATCGTGATCGCGCGCCAGCCGCTCGACGTCGCCTACGCGCCGGCGACGGCGCAGATCATGGAAACGGCGCTGGCCGGCGGCGTCATGGTGCTGCTGTTCAGCGGGCTCGCCTGGCTCGCCGCCGGGCGCCTCACCCGCCCGCTCAGCCGCATGGCGGAAGCCGCGGAGCGCATCCGCGCGGGCGACCGGGCGGCGGAAATGCCCGTTATCGGCGGCTCGGCGGAGATCACCTCGCTGTCGGCCACCTTGCGCGATCTCGTGGACGGGCTGGTCCACCGCGACGCGGCGCTGGTGCGGCTGGAGGACATCGCCTACCAGGACCGCCTGACGGCGCTGCCGAACCGCCGCTACTTCGAACAGTATGTGGAGGCCTCCACCTCCGGCAACGGCTCGGCGACCTTCCTCTACATCGACCTGGACGGTTTCAAGCCGATCAACGACCGGCTGGGGCACGATGTGGGCGACATCGTGCTGCGGCAGGTGGGCGGACGCCTGTCCGCCTGTTTCCGCGGCGACGACGTGGTGGCGCGTCTGGGCGGCGACGAGTTCGCGGCGGTGCTGCCGGCGCGCGCCGGCACCATGCCCCCGGATCTGGACGAACTGGCTGCGCGAATCATCGCCGCGGTCAACGAGCCCGTGGTCGTCAAGGGCGAGGCGGTAAGGGTCGGCTGCTCCATCGGCATCGCGCGGTGGCCGCAGGACTCCTCCGACGTGCCGGAGGTGCTGCGCTTCGCCGACCAGGCGCTCTACCGCGCCAAGCGCGACGGGCGCAACCGGGCCGTCCGCTGGTCGGAAACCCTGCCGACCGAGGTCGGGGTGGCGTAGTCGTCGGCCCGGCTTTCACCGTTCCCCCTTCCACCGTTTGTTCTCGCCAAGCGGGGAACCGCGTCCGGCACCGGCCGAGCCAGCGTTGGGTAAGGCGCTTGCACGGTGGAGCCTCCGGCCTGTCTTGCCGTTTCATAGTCGTTCCGGAATGACATGGCCGGAATGATAATGCCCACGGCGGGAGGATGACATGAGCCTCGACAGTAAGGGACAGCGCGCCCGCATGCTCCGTTTGCTCGCCGTGGTGGAGCATTACGAACGGAACAGTGCCGTCGGCGCACAGCTCATGCGAGGCACCCGCTACGAACTGGCCGTGCAGGCGACCGACGTGAACGGCGACCGCTGCCTGTTCCCGGCCTGCGGCTGCGCCGGGGCCGACTGCGCCCGCCGGCCCCCGCCCGGCCCGCAGATCACCTGGGGCGGCCCCCGCGCCGGATGGCGCGTCCGTTATTAAACGCCGATCGGCACGTTCTTCTCAATAATGCGGGGGCGGGGGTTCGTCCTGCGGGGGGCGGGGCATGCCGGATTCCAGTTCGGCCACGCGGTCGCGCAGGCGGCGCACCTGCGCGGTCAGCAGGTCGATGGTCCGTCCCTGTTCGAACATCACCGAGGACAATTCCTCGGCCATGCGTTCGTGGTGGGCCAGCCTCATTTCCAGCTCGGTCAGGCGGTGTTCGACGGCGTCGTCCATGAAAATTCCCAGTGTAGGGGCCTTCTGCGAGAGAATCAGGGGCCTTGGGCCGCAGCTTTAAAGCATCCCGCTCCGCGCCGCTCCTGTTTTGTTGCCCCGCTTTGTTGCCCGCATTTTGTTCCAAGGCCGGTTCCGGCCGCCGGGGTAGGGTTGCTTCAACAAAGCAACAAAATTGCGAGGAGACCATGTTGCGATTGGGAACAAAAGTCCGCCATCGCGGGCGTGATGGGATGGTGATCGCCCGGACCCTGGGCGGCAGCCGCTCCTACGACTTGCGGCTGGTGGACGGCACCATCGTGAAATACGCCCTGGAAGAGGAGTGCGAGGTGGTCGCCTCCGACGCCGGACTGCGCCCCCCCTACGGCGGTGCGCGTCCGGGCGGCCTGCATCTGCCGGGCTGACCGGCTCCCCACAGGAAGGGTGGGGCCGGAAGGGCGGGGTGAAGCGGAACGTTGCCCAAGCCGGTCCGTCCGCGCAATATCGCGCTATGGAACGGCTGGACGAAGACGAGCGCCCGCAGAGGCGCTGGCGCGTGATCGAAGGTGGCGGAGCTTCGGAGGATGCGGCGCGGTCGGTCCCCGAGGATTACGGGCTGTCGCCCGCTGACCTGCGCATCTGGTACGCCCCCGGGCGCGTCGGGGCGGTGTTGGCGCTGACCGCCACGGTGGGCATGGCCGCCGTCGAGGCCTATGGCGGCGCACGGATCTCGGATCCCTGGATCCTGGGCGCCTTGGGCGGACTTCTCTACGGCGGGCTGATCGGCGGCTTCGCCGGGCTGGGCCTGCTGGTGCTGGTCCACTGGTGCGACCCGATGCTCGGCTTGGCGTGGCCGGTCTATGGCCGCCTGCGCCGCTACCGCGAGGCGCTGGCCGCGGCCCGCGCCGCCGAACGGGACACCTGACCCTCCGTCCCGCGTTTAAGTTCTACCATTGGTAGAAGCGAGAGGCGTATCCCTTTGGAACGATGGTGTCGCGGCGTGCAGACCCAATCTGCTTAAGAGCAGATAGGAGAAACGCTGTGAACAGATTCGACGAGAAAGTCTATCGCGTTCCGAAGCGGAAGGAGGGACCAAGCCTCGCCGACCAGAAAAGCCAGCTGGTCCGTCTGAAACAGGATCTTGAGCAGTTCAAGGCCCGCCAGGCGGGCACCGCCGTGATCGGCACTTTGCAGGCCCGCATCCGTGACCTGGAGGCGTCCGTTTCCCGCGCCGAGGCCGCGCGCATGCTGGACCGCCAGTCCCGCCGCCCGAACGACGGGGACGACGCCGGGGAACCCGCGGCGGCGCCGGCCGGCGGCCTCCGCGCCACCTCCAGCCGCTTTCCGCCCCGCGGTCGGCCCGGCCGCGGTTTCTGATCTACTAAGGCCGGCCCGGCCGCGGCTTCTGACCGACAGCGCCGGCATCACCCGGCCCAGGAACGACCCAAGGAACGGCCCGGAATTTCCGGGTCGTTTTCCGTTTCGAAATATCACAGGTCCGGTGGTCCTCTCCGGCACGCTCCTTGCTTTGTTGTGCCCAACAAACAATGACGTGGGGAGGAGACACCATGAGGATCACCGTCGGATTGCGGCACAAACTGCCCGCATTGGTTGTGTCTGCGTCGTTCCTGTCCATCCTTGCGGCTGGCGCGCTCGGCTACATGTCGGCGGCCGAAGGCCTGAAAGCCGGCGAACGCAACAAGCTGGAGGCGCTGGCCAGTGCCCGGCAGGCCACGCTGACCGACTATCTGGAAGGGCTGAAGGACGACGTGCTGGTGACGGCGAACGTCCGCATGTTGCGCGAAGGGCTGCTCGGATTCGTGAACGGCTACCGGCTGGAAGGCGCCAACGGCGCCGCCGACGCCATCGTCCGGCGCAAGTACATCGAAGAGAACACCAACCCTCCGGACCAGCGCAGCAAGCTCGACCAGGGCGGCGGCAGCCTGTATGACGCGACGCACGCCAAGATTCACCCCTGGCTGCGCGATCTGGCGAGCGGGCGGGAATACGACGACATCTATCTGATCGCCCCGGACGGGGTGGTGCTCTACAGCGTGGCGAAGCGCGACGACTTCGCGACGAACCTCGCCAGCGGGCCATTGAAGGACACGGCGCTGGCCGAGGTCTTCACCAAGGTCGTCGCGCAGCCCAAGGCCGGCCGGGTGGTGATGAGCGATCTGGCCGCCTACGCCCCGGCGGGCGGGCGCCCCACCGCGGTCATCGCCAGCCCGATCACGCTGGCCTTGCCGTCCGGCGATGAGCAGTTTCTGGGCGTGCTCGCCGTCGCCATGTCCGATGGCAAGCTGAACCGCATCATGCAGGCGGCGCAGGGGCTGGGCGCGACCGGGGAGACCTATCTCGTCGGGCCGGACGGACGCCTGCGCAGCAACTCCCGACTGTCCGCCACGCCGACAGTGTTGTCCACGCGGACGGACAGCGACACCGTCGCCGATGCCCTGGCGGGGCGCAGCGGCGTGCGTGAAACCCGCAACCACCGCATGGCCGAAGTCATCTCGGCCTACCGCCCCATCGACCTGCTCGGCCTGCGCTGGGCGGTGATGGCGGAGGCGGAGATGGGCGAGGTGCTGGCCCCGGTTGTCGATCTGCGCAACCGGATGATCGGCGGTGGCCTGCTGTTGCTGTGCGTGCTGTCGGCGGTCGGGCTGCTGTTCGCGCGTGGCATCACCCGGCCCCTGTGGGCGATGACCGAGGCCATGCGCCGGCTGGCCGGCGGCGACCACGCGGTCGAGGTTCCGGCGCGTGACCGCCGCGACGAGGTCGGCGCCATGGCCGCCGCGGTCCAGGTCTTCAAGGACGCGATGATCCAGACCGACCAGCTCCGCGCCGAGGAGGCCGAACGGCGCGCCCGGCAGGAACAGCGCACCCGCAAGGTGGACACGCTGACCGCCCGCTTCGACGCCGAGGTCAGCGGGGTGGTCCGCACGGTGGCCGACGCCGCCGTGGAGCTGGAGGCGACGGCGCAGTCCATGCGCGCCATCGCCGACCAGACGACCGGGCAGGCGGCCACCGTCGCCGCCTCCGCCGACCAGACCTCCGAAGGGGTGCACGCCGTCGCGGCGGCGACCGAGGAGCTGGCCGCCTCCATCAAGGAGATCGCGGCGCGGGTGACGGACTCCGTCCGCATCACCCAGGCGGCGGTGGGGGAGGCCCAGCGCACGGGCGCGGTGGTGGAGGCGCTGGTCCAGTCCGCCGGCAAGATCAGCGCCGTGGTCGGCCTGATCGAGAACATCGCCAGCCAGACCAACCTGCTGGCCCTGAACGCGACCATCGAGGCGGCCCGCGCCGGGGCGGCCGGCAGGGGCTTCGCCGTGGTCGCCAACGAGGTGAAGGGACTCGCCGCCCAGACCGCCAAGGCGACCGGGGAGGTGAGCAGCCTGATCGGGGACATCCAGGTCGCCAGCGACACCGCCGTGTCGGCCATCGGCCGCATCACGTCGATCATCCGCGAGGTGGACGGCATTTCCGCCGTCATCGCCACCGCGGTGGAGCAGCAGGGCGCGGCCACGGCGGAAATCGCGGAAACCGTGCAGCGCTCCGCCACGGGGGCCCAGACCGTCTCCACGACCATCGTCGGGGTCGGCGAGGCGGCCGGCAAGACCGGCACCGCGGCGTCGGACATGCTGGCCTCCGCCCAGAGCCTTGCCCGGCAGGCCGACGCCTTGCGCGGGGAGATCGACGGCTTCCTGGGCGCCATCCGCAACGTAGAGGTGGCCTGACACGATGGGCTAATAAGTGTACGGTTGATCTAGATCACGGCGACGGGGTGCTGAACCTCATACTTTTTGCTGAGTATTGAGACCTAGGTATCGGTCAGCCCAGCCTGTCCTCCATGTCAGGCTCAGCTTCCGGCCGGTGTCTGGTCCAAGCCAGCACGAGGTGCCAGACATGACCTTCTCCGTCGCCGCCACCGCCGAAGCCCCGGTTTCCGTCCTCGCCGCCACGTCTGTGGCCTCGGCGACGGCGGCCACCCCGGCGGCGGAGAAGAGCCGATGCGCCGCCTGCTCGGCACGGACGAAGGGCCTGTGCGCGGCGCTGCCCGCCGAACAGTTGCCGGACCTGACCACCAGCTCGCGCACCATCAACCTGCTGTCCGCCAGCCCCGTCGTGCATGAGGGGGAGGAGGCCGAGGCGGTCTTCACCGTCGTGTCCGGCATGCTGAAGCTCTACAAGACCCTGCCGGACGGGCGGCAGCAGATCACCGGCTTCGCCACGGTCGGCGACGTGATCGGGCTGTCGTCGGGCCAGGGCTACGCCTACACGGCGGAGACGGTAACCGCCTCCACGGTCTGCCGCGTGCCGCGCGCCGCGTTGCAGCGGCTGATGGAGCGTCATCCGGCGGTGCAGGCGCGGCTTTTGGCCATGACGTCGGTGGAACTGTCGGCGGCGCAGGACCAGATCCTGCTGCTGGGCTGCAAGACGGCGGCGGAGCGCGTGTCCAGCTTCCTGCTGGCGATCTCCCGCCGGTCCCGGCGGCTGGCGG
>Ga0065721_10050948_pt1 | contig 16929 bp, 12 predicted proteins | sample Mesricmetagenome_FD_59108 | JGI IMG/M metagenome (GOLD analysis project Ga0065721, IMG submission 59108) | Mesophilic microbial community from rice straw/compost enrichment Sample: eDNA_1 v2 (version 2) | ecosystem: Engineered > Solid waste > Grass > Composting > Bioreactor | place: USA: Davis... | reverse complement strand
GGCGAAGTCGATTCTCTGCCTGCCGATCGGCTTGCCCAGGCTTCCTTCTCCCGCCGTCCTGTACTTGGAGAACACGCGGATCGCCGAGGTCTTCACCGACAAAACCGCGGCGGACATCGAAGCGCTGGTCAAGAACTTCGCTTATCTGAGCTTGTTCGAGGAGCCTTCGGAGGCGGTCTGGGGAGTCTGGTCCGTCGAGAAGGACGCCGCGGCGCGCAACGCCGGGAACCCCGGAACGACCGGAGAACCGGAGCCGCCGCTGTCGGATCGGGAGACCGAAGTGCTGCGGGCGATCGCGGCCGGATATTCGAACAAGGAGATCGCGGCGTTGCTGGCCATTACCGAGGCGACCGTCAAAACCCATACGCACCATCTGTACGGAAAGCTTGGCGTCAAGAGACGAGGCCAGGCGATCGCCAAAGCGCGGGACTTAAACCTCGTAGGTCCGTAATCCTCCGCCAATACGAGCGAAAGGCGGCCGCCGCCTCCTTTTTCATACATAATTCGACAAAATCAAACGAAAGTTTGATGACTTTGTCCTCCTTTTCTACTATGATAGCGACAACGAAACGTTAGAGGAGGCAGGCAGTGGGAGCAGCAATCCGGGCAATGTTCAGAGCCGCCACTGGCGGTAAAAGGCGCATCATCGCGGTGGCCATAGTCGTCGCCGGCCTTTTCTATTCACTCCTCTTACCCCTGCTTGCCCAACCGGCACGCGCAGAGGATCGTTCGTTCGAAATCGGCGAGGTCGAGATTCACGCCAGCATCGATCGCGACGGCAACATGCAGGTGACAGAACTGGATACCTACCATTTTAACGGTGCTTTTAACGGTGTTCTGGTGGATCTTAATTCTTCCGGTTCCGACGGGATTGAAGGCTTTCAGGCTTTCGAGGCGGCCGGGCAGCAGAGCATTCCGCTTGAATTCGAACAGACGGCCGACGGAGAAAAGCTCAATTACAAGGTTTACGCGAAATCCGAGAATGAAACGAAAGTGTTCCGCTACACCTACACCGTCAAGAACGTCGTGCAGGTCTATGCGGACACTGCCGAGCTGTACTGGAAGTTTTTCGACGAGACGAACCCCAGCGATCTGGGGAAGGTTCGCATCCGTGTCGAACTGCCGGAAGGCGCCGAGCGGGAGCGGGTTCAGGCGTTCGGTCACGGACCGGCAAGCGGAACCTTCGATATCGGGGACCGGGGCGTTGTCCGTTACGACATGAGCCCGCTGCCGTCCGGAGAGATGCTGGAAGTGAGGGTGCTGTTCCCGGTCTCCTACGTTCCCGGCAGCGCGAAGGTGAGTCCGGAAGCGATGCTGGAACGGATTCTGGAAGAGGAACGCAGATGGGCCGATCCCCACGCCGATCGGTACGAGGATGAGACCAATCCGTACAGCGATCCCAGTCTCTACGGCGCTCTTGCCCTGCTGATCGCGAATCTGGTCGGCGGCACTCTTGTGTATCGCAAATACGCCAGAAGGTACAAGGCCGACTGGAAGGGCAAATACTATCGCGAGCTTCCCGGAGACATAACGCCTGCCGTCGTGAGTTACTTGATGAACTTCCGCGTGACTTCCAGGGATCTCATCGCCACGTTGATGGATCTGGTCAGAAAGCGGTGTGTGTCCATGCAAGCCGTCGAGCCGGATGAAGAAAGCCGGAGTGTCTTCCGGTTTCGTCGGAAAAAGCCGGATTACCTGTTTCGCCTTGGCGTGTACGCGAGCAAACTGAGTCCTCACGAGAATCTGTTGATCAGATGGTTCTTTCGAAAAATTGGACGCAGCGGAAAAGTGTGGCTGTCAGATATTCGCGAACAAGCCGAGGAGAAGGAGGATGCCGCCGCCTTTGTCAAGCAATGGACCGAGTGGAAGGGAGCGGTGGAGAAAGCCGCAGACCCATACATCGAAACTCGCCGTCCGGGTGTGCGCAGATCTATACTTGGTGTTGCCTTCCTGCAATTTTTCGGATTTTTATTCCTTGCGCCCGAGGCTTGGAAATGGTTGATGTTCTGCGCTATTCCGTTGTTCTTCTTCATGCCTCCGAAACGACGGAGATCGCAAATCGGTCAGACCGAATTCGCGAAATGGAAGGCGTTCAAGCGTTTCCTGCGCGACTACAGCCGGATTGCGTCACGGGAACCGATGGCCGTTCACCTGTGGGAGCATTATTTCGTCTATGCGATCTCGTTGGGAGAAGCCAAAAGGATGATCGCGATCACCCGCGTGAACATTCCTGAAGAAGTGAGCGACCAAGGGATTATGGGGATCGGAACCGGCTATTATTATGCCGATTGGACCCATTCGTTCGATCAGGCGGTATCCGCTGCCACGAAAACAGCGAACTCGTCGAGCGATTCCTCCGACGGCGGATTTTTCTCCGGAGGCGGAGGAGGCGGAGGCGGGGGCGGGGGCCGCGGAGCGTTCTGAGCCTCGGATACCGTATATAAACTTACGAGGAGGAATACGGATGGAATTTTATATTTGGCTTGCGGTTGGTGCGATCGTGCTGCTGTGGGTCGCCATTACGTACAACCGGTTCATCATACTCCGGAACCGGGTACGGAACAATTGGTCGCAAGTGGACGTGGTGTTGAAAAACCGGTTTGATCTGATTCCCAATTTGGTGGAGACCGTATCGGGATATTCGGCGCACGAGAAAGAAACGCTCAGGCAAGTGGTCGAGTTGAGAACGAGATACGCGTCGGCGAATTCGATGGATGAGAAAGTCGCGGCGAGCGGTGAAATGTCGGGGTTGCTCAGCAGGCTGATGGTCGTGGCGGAAAGCTATCCGGACTTGAAAGCGAACGAGAATTTCCTCTATCTCAAGCAGCAGCTTGCCGAGATCGAGGATAAAATCCGCTATGCGAGACAGTTCTACAACGACACGGTGGAAGCTTTCAATACGGCGATTGCGGTGTTTCCGTCCAATCTCATCGCGGGCCTGTTCGGCTTCAGAGAAGAAGGCTTCTTCCAGATCGACGAGGCGGAGAAAATCAATCCGCAGGTGAAGTTTTAAGCCGCGGCTTCATGTCGGAATATCGTTGTTGCCAAGCTTGATCCTTCCTGTTGAAGCGTTAAGAGCCGAGAGAAGCTCCGGGTCAGTCCGGTTTCTTCTCGGCTTTTTTCTATACGAGCCTCCTGCCGCAATGATATAGTTTCAGTAGACATCTACGATCGACAGTCGGGGAATGGCAGTCCTCATTCATGAACGGAGGAAACGGACAATGGAACAGGCGAAAATCAAGCTGCCGCGAAGCGCGGCGGAGAAGCAAGGCATACCATTGGAAGCGGTTGCGGGATTTCTGGACAGTCTCGCCGCTCAGTCACTCGAAGCCCACAGTTTCATGATCGTGCGGAATGGACATGTCGTGGCCGAGGGAGCTTGGCAGCCTTATCGCTTAGAAGATCGGCACATGCTGTTCTCTCTTAGCAAAAGCTTCACCTCGACGGCGATAGGCTTTGCGGCCTCGGAAGGGCTGCTGTCTCTGGACGATCGCGTGGTCCGCTATTTTCCCGAGGATCTTCCCGATGAAACGTCGCCGCTGCTGGAGGAGATGCGCGTCCGCGATCTGCTGACGATGAGCACCGGACATGAGAAAGATACCGTGCCCCTTGGCAACGATCAGTATGGCGACAACTGGGCGAAGGAGATCATGGGCCAGCCGGTCGTTCATCAGCCGGGAACCCATTTCGTCTATAATTCCGGAGCGACGTATCTTCTGGCCGTCATTTTGCATCGGGTAACCGGCGTTCCGCTCTTGGAGTATCTGGGGCCGCGTTTGTTCGAGCCGCTGGGCATTTCGGGCGCGACATGGGAGAAGTGTCCGCGAGGCTTTGCCGTCGGCGGTTGGGGATTGAGTATTGCCGTGGAGGATATCGCGAAGTTCGGTCTGCTTTATTTGCAGAACGGGATATGGGAAGGAAAAAGGCTACTTCCGGAAGGCTGGGTGGAGGAAGCGACCTCCAAACACATCGACAATGGCAGCGACGCGGATAACGACTGGCATCAGGGATACGGGTATCAGTTCTGGCGATGTCGCCATGGCGCTTACCGCGGCGACGGCGCGTTCGGGCAATTTTGCATCGTGCTGCCGGAACAGGCCGCGGTCATTGCGGTGACATCGGGTACGGGCAATATGGGCGGCATTTTGCAGGCGGTGTGGGACAACCTGCTGCCGGCGATGAGGCCGGAGCCGATTGAAGAGGACGTTCGGGCGGCTCAGTCGTTGACAGAGCGGCTTGGAACGTTGCGATATAACCCGCCGGTCGCAGAAGCGTCTAACGCCGCTGCCGAACAGCGAATGAACGGAGTAGTCTATCAACTGGAAGCCAATTCAGCTCAACTGGAATCCATCGCCTTCTCGTTCGCCGACGACCGCGTCAGCGTCACGATGGCCAATCCGAGAGGGGAGCAGCGCATTGCCGCCGGTCGGGGCGTCTGGAGGGAAAGCGTCTGTTCCTTGCTCGGCGACGCGGAGCAGAAGGTCGTCGCAAGCGTCGCGTGGAGCGATCCGGAGACGATAAAGCTGACGCTGCGTTTCGTGGAGGCGCCGTTCACCTTCGACGTCGTCGTTCGTCCGAAGGAAGACGGCGCTATTGAGGTCGCGATGCATGAGTTCGCCGGCAATAACGACTATCCGGCAATTGCGGGCAGGCCTCAGGCATAAGAGGACTAGAACGAACGGAACGAAGAACGGGCTTTCCTATCGGGAACGGCCCGTTCTTCGATGTATTCCGCGGACCGCATCCCCGTCCGCAGGAATATCTCTTAAGGGGTATAGAGATCCCGGCCGATCTGCTATAAGGTGATAGAAGCAAAGGGATAAGACTACATAGACGGTGAGGGAAAGACATGAAGGCATTTTTGCGTCGAATGGCCTTGTTGTTGGCCATATTTGCCCTGGCGGGCGGCCTGTTCGGAGGAGCGCCGGGTCATTCCGTCGAGGCGGCTGCGAGCAGGCCGACGGCGACTTACGTTTCTCCGGAGCGCATTCAATTCGTCAGCTACAGCAAACAGTGGAACCAGCAGAAGCTGAAGGCGTTGCACGCCGAGCTGATGAAGAACATGCACGGCGAGGAACTGGGTTACTTGGGCAAGGTCGTTCTGTCCAACGAGGACAACGAAGAGGAACTGGGCGTCGCGAACATGGGTTACTCGTGGACGGAGGACGACCTGTCCGATATCGAGATGGACGAGCTTACGGAGATCGTTCTGTACGGCGCGGACGAGAATACGACCGTCGAGAGTATGGCGACGACGTTAAGCCATGAGTACGGCCATCATTTTACTTATTATTGGCTGATTCGCAAAGAGCGGAAGCTGCCGAGCGATCCGACGACGAAGTGGGCGTCCATTCGCGCAATCAAGGGACAGCCGGTGCTGTTTACGGACGATCCCGACCATCCCGATTACACTCATTATTGGGACCCTGGCGAAATTATGGCCGACGACTACATGGCTTTATTCGGTTCGCCGACGGCGAAGCTAAGCATGGTTAACTCTCTGCGTACGGAGGACGGAATCGGCTTCTACGGAGAGATAGAGAACGAGCAGCTGCCCCCGGTTGTGACGCTGGCGGCGGTTCGCAGCTACTGGCTCAAGCTTAGCGGCATTAAAGACCCGCAGCCTCTCGTGCTTAAGGAGCCTAAGCTGACGAAAATCGAGGCCGTGAAAAACCGGGCCGGCGGCATCGACCATAAGCTGATCTATGATGCGGGGTCCGCGAATTCGACCGTGGCCGCAAGGCTGCAATACATCGCGTACTGGGAGAACGAAGAGGAAGAACTCTTCGATTTCACGGAATTGACGACGGGCAAGCTGTCCATTGCCGTACCCGGAGGGCTCCCTGAGACGAAGCTGACTTTTAAGGTGTACGCTTACGATCCGAAGACCAAGCAGTATGTGTACGCCAGACCGGTCGTGTACGATTTGTCCAAACCGAAGGCTCCTGTTCGAGTGGGGAAATGAGATCATTCCTTAAGCGCGCTTGCGCAGGGAGGTAGAAGCGGGATATGCTGGCTTTGCTGCGGAAGCACTCGATTCGTTGGCAATTGATCTTCACGGGACTCCTTATTTTGTCCATTCTTATCGTGGCGGTAGTGGGCAGCTACTATCGGATCCTCCATATGACTTACGAGCGTAACAGCGTCTACACCCAAGAGATGGTCGTCACGATCCGGAACAATATTGCGTCCAATGCGGATACGATTAATCGAATCATGCCGAACATAGCCTACAATGACGTTGTTCAGCAGTATTTGCGCAGCACGGTGCCGCTAACGCAGTACGAGCTGCACCTGAAGCTCGAAAAGCTGTTCGTTAACCTGAAATCGATGAAGCAGGGCATTCTGGAAATCGTCCTCATCGGGACGAACGGGACCGGCTATAACTGCATGAATTGCAAGGAAGCCATTCCCTACGAGTCGATTCCGGAACGGACATCGGCGTACTACCTGGGGATCTATCCGACCCCCGACGGAGTTTCGGCCAACCTCAACTCGACTTATTCCAAGCCTTATGTGTTCTATGTCGGCGTACCGATCTACGACTTGGATGCGTCGGCCGGCTCGAAGCTTGGATACGCGATAATGGTACTGGACGTGAACGCGATTGTGCCGCAATTCGAATATGTATCGCAGCGTATCGCAGGGAACTTCTATGTTGTCGACCGCAACGACCACATCTACGGGAGCAACGGCGCGGAGAAGATCGGCGACCGGGTATCCCGGGAAATCGGAAGGGAAACGGGAGACGGCTCTCCGTCGACGCTTAAGCTGAGCGGGGAGAAATATATCGTACAGACGACCGAAATTCCCGAAATCGAGAGCGCGATTATCAGCAGGTTCAACGTAAAGGATTTGTTTCGCGGGCAAGAAGACGTACAGCTGTTAATCGTCGGAATATTCGTATTGCTTATTGCGGTGCTGTTCGTCAGCTATTTGATCATTAGCCGCAACATCCTTCTTCCGCTTCGCGCGTTTATGTCTTATATTCACGGCATTCGGGCGAAAGGTCTGGACACGATGCGCAAGCGCGTCGAAGTGGAAGGATATGCGGAAATCAGCGTCATGGCGAACCACTTCAACTCGCTGCTCGACGAGATCGATGATCTGGCAATGAAAATCCTTGATTCCAAAACGCATATTTTCGAATTAAAGCTGTTGAAGCAGCAGGCCGAATTGCAATTTCTCAAGAGCCAGATCAATCCGCACTTCCTGTACAATACGCTGGAGACGATGAAAGGGATCGCGACGTCGCGAGGAGTCGAGGAAATTCGCGACATCTCCGATTCGCTCAGTTTGATTTTCCGCTACAGCATCAAAGGCGGGGAGCGGGTCGCGCTGCAGGAAGAGATCGAAATTATCGAAGCCTACCTCAACATTCAACAGATTCGCTTCGCCGGGAGGTTCCGTGTCATCTACGAATTCGACGACGCGAGCCGCCAATATCCGATCATCAAGATGATTCTGCAGCCGCTTGTGGAGAATGCGATTTTTCACGGGATCGAACCGAGCATGCATCAATGCCTTCTTGTCGTGGGCAGCCGGGTGGAAGCGAACGGCGATCTGCTGCTTCGGGTGGAGGACGACGGGGTCGGGATGGAGCCCGATATTCTCGCGGAAATCCGCCAAAGCCTGAAGCAAGGCGAAACGGACAAGAGTCTTGACGTCACGCTGCAAAGACATATCGGCATTATGAACGTGCATCATCGAATCCGTTACGCTTATGGCGGCCAATACGGCATAACGGATATCCACAGCACTCCGGAACAAGGAACTCGGGTATCCGTACTTATTCCGGCAAGGGGGGACAAGGATGTACACGGCAGTACTCGTCGATGACGAAGCGTGGATCTTGGAAAGTCTGAAGGGGACGGTCGATTGGAACGAACTCGGCTTCGAGATCGTCGCGACCGCGGTTAACGGCATTGAAGGCTTCGATTGTCTGGCGCGGCTTAAGCCGGACATAGCGTTCGTCGACATCCGCATGCCGGGAATGAGCGGAATGGCCGTGACGGAGAAGCTGAGAGAGGCCGGCGTTCCCACCAAAATCGTCATTGCCAGCGGATACGCGGAATTCGAATACGCCAGACAAGCGATCAAGCTTGGCGCGGTCGGTTATTGCCTGAAGCCGTTCAGAAGGGAAGAGATCGCCGAACTGTTGATTTCCGTCAAGGAATCCTTGAACAGGGAGCGTCAGGCGCTGCTGGACGAACTGACGGTTATGCTGCGGGATGAGGAATCCATTCAGGCCGACCGGATAACGGCGCTGTTAAGTCGTTTGCGTCTCGAATTCGAGGAGCAGTCCGGTCTGTTCGTCATTGTCGTTCAGGAGAGAGATCCGTGCGCGCTGTTTGACGCCCGGAAGGAGATCGCCGTGCAGATCGGAAGGGGAACGACCGCTTACCTGCTGGCTGGCGAGCGTCGGCAGGAGATTGCGGACCGCTTGAGGGCAGCGCTGCCCGATTCCGTCGCCGGAGTGGGCATTGGCGGGATTTTCAGCGATATGACGCAGATTTGCTCGCAGATTGACGCGGCCCATCGGGCCTCGTATATCTATTACATTTCCGGCAGTCAGCGAGTGCGGGAGGTTACGGGGGACGGCGGCAGCATCCCGTTGGACAGCAGGGCACTGAAATCCATAACGGACGCCGTTCACGAAGGCAACGCCGGTAACGCGGAGCAAGGTCTGGATACGTTGCATTCCCAATTCCTTGACGGACGCTATGAGATCCATCACGCCAGGCAGTTGTACCAGGTCGTTATGACCTGTCTATACCAGGCGTCCGATTCGGCCGAAGTGCCCGAACTGATCGAGAATGCCGGATTGGCGGAGACGTACCGCGATGTATCGGATATGATCTCAAGCTTGCGGCAGCTCGTGGTCGAAGGCTTGAATTCGCCGCCGCTCGGGGAGTCGGAATGGGCGGGGACCGAAGGTCCGGATACGTATCGGCAGATTATGAAATACGTTCACGAGCATTTTCGCGAAGCGTTGTCCATTAAAGATATAGCTAAGCGGTTCTACATGCACCCCAATTATGTCAGCGCTTTGCTCAAGAAGGAACTTCAGATCAACTTCACGAAATATGTGACCGATCTGCGGATACAGCATGCTTGCGAACTGCTTAGAACGTCTTCGCTGGAAATCAGCGAAGTGGCCGAGCGGGCAGGGTATCAAGACTACTTCTATTTTGCCAAGCTGTTCAAGAAGGTCATGGGGCTGACCCCTTCGGATTACCGTGCAGGCCGACAGTAGCTGCGGCAATGCCCGAATTATCTCCAAGTCTATAGTCGAGGACTCGCTATGCGGGTTTCTTCGGCTTTTTTGCATCCAGAGGAAGTCAAAGGCGTTTTGGCCCGGTTTCTTGGATATTTACATAACGATGCTGAGAACTGTCCATATGTGAGCGAGAACAATTGCCCTAAGATGAGATTAATAAAGCGATTACAAAGCTGAAAATACATCGAAGAGGAGGCATAAGAGTTGATGAAAAAAGGCGGATTGCTGCGGCGGATGGTCGAATACAAATACTTCTATTTGCTCGTCGCCCCCATGCTTGTCTATTTCATTGTATTCGAATACGTTCCGCTCTACGGCTTGATGCTTGCCTTCAAGGAGTTCAACTTTGCCAAGGGAATTACGGGCAGCGAATGGATCGGCTTGGCCAACTTCGAGGAGATTTTTCGTCTGGACGACTTCTGGGTCGCATTCCGCAACACGGTCATCATCGCGTTCGGCAGACTGATCTTCGAGTTTCCTGTACCGATTATCATCGCCATGCTGCTCAATGAAGTGCGCAAGGCCCGAATGAAGAAGTTCTATCAGGTCGTCTATACGTTCCCGCACTTCCTGTCGTGGGTCATTATCGGCGGAATCCTGATCAACTTCCTCGGCACTTTCGGCGTATTGAACCAGCTTCTCGAGCTGCTCGGTTTCGAGAAGGTGAATCTGCTTGTCGATCCCGATTCGTTCCGCGCCCTTATATTCGGAAGCAGTCTGTGGAGAGACATGGGCTGGGGGACGATCATCTACCTCGCCGCGATCGCGGGCATCAATCCCGCCCTATACGAAGCCGCGAGCATCGACGGAGCGAACCGGTTGAAGCAGATCTTGCATATCACCTGGCCGGGTATCGCCGGCACGGTTGCCGTCCTGTTCATTCTGAACGTGGGGGCGATGATGAGCTCCGGCGGGGGCGGGTTCGACCAGATTTTCAACCTGTACAATCCAGCGGTGTACGAGAAGGCGGATATTCTGGATACTTACGTTTACCGGCGAACGTTTGCCGTCGGCGAGAGCTTCGGGACTTCGACCGCGGTCGGCCTGCTGAAATCCGTCATCAATTTCGCCTTGTTGTACACCGCGAACAGGGCGGCCAAACGACTGGGACAGGAAGGGATTTTCTGATGAAACAGAGAAGCACGGTTGCCGATTATTTCATTCATGCATTCCTGATGCTGCTGGCTGTAATCTCGATCTCGCCGTTCTATAACGTGATCATCACCTCCTTCGCGGACCCCGCGGCCGTGAACGAGCAGTCCTTCTATCTCATCCCGACAAGCTTCGACCTCAGCTCTTACGAGATGCTGCTGAAGGGGAGCTATATCGGCTACTCGGTGATGAATTCCCTGATCGTGACCTTCGCCGGCACGCTCGTCAACATGCTGGTCACGACTTGCGGCGCCTATGCGCTATCGAAGAAAGGCATGCCCGGAAGAGGAGTGATGATGTCCGGCATTATTTTCACGATGCTGTTCAGCGGAGGATTGATCCCGTTCTACTTAACGATCAAAAATTTGCACATGATCAATACGTACAGCGCGATGATTTTACCCGTGGCGGTCAGCACCTTCTTCCTCATCGTCATGATCAGTCAATTCCGCACGATCCCCAGGGATTTGGAGGAATCGGCGAAGATCGACGGAGCCAACGACATTTACATTTTGTTCCGCATCGTCATTCCGATCGTTAAGCCGACAATGGCCGCGATTACGCTGTTTTATACCGTTGCCCGGTGGAATGAATGGTATTACGCCATGCTGTTCATGACGGAGACGAAAATGTATCCGATGCAGTTGTTCCTCAGGAACATGCTGCTGGACGTCACGAAGATGGCGCGGGACGACATGGGAGCCGCGATGGTCGCGCAACTAAGCCAGATTTATCCGGACGGCTTGAAGATGGCCAGCGTCGTGTTGACGATGACTCCGATCATGCTGGTGTATCCGTTCTTGCAGAAGCATTTTGCCGCAGGCGTTACTCTCGGGGCAGTGAAGGAATAGAGTTGGTTTCGGGACCGATCGGTCTTGAGATAGAGGATTGATCCAACCAGGGGAGGGAATTACAGATGATTAACGGGAAAAAAGGTTTATTGTTCATGCTGTCGATCGCGTTGTTCGCATCTATACTGGCAGCATGCTCGGGCGGGGCGAATTCGCCGAATGAGAACGCGAGCCCCGCTGCGCCTTCAGGCGGCAGCGAAGCTTCCGGGAGTGCGAGCGAAGATCCGTTCGCCGAACACATGGACATCTCGATCTCGCACTACAACATCGGGCAAGCGTTCCCGGACCGAAAATCCGACGGCCTGCTGAAGATGATCGAAGACAAGTTCAACGTCACTTTTGTCGATCGGGTCGTGAGCTATTCGGACTATGTGGAGAAATACCGGATCTGGAGTACGTCCGGCGAACTGCCGGATGTCATCAGTCACGATATTATCAACAATTCGACCTACTATTCCTGGATCGAACAAGGCATCGTTCGCGCGCTGCCGTCCGATCTCGGCGCCTATCCGAATATTCGGAAGGTGATGGAGCTTGAGGACGTGAAAGGGTTCCAGGTTGACGGCAAGTATTACATGATTCCAAGACTGACGTACAACAGCAACGAGCAGAAGGCGTTGGAGCGGGCGTTGATCGTCCGGAAGGACTGGATGGAAGCGCTGAGTTTGCCGGAACCGGTCACTTACGAAGATTATGCGAATATGCTTGCGGCGTTCGCCAAGAAGGATCCGAACGGCAATCAGAAGGACGATACGATCGGATTGACCGCGCGTACGAACAACATGCTCATGGCGGTAGGGTCCGGGTCTTTCCCGAATGTCGCCAACAGCTCGTGGGTGAAGGAGGACGGGCAATACATTCCGTTCTACGCATCCAAGCGGATGGACGAATACGTGACCCGCATGAGAGAACTGTACACGTCCGGAGCGATCGATCCCGACTTCGCGATCGTGCAGACGAACGAGGGGATCGAGAAGTTCGGACAGGGCAGGGCGGGCGCTATCGCGATGCAAGCGACTCCGAGCGGGCTGAAGCTGCTGGAGACGGCATGGAACAAGTACAACAAGAATGCGGCGTTCAAGGACAGCATCCGCATTTATCCGATATCTTGGGAGACCGACGACGGTTCGCGATACAGCTTCGAGATGCTGTCGTTCTGGTCGGAAACTTATTTCAGCGCGAATGTAAGCGACAAGAAGATGGAACGCATTATGCGAATCTACGACTACTTGCTGTCGGACGAGTATATGACGACCAACCTGTACGGGCTTGAGGGCAAGGATTACACGAAAGAAGGAGACAAGTATACGATTGCGCGCGAGAAGGGCGAGGACGGCAACTATAAGAAGCTGCCGGAACTGTATCCGTCCCTGAATCTGTTCGGTTCTCTGGCGGCATGGTATAAGTGGCAGGAGTACGAGCAGAGCGAGATCGCCAAAATCAACCTGGGCGAACCCGTGTATCATCTCGTGCAAGAGACGTTGGCGGAGTTCGTGAAGCTGGACGTCATCCCGACAAATCTGAACGTGGACTACCTGTATACGGAAGCGAAGACGAAACTGAGCGCGGTCAATCCGACGGAGGATTTGATCAAGGTCATTCTGGGTAAAGACGATCCGGTGGAGATGTGGCGGAATATCGTCAAAGGCTACGACAACAAGGGGCTGCAGCAGGCGATTAAAGAAGTGAACGAAGCCGTTCAAGCGCAAGGATTGGATCAATAGAGATGAATGCGAAGCGCTATACACGGAAAGCTGCGGATCGGACGGCGTCGGCGCCGTCCGATCCGCGGAGATGGCGGCCGGGCACCTCGCTGCAGATCGGACCCGGCGGTGCGACCAATATGAAGCTGGAGGAACTGCACGCGGCGGACATCCGTTGCATCGAATTGGCGTGGCGCAATGATGAGTTCGATATTTTCGATTCAGCCAACGAGCGGATGCTTGGACGATTAGCGGCAAGGGCAAGAGAGCTCGGCATAGAGATCTGGTCGTTGCATCTTCCCTACGGAGAAGCCTGGGATGTATCCGTAATCCATAGCGGAGACAGGGATGCCGCGATCTCGCGGCATCTTCGCCTGCTCGGGATGGCCGATCGTTGGAACATCCGGACGACGGTTCTGCATCCGAGCTGGGAGCCGATTCCGCAAGCTGAGCGGCAACAACGGCTGTCGGCCTGCCAACAATCGCTTGCCCTCTTGTCCGAATCAAGCAGTCGGCTTGGCGTGAGAATCGCGGTGGAGTGCTTGCCCCGTACTTGCCTTGGACATACCAGCGAGGAGATGTCCGTATTGCTCGAAGCGGATGAACGACTGGGCGTATGCTGCGACGTGAACCATCTGACGCGGGAGACGCCAGCCCGATTTATTCAAGCGCTCGGTTCTCGGCTGTTCACGGTTCACATGTCCGATAATGACGGCATCGATGAAAGGCACTGGCTTCCGGGACAGGGGGTCATTCGTTGGAACGACGTCATCGGGGCGCTGGCGGATCGGGGGTATGACGGCCCGTTCATGTTCGAAGCGCGCCCTGTCCAGCCGTCCCGATTGGCGGACTGCTGGCGCGAATTGTTGACGGACTATGTGTGCGACCAGAGGGAGAGGAAGGAAGAGGGATCTTAATGCGCGTAATTACGGCGAATGGCATCGAAGTCGCAGTGATGGACCAGGCGTCCAAGAGAATTCGATTGTTCGGCTCACTCATGGGAGGCTGGGAAGTTCAAGCCGAGGAGATCTGGTCGTGGTCGCCCGAAGCCGCGAGCGGATTCGAGCGCTTGTCGACGGCGTGGGGGCTTCCTACGGACGCGAAAATCAGATACGGCCGGACGAACCGGCTGGAGATGGCGGTCACGGATTCGTTAGGATTGGCGGCGATCGTGCCTTACCCGGAAGGCGGCTCCCTTCGTTGGGGATTAAACGCGGGAGGCAATCCGCATTCAGCCGAGCTGCTGCCGGACGGCAACATCGCCGTTGCCGCCAGCACGGGCGGATGGGTGCGTCTGTACGCCTCGTCTCAAGGGCCGGATTGCTCCGACTATGCGGAGTATCGCCTGCCCGGGGCGCATGGCGTGCAGTGGGACCCGTTGCATCAGCTGTTGTGGGCGCTTGGCGACGACGAATTGATTGCGCTGAAAGTCGAAGGGACGGAGGCGTCGCCGCGATTGCGGGATACGCAGCGGATCGCCCTGCCTTCCGATGGCGGCCACGATCTGCAGCCGGTATACGGCGACAAGGATCGGCTATGGGTGAGTACGCGTACGAAGGTATATCAATTCGTCAAGTCGTCCCGTATTTTCGACGAGCATTATGCCTTCAACGAGCGGATCAGCCGCGCTCATGTCAAGAGTATCGGCAACGACTTGTCCGGACGGATCGTATTTGCGGCTGCCGACGGCGTCCTGCGCCCGGAAACGGGGTATCTGAATAACGATTGGTGCACGGACCGGGTCGAGTGCGGGCATCGCGAAGACGCTCTGGTCATCCCCGGGTCGGCCTTATATAAGGCAAGGGTCTGGAATCCGGATTACCAATGAGCGCCGGAGCCCCTAACGGCTCCATCCGGATAGTTGAGCAAGCCTGCGATCTGCCGAACGTCTATTTCTAATTGACCTAAAGATTTGCTTCCATTTTATGCTGTGCAACTGCGCGCGGTTTGCTAGAATGAATGTGCGGACATCGCTTGGCACAGAACATGAGCGATGTCGCGTATTGAGACGGCATACGAAGGGCCAAAGAGCAGCCGCCGCTTGTGAAGCGGACAATGGGGGAAGGTTATATGAATTCCGGACAACTGGATCGAGCTTACTGGATCGAGACGTTGAGACGCATCGCGGATCCCGTGCTGAATCACCTTGCAAGACGCGAGCTTAAGCTGAAAATGCCGGTTGAAACGAGCGGCGCGGAAAGAGAGAAGTTTACGCATTTGGAGGCGCTTGGAAGGTTGCTGTGCGGCTTGGCGCCCTGGCTGGAGTCGGGAAGCGACGAAGGGGAGGAAGGGCGGCAGCGCAGAGCTTACACGGAGCTGGCGCGCGCGGCGATCGATGCCGGCACCGATCCGGATTCGCCGGATTATATGAATTTTACATATGGAGGCCAGCCGATCGTGGACACGGCCTTCCTCGCGCATGCGATTCTAAGGGCTCCGACGGAGCTGTGGGACAAGCTGGGCGATAGAGTCAAAGCGAACGTGATCGCCGCCTTGAAGGCGACGCGAACGCGCAAGCCGGTATACAGCAACTGGCTGCTGTTCTCGGCGATGATCGAGACGGTTCTGTATCGCGCGGGCGAGGACTGGGACCCGATGCGCGTCGACTACGCGATCCGCGAGCACGAGAACTGGTACAAGGGCGACGGGACTTACGGAGACGGACCGGATTATCACGCCGATTATTATAACAGCTTCGTCATTCAGCCGATGCTCGTCGATATTTTGGATGTCGTGCATGCTCTCGATTCGGAATGGAGCGAGATCCGGGAACGGGCGCTGCCGCGTGCTTCCCGTTACGCGACGCAGCTGGAGCGGTTCATCGCGCCGGACGGCACGTTCCCTCCGCTGGGCCGTTCGCTTGCGTATCGGTTCGGAGCGTTCCAGCACCTGTCGCAGATGGCGCTTCAGCACCGGCTGGAAGCGGCCGTCGAACCGGCCCAGGTACGCTGCGCGCTGACGGCGGTCATTCGCCGCACGATCGAAGCGCCGAATACGTTTGATTCCGACGGCTGGCTGACGATCGGATTTTGCGGACATCAACCGGGCGTGGGCGAGCCTTACATTTCTACCGGGAGCTTGTATTTGTGCGCGGCGGTGTTTCTTCCGCTCGGCCTCCCGGAGAACGATCCGTTCTGGCAAGGCGAAGCGGCTTGGACGCAAGCGAAGGCTTGGGGAGGGCTTTCCTTTCCGATCGATAAGGTGCTGAAGCTGTGAAAACGATTCAAACAAACGGAGCTGTCCCAGAGTCAGGCAACAAGTATTATCGAGACAGAATAGGGAGATACATACCCCGTTCTTATTTATCGATAATACCAATTGTTGCTCTGACTTCATTTGGGACAGCCCCGTTTTTTGTCATGCAGGGATGAGGTTTAGTGTGCTCGAGACGCGTTCGGTGCAGAGACGGCGCCATTCGCGTTCGCGGCATGGAGCTCGGCGATCAGCTTGTCGCCTTCGACGTCAAGGTTCGGCAACAGACGGTCAAGCCATTTCGGCAGCCACCAGGCTTTGTCGCCGAACAGGGCCATGACGGCCGGGACGAGCATCATGCGGACGACGAACGCATCGATCAGAATGCCGATCGCCAGTGCGAAACCGATTTGCTTGATCATAATATCGTGCGTGAAAATAAATCCGGCGAATACGGAAACCATGATGACCGCTGCGGCTACAACGACGCGACTGGCCAGACCGTACCCGTGAACGACGCTCTGATTGCCCCGATCGCCGTGGACGTAAGATTCCCTCATGGAGGAAACGAGGAATACCTGATAGTCCATCGCGAGGCCGTACAGAATTCCCGTCGCGACGATCGGGATAAAGCTGAGCAGCGGTCCGCCGGTATCGAATCCGAACAGATCTTTTAACCATCCCCATTGGAAGACGGCCGTGGTCAGCCCGAACGTGGCAAGCACGCTGAGGAGGAAGCCGACGGTCGCTT
>Ga0065721_10050947_pt1 | contig 16929 bp, 16 predicted proteins | sample Mesricmetagenome_FD_59108 | JGI IMG/M metagenome (GOLD analysis project Ga0065721, IMG submission 59108) | Mesophilic microbial community from rice straw/compost enrichment Sample: eDNA_1 v2 (version 2) | ecosystem: Engineered > Solid waste > Grass > Composting > Bioreactor | place: USA: Davis... | reverse complement strand
CGGGCCCTGGAGGCGTCGTAGATCTTATAGCCCGATTTTGCCAGCGCAGAAACGTCTACAGCATCATCGTAGGGTTTAGCCGGGTATTGATCAAACAATTTATAAGAGAAGGTTGCCTCGCCCTTGCGTTTTACCTCTTCAATACGGGCAAAAACCTGTTTGGGTTTCAGTTTTACAGTCGATTCGTAATAATCGGTTTTGTTTTTATTGGGTGTTACCAGCGAGAACTCAAAACTAAAGGTAGGACTATCGTTCAGGTTCTCGAAGGGAACATCGTGCAGGTAAAAATCTTCGAAGGCATGCACCTGATTGATGAGCTCGAAGTCGGTTTCACCAAAATAGTTCAGCCTGTAGGTAAATTTATACCCCTGTTCAGTACGATTGATCAGGTGCACTTTGAGGTCGGTAACAATATCGTCGCCAAACTCGTCGCTGTCCATCAGGGGAATGAAGGTGAGCCAAACGCCATCTACCACGCGCTCCCTGATTTTCTTTTTCTCGCGCGGTACATCGTCTATGTATGTCTTCTCCTTTTTGGGAGGAATGAGTTTTTTTTCGGTGAAACGTTTGAAATAGGGAAACTCCAACTGATCGATATAAGCGGGGAATTTTACTCCACGCACATCCACCATTACCATTTTGTTGTTGATGATATCCACCACCTCCCCTTCTTCATTGGAGTGTGTAACTACTACCTTGTCGCCAATCTGAAATTTCATAGTACAAAGGTATGCAATTCCGTTTCCACTTAATTTTTGGCCAGCCTGCTGTTTTTATATCCGTACATAAAATAGATCACCAGCCCCAGCGCCAGCCAGCCAATAAACCAGACCCAGTTGCTTTTGGTCATGCCGGTAAGCAGGTACAGGCAGGTAGTAGTGCCCATAAGGGGAATGAGGGAGTATTGTTTCATATAAGCCAGTACGGCCAGCACCAAACAAATTATCCAGAATACGATGAGTGAAATATTGGGGGTGGCCACATCCATAAAGCTCAGTTTACCGGCCACGTATTCTTCATTACCCGAGAAATCGAAATTGAAAATACCGGGGAAATAATCGGTGGTAGCCAATTCAATGATCACAATAGCCGCCAGCAGCATGAGGGGATAAATATATCGGGCATTGATATAGGGCATATTGAAGCGGCCGGGAATCTTTTCTTTTCTCGGTATTACCAGTACGCCGCCGCACACCAGTACAAAGGCAAAAAGCGTGGCAATGCTGGTAAAGTCCAGCACAAAATTCCGATCGGTAAAGAAAATGGGAAGCCCCACCAGCAAGCCGGTCATGATGGTGGCGAAGGAAGGCGTTTTGAACCGGGCATGTATCTTTTGGAAAACCGGCGGTAACAATCCATCGCGACTCATGCTCATCCAAATACGCGGCTGGCCCATCTGAAATACCAGCATTACGCTGGTCATGGCAATTACGGCGGCAATGCTTACAATAAACTGCATCCAGCCCACGCCTTTTATTTCAAATATTTTGGCCAGCGGGTCGCCTACTCCCTCAAACTGTTTGTAATTGGCTACGCCGGTAAGCACCAGCGCCAGCAGGATGTATACCGAAGTACAAATGATGAGAGAGTACGACATGCCTTTGGGCAGATCGCGTTGGGGATTCTTGCTTTCTTCGGCCAATACACTCACCGCATCGAAACCAATATAGGCAAAGAATACACCCGATACGGCGCTCATTACACCGCCAAAGCCATTGGGCATAAACGATTCCACACCTGCATCGTTTACGGGCGTCCAGTTATCGGTATCGATGTACACGGCGCCTACGGCAATCACCAGAAATACAATGGCCAGTTTCAACACCACCATGGCATTGCTGAAATTGCGCGATTCTTTGATCCCTACATATACCAACACGGTTATAAGCGCATTGATGACCACGGCCGGCAAATCGAATATGATGCGCAGATTGCCCATCATGGGCGCAGTATTCCAGGCATTTACCAGTTCGGTATTGGAAGAATTGGTGAGCACGGCTTTTTTGGCTTCGTGGTAACTGCAGGCCAGGTAATCGGGAATATGTACGTTTATCTTGTGCAGGAAAGAAGTAAAATAATCGCTCCAGGAAAAAGCCACATATATATTACCGATAGAATATTCCATGATCAGCGCCCAGCCAATGATCCAGGCAAACAATTCACCAAAGGAAGCATACGCATAGGTATAGGCGCTACCGGCTACGGGAATACGACTGGCAAATTCTGAATAACAAAAAGCGGTAAAGGCACAGGCAATACCGCATAACACAAAGAGGAAAACCACACCGGGACCGCCCTTGAAACAGGCTTCGCCCAAACTGCTGAAACTACCCGCCCCAATGATGGCGGCAATACCAAAAAAAGTAAGATCGCGCACATTCAGTACTCTCTTCAGGCCTTCTACCCCGGGCGTGCCCGGGTGTTCATGACTGGGATCACCTTCTTTAACTATGGTTTCGATCTTTTTGGTCCTAAACAAGGCATTTGACATGTAGCAGTTGTTTTAAAAGCGGGAAAATAGGAAAAATATTGAATATTGAATATTGAATGTCCAATGTTAAAGTGGGGGCGCCATGATTTCAACATTCAACATTTAATTTAACATTCAATATTTGCAACTGTCAATGTTCTCTCTGCACCAGGAAATGCGCCAGCTGCTTCAGGGGCTGTTTTCGGGTAGACACCACAGCCATTTCCTCCAGGTGCTCAAAAGCAGTATTTATATATTTTTCTTTTAATTCTATGGCCCATTGGTCTACCCCGCATTTTTTGAAAATGCCCAGCACTTTTTCCACCTTGTCGTCGGCATTTTCTTTCATGAGTTGTTGCAAACTGGCAGATTCCGATTCGAGGGCCTTGATCATTAAAAAGGTCTTTTTATTGGAGCGGATATCACCACCAGGTTGTTTGCCGAATTTGGAGGGATCGCCAAAAGCATCCAGGTAATCGTCCTGCACCTGGAAGGCGATGCCCAGGTTGCGCCCAAATTCGTACAGATGATGCTGGTTGTTTTGTCCTGCTCCACCCAATATGGCGCCCATTTGCAAGCTGGCGGCCAGCAATACGGAGGTTTTTAAAGAAATCATTTCAATGTATTCCTCCATGTTCACCTGGGGTTGTTTTTCAAAATCCATATCCAGTTGCTGGCCTTCGCAAACCTCGCGGGCCGTGCGGTTAAAAAGGGCCAGTATCTGGTTAATGAAATCCTTGTGCACCTTGTTCAGGTAATCGTAGGCCGCTACCAGCATTACATCGCCGGCCAGCAGGGCGGTGCTGGGTGAATATTTTTCGTGTACGGTGGGTTTACCGCGGCGCAGGGGCGCCTGGTCCATGATATCGTCGTGTATGAGGGTGAAGTTATGGAAGAGCTCAATGGCGGTGGCTACATGCCAGGCATCGTCGCTGATATCGTCGAACAGTTCGTTGCCCATAAGACACATGACCGGGCGGATGCGTTTGCCGCCGAGGCTGAGGAAGTATTCGTCGGCGTCGTAGAGGGAGGCCGGTTCCTGAGGGAAGTGGCGGGTGGCGAAGAAGGTGGCGAATTTTTTTGAGAGTTCATCGAAAGTGTACATAGAGTTAAGTTCTTTTTGGGCAGGCGCCGCCCCCTTCGGGGCGGGGTGTTTTAGCCGCCGGGGCTGTTGTTATTTTTTCTTCTTTTTGGTTGCTGTTCTCTTTTTCGGTTTTTCTTCCGCCAGGGCAGAAGTGATCACCCACTCGTAATCTAATTGCCGTTTGGTGAGGTTGGCGGCTACAACTTTGATGCGTACCTTATCCCCCATTCTGAATTTGCGGCCGCTGCGCATACCTACAAGGCTGTAGTCGCTTTCTACGTGGCGGAAATCATCGTATTCCAGCAGGCTGTTGATGCTCACCAGCCCCTCGCACTTGTGTTCGATGGTTTCTACCCAAAAACCAAAGGCAGCCACACCACTGATCACGCCTTCAAATTCTTCACCCAAAAACTCCTTCATATACTCCACCTGCTTGTATTTGTTGGCGGCGCGCTCGGCTTCCATGGCGGCCCGCTCCTTCTCACTGCTGTGTTTACATTTTTGCTCCAGCTTTTTATCGGGCGTTACGGTGCCGTTCAATACATCGTGCAAGATACGATGTACCATGATATCGGGGTAACGGCGTATGGGCGATGTAAAATGACAATAATGTTTAAAACCCAGTCCATAGTGCCCGATGTTCTCGGTGGTGTATATGGCCTTGGCCATGGTGCGAATACCCAGTTGCTCCAGCACATGCTGTTCGGGTTTGCCCTGCACATCCTGCAACATCAGGTTGAAGGAGGCGGCAATGCCTTCAGGTGTTTTGGTATCAAAATCGTGCCCGTATTTTTTGGCAAATTCCACAAAGGGCATCAGTTTCATTTCATCGGGTGTATCGTGCACGCGGTATGGGAAGGGAATTTCTTTCTTATTCACTCTTACCTTGCTTACATTTTCGGCCACGATGCGGTTGGCCAGCAACATAAACTCTTCAATAAGCTGGTGCGCTTCTTTACTTTCCTTCACAATGATACCAATGGGCTTGCCCTTTTCATCGAGTTTAAAACGCACTTCCTGCGATGAAAAATTGATGGCGCCTTTTTTGAATCGTTGGTCCCGAAAATGCTGGGCCTGTTTATTCAATACCGAAATTTCTTCGGCATACAAACCCTCGCCTGTTTCGATGATCTCCTGCACTTCTTCGTAGGTAAAGCGATGGTTGGAATGAATGACGGTCTTTCCCAGCCAGTATTGTTTTATTTCTCCTTTGGGTGTTATCTGGAATATAGCGGAGAAAGTCAATTTGTCTTCATGAGGCCGCAGCGAGCACAGTTCGTTGGAGATGCGCTCGGGCAGCATGGGTGCTACACGATCGGGCAGGTATACCGAGGTGGCGCGTTCATACGCTTCTTTGTCGAGCGCGGTATCGGGCTCTACATAATGACTAACATCGGCAATATGCACACCGATTTCGTAAATACCGGTCTTCAGTAAACGAATGCTCAGGGCATCATCGAAGTCTTTGGCATCAATGGGGTCGATGGTGAAGGTGAGCAGATCCCGGCAGTCTTTTCTTTTATTGATCTCGGCCTGTGTAATGGCATCGGGAATGCGTTCGGCTTCTTCCAGTACATTTTCGGGGAAGAACAGGGGGAAACCGTTCTCCATGAGTATCTCCTTCATGGCCATATCGCCTTCATCGCCGGCGGTCATCACCTGTACAACGGCGCCTACTGGTTTACGGCCTTTTTCCCATTCAATAATGCGAACAATCACACGGTCGTGGTTCACGGCGCCATTTAATTTGTCAAGTGGCACCATTATATCGGGCATGGGCTTTTCTACATCGGGCAGAAAAAAGGCATTGTTCTGGCCTACTTCTATGCGCCCTAAGAATTCCATTTGTTTGCGTTGCAGTACTTCTACCACAACACCCTGCTGGCGACCGCTTTGTTTGGCGCCGCCCACGAGTTTTACACGAACGGTATCGCCATGCAAAGCGGTATTGAAATCGCTGGGGCGTACCAGTATATCATTGGGAAGATTGTCTACAATAACATATCCTATTCCTGAGCGGGTAATATCCAGCACACCTTTCAGCGTATGTTGGGCGGCGGCACTTTTTTTCTTTCCTTTCCTTGCGTGTTTTCTGCTCATTCAAACATTTTAATTCGTGATACTGAATTCATTAATGAATTTACTGATAATATCAGTAAACTGCCGTGCTTCATTAAAAAGGAACGCTGTTTCTATGGGCATCACATACAGGGGATAATCCTGCAGGGCTTGTCCGAATTTAATGAGGCGTACGGCATCTTTTTCAGTAGTTATGATCATTTTATGTTGCGCCTGGATGCAGTTGAATCGTTTTACGATATCGTTCCAGTCGTCGATTGAAAATATATGGTGGTCTCGGTACAGGATCTCATAATAGATCTTTGCCGCCTCCTGCAAATGCTTTTTAAGAGGCAGCGGGTTGGCAATACCGCTTACCAGCAGTACTTCATCAGATGCCTTGATGGGTAAAGGGTTACGGTGAATGATATGATAAGGTGTGCCATACCTGATGGTTGAAAAAAACAAATGCTGGTTAGGAAGCGGATTGATCTCGCGGGTGATGGCTTCCTTTTGTTCAACCGACAGGTCGGGCGGGCATTTGGTGACCACAATCACCTGCGCCCGTTTGTACGACGACCGTTCATCGCGCAGGTCGCCGGTAGGCAAAAACCAGTCGCGGGTAAACAGGTTGTCGTAATTGGTGAGCACAATGTTGAGTCCGGCTTTTACCGAACGGTGCTGGAATGCATCGTCCAGTATGATCACCCGGGTATCGGTCCGGTCGTGCAGTAACTGCGGAATGGCCACAATACGCTCCTCGCCCACGGCAATGCTCACATCGGGGAACTTGAGATGAAACTGCATGGGCTCATCGCCAATGTCCAGGGCGGTGGTATGGTCACCCGCCAGGGCATAACCCCGGGTGCGTCGTTTATAGCCACGGCTCAGCACGGCCACCTTTGTGTGGTGTTGCAAATGTTTTACCAGCCATTCCACCATGGGCGATTTGCCGGTACCCCCTACAGACAGGTTACCTACGCAAATAACAGGCAGGTTAAAGCCGGTTGACCGCAGGATACCCTTATTATATAAGCGGTTGCGAATCCATATTGCTGCGCCATAAACCAATGAAAAGGGGAACAGTAAAATGCGGAAAGGCCGCAGCAGAGGAGCATTAAAATTCATAAATTCGACGCGGTGTAATGCAAAAATTTAAAGGTACATCAAATTCATTGATGTCCTCGATGTACTCGATGGCATCGAAATAAGAGAACCCGATCTTCACGGCATCTTCCCGGCAGCGGGCCAGGTAGCGGTCGTAAAAACCCTTGCCATACCCTACCCTGAAGCCGCGCAGGTCGAAAGCAATCAGGGGTACAAAAATGATATCGAGCTGTTCGGGCGGCACAATGTCGCCACTGATGGGTTCCAGTATATTAAAGCGGTTCTTGATAAAAAGCCCATCCTGTTCAACCAGGCTGGCTTCCATATCCAGCATATCGATATAGATCCTGGGCCAGGCTACCCGCATAACGGGGTTTTGCTCTTTCAGTATGGCTTCGCATACCGATACGTCGAACTCACGCCGGCTAACCAATGCATTGTAAGAGAGCAGATAACCGGCAGGTGGTAGAATAATTTTTCTAAAGTTAGAGGCAATTGATGCGGTTTGTTGCTGCAGATCTTCTTCCAGGATATTCATCCTTCTTTCAAGAAATTCCTTCCTAACGGTGTTTTTTATCATAATAATGCTTTCAAAGGCTTACTGATGTTAGCGGCCTGCAAGTTGATAAATGTCCCGTTTCGAGTTTCAGAATAGGGAATAGATGCTATTTTTGGGATGTTGCTCCATTGTACTATCTCCTCTTCATAATCGAGATACTGGTCATTGAAAATCCACCCGATCACGGGAATGTTCATCTCCTCACAAACACGGGCAGTCATTAATGAATGATTGATGCTCCCCAGGTAGTTCCTGCTTACTAAGATCACCTTAGCGCCCAGGGCTATAACAAGGTCGGCCACAAATTGTTTATCGTTCAGGGGCGCCAGTAATCCGCCGGCGCCTTCTATAAGTAAGGTACGATTTATTTCAGGAATACTGTTACAAATTTTTGTAATATCTATCGTGATGCCTTCGTGGCGTGCAGCTATATGCGGAGAGGCGGGCAAGGCCAATTTGTAGAGCTCGGGATGTACTTTGCAGGCTGTGCCTGCCAGCATGGAAGCTACCCATTCACTATCGGTACCCTCTTCAAAACCGGTCTGTACGGGTTTCCAGTAATCGGCTTCCAGGGCACGGGCCACAATGGCCGCCACCAGGGTTTTGCCAATGCCGGTACCAATGCCTGTGATGAAGATGGGGCTCATTGTTTATTTATAAAAATGCTGAAGATGGTAGTGCCATAATTCCTGGCGGTTACAAACAAGGGAAATTTTTCATAATTGTTCCGCGGCGTATGTTCCAGCACAAACCAACCATTGGGGTTCAACAATTGCTTCTCCACGATCTTTTTCGGCAGCTCGTCAATAATGCCCAGCGCATAAGGCGGACCAGCGAATATAAAATCAAATGTATCCCTGCACTGATCAATAAATTTGAACACATCCATCTTTACCACTGAAAAATTTTCCAGTTGCAGGGAAGCGGATGTTTTTTTTATAAACTCGTACATGCTGGTATCCTTCTCCACAATAGTGCAGTGTACTGCACCCCTGCTGGCCAGTTCGTAGCTGATGCTGCCGGTGCCGCCAAACAGGTCCAGTGTTTTTAGAGATGCTATCTCCAGGTTATTCTCTATCACATTGAACAAACCCTCTTTGGCAATATCGGTGGTAGGCCTGGTATAAGGCATTTTGGCCGGCGGGTTGATCCTTCTTCCTCCTAAATCTCCTCCTATTATACGCATAGCGCCATTTTCAAAAGCGGTGAAAAGTAATGCGATGGAAATTGTGAAAATACCTTGTTGAGGTGTATGGTGGGCGGCAGACTGTCCCACTGTACCTGCAGGAAGTATTTCAACAGCTCCTGGTAGAGGCGGGATTGTTCATCGAGCAAACCCGAAACAATGACCGTGGCCTTTTCCTGTACAATCTGGAAGCGGTTGCAGATTGACAGCAGGTAATACGAAACGTCATCCGGGGTTTGATAAGCATAAGACTGCAACAACCGGAGGGATTTATCCCTGAAGATGGCTACCAGGAAATGGTCGGTGCTCATCACCAGTTTTATTATATGGCTGTCGTCGTTTGCCTGTATTTGTCCATCGCTCAATAACAGGGTATAATAATGCCAGTAATTGCCGGCAGCAAATTTTTGTTGCAGCAGGGCATGTATCTCGCGGGGTACGCGGTAGATATTATACATATCCCATCCATTCACTTTTTCGCTCAGCAACAAGCCCTTACGGGCATTGCCATATACCAGCTCGGTAGCCGGCTGGTTGAGGTCGATATTGAATAAACGGGCAGGCAGCAGGCTGCTGTCGGTATAATTATAGATCACAAAGGCTTCCCTGTACGAGGTTTGCAGCAACTCATCGGCGGCAATGATTTCCAGCAGGGATTCCAGCATGGTTTTGCCGGGCGAAAAATCCATATTGTACTGGCGCAGACCCAGGAAATGCTGTTGTTCTTTATTGTAAAAAACGTAGCTGAACACCTTTTCGCCTACTTCTATCAGCAAACGGCTGTTGCGCAGCTCTTCGGTATCGGTTGATTCAGGAACAATATCAAAGGTTGCCTTGAACATAGGCGGCAAGTTAGTTTTTGGGCGGGGACTTACAAAATCATTTTGAATGGTTGAGCGCCGGTGATGAGCGGCGGCTCCACGCTGTTAAATAAAGTAACTTGCACGTCTTTTCTATGAAGGAGTTGCAGGTTGAATTATCGTACAGGCAAATCATCAGGATGGCGGGGCCCATTAGCTTTGCCGTGTTAATACCCCAGTTAAATTACGTTACCAATAATATTTTCCTGGGTCATTATAGCAACCAGGCGCTGGCCGTAGCCGGCGTTACGGGTGTGTATTACCTCATCTTTTCCGCCATTGGGTACGGACTGAACAATGGCCTGCAGGCCCTGATAGCCCGGCGAGCCGGTGAAAACCGGCCTGAGGAAATTGGCAGGTTGTTTAACCAGGCCATTCTCATTGGGCTGGGTATTGCCATGATAGGTATCCTGCTGACTTATACCGTTACACCCCACCTGTTTGGAATTTTTATTAAAGACCCCGAGCGGCTGCAGCAGGCTATTAACTTCTCCACCATACGCATTTGGGGGTTACCTGTTTTATATATCTATCAAATGCGTAATGCATTGCTGGTGGGCACCAATCAAAGTCGTTTTTTGATATGGGGTGCGCTGGCCGAGGCCATTACCAATATTGTATTTGATTACCTGCTGATATTTGGCAAGGCCGGTATGCCCGAACTGGGTTTGAATGGCGCCGCCATTGCCAGTATAATTGCCGAAGCTACCGGTTTGCTGGTGATTTATGCCGTGATTTGGAAGAAAGGAATTTCCCGCCAGTTTGCGTTGTTCAGGCAAATCAGGTGGGATGCGTATAATAACGCGCTGATCTTTTCCATGTCGGCCCCGCTGGTATTTCAGCATGGCATTAGTATCATTAGCTGGGAATTTTTCTTTTTGCTGATTGATGCCCATGGCGAGACAGCGTTGGCCGTATCGAATACTATGCGAAATGTACTGGGCCTGGCGGGCGTGGTGACCTGGGCTTTCGGGGCTACCACCAATGCCATGGTGAGTAATATCATTGGGCAGGGAAAGCCCGATCGGGTGTGGGAACTGATCGGGAAGATCATTCGTTTGAGCGCCGGTTGTTCGCTGGTGATGGCTTTGTTCCTGAATTTGTTCCCTGATTTGCTTTTTTATATTTACGGGCAGTCGGGCGAGTTTGTGGAGCAGGCTGTGCCGGTGGTGCGGGTATTGTCGGTGGCGCTGGTGATAATGTCGGTGTCGGTGGTGTTTATTAATTCGGTGATCGGGAGTGGAAATAGCCGGATTTCGTTGTATATAGAGATCAATGCGATTGTGTTTTATTGTGTGTATGTGTATCTGGTGCTGGACAGGTTCTTTTTACCGATTGCGTATGGGTGGATGAGTGAGTGGTTGTATTGGGTGAGTATGATGGTGCCGGCAGCGTGGTATATGAGGAGTGGGAGGTGGAGGAATAAAGTGATTTAGATGTTTGATATTGCCCGAAGGGCACCCGTCTCCCGCGCCAGGGGCTGGTATGAAGAAATGAATTATTTCAGATCCTGTAGTAACTTCTTTCCTTTCACTTTAATATTCGCGTCATCCGCAATTTTATTCGGCAACTTCTGCATGGCCTCCAGCAATTCAATAGCTTTCTTTGTATTTCCTTTGCGGCGGTAAGACCTCGCCAATTCATAATAGTTCAGGATAAAAGAAGGATTCAACTGCCTGCTTTTTTCGTAATACCGAATGGCATCATCGAGGCTGGCCCTGGGGAGTGCTTCGTAGGTTACTTTCACCAGCCACTTCTCCAAAGCATTCAAATCGCTTACTTCATAGTGCCAGCGGGCCAGTACATGATAACCTTTGTAACTATTGGGATCCAGTTGAATGGCTTTTTCGGCGTATGCCTTTACGTCTTTGACAGCCTTAATTTTATCTTCACCGGGCGCAATCAACGCCATACGCCCCATGGCAAGCGCCATCACTACATTTGCATCGGCACTGTTCGCATTAACCTGCAGGGCTTTCAGGGCATAGGCCCGGGCATTTTTGTAATATTCTTTTTGTTTGTCTTTGGTAGGCTGACGTTTACCCAGCACGCTGTGTAACTCGCTGGTTCTTATAAGGGCGGTAAGGTTATTGGGCTGTACTTTTAATATGGCCAGGTATTTTTGAAGGGCTTCGGCTTCCTTAAAAGATGCTTCCAGTTGCTGCGCATCTTTCAATAGCACATTCAGGTCCTGGGCATTGTTTTCGAATGGCAGGATAGCCAGTAAAATTACCATCCATATATAACTACCTGTTTTCAGCATCAAATTTCTTATGCATAGTAACACCCAGTCGACCCTGAAAGTTTTCCACCGGCGCCTCTAACTTGTAAATCGAGATCATTATTTCAGTTACAAAAGGGTACTGTTGTTTTATGGCAACTATGATGCCATGAGCCATCTTTTCCAAAAGACCAGTAGATTCCAGCATTCGTTGCTTAATAATTGCTAAAATATCTACATAATTTACCGTAGATTTCAGGTCGTTGAACGTAATATTACCCTCTTCGTAAAACACTTTGGCATTGACCTCGTAATTGCTGCCTGTTTTTTGCTCGCCGGCGTATACGCCGTGAAATGCATGAATGCGGACTTGTTGTAGTTCTATTATTACCATAAAAAAAAGTAGGAAGTAGGAAGTAGGAAAATACAGGAACTTCTTACATCCTACCTCCTACTTCCTACTTCGGTTTATACTATTCCCTTCGCCGACAAATACCTTTCCGCATCCAGCGCGGCCATACAACCGCTGCCGGCGGCTGTTACAGCCTGGCGGTAAATTTTATCCTGTACATCACCTGCGGCAAATATGCCTTCGATATTTGTTTTGGAAGTGCCGGGGATGGTTTTCAAATAACCGGCTTCGTCCATATCCAGCCATCCTTTGAAAATGTCGGAATTGGGTTGGTGACCAATGGCCACAAAAAATCCACTGATGGGAATGGTTTCTTTTTCGCCTGTTTTTACATTCTTGATGCGCACCGCTTCCACCTTGCTTTCGCCCAGTATTTCATCGGTAATGGTATTCCAGTATACTTTGATATTGGGCGTGCGTTGTACTCTTTCCTGCATGACCTTGGAGGCGCGCATTTCGTGGCGGCGGATAAACATGTGTACGGTTGTACACAGTTTAGAGAGGTACAGGGCTTCTTCAGCCGCTGTATCGCCGGCGCCTACAATAGCCACTTCCTTACCGCGGAAAAAGAACCCATCACAAACGGCACAGGCGCTTACGCCGAAACCATTCAGGCGCTGCTCGCTTTCCAGGCCCAACCATTTGGCCGAGGCACCGGTTGCAATGATCACCGCATCGGCTTCTACCAACTTTTCTTCATCTATCCACACCTTGAAAGGCGGCGCAGAGAAATCGACCCTGGTGGCCAATCCATACCGGATATCGGCACCCATGCGGGCGGCCTGTTTTTCAAAATGCACCATCATTTCCGGGCCCTGAACGCCATCGGGGTAGCCGGGATAGTTTTCTACTTCGGTAGTAATGGTCAACTGGCCACCAGGTTGAATGCCCTGGTATAAAACCGGTTTCATATTTGCACGCGCTGCATATATGGCGGCTGTATATCCTGCCGGTCCGCTTCCAATGATCAGGCAATGTATTCTTTCGCTTTCCATAATGAATTACAGTTCAAAAAGTTCTTTGGGAAATTCTGTAAAATTACCTGAAAATCAGTTATGAAACTGTTATGGTAATGGGTACCTGAATATGGTGTGAATAAAGTATAGAGGATAACGGATGAAGGGAGGGAAATGTTGGATGAAGGGGTGGCCCGGAGTGACAAGTGTTTCCTGGGATTGCGCGCATTTATTATAGAAAATCGAAAACCCCGGCCAGTTTGCACTGGTCCGGGGTTTTAAATTTATAGTACTGTTACTAACCTAATTAGGCTTTTAATGTCTGCCCGTGTTTAATACGCGCAAAGCTTATAAGTTGGCGATAAAGCTACGACGGACGCGGCATAACCTACTATCCCAGATATGCTTTTAAAGCATTGCTGTAGCGCGCTTTTTGCAAACGCTTGATGGCTCTTTCCTTGATCTGGCGGATACGCTCTTTGGTAAGATCGTATTTCTGACCAATTTGTTCGATGGTTACGCCGTTTTCGCCGTCGAGGCCAAAATAAGCGTTTACGATCTCGGCTTCCCGCGGACTCAATGATTTCAATACCCTGCGAATTTCGTTGCGCAGCGAATCTTTCATCACATCGTCGTCGGTATCGTCGCCACCTTCCAGCAGGTCGCCCATGGCCACATCTTCGGCTTCGTGAACGGGTGCGTCCAGCGAAGTATGGCGGGTATTGCTTTGGAAAATGTTGTTGATCTCGGTTTCGCTCATTTCAAGTAACTCGGCCAGTTCCTCGGTACTGGGTTCGCGCTCGTGCTCCTGCTCAAAAGCCATGTACGCCTTATTAGCCTTGTTATAGGTGCCAATTTTGTTTTGAGGCAGGCGGACTAATCTACCCTGCTCTGCCAACGCCTGTAAAATGGACTGGCGGATCCACCATACAGCGTAAGAAATGAATTTAAAACCCTTGGTTTCATCGAAACGCTGGGCTGCTTTTATCAAACCGAGGTTGCCCTCGTTGATCAAATCGCTAAGGGAAAGGCCCTGGTGCTGGTACTGCTTAGCAACAGATACCACGAAACGAAGGTTGGCCTGCACCAATTTGTCCAATGCTTTCTGATCTCCCATCTTAATCCGCTGAGCCAGAACAGTCTCCTCCTCGGGGGTAATCATCGGAATCTTTGATATTTCCTGAAGATACTTTTCTACTGCCTGCGAATCGCGATTCGTAATCTGTGTAGCAATTTTGAGCTGTCTCATATATACTTATAAAAATGACTTTAATGTCGTCTGTTCATCTTAAGGGTACAACAACTAAACATTTGCAAGACAAATAATGTTCGGGAGAGGTTGCAAATCAGGTGCTAATGACCTGTTAATAGTATCTGGTACTGTCTGCAAAAGTAACACGCAAATCCGAAACCTCATAGCTTTTGTGGATAAAATCGAAGTTATAAAGGGTAATATTTACATTAAAATTCCCTAAAAGCCGTCTCCCTATTTACGGACAATTGCGTGTAACCGGCACGGATACTACTATCAGACGCTTCTTACCCACTCTACTTGTGCCTGAAGACCCGTTGAAAAAAATATTTTGAAACTAAATATTTAGTTATACATTTGGCAAAACAACTAAAGATTTAGTTATGCAGATGAAATCACTCACCAGGGCCGAGGAACAGGTAATGCAGGTACTGTGGCAATTGAAGCAGGGATTTTTGAAAGACATCATCGAGCATTATACCACACCCAAACCGCATCCCAATACGGTGGCTACCATGCTTAAAATATTGATTGAGAAGGGTTTTGTGAGCTATGAGCAAAAAGGCCGCAACAACCTTTACAAACCCGCGGTAAGCAAGGCCGAATACGGCAAAAAAAGCATCAACCAGCTGGTAAAGGGCTATTTCGAGGGATCGGCGGCCAAACTGGTTTCGCACTTTGTGAACGATAACAAACTGAGCCAGGAAGACCTGGAAAACCTGCTTCACCAAATTAAAAACGCCAAAAACAACCAACAATGAGTTGCCTCCTGTATCTGGCTAAGGTAATGCTGTGCTCCGGTATATTGCTGGGCTATTACTGGCTGTTCCTGCGCAACAAAGGTTTTCACCAATATAACCGCTTTTTTCTGCTGGGCGCCCTCACCCTGTCAATGGTGCTGCCTTTTTTCCGGATCGGGATCAGTATGCCTTCCGAAAACGCAGTTAACCAGGCGGTATATCAAACCCTGGAGGTGCTGACTGTAAATTATGGCGAAACCGAAGCGCCCGCGAATACTGCTCCCCTGGCCTGGCGCCTGGCCACGCCGGAAAACCTGCTGTACCTGGTGTATATTCCGGGCGCCCTTACCATGCTGGTGCTGCTGGTGCGCAGCCTGCTGTATATACGCCGCATCAGCCGGAAATACCCTTATGAAATGGTGAGCGGGCTGAAACTGTATTCCACCCGCGAGCCGGGCGCGCCTTTTTCCTTCTTCCGATCCATTTTCTGGAACGAAGCACTGCGCTTTAATAGCCGGGAAGGCCAGCTAATCTTCCGCCACGAGCTCTTTCATATCCGGCAAAAACACGCGGCCGATACCCTGTTCGCAGAAATGGTAACGGCTTTGTTCTGGTACAATCCCTTTTTCCATCTTCTTAAAAAAGAACTGAAGGCCATTCACGAGTTCCTGGCCGATCAATATGCCGTTTCGGGGAACGACCGGTATGCCTATGCCGAGCTGCTGGTACTGCAAACCATGCAACAACGCAGTCCTTCCTTTACCCATCCATTTTTTCAAAACCATATAAAACGACGTATAGCCATGATCACACATTCAAACAACCACCGGTACCATTACCGGAGAAGACTGTTGGTATTGCCACTGATCATTCTATTGTTCTGCGGATTTGCCCTGTACACGCACCAACCTGCCTCTCCGGCAAAACTAGCCCCTGACGACAAACCTCTTACCGTTGTAATTGATGCCGGCCATGGCGGTATTGATCCCGGCGCCCTCAGTCCCGATGGCAAGGCGCTGGAAAAAGACCTGACACTGCAGATCAGCCGGAAAATACAGCAGTTGGCGGCCGAATATAACGTGAAGGTTATCATGACCCGCACAGGCGATGAACTTCCCTCGGGCGCCAGTACGCCTGGTGACGGGCTGCGGGCACGCGTGGCCATTGCCGAGCAGCAGACAGCCGACCTTTTTGTATCCATACATGTATCTGCCACCGACGACAAGGAATTCAATAATAAACAAACCGGGTTTGAACTGTACATAGGCACCAACGAAAGCATCAAAAAGGCGTCTGCGCATCTTGGTTCAGCTATCCTGCAATCGCTGGGGTCGTTGTATACTACCCAACCGGTGATCAAACAACGCACCGAACAAGGTATTTGGGTGTTGAACGCCAATTCCCGTCCTTCGGTGTTGATCCAATGCGGGTATATGACCAACAGCAAGGACCTGGCATTCATTGGCCAGCCCAACAACCAGGAAGCGATTGGCAAAAAATACTGGAAGGTATCGCGGCATATAAAAAGAGGACGGACGAGGCCAAAATGTTGCAGGAACCCTCTGTAGAAACGACCCTGATCCGGTATCTCAGCCGGAATTTGCGCTATCCCGAAAAAGCCCGCGCCAACAAACTGGAAGATGTGGTATACTTTTCCGTGGACGTGGAGGAAAGAACCCGGGGGGATCTTTATCAATTGTTTGCGGAAAAATTTCAGCTGTATGACCAGGCACCTTCGAATGCCCGTATCAATTATTTGCAATTGGCAGGCTATGCCGCGAAAACGGAACAACCAGCGCCCGTCACAGAATCAGAAAAACAAAACCTGCTGAAGCAGGAAGTAAAACAGATATTGGAAAGAAAAATCGTTATAACCGGTAGCAACCGCATTATTCCGGGCAGATATTATTTTGGTGTGCGTTTCGCTATGCAAAAAGAAGGCTAATAGCCATTACTTAAAGCGCATTGAACCTGCCGTATTGGTTACGGCAGGGTTTTATTAAGTTATCCCGCCTTAAGAATAA
>Ga0065721_10050946_pt1 | contig 16932 bp, 19 predicted proteins | sample Mesricmetagenome_FD_59108 | JGI IMG/M metagenome (GOLD analysis project Ga0065721, IMG submission 59108) | Mesophilic microbial community from rice straw/compost enrichment Sample: eDNA_1 v2 (version 2) | ecosystem: Engineered > Solid waste > Grass > Composting > Bioreactor | place: USA: Davis... | reverse complement strand
CAACATGGCCAAGTCGATCGCCGTCGTCGCGACCAGTGACGAAAGCCCGATGCTGCGCAAGATGGCGCCGCTGGTGGCGATCACCATAGCCGAGCATTTCCGCGATCAGGGCGACAACGTCCTGTTCATTGCCGACAGCGTCACCCGTTTCGCCCACGCGATCCGCGAGGTGGCGGTCGCATCCGGCGAACCCCCGATCGCCCGCGGCTATCCCGCTTCGGTCTTCACGGAACTGCCGCGCCTGCTCGAGCGCGCCGGTCCGGGCGTCGAAGGCGCCGGCACGATCACGGCGATCATCTCGATCCTCGTCGACGGCGACAACCACAACGACCCTATCGCGGATTCCACCCGCGGCATTCTCGACGGCCATATCGTGCTCGACCGGTCGCTCGCGGAGGAGGGGCGTTATCCGCCGATCAATCCGCTCGCCTCGATTTCGCGTCTCGCCCGCAAGGCGTGGACGGAGGATCAGGAGAAGCTGGTGTCCCGTCTGAAATCGCTGGTGCACCGTTACGAGGAAACGCGGGACCTGCGCCTGATCGGCGGCTATCGCGCCGGCAGCGATCCGGATCTCGACATGGCGATCAAGCAGGTGCCGGTCATTTACGAAGTTCTCAAGCAGACGCCGGGGGAGAAGCCCGCGCTCGATGCTTACACAGACCTTGCGAACGCGCTGAGAGCGGCGGCCGGACAGCCGAATCCGCCGTCGGCCATGGCAAGAAGGTGATGATTCGATGAGCGATCACAAGAACACGGCAGAAGCGCCATGGCCCAAGCCGGAAGTGCCGCCCTCGCGGCTGGGCGACAAGATGCTGACCGCGGCGGGGATTACTCTTGCGGCGGCGTCGGCCTTCTTTCCCTGGTACGTTTTCCTCAACGCCGACAAGTTCGGCATCCGCACGGAAACGCTGGGCCGGACCCGCGACCTGCCGCCGGGCATCGCCCGCCCGGTCGTCAGCGTCTCGCCTTTGGCCATGACCGACAGTTCCAGGGACGATTGGCCGGTCCCTCCCGAGCCGATGGACACGCTGGCCACGGCCACCACGTCCTCGGTCGGCGAAACGCGCAATAACGGCAGCTTTCGGGAGGAACAGCCGTTTCCGGGCGGTGGCAGCTTCCGGCTGCTGCATGTCGCCAACGGGCGGGCGCTCATCGAGAACAGCTCCGGCATGTACATGGTCCAGGTCGGCTCGACCCTGCCGGACAACAGCAAGCTTGCAAAGTTCGAACAGCGTGACGGCAAGTGGGTGATCGTCACGTCCAGCGGGCACGTCTACCAGGACACGGGAACGGCCCGCCCGTAAGTCCGACGCAAGGTTATGGGCCTAGGCTTCAGACAAAAGATGGAGAGAAGCCTATGCAACCGATTCAACTGTTCGAGATGGCATCGCGTCAGGCCGAGTGGCTCTCGGTGCGCCAGGAAGTCGTTGCAGGCAACATCGCGAATGCCAACACGCCCAAATACAAGTCGAAGGACGTAACGCCCTTCGAAGCGGTTCTGGACCGGACCTACGTCCCCATGGCCCGCACCCATGCGGCTCATTTCGCCGGCAGCGGTCTCAGCGACCAGGTTGAGATCAAGGAATCGGAACTGAACGAAGAAATCGGCGTGCAGGAATCCGGCAATACCGTCTCGCTGGCCCAGGAGCTGTCGAAGACGGGCGAAATCAAGCGTCAATACGAACTGAGCACAGGTCTGGTGAAGTCGTTTCACAGCATGATGCTGATGACAGTAAAGAGGTAAGCAAATGGATCCGCTTTCAGCCTCCCTGAAGATCGCAGGATCGGGAATGGAGGCGCAGGCAACGCGTCTGCGCATCGTTTCCGAAAACATCGCCAACGCCCGCTCCACCGGCGACACGCCCGGCGCGGACCCTTATCGCCGCAAGACCATCACCTTCGGCGCCGAACTTGACAAGGCAAGCGGCGTGGACCTCGTCGAGGTCAAGAAGCTCGGGGTCGACAACTCCAAGTTCATCCAGGAATACGATCCGGATCATCCGGCCGCCGACGAGAAGGGCATGGTCAAGACGCCGAACGTCAACATGCTCATCGAGATGGCCGACATGCGGGAAGCCAACCGCTCCTATGAAGCCAATATCCAGACCATCAAGCAGACGCGTGAGCTGATCGCCGCGACGATCGATCTTCTGAAGGCCGGACAATGATCGACAAGATTCAGAACGTAAGTTCCCTCTCGCTCTCCAGCGGTCTCGATGAAATCGGCTCGGAAAGCACCTCCGTCTTCGGCGCGCGCGCTTCGACGCCCGGGCAGAACACGGGCATGGATTTCGCCAGCGTCATCGGCGAAATGGCGACAGACACGATGAACAGCCTGAAGGGCGCCGAATCGATGTCCTTCAAGGCCATTCAGGGCAAGGCGAATACCCGCGAAGTCGTGGATGCGGTCCTGGATGCGCAGCAGTCGCTCCAGACGGCCATGGCGCTGCGCGACAAGATCGTCTCCGCCTATCTCGAAATCACGAAAATGCAGATCTAAAATTTTGAGGACGAAGACATGAGAGCGCTTTCCGTCGCGGCAACGGGCATGGATGCCCAGCAGACCAATCTCGAAGTCATCGCGAACAACATCGCCAACATCAACACGACGGGCTACAAGCGTGCCCGCGCCGAGTTTTCCGATCTGCTCTATCAAAGCGAGCGCGCCCAGGGCGTGCCGAACCGGGCCAACCAGGCGATCGTGCCGGAAGGCGCCAATATCGGTCTCGGCGTGCAGACCTCGGCGGTGCGCAACATCCATACCCAGGGTGAGCTGACCCACACCGAAAACGACCTCGATCTCGCGATCGTCGGCCGTGGCTGGTATCAGATCCAGACGCCGGACGGCACGACGCTCTACAGCCGCGCCGGCGCCTTCAACAAGAACGCCGACGGCCAGCTCGTCACCATCGACGGATACGCCGTCGTGCCGAACATCACCTTCCCGGCCGATGTCAGCGAAACCCAGATCACCCGTACAGGCCAGGTCATGGTCCGTATCGGCAACTCCTCCGATTTCACCGAAATCGGCCAGCTCACCATCGCCAACTTCGTCAACGAAGCCGGCCTGCAGCCGCTCGGGGACAACCTCTTCGCGCAGACCGCGGCGTCCGGCGAGCCGATCGTCGCGGTGCCGGAAGACCCGGGCTTCGGCTATCTGAAGCAGGGCTATCTGGAAAGCTCGAACGTGGACGCGGTCAAGGAGATCACCGATCTGATCTCGGCCCAGCGCGCCTATGAAATGAACTCCAAGGTCATCACCACAGCAGATGAGATGGCTCAGATCGTCAGCAAGAACCTGAAGTAAAAACAGGAGACGGGCAGACATGACGTTTAGCCGGAAAAATGCGATTGGCGCCAGGTTGGCCGTGCCTTTCCTGGCGGCCTTCCTTGCCGGAATGGGCTCGCCGGTGCTCGCTGAAATGGGCACGGCGGTCGTGCCGACGTCGACCATCTATCCCGGGGAAGAGATCACCCCGAGCAGGGTCGAGGAGGTCGAGGTCACCAATCCCAATCTGACCGGCGACTATGCCCGGAAGTCCAAGGAGGTCGTCGGCATGGTGGCGAAGCGCACCTTGCTGCCGGGGCGCACCATTCCGGTTTCGGCTCTCCGCGAAGCCTTCGCCGTCACCCGCGGCTCGGCGATCCGCCTGACGTTCACGATCGGAAATCTGACGATCTCGGCGGGCGGCACGCCGCTCGAGAACGCGGGAGTGGGCGACCTCATCCGCGTGCGCAATACGGATTCGGGCGTCACGGTAAGCGGCACCGTCATGGCCGACGGCACGGTACAGGTGACGGCGAGATGAGAACGAGCCTCTTCCTCACCGCGCTCGTTCTGCTGGGCTCTCTCCTGGGTGGCGCACCGGTGCTTGCCGATTCGGCACGCATCAAGGACATCGCCTCGCTGCAGTCCGGCCGCGAAAACCAGCTCATCGGGTACGGTCTCGTCGTCGGCCTGCAGGGCACCGGCGACAGCCTGCGCTCGTCGCCCTTCACCGATCAGTCCATGCGGGCGATGCTGCAGAACCTCGGCATCTCGACGCAGGGCAGCCAGTCCAATGCCAAGAACGTCGCAGCCGTCATGGTCACGGCCAATCTCCCGCCTTTCGCAAGCCCCGGCAGCCGCATCGACGTGACCGTCAGTTCGCTCGGCGACGCGACCTCGCTGCGCGGCGGTACGCTGGTGATGACGTCGCTTTCGGGCGCCGACGGGCAGATCTACGCGGTCGCCCAGGGCGCGCTGATCGTTTCCGGCTTCTCGGCTCAGGGACAGGCCGCGACACTGACGGAAGGCGTCACGACGGCGGGGCGCGTTCCGAACGGCGCCATCATCGAGCGCGAGCTGCCGTCCAAGTTCAAGGACGCGGTCAATCTCGTCCTGCAGCTCCGCAATCCTGACTTTTCGACGGCGGTGCGTGTCTCCGACGTCGTGAACAGTTTCGCCACCCGTCGCTATGGCGGCCTGATCGCCGAGCCTCGGGACAACCAGGAAGTGATCATCCAGAAGCCGAAGAGCGCCGACCTCACCCGCCTGATGGCCGAGATCGAGAATCTTGTTGTAGAAACCGATACGCCGGCCAAGGTCGTCGTCAACGAACGCACCGGTACGATCGTCATCGGCGCGGATGTGAAGGTATCGCGCGTCGCCGTGAGCTACGGCACCCTGACGGTGCAGGTTACGGAAACCCCGCAGATCATCCAGCCCGAGCCGTTCTCGCGCGGCGAGACCGCCGTTCAGCCGCAGACGGACATCATGGCGATGAAGGACGGGGGGCAGGTCGCGATCCTGAACGGACCGGACCTGCGCACGCTCGTCGCCGGCCTCAACAGCATCGGCGTCAAGCCGGACGGCATCATCGCCATCCTGCAGGGCATCAAGTCCGCCGGCGCCCTTCAAGCGGAGCTCGTCCTGCAATGACCGAGACCCTGTTCACCATTTCCGTATCCAAAACTCTTGCCCGCCGCGTTCTTGCAGCCGCCGCAGTCCTGACGCTGGTCTCCCAGGTCGGGGCGCAGCAGCCCGCGGCGGTTTCGGAAACCTCGACGAGCGACGAGATCCAGAGGTTCTGCACCAATATCGCCGATGCGGCGCGCGACCAGCGTTATCTCCTGCAGAAGCAGGAGCTTGAAAAGCTGCAGTCGGATGTCGACGGCCGCATCCAGACCCTGGAAGAACGCACCGCGGAATATCAGGACTGGCTGAAGCGCCGCAACGATTTCCTGGCGCGCGCCCAGGCCGGCCTGGTCGACATCTTCAAGACGATGAAGCCGGATGCCGCAGCACCTCAGCTCGAAGAGATGCGAATGGAGATCGCGGCGGCGATCATCATGCAGCTTCCGCCGCGCCAGTCCGCGCTCTTCCTGAGCGAAATGGATCCGCAGAAGGCCGGCATGATCTCGACGATCATTTCCAGCGCCTCCGATCCCAACACTTCGAAGACACCTTCCAATACTGCGAAAGCGCCCTCATGACGAAACGCATTCCCGCCATCATGGCTGTTCTCCTTCTGGCCGGCTGCCAGAGCCAGACCATCAGGGAGATCGGCAATGCGCCGGCGATGAGCCCGATCGGCAGCGGCCTGCAATATGCGCAGACGCCGCAGATGTCCTCCTATCCGAAGCAGCCGCGGCACCTCGCCAGCGGCTATTCGCTCTGGAGCGACACCCAGGCGGCGCTCTTCAAGGATGCCCGTGCCCTGAATGTCGGCGACATCCTGACCGTCGATATCCAGATCAACGACCGCGCCTCCTTCGACAACGAGACGGAACGCACCCGCGACAATTCCACGGGGCTCTCCTGGCAGCTTGGCGTGAGCAATCTTTTCGGCTGGACGCCGAAAGCCGAGGCGACGGGCGATCTCGGTTCGGATTCCGCCACGGCTTCCCATGGCAAGGGCTCCACGGAGCGCTCCGAGCGGTTGAAGCTGCTCGTCGCCGCGGTCGTTACCGGCATCCTGGAGAACGGCAATCTCCTGATCAGCGGTTCTCAGGAGGTCCGGGTCAATCACGAAATCCGCATCCTGAACGTCGCCGGCATCGTCCGTCCTCAGGATGTCGATTCCAGCAACATGATTTCCTACGAAAAGATCGCCGAAGCCCGTATTTCCTACGGCGGCCGTGGCCGTCTGATGGAAGTCCAGCAGCCTCCGGTCGGTCAGCAGGTCGTCGATCTGTTCTCGCCCTTCTGACGAAACCGGGTGAAGGTCTCTTGATTTGAAGGTTTGAAGACCATGGCGGATGAAGCGCAGGCGGCCGACGCCGGAAAAAGGAAGAACACCGTGATGGTGCTCGCGGGCGTCGCGGTCCTGACGCTGGTCGGCGTCGGAGGCGGCTGGGTCCTCGGCGGCGTGATCGCGCCGCCGGCGCCGCAGCCGGTGCAGACGGCCGAGACCGCCGAAGGCGGCAAGGAGGAGGGGATCCCGCATATTTCAACGCCGGAGAAGGGCGTCGTTCTCCTGGAGCCGATCACCACCAATCTCGCTTATCCCTCCGAGAACTGGATCCGGCTCGAAGTGGCGCTTGCTTTCAAAGGGCCCCCGGAACTGCCGCTCGCGGAAGACATCCACCAGGATATCCTCGCCTATATGCGCACCGTCTCGCTGCAGCAGATCGAGGGGCCGCGTGGCTTTCAGTATCTGAAGGACGACATCCAGGAGCGGATCGACCTCCGCTCGCAGGGCAAGGTCGCCAAGGTGATGTTCAGGACCTTCGTGATAGAGTGAAACCAGAGCGGATAGATCGCCCACGCGAACTGCCTACACGTTCCTGAAAAAGTCCGCGATCACCCTGTGCGGTGGCTTCTTGAAGACCAGTGAATATCCCGAACTCTGGAACGCTATTCGATCCGGTTCGGTGTCGCGGTTGACGACGCTGGTTCCTTGAGCAATCAGCGACCCGCGAGCAATGCGGCACCGACCGATAACCGCCGAATTGGGATAGAGGATGACGCAGTCCTCTAGTATCGGCGCCACGCCATGGTTCTTGCCCACAGTGGAATTCTGATAAAGTACGAGGTGATTTCCGTAGGTGGCCTTTGCCAGCACGATACCCACCGAATGGCCGATGAAGAAGACCTCCGGCAGCTCGACTTCGTAGAATATGTCGATGGCATTCAGAGCCTTGTTGAGCAGGAAAAGCATCGTGCATATGCGCGGTGTGCGTTCTCGACGCCAGATGGTATTGGCGAGATAGTACAGGAAAATGCAATATTGTGACGAGTGGAGAACGTCGAATTGCCCCGGCTTCCAGACGCTGGACTGACCGATGCAATGATCCAGCCGCTTTAGCGCTTCCGGCAGATGCATCGCGACCAGCGGAAATTCGGTTTCATCGCAAAAGGGAACAAGACGACGCAGCTGTTCGCAGCAATAGTCGGCAAGTCTGTCCGCTTCAAGGTTGAGTATCTCCATCTGGAGCTTCCTCCGAAATCAGACGTTTACCCGGCGCACTCCTAGCACGCAGGGCGGGTCCACAAGGTTGTCGGGACGCGCGCCGAAGCGCAGCAGGTCGCGCCGGCCGTACTCGTCGGCGATCCGTTCGGCCATTTGCCGCACCGTGACCGGAATGCCCGAGCAGATGTTCCCCGGTCCCGTTCCGTCGCCAAGCGCGATCTCGGCGATTTGCCGGCCCGCCTCGCGGACATCCAGGAAGTCGCGGATCTGGTTGCCGCTGGTCAGTTCTACCGGGCTGCCGGCGGCGAGCTGGGCGCGCAGATAAGGCACCAGGCGGCGTTCGTCCTCCCCTTCGCCGAAGAGATAGAAGAGACGGCACCATGCGAAATCGATCCGGTGTAACGGCAGCCATTGCGACAGGGCGAGAAAGGTTGCGGCCTTTGCCCCCGCATACGGGCTGACGGGGCGCAGCGGCGTGTCGGTCGCCAGCATGCCTGCGGAAATGTCGTATTCGAAACACGTGCCCACCCCGACGAAGCGTCTCACCCCGGCAAGTGCCGCCGCCTGCGCCATGCGCAGCGTGCCTTCGAGGCACACGATGTTTTCCGGAGACTGCAGATATTTGCCGGCTTCGACATACCAGGCGACATGGATGACGGTCTCCACGCCGTCGAGCGCCTCCGCCCACCATTCCGTAGATTCACGGAACAGGTCCTTCGTGCGGATCACGCTTTCGATGGCGGAATGATGCCCGAGCCGGCTTTCGGACCCTTCGCGCACGACGAGGCGAACGCGTGCACCCGCCTCGGCCAGCGCCCGGAGAACCTGCCGGCCGACGAAACCCGTCCCGCCTGTCAGGAGAACGATCCCGGTCATGCGATCTGCAGCCTCGGCACGGCGGTTACGAACCTGGTGCCCTGTTCGGCCAGGGACGCGAGCTGCTGGCGAACTTCGGCGGCGATGTTCCAGGGGAGGATCATCACGTAATCCGGCCGGCGTTCGATGATGGTGTCGGGATGCAGGATCGGAATATGGCTTCCGGGCATGAACTTGTTCTGCTTGGCGGCCGCCGCATCGCAGACGAAGGGCAGGAGATCGGGTTTGACGCCCGCGAAGTTCAGAAGCGTGTTGCCCTTGGCGGCCGCGCCATAGGCTGCGACGGTCTTGCCCTCGCGTTTTGCCTCAAGGAGGAAGGCGAGCGCGTCGTTCTTGACCTGCTCCGCCCTGGCCTGGAATTCCGCATAGAGTGCGGATGTGCGCAGGCCGCGGCGTTCTTCCTCGGCAAGCAGCGCCGTCACCGCGTCGGTCGTCTCCCGCGGATCGTCGGCATGGCAGCCATAGACGCGCAGGCTTCCGCCATGGGTCGGCAGTTCCTCGACGTCGAAGACGCGCAGGCCCGCGCTCCCGAAGATCTTTCCGGCCGTGTAGAGGGAGAGATAGGAGAAATGCTCGTGATAGACCGTATCGAACTGGTTCTCCTCGATCAGCCGCATGACATGCGGGAATTCCAGCGTGATCGTGCCGCCGGGCTTCAGTGCCGCCTTCATCCCGCGCGTGAAGTCGTTGATGTCGGGGACATGGGCATAGACGTTGTTGCCGAGGATGAGGTCGGCGCTCTTGCCTTCTTCGGCCAGCGCCTTGCCGAGCGCCTCGCCGAAGAATTCCCGCCGCACCGGAATGCCGAGCGCTTCGGCAGCCTCGGCCGTGCTCGCCGTCGGCTCGATCCCGAGGCAGGGGATGCCGGCGGCGACGAAATTTTTCAATAGGTAGCCGTCGTTCGAGGCGATTTCGACGACCATGCTCTTCCGATCGAGGCCAAGCCGCCTCGTGATCGTTTCGACAAAGCGGGCCGCGTGCGCCAGCCAGCCCTTCGATGCGCTGGAGAAATAGGCGTAATCCGCGCTGAAGAGGGATTCCGCGGAAGCATAGTCCTCCGTCTGGACGAGCCAGCATTCCTCGCAGACCTTCAGCCGCAGCGGGAAATACAGCTCCGGCTTCGAGAGATCCTCGGCGGTCAGATAGGCGTTTGACGGCGGTGCGAAGCCGAGGTCGAGGAAATCGCAGCGGAGCGCGCTGCCGCAGTGGCGGCAATTCATGGCGTCAGTCCCGTAAATTCGTCTGTCAGATGTGGATGGCGGCGATCCCGCTCGGAGATTTCAGTGATGCTCAGGGGCCAGCTGATGCCGAGCATCGGATCCTGTGAATTCAAAGCGCCTTCCGCCCCGGGTGCGTAAGGCGTCGAGTGCAGGTAAAGGAGCTCGCAATCGTCGGTGAGCGCCTGGAAACCGTGCGCGAAGCCTTCCGGTATCAGCAGCGAGCGCCGGTTCTCCGCCGAAAGCTCTTCGGCATGCCATTTCAGAAAGGTCGGCGAACCGGCCCTGAGATCGACGGCGACGTCCCAGATTTTACCGCGCAGGCAGTTCACGAGCTTCATCTCCGCATGCGGCGGATGCTGGAAATGCATGCCGCGCACCGTGCCTCCTTGCGCTGTCATCGTCAGGTTGATCTGCGCGATCGGCTTTCCCCAACCCGCCGCAGCGAGCTCCTCTGCGCAGAACATGCGTGAGAAGAAACCGCGCGAATCACCGAGGTTCTGGCGTTCGACCAGCTTCAGGCCGGCAAGCGGCAGCTCGGTGACCGTGAAGCGGCTCAAGGGCAGGCCTCGTAATCGGCGATTTCAAATTCGCAGAGTACACGGGCATCGGCTCCGTCATATTGCGCGCGATACCATTTCATCGTCCGGTCGACGGCTTCCGTTAGCGACCAGCGCGGTTCGATGTTCAACATATGCCGCGCCTTGGCGGTTTCCAGCGCAAGCCAGCCCGCTTCGTGCGGCCCCTCGTTTCCGTCGCCATACCGTACCTCGCCGCCGCCATAGGAGGCGCGGGCGATATCGATCACCTGACGTACCGGGGCGGCTTCATGACTGACCGGGCCGAAATTATACGCATCGGCGAGCGCCGGATCGCTCCACAGCCGCTCGGCAAGCACGAGATAGGCGGAAAGCGGCTCCAGGACGTGCTGCCATGGGCGTTTTGCCTTCGGCCGCCGCACATGGAGGACCTGGCCCGATTGCCAGGCGCGCACCGCATCCGGCAGAAGCCTGTCCGCCGACCAGTCGCCGCCGCCGATCACGTTGCCGGCGCGGGCGCTTGCGACAGCGACGCCTTTCTCGCGCAGAAACGAATCACGGTAGCTGGAAATGACGATCTCAGCCGCCGCCTTGCTGGCGCTGTAGGCGTCATAACCGCCGAGAAGATCGGTCTCCCGGTAGGGAAAGACGTGCTCGAGGTTGCGGTAGACCTTGTCCGTCGTGACCGCTACGACGACGCGCACCGACGGCACCGCGCGGACGGCTTCGAGGAGGTTGGCGGTGCCGAGCACGTTCGTGGCGAACGTGCCGAGGGGATCCTGATAGCTCTGCCGCACCAGGGCCTGCGCGCCGAGATGCAGGACGATGTCCGGAGAGGCTGCCCTGACGAGCTCTGCGAGCTTCGTCGCGTCGCGGATATCCTGGAAATGGCTTGCGGCCAGCTGGGGGCGCGCGAGCGAGAAAAGGCTCGGGGTTGTCTCCGGCGGCAGCGAAATGCCGGTGACATCGGCGCCGAGGCGCCTCAGCCAGATGGAAAGCCATGCGCCCTTGAAGCCCGTATGCCCCGTCAGCAGAACGCGCTTGCCGGCCCAGAAATCAGGTTTCGGCCGAACGCCGGCCGTCACTGCCAGATCTTCCATGGTGCCTGTCCCGACGCCCAAAGATCTTCGAGCAGGTTCTTTTCGCGCAGCGTGTCCATCGGCTGCCAGAAGCCTTCGTGTTCATAAGCCATCATCTCGCCCATGGTGGCGAGGGTCGTCATAGGCGCCGCTTCCCACGGGGTGCTGTCTGCTTCGATGAGTTCGATGGACTTCGGCGACAGGACGAAGAAGCCGCCGTTGATCATGCCGCCGTCGCCGCGCGGCTTTTCCGCGAAGCCGGAGACCTTGATGCCGTCACGCTCCAGCGCGCCGTATCGGCCGGGCGGGTGGACGGCCGTCACCGTCGCGAGCTTGCCATGGGCCTGGTGGAATTTGACCAGCTCGTTGATGTTCACGTCGCTGAGGCCGTCGCCGTAGGTGAAGCAGAAGCAATCTTCGTTGCGCAGATAGTCCGCGACGCGCTTCAGGCGGCCACCCGTCATCGTGGCTTCGCCGGTATCGATCAGCGTGACTTTCCACGGTTCGGCGGTGCGGCGGTGAACCTGCATCTCGTTATAGGCCATGTCGAAGGTGATATCCGACATGTGCAGGAAGTAGTTCGCGAAATACTCCTTGATGATGTAGCCCTTGTATCCGCAGCAGATGATGAACTCGTTCACGCCATGGGCGGAGTAGAGCTTCATGATGTGCCAGAGGATCGGCCGGCCGCCGATCTCGATCATCGGCTTCGGCCTCAGATGGGTTTCCTCGGATATGCGGGTTCCGAGCCCGCCGGCGAGAATCACAGCTTTCAATTTGGTCTCTCCATGAGAGGTAGCCACCTGCCAAGACCGGAACACGCCATGGGTCTGATGAATCCGATAAAGAACCGTTTGGCCGACATGTTCGGAAAGCCTAAAGCAGGACGGTCTGAATCAGGTCCTCCTGGCTGAACACCAGGTTCGGCAGATAGCCTAATGTCACGAAACGCTCACGATGTTCGGCCGAAGAGACGAGGACGGCCGCGTGTTCGACCAGTTCCGGAGCGTGTTCTGCGGGTTCGTCGACAATCTCCACCCTGCTGGGAAAATTGACCTTGAGAAGCCGCTCCTTGATGATCGAAGAATCGGGAAAACCGGATATGATGAGGCGACTGACGCCGGCCGTGGCGTTCACCTGCCAGGCGAGCGTCTGCAGCGCGACCGCCAAGGGCAGGCCGTCGCGTATGGCGGCGAGCTGCGCATGGTCTCCACGGCCTCCGAATTCCATCCGGGTGTAGAGCTCGTAGCTCTTCAGGTAATCTTTGTTCTGGGAAATCAACAGGCGGATCGCGACCGCCATGCGTTCGAGCGTGAACTGGCGGCACAGATATTCCTGGGTATGGCGGTCATCGAGGGATGTGCCGATCTTGCCACGTTTGATGCCGAAATACAGGAAGTATTCCAGACCGCCGCGGTAGGTATCCCAAGCGGTCATCGCAAGGTGATGGCCGCCCTGGGTGCGGTTGCCAATCGCCGAGCGGATGACCTGGCGGTAGAACGGCTTCTTGCGGAAGGCGATATCGCCCTGATCGAGCATATGAGCGAGCATGGGAAAGCAGAAATGGCAGATTTCGCGCGGCACCCACGCGGCTCTGAACGCCGAGTTCCGGTAGATACCGATCTCGGGAAAGATATGCCGCTGGATCATCAGGTTGAAAACTTCCGCAAAGCTTCGCTTCGGATAGATCGTGTCCTTTTCCAGCTCGTAGAAGACCCCCTTGTCGATATCGGTGACGCCGTCGGTGATATGCCATGGCGCATAGCAGGCGGTCAGATTGCGGTTCTCGTCCATGTAGTGGACGATCGCATCGATCTCGTCGCCGATCAGTCGATCGTCGTCGGCCAAATAAAGCAGATACTCGCCACGTGCCAACCGGAACGCGCTGTTCATGTTGGGAATCATCCCAACATTGGTTTCGCCCTTGAAATAGCGGATAGGCGCGCCCTGTCCGATGAACTTCTGCACCACTTCGGTAGTGTCGTCAGTCGATGCGTTATCCGAAACTACGATCTCGAAAGGAAAGTCGGATTTGACGTCGCGAACACACCGCTCCAGGCAGTCGTGCAGGTATTTCGCCCGGTTGTAGGTGGGGATGCAGATGCTGAACTTGATAGGATTCACCGGAACTTCCTCGACTGGGCCCTGCGATGATGAGATATTTCGGACCTAAGCTATCCGTCGAGACTTGTGTAAAGCTGAAGCGGGCTGCCGTCGGCCGGTCCTCATGGCGTCCAGGAAATCGACGCCGGTATCTTCCTGTTCATGACCTCCCCTCTCGCCCGCTATTGTGTTGACCTCGGTTCGCTGGGGTGACTATCGAAGGTGACCTAAAGGACCTTCGTGATCGCATGATTCGGCTGATCTACCTGCTCGTCGCCCTGGTCGCGGCACCCGGGCTCGCGCTTGCCCAACAATCGCCTGCGGATCTTCTCAATCTGCCGGTCGACGGCTCTGCCGCTGCGTGGATCATCAGGACCTTCGGGCTGCTGACGGTTCTCTCCGTCGCCCCCGGCATCCTGATCATGGTCACGAGTTTTCCGCGCTTCGTGATCGCTTTTTCGATCCTCCGGTCGGGCATGGGGCTTGCGACGGCACCCTCGAACATGGTGCTGATCTCGATGGCGCTGTTCATGACGTTCTACGTGATGGCGCCGACCTTCGACCGTGCGTGGAATGAAGGCGTCCAGCCGCTCCTCCAGAATCAGGTGACGGAAGCGGAAGCCGTGCAGCGCATCGCGCAGCCGTTCCGGGTCTTCATGTCGGCCAATACGCGCGACAAGGACCTTCAGCTTTTCGTCGAGATCGCCCGCGAACGGGGCCAATCGGTCGGAACGCCGGAGGCCATCGACTATCGCGTGCTGGTTCCGGCCTTCATGCTGTCGGAGATCAGGCGGGGCTTCGAGATCGGCTTCCTGATCATCCTGCCCTTTCTGGTGATCGATATGATCGTTGCGGCGATCACCATGGCGATGGGCATGATGATGCTGCCGCCGACCTCGATCTCTCTGCCCTTCAAGATTCTCTTCTTCGTGCTGATCGACGGCTGGAACCTGCTGGTCGGCAGTCTCATTCGGTCGTTCGGCTGACTTGGTCGGAGGGGAACGGCCATCCCACCGGCCGTCCCGGACCTGATGTCAGGCCGCACGGGAGATGAAAGGCGCGCTCCGCGCCGGCAGCGCCGGCACCTCGAAGTGATCGGGCTTTTGTCCGGCCTTTGCGCGGTCCGCCATCATCTCGTAGGCCTTTTCGAGGTGGCGGCAGAAGCGGTCGGCGTCGAACAGCGGATGAGTGAAGCGGTTTGCATGCAGCCGCTTCCGGATTTGCGCCAGCTCTTCCCTGTTGTTGTAGAAGTGGACGGCGCGCCGGACGTAGTCATCCGGATCGTCGGCGACCATTTCGGGCAGGCCCAGGGCGTTCAGCAAGCTTTCGCTGACCCGCGAGGCGAAGTTCGTGCCTTTGTAGGTGAGCATCGGCAACCCGCTCCAGAGCTTTTCGGAGGTGGTCGTGTGGCCGTTGTAGGGGTAGGTATCCAGGCCGAGATCGGTCAGTGAGATACGGGTGAGATAGGACGTATAATCGACAAGGCGGTCTCCGAACAGAATTCGGTCGCTGGAGATCCCCGCATCGGCAAAAGCTTTTCGAAGATTCGCGCGTGCACCGAACCTCTCGCGGCAGATGAGGTAAAGATAGGCATCGGGAGCTTCCTTCAGGATGCGTGCCCACAGGTCGACCGTCGTGCGGGTGTATTTCCACTGGGAGTGGAAGCACGAGAAGATGAAGGCGCCGTCCGGCATCCCGCAGACCTGGCGTTCCACCGAGCCGGGCAGCGGGCGGTGCGCCACGCTGTTCGGGAAGAAGGTCTCCGGCATCCAGCAGAGCTTTTCGTAATAGTTGGGAATGGAGCTCTCCGGCACGACCGTGCGGTCGCATATCAGGTAGTCGATATCCACATTGACCACCGTGCCGGGATAGCCGAGCCATGTGACATGAATCGGCGCCGTCATGTGATTGAGGAGGAAGACCCGGTTGTCCGCCGTATGGCCCTGCAGATCGACGAGTATGTCGATGTTTGCTGCCTTGATGGCATCCACCGCCTCTTCGTCGGTCTTGCCGCGGACGGAGACGATCTTTCCCCATTCCTCGCGATTGGCCGAATTCCGGGTGCGGAGGTTTTCCGGATCCGTGTTGCAGAAAAGCGTGATGTCGAAGCGCGTTCTGTCATGAGCTTCCAGCACACCTCGGAGAGCCTTCATGACAGCATGGTCGGTCCAGAGGTCGGCCGAAAGATAGCCGATCCGGAGCTTGTCCCCCCATTTGTGAGGCATGGCATGCCTTTTCGCCGTAACGCCGGCCGGTTTTTTCTGGCCTGTATCGGCGCCTGCGATTGCATTGACCTTTTCGTCGCCGCACCAACGCATGTTGTAGAGGGACACTTCGCTGCGGATCGCTTCGAGGTCGCCGCGCGCAATCTCGGCGTCCACGATCGGCTGATATTTATCTACTATCTCGTAATTGTTGGTGTCCCGGGCGATCGAGAGATAGAAATTGCGAACGAACTTGTCGTCGGGAAACCTCTCGAACACGTCTTCGATGAGCTTATGCTCTTCTTCGCTGCGTTCTGCGAGCTTGATCGACCGGACGGCGAGGTGGCGATGGGCCTCCACGGCGCTTTCGCCAAGGGTCTTTCGGAATGCGCCGATCCCCTCCATATCCTGACGCATCAGCGCACCGGTCATCAGGGCAGCCATGTCCGGATCGGCAAGAGCCTCGTTGAGGATGCGCGCACCGATACGCAGCGTGCTGATGTCGTCGCCGTTGGAGAAGTGAATCCGCATGGCTTCACGCAGATATTTCAGCTGGTGGCGGGATTCCGTCGAGCCTGCTACCTGGAATGCCTGCGCTGCCTCCTCCTTCATCCGGAGCTTCACGAGCGTGGCACCCAGCAGGGCGTAGTGCCTGGGGTCCTTGTCTATGTCCAGCAGCCGGTTGAGGATCGCCAGAACATCGTGATATTCGCGCTTGTCGAAGCTCTTTTGAGCCGCTGCGTAGTCCCTTTGCACCTTGAGGCTTTTCAAGTCTTCCCACTCCAGTGATTGCTGCGCCGGCAGCTCGGGGCCGGCCTCTGGGCCCATGATGGCGGACGAAGCTTGCTTGAAACCATCGTGAAAGAGCCGGGCCGTCGTAAACCGGCGGTTAACCATAAAAGAGGGTGCTTTCGTTCCGTCCTGCCGTCTAAAGAACTTGGCAAGAATTGGCTGCGAGATTTCCCACACACGACGGGTTTGGTATCTCTTCAGGACTGAAGGAACCGATTGGCATGATGCCGGACCGGAGTGACCGGTAAAGTATTCAGTCCGGTATGTCCCCCCAAAAGTATTTCGTTCAAAGGGACAATCAATTATGGCAAGCATTCTCACCAATGTTAACGCTATGGCGGCGCTCCAGACCCTGCGCGGCATCAGCAACGACATGCAGACGACGCAGGACCGGATCTCCTCCGGCATGCGCGTCGGCACTGCTTCCGACAACGCCGCCTACTGGTCGATCGCGACCACGATGCGTTCCGACAATGCCGCTCTTTCCTCCGTTCAGGATGCGATTGGCCTCGGCGCCGCCAAGGTCGACACCGCCTATTCCGGTATGGAAGCAGCGATCGACGTTGTTCAGGAAATCAAGAACAAGCTGATTACTGCCGCAGAAGGCAGCGCCGACAAGAAGAAGATCCAGGAAGAAATTTCGCAGCTTCAGGATCAGCTGAAGAGCATCTCTTCCTCGGCTTCGTTCTCGGGCGAGAACTGGCTGCAGGCCGATATCGGCGGTAGCG
>Ga0065721_10006491_pt1 | contig 16932 bp, 12 predicted proteins | sample Mesricmetagenome_FD_59108 | JGI IMG/M metagenome (GOLD analysis project Ga0065721, IMG submission 59108) | Mesophilic microbial community from rice straw/compost enrichment Sample: eDNA_1 v2 (version 2) | ecosystem: Engineered > Solid waste > Grass > Composting > Bioreactor | place: USA: Davis... | reverse complement strand
GGCTACTTTCCGCGCCGCGCCGGACGACGTTGCAAGGTTGGGTTATGCCGTCGCACATTTGCTTGACCCTTCCTTGCCCGCAGTCACAAAACTGTCACCAGAAGCAGAAGCATTTGCAAGACAAACCGCTGACGCATTACGCGCGGCAAAGAGACCTGTGGTCATCTCAGGCATGTCGTATGATTTTGCAACGGTAATCAAGGCCGCAGCGAATGTAGCCTGGTCGCTGCATCAGAAAAATCCTGCGGCGGGAATTGTATTCACCCTGCCAGAATGCAACTCAATGGGCTTGGCGATGATGGGTGGCCATCGTCTCAACTCTGCATTCAATGCCGTCATTAATGATCATGCCGATGCCGTCATCATCATAGAGAATGACTTGTACCGGCACGCAGCGACTGCCGTGGTTGATAAATTCCTTGGCAAATGCAAACAGGTGATCGTGATCGATCACACTCCACACGCGACAAGCGAAAAGGCTACTGTGCTGATTCCGGCAGGAACCTTCGCAGAATCAGATGGCACGCTCGTCAACAATGAAGGACGAGCGCAGCGATACTTCCAGGTCCACGAGTGTTCACTGTCCGTTCAGGAAACCTGGCGTTGGTTATTGCGCATCGGTCATGAAAGCGGACATAGAGAAATGATCCGATGGAAAAACTTCCAGGATGTAACAAATGCTCTGTCAACGGCCGAACCGCTGTTAAAGGGAGTTGAAACCATTAACCCTCCATCGGAATTCAGAATCGCCGGACAAAGGATACCGAGAGAACCCCATCGTTACAGTGGGCGAACTGCCATGCACGCACATGTTCATGTCAGTGAAGGCAAGCCGCCGGAAGATCCGGACTCTGCTTTGAGTTATACGATGGAAGGATACCGCGGAATGCCACCGCCGTCAATGATTCCATTCTTCTGGTCTCCCGGTTGGAATTCGGTGCAGTCGATCAATAAATACCAGGAAGAAGTTGGCGGTCCCTTGCGTGGCGGCGATCCGGGACTGCGCTTGCTAGAGCCACGGCAAGGTGCGTCAACACCCTACTTCACCGATCTGCCCGAAGTATTCATTCCGCTTCAGGATCATTTATGGATGGTGTCGATCCACCACATATTCGGATCCGAGGAACTAAGTGCCCGCGGAAATGCTGTGTCGAAAAGAGTACCACAAAGCTATGTACTCGTCAACACAGAAGATGCAAGAGACCTTAACGTAACTACAGGTTCGTTACTCTCTTTTGAGATTAACAGACATCCTTATCAGCTCCCGGTACAACTCAGCGATACAATTCCCAAGGGAATCGCCGGAATGCCGTATGGACTTCCAGGGATGCCATTTGTCGACCTTCCCGCATGGGCAATACTAAAGAAATAGCGTTATGGACACTCCCTATAACCCGGTACTTGTAGTTGCTGTCGTGTTAGGTGGCGTCATGGCTGTCGCGCCAGGACTCATCTGGCTTGAGCGTCGACTACTTGCGTTGTGGCAGGATCGATATGGTCCGAATCGCGCGGGTCCATTTGGTTTGCTGATTGTGCTCGCAGACACCTTGAAGTTGTTTTTCAAGGAAGACTGGATTCCACCCTTCGCCGATCGAAAAGTGTTCTTTATCGCGCCGGCAATTGTCATGATCGCAGCGCTCATGGGATTTGTGATCATACCGTTTGCGCCTGGCTTTATGGTATCCGACATAAACATCGGTGTGCTCTTCTTCCTTGCCGCTTCTTCGATGGGTGCTTACAGTATCATCCTCGGAGGGTGGGCATCAAACAACAAGTACGCGTTACTCGGAGCAATGCGCGGCGCAGCGCAAATGATCTCATACGAAGTCTTCATGGGATTGTCGATCATGGGGGTTGTGATATTGTCCGGATCATTCAGTCTCCAGACGATCGTTGAATCGCAGGCGGAGATGTGGTATGTCATCCCCCAGTTCGCCGGCTTCGTCATCTTCCTGATTGCAGGAATAGCCGAAACGCACCGCCTGCCTTTTGATATTCCGGAGTCGGAAAGCGAAATCATTGCAGGTTTCCACTCGGAGTACTCTGGAATGAAATTCGGCATGTTCTTCGTCGGCGAATATGTTGGGATCATATTAATATCCAGCCTGACCGTTGCTTTGTATTTCGGTGGATGGCACGGACCGGATTTCCTGCCGCCTGCTGCGTGGTTTATACTGAAGACATTTGTTTTCATCATCCTGTTCATCCTGCTGCGCGCATCGCTTCCGCGTCCGCGCTACGATCAGTTGATGGACTTTGGATGGAAGATATTGTTGCCGATTACTATCATAAACTTGATGGTTACGGCGGGTATTGTTCTTTACATGAAGGAAGGATTACCGATTTGAAAAAAATTACGAATGACGAATGACGAAATGTGGAAGAGGATTCTAAACATGAAATATTCGTCATGTGATTCGTAGGCTGGTATTCATCGCGAGATTCATGTGGGGATGATATTAAGTTTGACGTAATCGGTCGTTTATAAATCATAGGTTGAAACCATTGTATCGCCATGTTTAGCATTATAAGAAGTATGTGGCTCACGTTTCTGCACTCGTTTCACAAACGTGATACCATTCTTTATCCTGAGGAAAAACCAAAGCTCACCACACGGTGGCGTGGGCGAATTGTGCTTACACGCGATCCGGACATGGGGGAGCGATGCGTAGCGTGTTACCTATGCGCAGCAGCGTGTCCGGTCGACTGCATCGCACTGCAGGCGACGGAGGATTCTACAGGACGGCGATATCCGGAGTTCTTTCGCATCAATTTTTCTCGCTGCATCTTTTGTGGTTTTTGTGAAGAGGCGTGTCCTACATACGCAATTCAATTGATCCCGGACTTTGAAATGGCTGAATACGATCGGCAGAATCTTGTCTACGAAAAACGTGATCTGCTTATTGACGGCCAAGGTAAATATCATGGCTACAACTATTACAAAGTCGCCGGTCTTGCCATCGGCGGAAAAGACAAAGGAGAAGCGCAGAATGAAAATCCACCGGTAGACGTAAAAAGTTTATTGCCCTAGTATGGAAGCAACATTCTACATAGCTGCAGGCGTAGCGATCATATCGACGATCATGGTAATAACAAGTTACAACATGATCCACGCCTTGATCTATCTGATTGTCTCCTTCCTTTCAATTGCTATAGTATTCTTCGTGCTTGGTGCACCCTTCATCGCCGCGCTCGAAGTTATCATATACGCGGGCGCAATTGTGGTGCTCGTCATTTTCGTAATAATGATGCTGAATCTCCGCGACGAAACGGTGCGACAGGAAAGAGAATGGTTGACCAAGAAGATTGTCATCATCCCGTCAGTGTTGTCTGCAATCCTCCTGGCGGAGTTGATCTACATTGTTGTGAACATGGAGCCCATGGCACATCCGACCGGTACGACTGTCGACTCAAAACAAGTCGGATTGTCACTATATGGTCCTTATGTGATCGGAGTGGAGCTCAGCGGTATTCTACTAATGTCGGGAATTGTTGGAGCGTACCACCTCGGTCGGCAGAAGAAGAAGGTTGTACACCGATTCCTGGAAAAGATTGAGTCATGAACGAAGTATCAACAGAAGCTGGCCTTATCCTCGCCGGAATACTTTTCATGTTAGGGCTGATCAGCGTTCTGATCAGACGCAACATCATATTCATGCTGATTTCAGTTGAGATCATGCTGAATGCTGCCGGGCTTGCCTTTATCGTCGCCGGCGCAAGATGGGCACAACCCGACGGCCAGGCGATGTTCATCTTCATCGTTACGATGGCAGCAGCTGAAGTGTCGGTCGGACTCGCGTTGATCCTGCAGATCTATCACCAGATCAAAACGCTCGATGGAGATGCAGCAACGAAGATGAAGGGATGATTTGACGGGTATAGTGAGAATAGTCTTATGTAGTAGCTATAAATAAAGGGAGTATGACTGAACTGTTATGGTTGATCCCGGCTTTACCACTCACGGGTGCGTTGATCCTGATAGCAACAAAAGGAAATCTCCCGCGCGCCATTGCAGGATCAATTGGTTCGGGAAGCGTTGGACTTGCCGCGATCCTGACGATCCTTGTAGCCATCGACTTTGTCTCAAAAGGCCAGCAGCCAATTCAACAAACGCTCTGGACATGGATCAATGTGAACGGCTTTTCACCCGGGGTCGCTCTTTACCTTGACTCCCTCTCACTTGTATTCATTTTCGTCATCACGTTCGTCGGATTCCTCATTCATATTTACTCGATGGGATATATGGCCGATGACGCCGGGTTCGCGAGATTCTTCGCATACCTCAATCTCTTCGTCTGTTCAATGCTCATCCTGGTCCTCGCCGACAATCTTGTCCTGATGTACCTGGGATGGGAAGGTGTCGGACTCTGCAGCTATCTCTTAATCGGATTCTGGTACGAAGAAGAAAACAACGGCTATGCTGCGCGGAAAGCATTTATCATCACACGGTTCGGCGATACCGCCCTTGCTATTGGCTTGTTCATGTTGTTCACTTCATTGGGAACACTAAACATCCAGGAGATCACACTACTTGCACCTGATACCTGGCCGATCAGTCACAAAACGGTTGTCGCCATCGGCTTCCTGCTATTGGGCGGCGCAGTCGGCAAGTCGGCACAGCTTCCACTCCAAACGTGGCTTCCCGATGCAATGGCGGGTCCTTCCCCGGTCAGTGCCCTCATTCATGCCGCAACGATGGTGACTGCAGGTGTCTACCTCATCGCCAGGATGCACATTATTTATGAACTCGCTCCGCTCGCTCAAACGTGGGTAGGCGTTATCGGCGCAATCACACTGCTCATCGCAGGATTCAGCGCGTTAACGCAGTTTGATCTCAAGCGCGTGCTTGCATACTCGACCATCAGTCAGATTGGATACATGTTCCTTGCCCTTGGAATTGGCGCATGGTCATCAGCGATCTTTCACTTCATGATCCACGCATTCTTCAAAGCCCTGCTCTTCCTTGCCGCAGGTGCCGTCATCTATGTGCTGCACCACGAACAGGATATGTTCAAGATGGGAGGCCTGAAGAACAAGATCCCTGTCATCTATTGGACATTCCTCATCGGATCAGCTTCACTTGCAGCGATACCCTTTATCACTGCGGGCTTCTACAGCAAAGATCAAATCCTCTGGCTCGCCTGGGCTGGAGAAAAGGGAAACTTCTGGTTCTATCTCGCCGCATTGATCGGAGCGTTTGTTACCTCGATATACACATTCAGAATGGTATTCCTCACCTTCTTCGGTGAAGAGAAAACTCATGTTGGGCATCATGCAGGAAGTCTCATGACTGTCCCATTGGTTATCCTCGCTGTGCTCTCGCTCGTGGGCGGATTTATCGAGCTACCCCACAACATGGGGCATGTCACCGTATTCTCCGATTTCCTATCGGGTGTACTCCCCGATGTTGAGACAAGGCCCGGAGTCGATGCGTACGAATGGTTGATGCAAGGGATCGCCGCGGTATTGTGTCTCCTTGGAATATATGTCGCGTACTTCTTCTACATGAAGCGCGAAGACTTGCGCGCCGAAATCAAAGGTGCAACTTACCAACTCAATCGCTTCTGGTTCTCCGGTTGGGGATTTGACGCGTTGTATGACGCCGTGATTGTTCGGCCTTACGTGTATCTGTCACGTGTCAACAAGAGCGATGTCATCGACAAGGTTTACAATGGATTGGTTACAATTTCCGAATACTTCCATTTCGTTTTCGCGCGCACGCAAAGCGGTATCATGCGCTGGTATATTATGGGAATTGTGATTGGCGCGGTGTTGATTTTGTCGCTCGGTCTCATGATGCACTAAATAGTCCACGGACCGCTGACCACGGTCTACGCGTCGGTCGACGGCTTGTTGGTCCACAGTAGAGGTAGGACTTTAGAACATGACTTGTTGGTCCACAGTAGAGGCAGGGCTTTAGAACATGAGACGACTTATGAGCACCGCACACTGAATACTGATTACTGATTACTGAATACTGATTACTGGCTAAGACCATGACCATACTCCTCCTCATACTCATCCCCCTGTCAGCCGGACTGCTGGCCTGGATCGCGTCAAAGTGGTCGGTGCTGGCATGCCGTTGGATTTCGCTTGTCGCGCTCCTCTTAAGTCTGATCCTTTCGGTTGGGTTGTGGCTCAACTATACACCCGGTGAGCCCGGTTGGATCGCAACGTTTTCAGTTGAATGGATTCCTTCTTTTGGAATCAACTTCGACCTTGCTCTTGATGGCCTGAGTCTATTGATGTTGATGCTAACGTTCCTGCTTGGTGCGGTGGGCGTGCTGACGTCGTGGAACGAGATACAATACAGACCTGGATTCTTTCACTTCAACCTCCTGTGGGTTCTTGCCGGGATCACGGGCGTATTCCTCACGATGGACCTGTTCCTCTTTTACTTCTTCTGGGAAGTCATGCTCATCCCCATGTATTTCCTCATTGGAATATGGGGGCATGATAATCGTCGATACGCTGCTTTCAAATTTTTCATCTTCACTCAAGCGAGCGGCTTGTTGATGCTCCTGGCAATTCTCGGTTTCTATTTCGTCCACCAGTCGGTTACCGGCACGTATACGTTCAACTACTTTGACTTACTGGGTACACAACTTTCTCCAGGAACGGAGCGATGGTTGCTACTTGGATTCCTGGCGGCGTTTATCGTTAAGCTACCGGTGGTTCCATTTCACAACTGGTTGCCCGACGCTCACTCGGAAGCACCTACAGCGGGAAGCCTTATACTCGCAGGGCTCCTCCTGAAAACGGGAGCGTATGGACTCCTTCGTTTCGTAATTCCATTCTTTCCCAACGCATCGCAGGAGATTGCACCAATAGCCATGTTTCTCGGAGTAGTCGGCATTATATACGGTGCAATGCTTGCATACTCACAAACCGACCTAAAGAGACTCGTCGCTTACACGAGCGTAAGTCACATGGGCTTCATCATGCTCGGTGTTTTTGCGTTCAACGACCTTGCATGGCAGGGCGTCGTCATGCAAATGATTACACATGGCATCAGTACGGGCGCATTATTCCTTATCGCCGGCTCGCTGTACGAAAGAATACATACGCGAGACATCGAAAAAATGCGCGGGTTCTGGTCGCAAACGCCGTATATGGGCACCGTTGCGCTTATCTTTTCGATGGCGTCTCTGGGACTGCCGGGTCTCGGAAACTTCGTCGCCGAATTCCTGACTCTTATCGGTGCATGGAGCGCAAGTCCAGTGCTTACGGTCTTCGCCGCACTTGGAGTTGTAGCCGCCACTGCCTATTCTCTCCGTATTATGCAAAAGATCTTCTTTGGTCCGAGAATGTTCGACTATTCTCTGCCCGACTTTTCCCTTCGGGAAAAAGTCGTGATGATACCGTTGGTCATTGTGATTCTGTGGTTGGGTGTCTTTCCCCAACCTATTTTGAATACAAGCGCTCCCGTGGTTGACAATGTTCTTCACGAAACCAAAGAGGCGAGGGCCGTGGAAGGCACTGCCGATCATTACAACGTCAGTTTAAAAGGAGGTAACCATGAGCCAGACTGATTTCCTGAGCGTCATACCGCTGTTCATACTCACGAGTTCTGCGATCCTCATCATGTTCTCCATTTCTGTGAAGCGGAACCACAAACTAATTTATGTCATCACAGCGGCGTCCCTCATCGGCGATTTCATTTATGTCGCCGCCTATAATACGAAGGTCAAGTGGATCATCGAACCACTATTTGTCTTCGACGGATTCGGTGTCTTCAACATGGGACTCATATTGCTCACTGCCGTCGCCGTCACGATGATCTCGTACGCCTACTTTGAACAGCGCGAAGAACGAAAAGAGGAATATTACATCCTGCTGATCCTTGCGACTCTCGGTGCCTGCACCTTGGTCATCAGCAAACATTTCGTATCACTGTTCCTCGGTCTTGAGATTCTTAGTGTGTCGCTGTATTCAATGATCGCCTACCTAAGAAAACGCGAACGATCGGACGAAGCCGGCATCAAGTACCTCATCATGGCAGCGTTCTCGTCAGCATTTCTCCTGTTCGGAATGGCGCTCGTATACGCAACGACGGGTTCGATGGAGTTCAGAGACATCGGCAACTATCTTTCAAAAGCGAACGAGCTCTCCCTCGTCATGATGACGGGATTTGGGTTGATGGTAGTCGGCGTCGGCTTCAAACTCAGTGTTGTCCCGTTCCACATGTGGGCAGCCGACGTTTATGAAGGAGCGCCCGCTCCGGTGACGGCATTCATCGCCACGATCTCCAAGGGTGGAATGATTGCCTTGCTTGTTCGATTCTTCGCAATGATCGACGGCTTCAAATACGATTCGATCGTACTCATCTTCACCGTCATTGCGATCGCCTCAATGTTTATTGGAAACTTTCTTGCGCTGCGCCAACGCAATGTAAAACGTCTTCTTGCATACTCTTCGATCGCGCACATGGGTTATTTGATGGTGGCCTTCCTCGCCGGCCGCGAACTCGGCGTTGAAGCCGTAAGCTTCTACCTCGTTGCCTACTTCATCACAAGCGTTGGTGCCTTTGGTATTGTCGCAATGCTCTCCGACAAAGATCGCGATGCTGAATTGGTTGAAGACTACCAGGGCTTGTTGTGGCGCCGTCCCTGGACAGCCGCAGCCTTCGCAGCGATGTTGCTCTCGCTCGCTGGTATTCCTCTCACTGCAGGATTCGTAGGAAAATTTTATGTCATTGCCGCGGGCGTGCACACAAACCTTTGGTTACTCGTTGTTATGCTCGCAGTCAACAGCGCGTTGGGTCTCTACTACTACATCAAGATCATTACAGCAATGTTTGAGAATACACAAGACAAAGAGGAACCCGAAGGAACCCTCCAGCCTATCTCCTATATTGTCAGCGGTGTGACTCTATCGATCTTGGTTGGGTTGTTGTTGTGGGTGGGAGTGTTTCCGCAGTGGATTATGAGTGTGATTAGAGGGTATGTGAATGGGTGAAATGTGTTGACGTGTTGAGGTGTTGATGTGTTGATGTGTTGATGTGGGGCGTGCAAGCTTGATAGGGTATCTTTCTATCTCGAGTTCCATTGCGTAGTTCATTTCTCCAGTCGGCGTGCAAGCTTGATAGGGTATCTTTCTATCTACTCGTGTTAATTTGTAGATGCTCCCCTCTCGGTTACGGGAGAGGGGATGTGGTGAGGTGGGGTAGTTGATTCTCAAGTAAAACGCCTAAAGCCTGCGTACTGCTTGCAATAGTTGAGGATCACAACATAATCCTGTAGTACTTCCATCCCGATTGAGGCATTGTCATGCCATTGTGAAGAGACTATCCCGGTCTTGACGTCTTTAATCTCGAATCCGTGGATTTGAAGTTTTGGAGAGCGGAACGAAAAGCCGGAGACCGGACCATTCAGACCTTCTCCGAGTACTTTCTCAGTTCGGCCCTGGAATTGATCAATGTTGGTTGTTTTCAGTAATAAACCAAGGGAGGAGCCAGTGTCCACCATCAGCTCGAGCTTGCGCGGAGAATCTTTCCACAAGAATACATTTGACTCAATCACAGGTCGCGCATCGACAATTCGAAGAGGAACCATTGTGAAGCCGGGCGGTGCGGTGACCTTATCTGCGGGTCGGAAGGTTACTGTCCGATGTCTTGGATTCAATTCAACTTCGAACCTGAGGAATATGTCATAACCAACAACACCATCAATCTTGTGTAACTTTCCAAACAAGTTGGAGTTCTGCACAACTACAATCGGAATTTGTCTGCCAATCACATGACCTATACTCACTTTGTTACCCAGGGACAGTTCTCCTTTTACAGGACTACCGTTACCAAGTCCTGAAAATATTACTGGTCGTGACCCACGAAAGTCGAGTTGGTTCTTGAACTTCTTTCCGAAGAGAATGAGATTTCGACAGCCAGTATCCAGCAAGAGATTTACCTCGATCGAATCGTTGATACGCACTGGTAAAACGATGAGCCCATCAACGGTCCTGTAGGAAATCGTCATTGCATCGAGAGAATCAGGAAGGAAAAATCCCGAAACAGATGCAGAGGCAACGGCGAAAGAGTAGCTGCTCAGAAGGCAAAAGAGCAGGGCCGCTGCTGAGGGAGTGCTTTTCATATCGCGATGGCGTTTGGATATGAAAAGCTACCCTGAGTAGTCGGGCCCTAAAACCCACAGATAGGCGGATTTTTCAAGAAGGGAATTCCTTGACAGAAAGGCCTTTTACGGCAGGGTTGCACTACAATTCGGTAAATGTATCGGTAGAAATTGGTGAATTATGTCCCTGTTCTAGGGGGACACTTCACACGCCGCATTAGCACATGTAGATAGAAAGATACCCTATCAAGCTTGCACGCCCCACATCAACACATCAACACATCAACACGTCAACACATTACAAATTATCCAAAAACGGTCTCCTCCTCTCCAACTTCAAATCTCGAAGTACGGAGGCTTTGACAGCAATCGTGAAATTATAGGACTGAAATCGTCCGAAGGGTACCCAGGTGAAGTTCATTTGCCAGCAATGGAGATCGCGTGAGATGCCGACATTAGTTTGAGTGAACTCACCGGATTCAAAGTGGTAGCCAGTGTTGTAGGTAATCTTCCATTTTTCCGAGATCGACAAATCACCGGTGATCTGGACAGTTTGTATCACTTGTGCAGGCTGAATGCGATCAGCGTTAACGGTAGGTTGTCGTCGGTAGTTTAGACTATATCCAATGTTTAGACTCCATGGAACATCAAAGTCGACGTAAGCCGCTGCATTCTCAAGAATATACTGCTTCTCTGATTCGGGAATATCCGCCTTGCCGACCTTCTCCCTGGTATCATTCTCACTCTTGCGCTTCGAGGGATTCAAGTTGGTACTTAGGGCGAGCGTTGCATTGGTGATTCTTCCCAACGATCCGTGTTTGAAGGCATATACATCAGCCCTGCGTTCGGTGATGCGGCCTTGATCGTTGATGGTACGGACATAGTTGTACGGATCAAGAGTTGCCGAAAGGTTTACGTTGATTGTGTTGTCGAGGATGTTCGTGTTCGCAGACAAACCGATCGGAGCAAGTTTAAAGGAGTCTGCCATTAAGTTGTAACTCGAACTGAGCGAAAGGTTGTTGAGCAGCATCACCTTCCTTTCAGCAGTGTCCTTCGCAGCCTTGACCTTCATCTCGACGTTGTTGCCAATCCCGAAGCCAATCGATCCCGCACGGCCCAACGCGGACCCGCCGTAGACAAAACCCTGATGTCGCGAAAGGTATTGTTCCTGCGGTTCGTACGCCAGTGAGGGCCCCGACGGGCGATTGAGTACCTGGAAGTACTGCTTATTGCCTGAAAAGTCTGGCGTGAATCCAAATGAGATACTCGGGTTTATCACATGCCGAACAGCCTTGACCGATCCCCTCTTGAAGAAGTACATCCCATAGATCCGCGTGTTCATCCCAACGCTCAAGCTATAGTTCGCGATCCTGTTGAAACCTCTGATCGTATCGGCTACCGCGACGAAACTTCCCGTCCTTTCGTCTTGCTCGTACCTCCAATGGAGTTTTTCAAAATACCACTTCTCTTCATAGCTCATCGACGGCGAGACAGTGAAGAATTTCAACATTTTAAATGAGTAAGAAAGTGGAATAGAGTGCCTGATTCCCTTGCGACCGTTTTTGAAGAACAACGGAAGGTTGTCGAAGTTGAATTCTGCGATACTGTCGCGCCGTGCATCGGGAGTGAGACGTCCGAGGTTGTTGGTGATGCGGTTTGTTCCCGCCATGCTGTAGCCGATCGAGAAGTTATCGAGTATTGAAGTCTTTCCTTTGCGTTGGAACGGATACAAGTTTGTCATGTTCAGACTGACGTTCGGCAAAGGAAGGTCGACGAGTCTTGTTTGAAGGTCCTGGCTGTGGCTGAGGTTGATACCCATCGTGAAAGGAGTTCCGATGAAGCGCTTGGAATATGAAACGTTAGAACTCAGCTTCGTACTGATATTGCTCAGTGTGCTGGATGAAAGTTCGTTGATACTCCCATACATGAGGTTATTGTTCCGGTTGAAGGTAGCTGTTGCCGCGTTGACCGATGCGGCGAACCGGCCGGAACCTTTTGTCTGCGGTGAGTGACTCCATGTGAGGCGGAAGTCATTTGACACACTTCGGTCTTCGATGTTTTCTCCCAGCCTGTTCTTGGAATAACTGAAGTTGAAGTTTCCTGAATACTTGTAGCGTTTCATGTACGTGGAGTTCGCGTACAACGCATGCCCCCCCTTCGAATAAATGTCACCCGTCACGGCCAGCTTGATATATTCGCTTATATCGAAGAAGTATCCCAGACCTCGGAGGTTGAAGCCCCTTCTGCGTTCTTCGCCATAGCTGGGGAAGAGTATGCCCGATTTGCTTTCACGTTCCGCAGGGAACATTCCGAAGAGAAAACCAGCGGGGATAGGGATGTCGTTAAACTCGACGTAAAAGGGGCCCGAGACAATCTTGTCTTTGGGAATGGCTTTAGTCTTCGTAGAAATGATCGCGTAATGAGGATGCTCAAGGTTGCACGTGGTAAATCTGTTTCGGATACTGAGAAGCTCGTCGTCTTCGTTCTTAAATACGGTTTCGCCATGAAGAATCTGTTCTCCCTGCTTGGTGACGACCTCCGAGATTCGGGCGCGCCCAGTTTTGAAGTTATACACGATGTCCTTCGTCTCGTACACCTCGGCCCCGTTCCGGAACACGGGGAATCCGATCCGGTTGCCAAGGGAGTCGCGGATACCATGAGCAGTCATCGTATTTTTGCCATAGTCGATCATGATCTCCTCGGCCTCGAGTTCTATTTCGCCGTAGGTGATCTTCGCTTCGCCATAGAGCCAGATCAGCTTACCGTCAACACTGACCCTGATCGAATCTCTGGCAGTATAGTTGATAGTGGTTTCTATGTCCCCTTTCGGCGGTGGAATCGTGTCATTTTGAACTTTGGAAGAGTCAGAATCAATATTCAGGGTGTCAGTTGCGTCAGGGATGGTGTCGGATGCCGCCGGGATTGTATCTTGCCGGGTGGGCAAAGTTCCGGCAGGGTCTTTTATGGGATTTTCAACCTGAGCGACTGTAGAAAACCCTGCGAAAACTAGTAAAGTGATGAAGATGAAAGAAAGCCGCACAACCCCCGAATTGACGGTAAAATCTTTAGGTTTTACTGAAAAAATGACAATTTTGGGTAAAGGTATTGCAAATACATTTAACATTGTACTGCCCTTGAGGAATATTGGAATTACCGCGGTTTTGTTAGCAATAACCTTGCTAAACTCCTCCAGCACTCACATTAAGCCAGAATTCAAGGTTGATGTCGTTGTCATCGACGCAGGCCACGGAGGGAAAGACTCCGGAACCCGGGGTAAACAGATCCTGGAGAAGGATGTGGCCCTCAAAATCGCATTAAAGGTTGGGCACTATATCGAGAAGAATATCCCCGGCGTTAAGGTCATTTATACAAGAAAAACGGATACCTACATTCCGTTAGACGAGCGCGCTAATATTGCCAACCGTGCGAACGCCGACCTCTTCATCTGCATCCACGCCAATTCGATGCCCGGAGGCAGAGCCATTGGAACGGAAACCTATGTAATGGGTCTTCACAAGGACGCGAGCAACTTTGAAGTGGCCAAGAGAGAGAACTCGGTAATTCTCATGGATGAGAACTATAAGGAACGTTACGAAGGATTTGATCCCGACAGTCCTGAATCATATATTCTTTTTTCACTAACACAGAGCGCCTACCAAGAGAGCAGCCTGCTTTTCGCACAGAAAGTCGAAGATCAATTCAAACACCGCGTCGGCAGAAATAGCCGCGGCGTCAAACAAGCAGGATTTGTCGTGCTGTGGCGTACGACGATGCCCAGTGTTTTGATTGAAACTGGCTTCCTCTCACATCCCACCGAAGAGCAGTTTTTGGCTACTGAACGCGGTCAGGATCTCATTGCCTCTGGTATTTATCGAGCCTTCAAAGAGTACAAAACTGAAGTAGAATCCATAAATTGACCGCCAAAAGGATTTGCAACCCAAACCCTGATTTAAATGAAAATCTCAAAAGAAGTAAAGGTTGGGCTGTTCATGACCATTTCGATCGTGCTGCTGTACTTCGGGTTCAATTTCCTTAAGGGCATCGATTTCTTTTCGTCCGACCACAAATACTACGCAATATTCAAGAACGTCGACAGACTCTCGGAATCAAATCAAGTGTTTCTGAATGGGCTTGCCGTGGGCCGCGTAAGCGATCTCATTATTGAACAACGGAAAGACCGGGTGCTCGTCGAACTTTCTATTGACTCAAAAATTCAAATCACTGAGAGTTCGATTGCCATGTTGAATGGCGACCTGCTCGGAAGCAGATTCATTCAGTTGGTTGTCGGTAAGTCTGGAAGACAACTCAAACCCCGCGACACAATTCGCTCGGACGTAGCAAAGGGAATCGCCGACTTCCTCGCCGAAAACGCGGAACCTGTCGCCGCCAACCTTCAGTCTACACTACAGAAACTGAACATCATGTTGGACACGCTCCACCGCAGTGCTGCACTCGTCAACAACATGCTCACAGGTTTTCAGTCCACTCCAGAGAGAGTGAACTACACAATCTCCAACCTGAACGGGCGAATGGGAGAGGTGTCAGGAACAGTAACTGCAGTAGGACGCAATCTGAACGCTACACTCACAGAGCTCAAACCCACGCTCGAAAATTTTAAGGTAATTTCCGATTCGCTGAAAAGGCTACAACTGAACGGCACCATAACCAAAGCCCAGGAATCGCTAACCAAACTCAATCAGACGCTGGCGTCACTCAACAGCGGAGACAACACCGCCAGCAAACTTCTTACGGAAGATTCCCTGTATCACAACCTCAATAGTCTCCTGCGCAACCTCGACTCATTGGCCACCCACTTCAATGAGAACCCAAGGCACTTTATGGCCCCGCTTGGTAAAAGTCGAAAAAGAATTGAAAGGGATTTGGAGCAACAGAGGAAACGCAATGGCCAATGAAATCGCTAATACTCGAACTGAAGTCCAGGGGAAAGCAAGTTAAACTGGGCGGCGGTGAGAAAAAGATCGAAGAGCAACATCAACGCGGGAAGCTTACTGCGCGCGAACGTATTCAATATCTGATTGATAAAAATTCGCAATTTCTCGAGGTCGGATTATTCGCGGGGGAAGGGATGTACGAGGAGTACGGCGGATGTCCCGGAGGCGGCGTTGTGACCGGGATTGGATATATAGAGGGACGACCATGCGTTATCGTTGCCAACGATGCAACTGTAAAGGCAGGCGCATGGTTTCCGATAACGGCAAAGAAAAACCTGCGTGCGCAGGAGATAGCGATGGAGAACAGGCTTCCCATTGTTTATCTCGTCGACAGTGCAGGCGTATTCCTGCCTATGCAGGACGAAATCTTTCCCGACAAAGAGCACTTCGGAAGACAATTCCGCAACAATGCAAAAATGTCGGCGATGGGTATCATCCAGGTCGCCGCAATTATGGGCAGTTGTGTGGCAGGAGGTGCCTACCTTCCTATTATGTCCGACGAGGCGATGATCGTTGACAAGACCGGATCGATCTTTCTCGCAGGTTCATATCTCGTAAAGGCAGCAATCGGTGAAGAAATAGACAATGAGACATTGGGAGGCGCAACCACCCATTGCGAGATATCCGGTGTAACGGACAACAAATTTCCTAATGACGAAGCATGCCTCGACTACATTCGATCGCTCTTCTCCCGGTTTGGATCTCCCGTATATACCGGGTTTGATCGCGTAGCGCCGGCTCCTCCCAAGGAAAAGGAATCAGACATCTATCAGATACTCCCTCTCGATCGCGTCAAGCCATACGACACGATGGAAATCATTCGACGCTTGGTTGACAATTCCGAGTTTGATGAGTACAAGCCCTTGTACGGCAAGACACTGATTTGTGGCCTTGCCCGCATCGACGGTTGGGCCGTAGGAATCATTGCAAATCAGCGACGTGTCGTCAAGACAAAAAAAGGCGAAATGCAAATGGGAGGAGTGATCTACTCCGATTCCGCCGATAAGGCGGCCCGCTTTATCATGAACTGCAATCAACGAAGAATCCCGCTGGTATTTCTTCAGGACGTCAGCGGTTTCATGGTTGGCAGCAAAGCAGAGCACGGCGGCATCATCAAGGATGGAGCGAAGATGGTGAATGCGATGGCAAACTCTACCGTCCCCAAGTTCACGTTCATTATAGGTAACTCCTATGGAGCTGGCAACTACGCGATGTGCGGAAAGGCTTATGATCCGAGGCTGATCTTTGCATGGCCGACCGCGCAAATCGCCGTCATGAGTGGTGCCTCGGCAGCAAAGACGCTGTTACAAATTAAGGTCAATACGCTGAAAGCACAGGGAAAGAAACTTACAAAGGAGGAAGAGAACAACCTCCTTGCCGAAATTACCGACCAATACAACAGGCAACTCAGTCCCTATTACGCCGCTTCGAGGCTATGGGTGGACGGAATTGTCGATCCACTCGATACACGCAAGATCATCTCTATTGGCATCGAAGCCGCCAATCACGCCCCCATCGAAAAATTCAACGTGGGAATCATTCAGACATGATCACTCATTCCGCGAACCTTTTCCATTCAATCGGAATTTTTTAAAAGAAAATCTTACCTTTCATGGCGAAAGCCGGTGTACTATGACAATGGAGTCGAAAGAATTCAAAGCACTTATCTCCCTGCTGGATGATGACGATGAACAGATTGTTACCCACGTGCAGGAAAAAATCCTTTCGCTTGGCACTCAGATCATTCCATTTCTCGAACTGGAATGGGAAAGCAATTTTAACTCGCAGGTTCAGCGACGCATTGAAGACCTCATCCACACGCTTCAGTACGAGCTACTGAAAGAACGGTTGAGGGAGTGGTTTGAGTCTGAGGATCACGACCTGCTCACCGGCATGTGGCTCGTCGCAACCTA
>Ga0065721_10050945_pt1 | contig 16933 bp, 17 predicted proteins | sample Mesricmetagenome_FD_59108 | JGI IMG/M metagenome (GOLD analysis project Ga0065721, IMG submission 59108) | Mesophilic microbial community from rice straw/compost enrichment Sample: eDNA_1 v2 (version 2) | ecosystem: Engineered > Solid waste > Grass > Composting > Bioreactor | place: USA: Davis... | reverse complement strand
CGCCGCCGAATACGCCTCGATTGTACCACAACGCCGAATTTTGCACAGCTAGAATTCGCGTGCGGGAGTTTCGCCTCCGGACGGTTCCCCTCGGATTCCAAAGCCTCGGTGCCTTGAACAGCCCGGCCCTCGTGACGCCATTTAGTTCGACTCATCCAAACTACGACACTCTAACGGTACCTATGACGCCGTTTAGTTCGACTAATCCAAACTACGACGCCTCTAACAGCCCTCATGACGCCGTTTAGTTCGACTCATCCAAACTACGACGCCTCTAACAGCCCTTATGACGCCGTTTAGTTCGACTCATCCAAACTATTCTCGAACCACAATCCGGCTGAGGCGGGAGAATAACGGATTTGAAGCCTACCCAGCCCCCATCACGCCGTTTAGTTCGACTCATCCAAACTACGACGCTCTAACGGTACCTATGACGCCGTTTAGTTCGACTCATCCAAACTACGACGCTCTAACGGTACCTATGACGCCGTTTAGTTCGACTCATCCAAACCACGACGCCTCTAACAGCCCTCATGACGCCGTTTAGTTAGACTCATCCAAACTATTCTCGAACCACAATCCGGCTGAGGCGGGAGAATAACGGATTTGAAGCCTACCCAGCCCCAATGACGCCGTTTCGTTCGACCCTTCCAAGCTACGAATCTCCAATAGATCCTCCCCCGACAAAATCAAACCGGCGCAACCCCGGATCGGGCTGCGCCGGCTTGATCCTTGCTCTAGGTCAATCCAGACCGAAATCCGCGAGCCCCATAGGAAGCGGTGCCGGTCTCTCGCACGAGCTCTTCATCGCGTAATGCGCGCCTTGCTCGGAGGCGTCGTGGAAGCCGTGCATCGCTTCCAGCACGTGGTAGGCGAGTTCGCCGTCGGCGCGGTGCTTGCGGCCGGTCGCGATCGCCTTGGCCATGTCGGCGGCGCCGACGCCGCGGGCGTTCTCCGTCTTCCCGTGCGTTAGCGGAATGTCCGACCATTCCCGCGAGCCGGCGCGCCAGACGCGCACCGGACCGCCGAAGCCGTTCGGATCCGGCACGAGCAGCGTGCCTTCGCTGCCGTATACCTCGATGCGCGGCAGCAACGAGCCGCCCCTCACGTCGAAGCTCGTCAGCAGCGTTCCGATCGGGCCCGCGGCGAAGTCCATAATGCCGGCCACGTGGGTCGGCGTCTCGACCTTCACCTTCCGGCCGAATTTCGGCTGGCTCGTGATCGTTCTCTCCGGGAAGGAAATTCGGGCCGATCCCGTTACCCGGGCGATCGGCCCGAGCAGCGCGACGAGCGCCGTCAAATAATAAGGTCCCATATCGAACATCGGTCCGCCGCCGACTTGGTAATAGAACTCCGGCGCCGGATGCCAGCTCTCGTGGCCTCCGCACACCATGAACGCCGTTGCGCCGACCGGAGTGCCGATCCAGCCGTCCTCGAGCAGCTTGACCGCCGTTTGAATGCCGCCCCCGAGGAACGTATCCGGGGCGCCGCCGACGAGCAGTCCCTTGCTTTTCGCCAGCTCCAGCACGCGCAAGCCTTCCTCGCGCGTCACCGCGAAAGGCTTTTCCACGTAGACGTGCTTGCCCGCATTCAGCGCCTGCTCGTTCACCGAGGCGTGCGCTTGGGGAATCGTCAAGTTGACGACCATCCGAATGTCCGGATCGGCGAGCAGTTCCTCCACCGAACAGCCGCGAATGCCGTGCTCCGCCGCTTTCGCCTTCGCCCGTTCGACGTCGAGATCGGCGCAGGCGACGACTTCCATCGATTCGAAACGGTTGCCGTTCTGAAAATAAATGCCGCTTATGTTCCCCGTGCCGATAATGCCGACCTTGATCTTCTCCATGGAGCTTCCCTTCCCTTGTCCAAGGTTAAAGTTGATTGTCCGCCATGCCCGTGTACGCTTCCTGGGTCGCGTCCGCCGGCGCAAGCGCCTTGCCTTCCGCGCACCAATTGAAGCCTCTCCTCATCAACTCCCGCACGACCGGAAGATCCATGACGTCCGCCTGATGGCCTAGCGAATTGTAATAGACTCTTCCGTATCCCCAACGCTTCGTCCAGACGACCGGCATGTCGACCGCCTTGTTCGTCGAGTGCGGCCCCGGCGCGACCGGAAAGCGCGTCGTCGCCAGCACCTCGTTCGCCGGGTCCACGTGCAAATAATATTGCTCCGTGCAGACGTCGAAATCTTCGATTCCTTCGACGAGCGGACTCGAGCCCGCCTTGATCTCCACCTTGTACTGCGTGCCGTCGTTGCCCGGATGCGCGATCCATTGTCCGCCGGTCATAAACTGCCAGTCGGTATTCTCCCGGAACGCGTCGCACATTCCGCCGTGACAGCCCGCCAGGCCGACGCCGCTCTGAATGGCCGCCGAGACGTTGTTGACCCATTCCTGCTCGATTCTGCCCATCGTCCACACCGGGACGATCAAGTCGAGCCCCTTCAGCTTCTCGCCGTCCGCGAACGCCTCCAGCGTATCCGAGACTTCGACTTCGAACCCCTCCGCGGCCAGCTGCCCGCGGAAGATTTCCGCCACTTCCTTCGGCTGATGTCCTTCCCAGCCTCCCCAGACGATCAACGCTTTTTTCATTCTCCGCCTCTCCTCTACCGTCCGTTTAATTGCCGCTGGATTTCCTGACGATCAGCTCCGTCGGCAGCTTCACGTCGATGAACGGAAAACCGTCCTCTCCCTTATCCGCCAAATACGCCAACAACTTCTCCGCCGCCAGCTTGCCCATCTCGTAAAAAGGCACCTTGACCGTCGTAAGCGGCGGTTCCGTAAAGCTGGCCGCGTCCGAGTCGTCGTAGGCGACGATCTTCAGATCTCCCGGCAGCCGGCAGCCCATGTCCCGCAAGCCTTGCATCAAGCCGATGGCCATCCTGTCGTTGCCGACGAACATGGCGTCAAGCGCGCCCATATCCCGATAGACCCGGCTCGCCGCCCGAAGACCGCTCGTACGGCTGTAATTGCCTTCGTAGACGATCGTCTCGTCGAGAGGGAGGCCCGCGTCCGCCAGAGCTTTGCGGTACCCGGTCATCCTGTCCCAGCTGTTCGAGTATTGCGCGGCGCCGTTCAGGAAGCCGATCCTCCGATGCCCCCGATCGATCAAATGCTTGACCGCTTCGTAGCTCCCCCGTTCGTGGTCGGCCGCGACGATGCTCAGTCCGGGGTGGTCGAAACGTTGATCCATGACGCAATAAGGAAGTCCCTCGTCCGCCAGACGGTGAATCGACTCCGTCTCCGTCGCCATGGCGCTCGTACCGAGGATAATGCAAGCATCCACCCGCTGCGTACGGTACAACGAGACGTAGTCGTACACCTCGGAAGGGTTTCTGAACAGCAGGAGCAGACCGTAGCCCGCCGAATGAACGGCTTCTCCGATTCCGCCCAGCAATTCGGAAAAATAATACGTCGAAAACAAATGCACCTTGGGCACGTGAGGCAGCACGACGCCCAGATTCCCGCTGCGTCCCCTGGCGAAGCTCGACGCGACGGCGTTCAGCTCGTAGTTCAGCTGCTTCGCCGCCTGCAGCACTCGCTGCCGCGTCGTTTCCTTCATCGGGCCTACCCCGTTCAGCACCCGGGAGACGGTCGCTTCGGACACGCCCGCCAATTTCGCGACTTCTTTACGATTCGTCAATAGCCATCTCTTCCTGTTCCCATCCCATAATGTACGCGTGTACATTATGGCACGGAAAGCCGGCGAACGTCAAGCGGGCGTACGTCGCTCCGTCCGCTAAACTTGAAAAGCAACGTGGACGTTGACCTCCATTCCCTAAAATGTTACATTTTAATCATACTATTCTTATGTTATTACTTAGTTTTATGAAGGAGGACGAACGATGGGCGCGAATAGACAAATCAAGCTCTCCGCCTATATGGTCGGAACGGGCATGCACGTCGCATCCTGGAGGCTGCCCGATGCCCGCCGCGGAGCCAGCCACGACATCGACTACTACAAGAAGCTTGTCCGGATCGCCGAGCGGGGCAAGTTCGATTTCGCCTTTCTGGCGGACAGTCTGGCGATCAACGAGCAATCCCATCCGAACATCCTGAACCGGTTCGAGCCGATTACGCTCGTCTCCGCCCTGGCCGGAGCTTCCTCGAAGATCGGTCTCGTCGCCACCGCGTCCACCTCCTATATCGAACCGTTTAACCTCGCCCGGCTGATCATGTCCGCGGACCATATCAGCAAAGGCCGGGTCGGCTGGAACATCGTGACGACGAGGGATCTGTCCGGCAATACCGCCCGCAACTTTAACGCCGAAGAGCATCTGGACCATTCGTTCCGTTACCAGCGCGCCGAAGAATTTCTTCAGGTCGTGCAGGGGCTATGGGACTCGTGGGAAGACGACGCGTTCGTCCAGGACAAAGAAAGCGGGCTTTTCTTCGACCGGGAGAAGCTCCACCGGCTCGCGCACAAAGGCAGGTTCTTCTCCGTGGAAGGTCCGCTCAACATCGGCCGCTCTCCCCAAGGCCACCCCGTGCTCGTGCAAGCCGGCAACTCCGAGTCCGGCCAGAATTTCTCGGCGAAAGTCGGGGAAGTCGTGTTCTCCATCAAATACAATCTGGAAGACGCGCGCGGCTACTATCGCGATTTCAAATCGAAGGTCGCGAAAGCCGGCCGGAATCCCGACGACGTCTACATTCTGCAGGGCGTATCTCCGATCATCGGCCGGACGGAGGATGAGGCGCGCGCGAAGCAAAAACGGCTCGAAGCCCTGATCTCCGACGAGACGGGAATCGGTTTTCTGGCCGACTATTTCAAAGGGGTAGATTTTTCCGGACATACGTTGGAATCCCGCGCGAGCGAGCTGGGGCTCGGCCGTCTCGACGAGAAGAAGTCGGATTACCTGAAGCATAGGCTCGTCATCGAACGCGAAAATCCTACGCTCCGAGAAGTCTATTCCCTGCTTACCGGCTCCTTCAGCGGAGAAGGCTTCGTGGGAACGGCGGAGCAAGTCGCCGATACGCTGGAGCGCTGGTTCGCCGAGAGAGGCGCCGACGGCTTTATGCTGATGGCCCCTTCCCTGCCGGACGGCTTGGAGGATTTCGTCTGCGGGGTGGTGCCGATTCTCCAGAAGCGCGGCCTGTTCCGCCTGGATTACGAAGGAGGCACGCTCCGCGAACATATCGGCTTGCCGATTCCCGCCAACCGCTTCGCGGGCTCGACAAGGGCGCAATAACGCGCAACAGACCATCCCTCGCCGGCTCCGAGCTTTTTCTCGGTCCGACGAGGGATTTTTCGGATGGTCGCGCTCTTTGCTTTTCAAAGCGATGATAAATCCTTATAATGAAGTAAGGAAAACATATAAATCAATTTGTTTTCCTTGTTTTTCGAAGGTTCTACCCTCGAATAGGAGGCGAGCGTATTGAAAGACGCGATTATGCGGGAAGCCGCTCTCGAAATCATGCAGCGCGGACTGAAGTTCTCGATCCGGGAATTGGCCGCCAGGACGGGGATCAGCACGAAGACGCTTTACCAGCATTTCGCGTCCAAGGAAGAGCTCGTGACCAGCCTCGTCGAACGGGCGGTCGTCCAGATGAAAGAAAGGGAACGGGAGGTGCTGGCCGACGAATCCTTGCCCGCGGTAACCAAGCTGTACGAGACGCTGGCGATCCTGCCCCGGGGATTCGCGTTCGCCGACGTCCGGATCTTGCGGGAGCTGCGTTCTCTGTATCCGAAGGCATGGCTTGTATTGGACGAGTATTTTAACGAAGGCTGGGACAACATCCGCGTTTTGATCGACCGGGGCTTCGAGCAAGGGGCTCTGCGCCCGTTCGACGTCGATACGTTTATCCACGCCTACGTTGGAGCCATCTATCGGATGATGGACTTCGAAGCCTTCGGCCAGCGCGGCATCGCCATGGAGAAGGCGCTCGGGGACACCGTCGATCTCCTGATGAACGGCATCGTCGCCGGAGACGGCAAGGAGGTACGCTTATGACCAAAGCTTATATGTTTCTCGCCCTCGCCATCGTCAGCGAAATCTTCGGCACGTCGATGCTGAAAGCGTCGGAGGGCTTCTCCAGGCTCTATCCGAGCATCGCCACGGTTGCCGCGTTCGGGCTCGCTTTTTACTCGCTGTCCCTCAGCCTGCAGCTCATTCCGCTCGGCGTCGCCTATGCGATCTGGTCGGGCGTCGGCACCGCCCTGACCGCCGTCATCGGCATCGTCGTCTGGAAAGAAACGGCGAGCCTGACGACGGCTCTCGGCATCGTCCTGATCGTCGCGGGAGTCGTCGTGCTGAACCTGAAAGGCTCCGCCGCCCATTGAAGTCCGCCGGCCGCTTACGGGGCGGCCGCGAGCTTTGCCCGGGAGGCGCGGTCTGCCGATGGCTCCGCCGCAGCCGCGAACGCCTCCTTTAGCAGCTCGTAGGAACGCAGCCGCTTCGCCGCTTCGCGAATCGGGGAGATGACGACGAATTCGTCCGTGCCGTATCTCCTCCGGGCATCGAGCAGCCGCTCCCGCACGGTTTCCTTGGAGCCATGAACGACGTAGGCTTGCTTCTCCTCGATCGTATACTCCTCCTCCGCCTGCCGGCCGTACTCCTCGGCATGGCGCACGTTCGCGACGGTAATCGCGCGTCCGCTCTTCAGTCGAATCTTCACGATCCGGCATTCCTCGGCAATGCCGCGGGCTTCCTCGTCGGTATCCGCGACGATCACCGAAACGGCCAGCAGCGGCTCGGGCTCCCGGCCCTCCGCGGAACGGAAGCTCTCGCGGTAAGCTTGCAGCGCCCGTTCCGCTTCGGCTTCGTCGTTGTTGATGAACAGCGCGTACACGTACGGCAGCCCGAGGGATGCGGCCGTATCCGCGCTGCCGGCGCTCGCTCCGAGCAGGTAGACGTCCGCCGGCGTACGCGGTACGGGACTCGCTTTCAAGCCGACGAAGGGGTGATCTGGCGGAAGGCGGTCTCGCGTATACGCGAGGAGCTCCCCGATTTTCTCCGGCAAGCTCGCCTGCTCGCCCTTCCCGCCTTGAAGCGCGCGAATCGAATGCGGCAGCCCCCCGGGAGCGCGTCCGATGCCGAGATCGACTCGTCCCGGATTCAGCGAAGCCAGCACGTTAAAGTTTTCGGCGACCTTGTACGGACTGTAATGCTGCAGCATGACGCCTCCCGATCCGACGCGGATGCGCTCCGTCTTCGCCAACAGGTGGGCGATCAGCACTTCCGGCGACGAGCCCGCGACCCGATCCGAATCGTGATGCTCGGATACCCAGAACCGATGATATCCCCACTCCTCCGCCTTGCGGGCCAGCTCTACCGTATGTCCGAACGCGACCGTCGGATCTTCCCCGTCATGGATCAACGTTTGATCCAGAACGCTTAATCGAATGCCCATCCTTTTCCATCTCCCGTCAGTTCGTGAAATGCAGCAAATATTCGTCCAGCTCGACGCGCAGCGCCCCGCCGAACACGTTCGTCGCGATCATCTGGCCGGCGAACGCCGTCAGCGCGACGATCTGCTCCGGGGAATAGTACTGGCCGAGATGACCGAACAAAGCGTTCGGCACTTCGTTCGGATTGCGGGCCAGCTGTCTCCCGTACAGCTCCAGAGCCTGCTCCTCGTCGTCGAGGATCAGTTCGTCCGGGTTCTCCCCCCGGTCGGCGAACGCCTTGCGGTAATAAGTCGTTCCCAGCAGGCTGCCTCCCTCTTGCGATATCGCGTATGCGAACACGGCGAAAGCCCTGCGGCTGATAAAACCCAGCAAAGCCTCGCGCAGGCCGTTCCACTCCTCGTAGACGCGATAGGACGGCAAGTGATGAAGCAGCGTCCTTTTCAAATTCGTCACCGTGCCGTAAGCCAAGTACTGGCTCTCGTATGCGGATTTAGCCTCCGGCGAAGCGTTCTCGTACAAGATCGGTTTGACCACGGCGAACATGCCGTTTCCTCCTTCCGCTATGCAAAACGGCTTTAAGGCCCGTGCCGCTCCGGCCCCGGCCTCTCGTTTCTCGCTTGCGCCGGCTCGGAATCTCCGCCCGATATCTCCCGTCTTCAAGAATACGGCCCGTTCAGGTATGGAGTGCCGATGGCGTTGTCGACAATGCTAGAAGAACGAAAAAGAGACCGATATCCCCGGGGAAGGGGGATAACCGGTCTCCAGTCGTCTGGTCGACTCATTTCGGATGATTTTATTAATACCAAGTAAATTTAGCGGATTTATATGTTTATCATACAATCGAACGTTCTTCCTGTCAATCTCTATAGAAAGCGGGGGCATCCGATGGGCAAATGGCGCAACGGGGCGATCGCGTTGCTGGCCGCGGTCTCGATCGGCCTGATCGTATACCAAGGAACGGAAGAAGGGGGGCGGAATACGGCGCCGCGAACGGCCGGACTGTCGGCGTCCCCGGACGGGGAAGAGCCGCCCGAAAAACCGGCCGTCGGCTATGCCGCGCCCTCCTTCAGCCTGACCGGGCTCGACGGCAAGCGATACGAGCTTCGGGCCTACCGGGGCAAGCCGGTCGTCCTGAATTTCTGGGCCTCCTGGTGCGGCCCTTGCCGGGACGAAGCTCCTTCCTTCGTCAAGCTCGATAAGCTGTACGGAGATCGGCTTCAGATCATCGCCGTGAATCTCACGGCGTCCGACAGCGCGGAATCCGCGCGGGAATTCGCGCTTGAATACGGCTTTACGTTCCCGGTCGTTCTCGACCCGGAAGGAAAGACGGGGGAGAGCTACAAGATCCGGCCGATTCCGACGACGCTGTTCATCGACTCGCGGGGCGTGATCGCGGACGGCATGCTGGGCGCTTTGGCCTGGCCCGACCTGGAGCGGCGGGCGGCGGCCCTGCTTCGGGCGCCTAGTTCGGAAGGCTGACGGGCTCTCCGACAACGCCGAAGACCCCTCTGCGGAAGACGAGGGGTCTTACATCCGTCCGGCGGGCATGTTCAGCCGGACATTTCGCGATTTCCCGCCGGCCTTCTCCCAAGCTTCGGCCATTTCGAGATCACCGCGGCCGAGGGCGCGAGGCAGGGGAGTAACGCCGTCGCGGTCCGGCTTAAGCCTTCGACACCTCGTCCGGAGAGGAGATAATCCGGTCGATGATCCCGTATTCGAGAGCTTCTTGGGCGGTCATGAAGTTGTCGCGGTCCATGTCCGTCTCGATTTTCCCGAGCGGCTGCCCGGTTCTGTCCGCGAAAATCCGGTTCAGCGTATCCCGCGTGCGCAAAATGTGCTTCGCGGTAATGGCGATATCGCTGGCCTGCCCCCTCGCTCCGCCGCTGGGCTGGTGAATCATGATCTCGCTGTTCGGCAGCGCGAACCTTTTGCCTTTGGCTCCGGCCAGCAGCAGGAAAGCGCCCGCGGAAGCGGCCATGCCCATGCAGATCGTATGGACCTCCGGCTTGATGAATTGCATCGTATCGTACATGGCGAAGGCCGCCGACGTCGATCCGCCGGGAGAATTGATATACAAGCTGATTTCCTTGTCGGGATCCTCCGCGGTCAGAAACAGCAATTGGGCCACGACGCTGTTCGCGACTTGGTCGTCGATGGCCGACCCCAGGAAAATAATGCGGTCCTTGAGCAGCCTCGAATAAATGTCGTAAGACCTCTCTCCGCGGTTCGTCTGCTCCACGACGTACGGCACGTAATTGGACATGCGAATTCCTCCGTTTCTTCGGGTTGATCGAGTTCCCGCAGGGAAAACGAACGAACGGCTCCGGAAGATACGGGAGTCGGGCCGATTTTGCCGTACCGAAAAAAATCGCGTACACTGGAGAAAAAGTTCGCGGAAGCCGTATCTTTCGGCGAGCTTCGTTCGTTTACGGTACCGAGAGGAATATCGCCATGCCTGGAGGGGATGACATGAAAACCGAGAAAAGACTCGCGAGCGAACCGGACTTCGGCTCGGACGCGGAAGCGGCGGACCGGGCCGCCGCCGACTCGCGTCTTCAAGCCTCGCTCCGGAAATACTGCCTCGCCTTGACCGAATCCGCCTGGGATGCGGAGGATTTGGTTCAGGATGCCTGGCTGAAGGCCGTGCAAGGAAAGGCCTTGGCCGTTCATCCGAACCCCGAAGCTTTCCTGCTGCGAATCGCCAAGAACGCCTGGATCGACCGCGCGAGGCGCCAAGCGAAATATCGCCGAATCTTGAAGGCGGAGCGGTTCCCGCTCTCGTCGGCCGAAGAGGAAACGTACGGCCTCGAAACGATCTTCCACGCGTTGACCGTACGCCTCCCTCCGCTCCAAAGAGCGGTGTTCTTGTCCAGGGACGCGCTCGGCTATTCGGGCGCCGAGACGGCGAAGCTGCTGCGGACGACGGAAGGAGCCGTCAAAGCCGCTCTGCACCGCGCCCGGCAGAATATCCGGCGGGTGAAGGAGGACCTTCTGAACGGAGAGCTGCCCGCCCCCGAAGACGACGAACTCAAAGCTTATCTAAGAGCGATCGCCGGGGCTTACGCCAAGGGAGATCAGGCCTCCTTGCTCGAGCTGGCGCAACGGATCGAGATCGAACCCGCTTCCGCGCTCGTCGCGATTCGGGCCGGGAGAAGGCTTGCCGCGCCTTCCGCCCGCCATGCGGAAACCGAACGCGCCGGGTTTCCCGTTCTCTCTCTGGCTTCGGCCGCCGCTTAAATCCGCCCGACGGGCTTCCGCGCACGCGTTGCGCCGAAGCCCGTATTTTTTTCGAACGGACACGGCGGGATGTTCAAGCGGACCGGTGCCCGTCCGCATAAGCTGTTGGCGAGGTGAGCGAGATGTCGCGCGAAATCGGAACGGTCGTCTGGTTCGTCGGTTTGTCCGGGTCGGGCAAGACGACGATCAGCCGGCTCGTGGAGAAGGAGCTCGATCGCCGCGGCGTTCTTCGCGCCGTGCTGGACGGCGACGAGCTGAGGCAAGCGATCAGTCCGGACCTGGGGTTCGGATACGAAGACAGAATGAGCCATATCCGCCGCACGCCGTACATGGCCGGCTGGCTTTCCCGGAACGGCTTCGTCGTGCTGGCTCCGTTGATTCCCCCGTACCGGGAAATGAGGGAGATGTGCCGGGAACTGCTGCCGTCCTTCCGCGAGGTTTACGTGAAATGCCCGATCGGCGAATGCATCGCCCGGGACGTCAAAGGCCTTTACCGCAAAGCCCTGGCCGGGGAAATCCCGGAGTTCACGGGAATATCGGACAGGTTCGACGAGCCGGAGAGCTCCGATCTGATCCTAGAGACGGATCGCGAGTCTCCGGAGGAGAGCGCGCGGAAAGTATGCGATCTTCTGCGAGACGTCGGCGAGAAGGTGCGGGATTAGCGGCTCGTCCCCAAGCCGGATCGGCCGCCTCGAACCGTACGCCGGAATTCTCTCTTGCGCGCCGGGCCCGTCCTCATTAAGATGGGGGTTAAAGCCTCATCGACGAAAGAGGTCCGCTAGATGACCATTCAAAAGCTGGAAGACCTACAGCCGACCGTTAACTTCGCCAGCCGGGCCGTAACGCCGGGCGATATGGATTGGGAGATTCGGGCGATCCCCGACTGCCAGCTCTTCTACGTCGTGTCCGGATATGCCGAGCTGACCGTCGGCGGACGTACGTACACGATCCGTCCCGGAGAATGCGTCTATTACGGACCGGAATGCCCGCACCGGCTGTTCGCCGCGGGGAAAACCGACTATTACAGCGTCCATTTCCATTGGGCGATTCCTTCTTCCGAACCCGTGCATCCGGCTCATCGAATCCGTCATCTCGGGCCGGAGGAGCTGATCGGACGGACGAACAACCCCCGGATCGAAGTTCCCGGGCGCGGCGTTACCGCCATTCCGACCCATATGAGCGTGTCGGGGCTGGAGCCTCTGCTGACGAAAATCGTCAAGGAATACGAGCTGGAGCTGCCCGGCTACTCGGTCGCGCTGCGCGGGCTGATGACCCAGACGCTGACGGTGCTGATCCGCCAGCTCTCCGAGGATCGGATCTTCCTGGGCGCGAGCGGCAGGATCGAACCGGCCATTACAGCCATGCAGGAGCAACCGGGCCGGAACTGGGCGGTGGCGGAGCTGGCCGCGTTATGCGGCTATCATCCGATTCATTTCGCCAAGCTGTTCAAGGAAGAAATCGGGCTGCTTCCGAAGCAGTACGTGATCGGCGAGCGGATCAAGCAAGCCAAGCGCGCCCTCCTGCACGGGGAGAAGCTCGAGTCGCTCGCCGACAGGCTCGGCTTCACGAGCATCCACTACTTCAGCCATCAATTCAAGAAGCACACCGGCCTGACCCCGACCGAGTTCAGAATGCAGGGCAAGCTGCCCTGATGCTCGCCAAAGGCGAAGCCGGTCGGGAGAACGCGCACCGCGGCTTATAGATCCCTTGCATGATGGTCGAGATCTCCTTCCTCGTCTTTCCCGCCAATGTAACAAGCGCCAAGTAAATGGAAAAGTCCATCTATTTCTCTCTTGTTCGCCTGTATGTGGTAATTAAATGGATAAATACACTTATTTAGACCGTCTCCGCCACTAGTGACGGGTAAATGCCTAGATTAACTGTATATTTCCATTTATTTACGGGATTCCTCCAGTTCGGGGGAGAAATAAATGGAGAAATCCAGTTGTTTGCGCAGGCGGCCACTGCTCCTATGAAGATCACCCCCACAAAGCGGAGCCTTGGCATCGGGGCGGGGACTCCGAGGGGGGAAAGTTTTACTCTGTGAGGTCTCCAAGGCAGGAGAAAATTTTACTCTGCGGGGACTCCGGGGCAGGAGAAAGTTGTACTATGCGGGGACTCCGGGGCAGGAGAAAGTTGTACTCTGCGGGGACTCCGAGGCAGGAGAAAGTTGTACTCTACGGGGACTCCGAGGCAGGAGAAAGTTCCTACTCTGCGGGGACTCCAAGGCGGGAGAAAGTTCCTACTCTGCGGGGACTCCGGAGCAGGAGAAAGTTCCTACTCTGCGGGGACTCCGAGGCAGGAGAAAGTTCCTACTCTGCGGGGACTCCAAGACTCCAAGGCAGTAAAGTGTTTTACTCTGCGGGGACTCCAAGGCGGGAGAAAGTTTTTCTTTATCGCTTTAGGCGTATTTAAACTATCCTTAATGTCTATAAAAAGCATCGCCCCCGGCCCGTTCGGTCCGGAGGCGATGGCCTATTGACTATTTGGACGAGCCGACGCCCGCGGCGGAATAAACGACGGGGAAATGCTGTCCTTCCAAGATATCGCCTTTGCCCACTTCGACGTAGTTCAGCATGACGTGCTCGCTCTGCGGCTCGTACCGCGTATGGCCGGGCATGTAGTGAATGGCGATCGCCCTTCTTTTCATCTCCGAGCGGTTATGCGGGCTGCCGTGCCAAGTCAGGCTGTGATGATAGCCGACTTGCCCTTTCTTGATCTCGAAAGGAACGGCTTTCACTTCGGCTCCTTCCGGAAGCAGCTCCGGATGGCGGTGAACCGGCATGAAGTCCTTGTCGCTGGCCAGATGCTTCTGGTGGTTGCCCCACTTATGGCTTCCGGGAACCATCCACATGCAGCCGTTCTCGATGACGGCGTCGTCGAGCGCGACCCAGGCGCTGACGAGGTCGGCGGGCTGGATGATCGGCCATAGCGGATGATCCTGGTGCCAAGCGGTCGGACCGCCTGTGATCGGCGGCTTGTATTGCACCTGGTCGTGCCAGATTCTGACCGTGTCGGTCTTGCACAGCTGAGCGATCTCCTCGCAGATCGTCTTGTTGGCCGCGTGCTGGAGGAAAGCGTCGCTTGCCATCCAGATGTTGACGATCTGAATGACCTTTTCGTTCACGATCATTTTCATGCCGTCGTACAGAGTCGCTCCGTCCACGTCGCCGCCGAGCATGTTGTGGGACAGCACCGGCCGCTTGACGGACTTGCCCTCCATGACGAGGTCAAGCTCCAGGCGCAGCTTCTCTACTTCTTCGTCGTTCAGCACGACCGCGCCTTTCAGAAAACCGTTTTTCTCGAATTCCGCCAATTGGCTTTCGTTCAACATCGGCTTCAACTCCCAAGCTTTTATGAGTTTGATCGTTCTTGACCTCATCATAAGAGCTGGGAGCGCGGAAGTATTTCCGATAAACCAACATTCGTTTGCGTTTTTCTAAGTTAACCCACGATTCGATAGTCCGGCTTGACTTTGTCGAAGTTCGGGTTTTCGCCGGCGATCATGAGTCCCATGCCCCAGTCGAAATGAACGTTCTCGGTCGGGAAATCCTCCGGGTCCCGGTACTGGAACAGCACGTTTCTTCTCGTCCGTTCGCTTCGGTTCGCGGACGAGCCGTGAATCGTCAAATAGTTGAAGAAGAGCACGTCCCCGGCTTTCGCTTCGCAGAGCGTTCCGTCCGCGATCGGGTACGTCTTGTGATCCAGATAATGCTTGCCGACGTGCGGCAGGGTGCCTTGCTTGTGCGAGCCCGGAATGACGCGAAGGCAGCCGTTCTCTTCGTCGGCGTCGTCCAGATGAATGCTCGCCGCCAGCATCGTATGCTTCTCATGCGGAAAATACGGATGGTCTTGGTGCATCGGGAAAGCCGCTCCGTTCTCCGGCGGCTTCACGAGCATTTTCGAATGATGAAGCTGCACGTTCGGCCCGATCAGCCGCGTCAGCACCGCCGCCATATTCGGATGGATGGCCGCCCGCATGAACGCCGCGTCATGGTAATGCACGTCGTGGAAGCCCTTCAGCACAAGCTTCTTCAATTGCTCCGGCGGCATATAGTCCCCCTGCCAGGCGGCGTTCCAATCTTGCTTCGCGCTTGCCGCTCTCCGAATGATGCCGTCGACCGCACTGCGCATTTGCGCGACCTCGTCCGCGTTAAACACGCCCTTCACCAGCAAGTACCCGTAATCTTTGTAAAATTGCGCATCCTCCGCACGAATCATGCTTACGCCTCCCGAAGAAAAAATATTGATTTCGTTTCCTGCGTTTATTATTTTATAGTTGCGCAGACAACGAGGTATTTGGTCGCAGAAGACCTGTTTTTGCACAATGAAGACATCCTATTCGTCGAAAGGGGAATCGGGCGGGATGTATTTGGCCAGGGAAACGCATGCGCTGTTGAACGCGCACGCCATGAACCTTCGGAGAGACGACGCGGAGTTCAAGATGCATTATTGGGGCGTCGATCATCCCCATTACGACAATCCCGTTCACCGGCATTCTTTTTTCGAGATTTGTTACGTGCTGGAAGGCGAAGGAGAGTACACGGACGGAGGAATCGATTTTCCTCTGCGGAGGGGAACGCATTTCTGCTCGAAGCCGGGAGCGATCCATCAGATCCGTTCCCGGGAAGGGATGTTTCTTCTCTTCGTCGCCTTCGAACTGGACGAAAGCCGTTCGGGCGAAGAGGCGATAGGGGCTTTCCGCTCCCTGTTCGACAAAGGCAAAATCTGCGTGCACGACGCGGAGGAGGCGCCGTCGGCCCTGCTATGGAAGTCGCTGCTCGTCCGCTCGAACGGTCCGGGCCGCTTGTCGCCGCGAGCCGTTCGAGCAGCCGCCCGCGCCCTCCTCCTGAGCTTCCCGGATCTATTCGCGAGCGAAGCTCCTCTCCCGGCATCTTCATCCGCCGGAAGATACGCCGATGCGATCTTGCGTCAAGCCAAGCTGTATATCCGCGATAATCTGCCCCAGCCCTTGCGGATCGGAGAGATCGCCGGTTACTTGAACGTCTCCGAGCGGCACCTTTCACGCTTGTTTTCCGGGGGGATCGGGGAAAATTTCACGAATTACGTTCGCTCCGAACGAATCCGCAAAGCCGCCGATCTGCTCGCCTCGACCGATCTGCCGATCAAGGAGATCGCCGAAGCCTCCGGCTTTTCCTCGGTGCACTATTTTACTCGCGTCTTCGTTCAAGACAAAGGAATGCCTCCCGGGAAATATCGCGGACAATACGCCGGAGCTCCCCGAAAATAAGCGGACCGCCGCTAGCCGATATCGTCGGCGCGCCGGCGGATCGCGTAGGGCTCGAGCTCAAGCGCCGCCTCGCTCTCGGGGAACACGCTTCTGGCCTGAAGCTCCAATTCCCGCAGATCTTCCGGGCCGTACCGGGAGCTGAAGTGCGTCATCAGCAGCTTCCGGGCCCCGGCCGCCAGCGCGATTTCCGCCGCCTGAACGGAGGTCGAGTGGCCGTAAAGCGCGGCCTTCTCGGCAAGATCGGCCGCGAAAGTCGCTTCGTGCACGAGAAGGTCCGCTCCCCGGGCCAACTCGACGGCGCCGACGACCGGCCGGGTGTCGCCGAGGATCGCAACGGTTCTTCCCGGGACCGGTGCCCCCAACACTTCCGCGGCATGCAGCACCCTTCCGCCCTCCAATTCGACATCCAATCCGGCCTTGAGCCTACCGTACAGCGGGCCCGCGGGAACGCCCAGCTCGGCGAGCCGTCCGGCGTTTAATTTCCCGGGACCGGGCTTCTCCGTCACGCGGTAGCCGAAGCACTCGATCCGGTGGTCGAGATGCGCCGCCTCGATCTCGAACTCCTCGTCCGAGAACACGAGGCCGGGCTCGATCTCGACGATGTGCAGCGGATAATCCAAGTGCGTTCCGGTAATCCGCATCGCGCTCTCGATGAATTCGCGAATTCCCAAAGGCCCGTATACCTTCAGCGGCTCCGTCCCGCCCAAGGAAGACCGGCTGCTTAACACGCCGGGAATGCCGAATACGTGATCCCCGTGCAGATGGGTGACGAACAGCGTCTCCAGCCGGGACAGCCTGAGCGGGGTATGCATGAGCCGATGCTGCGTGCCTTCTCCGCAATCGAACAACCAGAAGACGCCCTTCCTTCGATTCGGCGAGAGAGCGATCGACGTCACGTTCCTCTCCCGGATGGGCATGCCCGCGCCCGTTCCCAGAAACCGCAATTCCATTTCGCACCTCCTCCTTTCGTTCAGCTTTGACCGCTTCTTCTTCCTTTAACCCAAGCAAAAACGCCTTCGGCGTCCTTGGACGCCGGAAGAAGCTTTGCGGAGACGATACAGGTAATGATAAGCGTGAAACTTATAAATTCTGTATCGTTAA
>Ga0065721_10008760_pt1 | contig 16934 bp, 14 predicted proteins | sample Mesricmetagenome_FD_59108 | JGI IMG/M metagenome (GOLD analysis project Ga0065721, IMG submission 59108) | Mesophilic microbial community from rice straw/compost enrichment Sample: eDNA_1 v2 (version 2) | ecosystem: Engineered > Solid waste > Grass > Composting > Bioreactor | place: USA: Davis... | reverse complement strand
ATCACCGCACGCTGCAGTACGACGCACGCTCGACGCCCGAGATCGAGAGCCCCAACCGCATCCTCCTGATCGTTCACGGCAACGAGCGCCCCGTCGACGTGACCCTGCCGTGCATCGAGGGCGTGTCACGGTACGTCTCACTGTGGTCGAGCGTCGAGGAACGCCCTTCGCTGGACGAGAACGCGCTGCNTCCCGGCGACGTCGTGCACCTTCCCGACACCGCCATGCGGCTGTTCCGCATCGAGTGACGCAGTCCCGGTCTCGACCGGTACCCGCCTGCACGCCATGGCGGTAGGTTCGACACGTGGCCTCCAAGACGCACACCACCGGTTCCATTCGCAGCACTGCGCAGATCCCGGCTCGTCCAGCGATGCCGTGGCAGGCCGAGCCCGATACCGTCAACGGGCGCATCCCGATGAGTGACGCGCGCCCCAGCGTGCCCGGCGGGCGTTTCCCCGCGTCGGCCTTCGTCGGCGAGGCGGTGTCGTTCCAGGTGACGGCCTTCCGGGAAGGGCACGACCTCATCGGAGTGCACGTGCGCCTGACCTCCCCCTCCGGGGAGGAATCGCTGCATCGACTCACCGATCTTCGCGACGGATTCGACCGCTGGCGGGTGCTCCTCTCGCCGCTCGAGCAGGGGATGTGGCGGTTCCGTTTCGAGGCCTTCGGCGACGATTTCGCGACCTGGCAGCACGCCGCCGATCTGAAGATCGAAGCCGGCGTCGACGCACCCCTCATGCGCGAGATGGGCGCGCTGCTCTTCGACCGGGCCGCGGCAGAGCGCGGGCGCCCGACGGCCGAACGTCGCATGCTGACCGAGGCGGCCGAGCGCCTGCGCGATACGGCGGTCGACGACGCCGCGAGCCTCACGATCGTGCGCGATGCGAGCATCGCCGAGGCCTTCGCCGCGCGCCCGCTCCAGTCGCTGCTGACGGCGGGCCCTGAGATGCACCTCCTCGTAGAGCGCGAACGCGCGGGTGTGGGGGCGTGGTACGAGTTCTTCCCTCGCTCGGAGGGCGCCAGGCGCCTGAAGGACGGCACAGTGAAGAGCGGGAGCTTCCGCACGGCGAAGAACCGGCTCCCGGCGGTGGCCGCGATGGGATTCGACGTCGTTTACCTGCCGCCCATCCATCCGATCGGAACGATCAACCGGAAGGGGCCCAACAACACCCTCGAGGCCGGACCGGGCGACCCCGGCTCGCCGTGGGCGATCGGCTCCGCCGCCGGCGGCCACGACGCCGTCCACCCCGATCTCGGAACGCTCGCCGACTTCCGCGCGTTCGTGCGTGCCGCACAGGCCGAGGGGCTCGAAGTCGCGCTCGACCTGGCGTTGCAGGCAGCGCCTGATCACCCCTGGGTGACGCAGCATCCCGAGTGGTTCACGACGCTCCCGGACGGTTCGATCGCCTACGCCGAGAACCCGCCGAAGAAGTATCAGGACATCTACCCGATCAACTTCGACAACGACCCCGAGGGCATCCGTGCCGAGGTCCTGCGCATCGTCCGCCACTGGATCGCGCAAGGCGTCAAGATCTTCCGCGTCGACAACCCGCACACCAAGCCCCTGCAGTTCTGGGAGTGGCTCATCGCCACCGTCAACGCTGAGGACCCCGACGTCGTCTTCCTGGCCGAGGCCTTCACGCGCCCGTCGCCCCTGCAGGCCCTTGCCTACAGCGGCTTCCAGCAGAGCTACTCCTACTTCACGTGGCGCAACACCAAGNCCGAGCTGGANGAGTTCCTCCGGTGGATCTCTGACGATACCGCCGACTTCATGCGCCCCAANCTCTTCGTCAACACTCCCGACATCCTCACCGAATACCTGCAGTACGGGGGCCGGCCCGCATACAAGATCCGCGCGGCGATCGCCGCGACGGGCGGNGCGAGCTACGGCGTGTACGCCGGGTACGAGCTCTTCGAGAATGTCGCCCGACCGGGCTCCGAGGAGAACATCGACAACGAGAAGTACGAGTACAAGTTCCGTGACTGGGCCGCCGCCGAAGCCGCCGGTGATTCGCTCGCGCCCTATCTCACACGGCTCAACGAGATCCGCCGCGCGCACCCCGCCCTACGACAGCTGCGCGGACTCTCCCTGCACTGGAGCGACGACGACGCGATCCTCGTCTACTCCAAGCACATCCCGGGGGCCCTTTCGACCGATGGCGTCGACGACACGATCATCGTCGTGGCCAACGTCGACCCCCACTCGGCCCGTCAGACCATGGTGCACATCGACAGCGCCGTCTTCGGCATCCCCCGCGGCGACGACTACGACGTCACGGACCTCATCACCGGCTCCCAATGGACGTGGAACCAGGACAACTTCGTGCGCCTGGACGCCTTCCACGAGCCGGTGCACATCCTGCACGTGAAGGGCAAGCGATGACATCACCCTCCCTCTCGGTCCTCGACGCCGTCGCCACCGGGTCGTACCACGCGCCCCACGATGTGCTCGGGCTCCATCGCGAAGGCGACGTGTGGGTCATCCGGGCGCGCCGGCCTATGGCTGCCGCCGTCACAGCGCTCGCCTCCGACGGGCGGCGTATCGAGCTGAGCCACGTCCATGGCGGCGTNTGGGAGGGAACGACCGAGGAGCCTCCGNCGGCGTACGAGCTCCTGGCGACATACGACAACGGNCCCGAGCACCGCGCCGATGACCCCTANCGGCACCTCCCGACGCTCGGCGAGATGGATCTTCACCTCATCCGCGAAGGACGACATGAGGAGCTCTGGCGNGTGCTCGGCGCGCANGTACGGCACTTCACGGGCGTGTCCGGTGTGTCCTTCGCCGTGTGGGCGCCCAATGCGCGCGCCGTCCGGGTCGTCGGGTCCTTCAATGACTGGGACGGACAGTCCCACGCGATGCGCTCTCTCGGCTCAAGCGGTGTCTGGGAGATCTTCGTTCCCGGCCTCGGAGCCGGCGCCGTGTACAAGTACGAGATCCTCACCGCCGACGGAGCGTGGATCCTCAAAGCCGACCCGATGGCCCGGTGGTCGGAGGTTCCGCCGGCCACCGCCTCCGTCGTGACCGAGAGCACGTACACGTGGAACGACGACGCGTGGCTGCGACAGCGCGCTTCGCAGACCCCGCTCGACCAGGCCATGTCGACCTACGAGCTCCACCTCGGCTCCTGGCGCGACGGGCTCGGCTACCGCGAGGCGGCGGACCAGATCATCGAGCACGTGACCTCCCTGGGCTTCACCCACGTGGAGTTCCTGCCCCTCGCAGAGCACCCGTTCGGGGGCTCCTGGGGCTACCAGGTCAGCGGCTACTACGCCCCCACCAGCCGATTCGGCACCCCTGATGACCTCCGCTATCTCATCGACCGNCTGCACCAGGCCGGCATCGGGGTCATCATGGACTGGGTCCCCGGTCACTTTCCCAAAGACGCCTTCGCNCTCGCGCGATTCGACGGNCAGCCCCTCTACGAGCACCCCGACCCGAGGCGTGGCGAGCACAAGGACTGGGGAACGCTCATCTTCGACTACGGCCGCAACGAGGTGCGCAACTTCCTCGTGGCCAACGCGCTGTACTGGTTCGAGGAGTTCCACGTCGACGGGCTCCGCGTGGATGCCGTTGCGTCGATGCTCTACCTCGACTATTCGCGTGAGGCCGGCGAATGGGAGCCCAACATCCACGGCGGGCGCGAGAACCTCGAGGCCATCCGCTTCCTGCAGGAGGTCAACGCCACCGCCTACAAGCGGTACCCCGGCATCGCGATGATCGCCGAGGAGTCGACGAGCTTTCCGGGCGTCACCGCACCCACCGATCAGGGCGGGCTCGGTTTCGGCTTCAAGTGGAACATGGGCTGGATGAACGACTCACTCGTGTACATGAAGCGCGACCCCATGTACCGGTCGCACCACGAGGGTGAGCTGTCGTTCTCGTTCGTCTACGCCTTCACCGAGAACTTCGTGCTGCCCATCAGCCACGACGAGGTCGTGCACGGAAAAGGAACGCTGTTCACGCGGATGCCCGGCGACCACTGGCAGAAGCTCGCCAATATGCGTGCCTACCTCGCCTACATGTGGGGCCACCCGGGCAAGCAGCTGCTGTTCATGGGCCAGGAGTTCGGGCAGATGTCGGAATGGTCGGAGTCCCGCCAGCTCGACTGGTGGATCCTCGACCAGCCGGCGCACCGCCAGCTCCGCGACTTCGTAGGCGCGCTCAACGGCGTCTACCGCGCTCACGCACCGCTCTGGTCACGTGACAGTGACGCCTCCGCATTCGCCCGGCTGGGTGCGCCGACGTGGAACCCGAACGTCATCGCCTTCGCGCGCCGCGACCATCACGGCAACACGGTCGCCGTGATCGCGAACTTCTCCGGCGCACCGATCTACGACTACACGATCACGATGCCGGAGCGCGGCGAGTGGGTCGAGGTCCTGAACTCCGACGCACACGAGTACGGGGGCTCGGGAGTCGGCAATCTCGGCGCCGTGCACACCGATGGCGGCGGAGATGTCAGCATGGTGCTTCCTCCTCTCGGCGTGCTCTGGTTCGCACACCGCGCCTGATCGACGGACCGAGGTCAGAAGAGCAGGCTGGCGAGCCGGCTGCGGGCACGGACGACACGCGCGTCCGCGTCGCCGACGAGCCCGAACAGCTCGAGCAGCCGTTCGCGGACGGGTGGGCGCTGGTCGGCGGGAAGCTCTGCGAACAGGTCGAGCAGACGTCCGAACGCGTCCTCGACGTGACCGCCGGCCAGGTCGAGATCAGCGACCGCGAGCTGCGCCGCGACATCCTTCGGCGCGGCGGCGGCTGCCGCGCGTGCCTCCTGAAGATCGAGGCCCTGCACGCGGGAGAGCAGACGCACCTGCCCCAGGCCGGCACGCGCGTCCTCATCGCGGGGGTTTTCCGCGAGCGCCTTCTCGTACGCCGCGATGGCACGCGCGTAGTCTCCGGCCTCTATCGCCTCGAACGCCTCTTGGTGAAGCGGCGGCAGCGAAGGCTGTTCAGGGTCCTCCTGTGCAGCCTCGCCGTCGACCGGAACTGTGCCGGTCACGCCGTGCTGGGCGGCGAGCTGCAGCAGCTGACCGAACACCTCACGCACCTGCTGCTCGGGAACCGCGCCCGTGAACAGGGGCACCGGCTGGCCGGCGATGAGAGCGACGACCATCGGGATGGACTGCGCGCGGAACGCCTGCGACAGCTGCGGGTTGGCATCGACGTCGACTTTGGCGAGCACGACACGGCCGGCCAGTTCGGTCACGACCTTCTCGAGCACAGGGCTCAGCTGCTTGCACGGGCCGCACCATTCCGCCCACAGGTCGACCACGACGGGAACGGTGCGCGACATCTCCAGGACCTGGGCGAACGTGCCGTCGGTGGCGTCGAAGATCAGTTGAGTGGCGGCACCGCCGTCCGTGGCCGTGGCCCCGGTCGTGTCGCCGGCCGGAGGAGCGGCCGGACGCGAACGGAGAGAGGAGAGATCTACGGCACCGCGCAGGACGGCACCGGGCATGGGATCGGTCACTTCTTCTTCTTCACCACCTTGGCTGACAGGATGTCGGATGAGTACCCGAGGAATCGAATGCGCTCGGTCGAGCTCTGCGCCGGCACGAAGAAGAACAGCTGGTCCGAATACGTCGTCGTGAAGCCGGTGGACGACTGGCTCACGCCGGTGAGAGTGCGGACCACCGGGTTGCCGGGCTTCCCGTCGACTTTGATGACGGCGTCCTCGTTGGTCGGAGTCACGGAGTCGTGCTCATAGACGGTGACGGCGACGATGGCGCCGCTGTCAAGGGTCGCCATGGCGACCGGCGGCTCGGAGCCGGCGGCGGCCGTGAACGCGATCTTGCCGGTCTTCTCGCCCGTCTTGTTGAACTGCTCGACCCGCTGGGCGCGGTTCTCGGCCACCAGCGCCCGGAAGCTGTCGGTCTCTTCGTCGAAGAGGGGCGCGTACTCGCTCTTCTCTCCCTTGTCGAGCACATCCGCATAGGCCGCCGCGAGGTCCTGCGGCGGGATCAGGAGGAAGCGGTTGTCGGGCTGCACGAGCAGGGCGCCCAGGTAGGGCGGCGCCACATTGAGCGTTGCATCGGCGACGAGGTTCGCGGTGTAAGAGAGCTTGTAGGGCGACCAGGCGTCCTGCTGCGTCACGCTCATGATCGTCGCGACCGAGGTGTCGGGGTCTTCGACGACGGCGAAGAACGTGCGCGGCCAGCCCTCGAACGCTTCGGGCAGGAGGATCTTGAGCGCCTGCGTGGGGATCTCGGGAAGAGGCTCGACGTCATCGAGCTTCTTGCGCAGCTTGTAGTTGGTCGTGCGGGCCGCGAGGGCCGCGCCGTCGAGGCGCGTCGACGCGATCTTGGGGCTGTTCTTCTCGTCAGCCTTCGCGACCTGTTCTGATATGCGTCCGAGGATGCGCTCCGCCTGAGGCTCCGTCACGGCCGGCGGGTCGTCCTGGCCCTCCGGCACGATGATCGTCTCAGTCGGCGTCGGGGTCGGCGACGGTGCGAGCTGCGGCCATGCGTCGGCGGAGCAGCCGGTCGCCAGCGCCACCGTGACCGCCAGCGCCGGCAGGACGACGAAGCCGCGACGGCCGGACGACAGCTGGCGCCGCGAGGGCGATGAGCTGATGACGCCCTTGCCCTCCTGCGTCTCACTCAGATCGATCGGCTCAGTATGGGCCATGGGGATGCCTTTGCGCCGGGGCCCGCGCGAGCGACGCGCGTGTCGGACGCCGAGGATGTACAGCACGATNCCGATCGCGAGCATGATGCCGCCGCCGAGAATGAGCGGGCCGGCCCATGGCGTCGTGACGCCCGTCGGCCACGTGATCGAGATGTCGGTCGGCGCAGCGGCCACGCCGTCGGACGCGACGACGACGCTCATGTCGGCCGGCAGCTTAAGGGGGGTGATGAGCACGTCCTCCTGCTGGAACTCGTCGATCCAGAGATCCGACCCGGCGGGCACCAGCGGCTCTCCCTCGGCAGCGGAATCGGCGTCATCGGACGGGGCCGGGGATGCCGGAACGAGTCTCGACGCGATCTCGCCGCCGGACGCGGTGACCTCGACGTAGTCCGCGCGGGAGAGCCATGCCCGGAGATCGTCAGTGCGGCCGTAGGCGGCGAAGATCTCGCCCGAGCCCTGGGCGCGCAAGGTCTGCGAACCCGAATGGCTCTGCAGCACGCTGCCGTCGATGAGCACGTACGGAGCCGACTCCTCGACCTCGAGCGCCTGCGTGTACGTCTTGGGGCCCAGCAGCACGGTGCGCTGCGCGATGCCGGCACCGATCATGACCGTGGCGAGCACGAACGCCGCCACCGCCCAGACAAATCGCACGAATCGTCACCTTCCCCGCGCCTCGGGCAGCGCTTTGAGCTGCTGGGGCGCACACTCGACGTTCCAGCCTAGCGAAACGACCTGAATGTCGCCCGGGAGGGGGTGGCGCGACGTCGAACGCCCCCGGGCGTGCGTAATGTGTTCGTCAACCGAAGACCAGAGAGCCTCTCCGTGAAGATCCAGCATCCTTTTCGCACCGCCCTCGTGGCCACCCTCGGCGTGGGCGTCGGCATCATGCTCATCGCGAGCTTTCAGACCCTCTCGACCGTGCTCCTCTACGTGGGCACCGCGCTCTTCCTCGCGCTCGGACTGGATCCGCTCGTGTCGTGGGTGGAACGACGCGGGCTGCCCCGGTGGGCAGCGCTCCTGACGACGTTCGCCGGCGTCCTCGCGGTGTTCGCCGGAATCATGCTGATGGTCGTCCCCATCATCGTCCGCCAGATCTCGCAGCTCATCACCGAGATCCAGAAGCTCGTCACCCGGGCGGTGAATCAGGAGTGGGACCCGGTCGACGCCGCCAAGACCTGGCTGCACGACACGTTCCCGCTCCTCAACGTCGACCAGGTCTTCGACTGGCTCGCCGACTGGTACGCCTCAGTGGACATCGGCAACCTCGGCACGGTCGTCGGCGAGAGCCTCGTCGCGCTCGGCGCAGCCATCATCGCGGGCACGACGGGCGCGATCATCGTCCTCATCCTCACGATCTACTTCACGTCGTCGACACCGTCGCTCAAGGCCGCCGTCTACCAGCTCGTGCCCGCCTCGAAGCGAGCCCGGTTCATCGACCTGTCCGAGCAGATCACGGCATCCGTCGGCTATTACGTCATGGGGCAGGCGACGCTCGGCATCGTCAACGGCGTCCTCAGCGCGATCTTCCTCACGATCATCAACGCGCCGTTCCCTGCCGTCCTCGCCGTCGTCGCGTTCTTCTTCTCGCTCATCCCTCTCGTGGGAACGCTGACAGGCTCGATCATCATCGTGCTGACCTGCCTCATCCCCGGTCTGGGGTCGCCGCTCACGGCTCTCATCGCTCTGATCTGGTACGTCGTCTACATGCAGGTCGAGGCCTATCTGCTCTCGCCGCGAATCATGAACCGCGCTGTCTCGGTTCCTGGTGCCGTGGTCGTCATCGCCGCTCTCGCCGGCGCCTCCCTCGGCCAGCTCCTCGGCGCCCTCGTCGCGATCCCGGTCGCGGCAAGCATCCTGATCATCTACCGGCAGGTCGTCATCCCGCGGCAGAACGAGCTCTGACGCTAGGCGTCCCACTCGACGGGCAGCGGAAGGGCGTCGGGGTTGACCGCCGCGACGATCTCCGTCAGCACTCGACGGGTCTGGTTCTCCCCCACCCAGAGATGCTTCCCACCCTCGACGGGCACGAGCGTCGCGTGAGGGATCGAGGCGAATCGCTCGCGGGCCTCGTCGGGGCGCAGGTAGTCGTCGAACTCGGGCACCACGACGATCACCTTGCGCGGGTCCCCCGCCCACGCCGCGACGTCCTCGGCCGTCGCGCGGTGCAAGGGCGGCGACAGGAGGATGATGCCCTCGATGTCATGGTCGCGTCCGTACTTGAGCGCCAGCTCGGTGCCGAAGGACCAGCCCAGCAGCCACGGCCGCGGAAGATTCCGCTCCTGCACGAAGTCCATCGCCGCGGCGACGTCGAACGCTTCAGCCGCGCCGCCATCGAAGGCGCCCTGGCTGGTTCCACGGGGGGAAGTCGTGCCTCGGGTGTTGAAGCGAAGCACGGCGAGATCGGCCAGCGCGGGAAGGCGGCCGGCTGCCTTCCGCAGGATGTGCGAGTCCATGAATCCCCCGGCGGTGGGGAGAGGATGAAGCGTCACGAGGGTGGCCACGGGAGAGCGCGACTCGGGGGTCGCGAGCTCGCCGACGAGCGTGAGCCCGTCGATCGTCGACAGTTCGATGTCTTCGCGCTGCGCGGGAAGCAGCACCGGGCCCCTGATCTCCATCAGCCGATCCTCCAGCATGCGTTGTGCCAATGACGGCGTGCNGCCAGGTCAGCCGCGTCGCCGAGAACGCCGTCNGCGCGCCAGACGACGACGTGCGCGGTCCCGGGTGACAGGNCGCGCCCGCAGCCNGGGCATGTGTACGTCTTCACCGCCTGCGCCGCGGAGACGGGCTGCACGATCCAATCGACGCCGCGGCGAGTCTCGGTGCGCTTCCAGCCGGCGATGAGCCGCTGCAGCGAGTCCTCGCGCCGGTCATCGCCGTCGCGTCGGCGACGGTGCGAACGCGGCATCGGATCAGTACCAGCCCCGACGCTGCGAGTGGTCCCACGCTCCGCAGGGGGTTCCGTAGCGACCCTTGATGTAGCCGAGGCCCCACGTGATCTGGGTCGCGGGGTTCGTCTCCCAGTCCGATCCGGCGCTGGCCATCTTGCGGCCGGGCAGCGCCTGCGGGATGCCGTACGCGCCGCTCGACTTGTTATAGGCGTTGACACGCCAGCCCGACTCCTTCTTCCACAGGGCGACAAGGCAGGCGAACTGGTCGTCTCCCCAGCCACGTGCCAGGACCATCTCGTAGGCGATCGCCTGCGCGCTCCCCGGGTCAGGAGAGACGAACGGAGGGCGCCAGCCTGTAGAGCGCGACGCCGACGACGAGGCGGAGCCCTCTGCCGTGGGCGTGGGCGTCGGCTTCGGCTTCGGCTTGACGTAGACGGTGTAGTTCATGCCGTCCCGTCCCAGGCCGTCGTCCTCCGCAGACGCGGCGATGAAGGCCTGCGCATCGGCGATCGAGCTCGCGTACAGCGACACCGGGTCGAGTTCTGCCGCCTCGGCGCGAGGTGCGGTCGCCGTAAGCGGCAGCACGTAGGCGCCGACGAAGGCCGCAGCCGCGAAGGCCGCGAACACCGACGTGACGCGTCGACGACGCGACCATCGGTCGGGCTCCGAAGAGCTCCGCGAGGGGCTCGCCGCGGCCGCCGAACGCGCCGCGAGCGACCTCCGCGTCGTGGGGACCAGCTCGCCTTCAGAAGTCACAGTGACAGCGATTCTACCCGGCTGGACCGGCGGATGCCACGAAGCCTCGGCCGGAGATGCGCTGCAGGGTCAGCCGACGGCGAGCATGACCTCGATGACGGCGTCCAGCACCGCGTCGACCTGGGCCTCGTCGTAACCGCCGCGCTGCATCCGGAATGCGACGGTGCGCACCTGCTCGACCGTGAGCCGCTCGCCGGTCTCGAGGTAGTGCGCAATGCGATCGGCGACGATATCGACCTCTTCGATGCGGTAGCCATAGTGCAAGCGCCCGACGCGGCGGAAGCGCTCCCCTTGGGGCCGAGAAAGCCGATCGAGCACCTCCTGCGCCAGCTTGCGTGAGGAGCCGACCCAGGCGCGCGCGCCTGCCTGCGAGAGTGCCCGCTCGCGCTCCCGAGCGGCGAAGGCGTCTTCGATCCTCCCCATCGCGGCGTCCACCGCGTCGATGCGGTAACCGCGTCTGACGAGGGGGAATGCACTCCTGCGCACGTCCGCTGCCGTGAGCACGTCGGCGCCGTCAGCCTCGAACGAGGCGCGGGCACGCGCGAGGAAGGCGTCGACCTGCTCCGGGTCGTATCCGCGCTCACGGCCGGTCACGAGGGGGAACGGCAGTGCGCCGCGCTCGACCGCGCTCATGCCGCCGCCAGCGGGGACAGCACGAAGTACAACGCCAGCGCCACGGCGGCCGACGGCAGGATCGAGTCGAGGCGATCGAGCACGCCGCCATGACCAGGCAGCCACGAGCTCATGTCCTTGATGCCGAGGTCGCGCTTGATCATAGACTCTCCGAGATCTCCGACGGTGGCGGAAGCGAGGATGACGAGGCCCACGATGACGCTCGCCCAAATCGGGATGTGCAGCACGAACAGGCCGTACAGCACGGCGGCGAGCACCGCCGCCGTGGCCGCACCCGCGAAGCCCTCCCACGTCTTCTTCGGGCTGATGCGCGGCGCCATGGGATGGCGGCCGAAAGCCAGGCCCGCGGCATACGCGCCTGTGTCCGCGGCGACCACCACGACGATCATGCCGAGCAGCCAGAACTGGCCGTCCTCCTGTCGGAGAAGCACAAGCGTGAGGCTCGCGAGGAAGGCGACATAGAGCGGCACGAATCCTGCGACGAGCACATCCGACAGGACGTCGCCGTAGAGCCGGCCGTCACGTGCGGCCATCTGGGCGACCATTCGCCACACGATGAGGAACGCGACCGCCGCGAAGGTCGCTACCCAGTGGGTCCAATGCCCCTCGAGGTAGCCCGCGACCATGATGACGGCAGCCATCGCGAGCTGCGGCCAGATGTCGACGCGTCGGCCCGCGACCTGCAGCGCGCGCCCGAACTCGAACACGCCGAGGAGGCACACCGGGATCGCGAAGATCAGGAAGAGCGACTTCACGAACAGCAGCGACCCGAGCACGGCGGCCCCGATGGCCAGGCCGATGAGTATCGCGAGANGGAGATTGCGNCCCGTGCGCTCGTTGATCCGCTCGTTCACCTGCTCGAAGTCCGCGCGCGCACGCTCGATCTGCTGCTCGANCTCCGACCGTGCCGCCTTCACATGCGAATGCAGTGAGGACAGATCAGGTTCGGCGCCGCGGCGCGCCCCGAGGTGGGTGCGAGACGTCTCCCCCGCGCCGGCATCCTGCGAAGGATCGGTCATAGAAGCCTCAGACCTCGAGAAGCTCGGCCTCTTTGCGCTTGAGGGCCTCATCGATCTCGTCGACGTGCGCGCGCGTGATGGCGTCGAGCTCCTTCTCGGCACGTGCAAGGTCGTCTTCGCCGACCTCGCTCTTGAGCGCGTCAAGCTCATCCTTCGCCTTGCGGCGGAGACCCCGGATCTGAACCTTCGCGTCCTCGCCCTTGGAGCGGACGAGCTTGACGTACTCCTTGCGGCGCTCAGCGGTCAGCTCCGGCATCGTGACGCGCACGATGTTGCCGTCGTTGGTCGGGTTGGCGCCGAGGTTCGGCGTGTCGCGAATGGCCTGCTCGATGGCACGCAAGGCGGACTTGTCGTAGGGGGTGACGACCAGCGTGCGCGCCTCGGGGTTGTTGAGCGAGGCCAGCTGCGCGAGCGGCGTCGGAGAGCCGTAGTAGTCGACCAGGATCTTCTGGAACAGCTGCGGGTTCGCGCCCCCCGTGCGGACGGTGGCGAAGTCCTCCTTCGCCGCTTCGACGGCGCGGTCCATGCGTGCGGTCGCGTCTGCCAGCGTCTCAGCGATCACGGTCACTCCATTCGTTGTTGCTTGATGACGAGTCTAGTGGGCGGTGTCGGCGCATCAGACGGTGACCAGCGTGCCGATGGACTCCCCCAGCAGCGCGCTCGTGACGTTGCCGGCGGGCTCCATGCCGAACACGCGCATATCGATCCTGTTGTCCATGCAGAGGCTGAAGGCGGTCGAGTCGACGACCTTGAGTCCGCGCTGGAGGGCGTCGTTGTAGGTCAGCCGATCAAGCTTGACTGCCGAGGGGTCGACTCGCGGATCGGCGGTGTACACGCCATCGACGCCGTTCTTGGCGACGAGGACCTCGTCGGCGCCGATCTCAAGAGCCCGCTGCGCCGCGACCGTGTCGGTCGAGAAGTACGGAAGTCCCGCGCCGGCACCGAAGATCACGATGCGGCCCTTCTCCATGTGCCGCTCGGCGCGACGGGGAATGTAGGGCTCGGCGACCTGAGTCATCGAGATGGCGGACTGCACGCGCGTAGCCGCCCCAGCCTGCTCGAGGAAGTCCTGGAGGGCGAGGGCGTTCATGACCGTGCCCAGCATGCCCATGTAATCAGCGCGGCCGCGGTCCATGCCGCGCTGACTCAGCTCCGCTCCTCGGAAGAAGTTGCCGCCGCCGACGACGATCGAGATCTCCACGCGGTCGACGGCCGCAGCGATCTCACGCGCGATCTGGCTCACCACGTCGGGGTTCACTCCGAGCTGACCACCTCCGAACGCTTCACCGGAGAGCTTCAACAGGACACGGCGGCGCCGCGGGCTCGATTCGGTCACGGAGTTCCTCTCGACGTTTGCAGGATAGCGAATAGCGGGCATCGAAAAGGGGCCCGCATCTGACGATGCAGGCCCCTTGTCTGACTTACGCGCCGACCTTGAAGCGGGCGAAGTCGGTGATCGTGATGCCGGCCGCCTTGGCGACCTGGGCGACAGACTGCTTGTTGTCCTTCGCGTAGTCCTGGTCGAGCAGGGCGACCTGCTTGAAGAACGCGTTCACACGGCCCTCGACGATCTTCGGCAGGGCGGCCTCGGGCTTGCCCTCGTTGCGCGAGATCTCCGTGACGATCTGACGCTCCTTCTCGACCTCGTCTTCGGGAACGTCCTCACGCGTGAGGTACGTCGGGTTGGCGAAGGAGATGTGCTGCGCGATGCTGCGAGCGGTCTCGGCGTCCGAGCCGGTGTACGCGACCACGACGCCGATCTGCGGCGGGAGGTCCTTGCTGGTCTTGTGCAGGTAGATCTCGAACGCGTCACCGGTCAGGGTGCGGACGCGGCGGAGCTCGACCTTCTCGCCGATGATGGCCGCCTCGTCCGAGATGAGCTCGGCGACGGTCTTGCCATCGGCGTCGGCGGCGAGAGCAGCCTCCACGGAATCGGCGGCGACCGCAGCGGCGGCGGCCAGGACCTTGTCGGCAAGAGCGACGAAGCGGTCGTTCTTGGCGACGAAGTCGGTCTCGGTGTTGAGCTCGATCAGGGTGACCTTGCCCGCGTTCTCGACGGCGGCGACCAGTCCCTCGCTCGTCGAGCGGTCAGCGCGCTTCGCGTTGCCCTTGGCGCCCTTGAGCCGCAGGATCTCGACGGCCTTCTCGAGATCGCCGTCGGCCTCCTCAAGCGCCTTCTTGGTGTCGACCATGCCGGTGCCGAGCTGCTCGCGCAGAGCCTTGATGTCGGCGATGGTGAAGTTTGCCATAGCTGGCTCCTACTCGTGTTGTCGTGGGATGGTCCTGGCGCCCGTCGCAGCGGACGGGCACCAGGACCGAATCTTCGTGCTTACTCGGCTGCCGGAGCGGCGTCGGCCGGAGCGGCCTCAGCCTCAGCGGCGGGGGCAGCCTCAGCCTCGGCGGCGGGCGCAGCCTCAGCCTCAGCGGCGGGCGCAGCCTCGGCGGCGGAGCCCTGTTCGAGCAGCTCGCGCTCCCAGTCGGCCAGCGGCTCTGCATCCGCCGACTCGTCGGTCGGCTGGTGGCGCTGGATGAGACCCTCGGCGGCGGCGTCGGCGATGATGCGGGTGAGCAGGCCCACCGAGCGGATCGCGTCGTCGTTGCCCGGAATCGGGTACTGGAACTCGTCGGGGTCGGCGTTCGTGTCGAGGATGCCGATCACGGGGATGCCGAGCTTCTTGGCCTCATCGATGGCGAGGTGCTCGCGCTTGGCGTCGACCACCCAGATCGCCGAAGGCGTCTTCTGGAGGTTGCGAATGCCGCCGAGCGACTTGTGGAGCTTGTCGAGCTCGCGCTTCTTGAGGAGGAGCTCCTTCTTGGTGAAGCCGCTCTCCGCCGGGTTCTCGAAGTCGAGCTCCTCGAGCTCCTTCATACGGGCGAGGCGCTTCGAGACCGTCGAGAAGTTGGTGAGAAGGCCGACCCAGCCAGCGCTGGTTGACGTAGGGCTGGCCGACGCGCGTGGCCTGCTCCGCGATGACCTCCTGAGCCTGCTTCTTGGTGCCGACGAAGAGGATGGTGCCACCGTGGGCGACCGTCTCCTTGGCGAACTCGTAGGCCTTGTCGATGTACGACAGGGACTGCTGCAGGTCGATGATGTGGATGCCGGAGCGCTCCGTGAGGATGAAGCGCTTCACCTTCGGGTTCCAGCGACGGGTCTGGTGTCCGAAGTGGACGCCGCTGTCGAGCAGCTGGCGAATTGTGACGACGGCCATGGCCGTTCTCCTGTTCTTTCGGTTCTTCTCGCGAGCCGACTGGCCGCGGGCCTGGTGCCCCGACGCACGTCCGCTCGTCCGTGAGGATCGAGACCGGGGAAGTGCTGCCGATGTGTGGGCACGCGTAGTCATCCCGACAAGCGGGATGCGACACCCAGTGTAACAGTCGCCCGGCTCCTCCCCTGCCTCCGGGCTCTGCGAGTGTTTCCGCCCACAGCTGGTCGCTCCCCCTTCGCGCCGCGAGACGGGCGAGAGTGACGAGATGGGATTCGGTCGCCACGTGGTCGCTGCGTCGATCGCTGCCGTCTTGGCGGCCGTCCCGCCTTTCACGACCGGTCATGTGACGCGCGTAGAGGCCGCGGAGCGGGCGGAGCCGACGACGCGCGCGCAGGGCGCCCGACCGGGGGTCCCGATCGACGCGCGCCACGTCGGCGAGTGGTCGTCGCCGACCGGCGACGTCCGGATCGTCTCACCTTTCCGTGCGCCCGCCGACCGATACAGCGCTGGACACCGCGGCATCGACCTGGACGCCCCCGTCGGATCGGCCCTGACGGCGCCCGCCCAGGGAGTCGTCGCGTTCTCGGGCCCGGTCGCTGACCGGAATGTGCTCACGATCGATCACGGCGGCGGTTTCGTCTCGACCCTCGAGCCGATCACGGAGGGCCTGCCGCCCGGCACGCCGGTCGAAGCGGGTGACGCTGTCGCCAGTGTCGGCACGGGCGGGCACGCGACCCTTGACACGGTGCACTTCGGCGTGCGCCTCCATGGCGAGTATGTCAACCCGCTGCTGCTGCTCGGCGACGTTCCTCGCGCTGTGCTGCGCCCCTGCTGTTGACCGGCCACCGGCGCAGGAGCTCGCACCGGTGCGCTCGACCGGTCAAGCGCGCGGGTGAGCGAGCCGATAGGTGGCGGTGAGCTTCTCGGCCGACACGTGGGTGTAGATCTGTGTCGTCCCGAGGCTCGCGTGGCCGAGAATCTCCTGCACGGCGCGAAGGTCGGCTCCCCCGTCGAGAAGATGCGTTGCCGCCGAGTGCCGGAGGCTGTGGGGGCCCACGGCGGCGGCGCCGAGTGCGGGTCCTACGAGGCGGCTGACGACGTCATACACGGCGCGAGGTCCGATGCGGGCTCCCTTTGCGCCCACGAAGAGCGCGCGAGTGCCGTCTCCCCGCGACACCAGGCGGGGCCGCGCGCGTACGAGATAGGCGTCCAGGGCCCGCTGCGCCGGGAGCCCGTAGGGAGCCGTGCGCTCCTTGTCGCCCTTACCGACCACGCGCACGGTGCGGCGCGCCGCGTCGATGTCGTCGAGGTCGACTCCGCACAGTTCGGACACCCGGAGAGCGGCGGCGTACAGGAGTTCCAGCATCGCGACGTCGCGCAGCGCGAGCGGGTCTCCTGTCGCGGTCCGGTTCTGCGCGGCCTCGAGCACGCGCGCGAGAGCGTCAGCGGNCGCGACCTTGGGCAGGGTGCGACCCCGCTTGGGGGACTGAAGTCTCACGCTGGGNTCGACGTCCGCTCTGCCGACATCCTTCGCCCACGCGAAGAATCCGCGAGCCGCTGCCGCGCGCCGCGCGATNGTGGACCGCGCCTCCCCCCGGTTGGTCGCCGCCCACAGCCAGTCGCGCAGGTCTTCCAACCCGACCGTTCGCGTGTCTTCGATTCCCGTGGTGGCCGCAAGGTCGCGAAGGTCGCTCGCGTAGGCCTTCACCGTCGCCGGCGACAGTCGTCGCACCTCAGCGAGATGGCGGACGTAGTCGTCGACGTCGTGCAGGAAGGACATGCCTCCAGGATGCCCGCCCGG
>Ga0065721_10050944_pt1 | contig 16945 bp, 18 predicted proteins | sample Mesricmetagenome_FD_59108 | JGI IMG/M metagenome (GOLD analysis project Ga0065721, IMG submission 59108) | Mesophilic microbial community from rice straw/compost enrichment Sample: eDNA_1 v2 (version 2) | ecosystem: Engineered > Solid waste > Grass > Composting > Bioreactor | place: USA: Davis... | reverse complement strand
ACAGGCGTGGTGCCGCCGGGCATGGCCCAGTGGTTCGACGACCGCCTGCCGCACGTCACGGGCGGTCCGGGCTGGTGCTGAACTCCGCGCGGTTCTCGCACTCGGGGGAGGCGGCGGGGCGAATGTCCGGTACAATGGGGCCGTAACTCCCGGAGGCCCGTTCTGTCGTTATGTCCCTGAAAGCCATCACCGCCCTGGATGGGCGCTATGAAGCCCCGGTCGCGCCGCTGGCCGACTACTTCTCCGAGTACGCGCTGATCAAGTACCGCGTGCTGGTGGAGGTGCGCTGGCTGCGCGCCCTCGCCGAGTCCGACGCGATCCCTGAGGTGCGCCCGTTCACGCTGGACGAGGCGGCGTACCTGGAGCGCCTCGCCCGCACCTTTGATGACGCCGCCGCGGCGCGTGTCAAGGAGATCGAGCGCACCACCAACCACGACGTCAAGGCGGTCGAGTACTACCTCAAGGAGCAGCTCGCCCAGACCACGCTCGCAGACGTGCGCGAGTGGGTCCACTTCGCCTGCACCTCCGAGGATATCAACAACCTGGCGTACGCCCTGATGCTCAAAGAGGGCATCGAGAACGTCTGGCTGCCCCGCGCCGACGAACTGACTAACGCCGTAGAGTTCCACGCCAAGGAGTACGGCGCCATCCCGATGCTCGCCCGCACGCACGGGCAGCCCGCCTCGCCGACCACGGTGGGCAAGGAGATGGCCGTCTTCGCGCACCGCTGGGAGCGCGTCCTCCGGCAGATTCGGCGCCAGGAGTACCTGGGCAAGATGAACGGCGCGGTGGGCAACTTCAACGCCCACACCGCCGCCTACCCGAACGTCCCCTGGCCCGAGATCGCCCGCCGCTTCGTGGACAACCTGGGGTTGACCTACAACCCGATGACGACGCAGATTGAGCCGCACGACTACATGGCGGAGCTGTTCCACGCGCTCATCCGGTTCAACAACATCGCGCTCGACTTCGACCGGGATGTGTGGGGCTATATCTCGCTCGGCTACTTCAAGCAGAAGCCGGTGGCCGGTGAGGTCGGCTCGTCCACCATGCCCCATAAGGTCAATCCCATCGACTTCGAGAACAGCGAGGCGAATCTCGGCGTCAGCAATGCCCTTCTGGAGCATCTGGCGAGCAAGCTGGCGATCTCCCGCTGGCAGCGCGACCTGACGGACTCCTCCGCCCTGCGCAACATCGGGGCGGCGGTGGGGCACTCGTACCTTGCCATCGTGGCATCGCTGCGGGGGCTGCGCAAACTGAGCGTCAACGAAGCGGCGCTCGCCGCCGACCTCGATCGCGCCTGGGAGGTGCTGGCCGAGCCGGTGCAGACGGTGATGCGCAAGCACGGCCACGACGCGCCCTACGAGAAGCTGAAGGAGCTGACCCGCGGCACGGCCATTGGTGAGAAGGAGATGCGCGCCTTCATCGCCACGCTGGACCTGCCGTTTGCGGACAAGCAGCGCCTGCTGCGCCTCACCCCCGCCACCTACACGGGCCTGGCTACCGCCCTCGCCCGCTCCCGCCCCGAGGTCTGACTCCGTTCGCCGTTCCTGCCCGGCGCGCGTATCGCGCGCCGGGCACGCGCATTGGCGCGTATAATAGGGCATGGCTGCGTTTCGTCGTTACGCCGGTCTGATCGCCGCGCTGCTCCTGGCGCTGGCGGGCGGGGTGCTGGTGGGGGGCGTCCCGATCCTGGGGGGCCTTCTGCTGCTGCTGGGGCTGGGCCTCGCCGCCTGGCAGGGCTGGAACCTGTGGCGAACGCGGCCCGACCCCTATGACCTGAACCGCCTGTGGGAGGAGCCGTTCCCCGACGAACCGCTGCCTGAGGCGGACGAGTCGTTTCCGGACGAGGAGGACCGGGAACTCGACCTTCGCTACTGTCACGCCTGCGGCCACGCCGTTCCTCCGCCCTACGCCACATGTCCCGACTGCGGACGCCCGCTGCGCTGACCCGGGCGCAACCTGATCCCCTCCCCATGCGTCTTACAGGGGGAGAACTATGGCGATCGAGATGAAGCGGTGCCCGGACTGCCGGGCGCCCAACCCCCAGAACCGAACGACCTGCTACGCCTGCGGGCAGTCTCTGGACCGGCGTCCGGCGAACGCCCCTCTGCCTGGCGAGCCGACCTATCCCTGCCTGAACTGTGGGGTGGCCGTGCCGCACCGGGCCAGCGCGTGCCCCGGCTGCGGGCGCGTGACCTCTGCTCCACCGCCGATACCGGCGCAGGTGCAGGCATCGTGGGGCGACCCCTTGAGCGGCGCGAAGTCGGCGGACCTGCTGATGCTCGGCCCGGTGCCGGACGGCTGGGAGGTGGAACCGCTGCCGGATGGCACGGTGCGGATGCGGCGCGGCAGCTGGGCCCGCGTGCGGGCCTCGGCGGTCCCGCTTTCGGCGGCGGTCTTCATGGTGGTCTACTTCGTACTCCAGGGGGTGCTCAGCGCCGCGCTCGGTGGCTTTCGCGGGGAGGCCACGCCGCGGGTGCCCGTGGTCGGGGTGCTGACGCTCGCCCTGCTGGGGACCGCGGCGGCGGTGTACCTGCTCTGGGTCTTCGTGGCGAAGGAGGAGGTGCGGGTCGGGCCGGGGATGCTGGAGGTGCGGCAGGAACTGTGGGGCTACCGGCGGGCGCAGCGGATGACCATGGGGATGCTGCGGGCGGAGACGCGCGAGTACTGGTCGCGGAACGGCGGGCGGCGCCAGGTGCGGCGTCTGGTGGTGCAGAACCTGGGGAAGCGGATTACCCTGGACTCGCGGGAAAGGCCCACGCTCCTGGGGCTATCGCTGGAGTCGGGAGCGGACGGAATGACGGCGCTGGGCGCGTACCTGTCGAGGGTGACGGGCTGGCCCTTCGTGGACCCGGAGAACGGGCGCTACTAACCGGTGGGCTCTTCGAGGCTCTTGAAGAGATGCCCGATACGCTCCGCGTCGTGCGTCTCAATCAGGGCGTAGCACAGGTCGAAGGCGACCGCCCAGAGCATCTGGAGCGCCTGATCCTCCGGCATCTCCAGGACCCGCGCAAAGAAGGTCCGCATGACCTCCTCATAGGAGCGTGCGCTCTCATCCACCACGATGCGGGCGTCACTGCGGAACGTCATCGGGGCGTCGGTGTGCAGGCCGTCGAGGAAGTCACGCACCGACGCCGGCGAGGCCTTGTGCAGGTCGTCCCCAAACGCGGCGCGCACCCTCTCTTTGAAATCCTCCAGACCCATCCCCTGAAACCCCCGTAGGAAAACTCTGCCTGGTCTCTCGTCCCCGTTCGCACGTCGTTGCTTCGTGCCGTAGCATTGTACCACTTCGGCCGCCGCCCCCTGCCCAAAGCGGGGAGGGGGCGGCAGCCACGGCAGCGGTACGTGTGGTAGTGGCGGGAAGACTACTTGAAGGTGGCCTTCACCATCTCCAGGAAGGCGGGCGGGACCGTCTTGAGCGTGGCGGTGGCGGTGACGATGTCAACCCCCTTCACCTCGGTGCCTACCAGAGCAGCCATCTTCCCAAACTCTTTGTCCCGCACCAGCTCGGCGGCCTTCATACCGACCCGCATGCCAAGCACACGGTCGAAGAGAGTGGGGGCGCCGCCCCGGTGGACGTGGCCCACGACCGCGGAGCGGGTCTCCCAGCCGGTGCGCTTCTGGATCTCTTCCGCCAGGAACTTGCCGACCTCGCGCTCTCCCAGCATCACGTGGCCGAAGGCATCGAGGCGCTGCTCCTCGCCCTCCACGCGGGTGGGAAGCTCGGTGCCCTCGGAGGCCACTACCAGGGCGTACTTCTTGCCGCGCGCGCGCACATGGTCGAGGTGGGCGCACAGGGCGTCCAGGTCCAGCTCCTCCTCGGGGAGGGTGATCCAGTCGGCACCACCCGCCAGACCAACATACAGCGCGACCCAGCCGGCGTGGCGCCCCATCACCTCCAGCACCATGACACGCCGGTGGCTCCGGGCGGTGTCGCGCAGGCGGTCCAGCGCCTCCATGCCCACGGCCGCGGCGGTATCAAAGCCGAAGGTAAAGTCCGTGGAGTTGAGGTCGTTGTCCATGGTCTTGGGGACGCCGACCGTCGGCACGCCGTGCTGCGAGTAGAGGCGCGCGGCAACACCCAGGGTGTCTTCGCCCCCGAGGGCGACGATGGCGTCGAAGCCGGCGTCTTTGATGTTGGAAAGTACGGCCTGGAGGTCCTCTTCCTTCTTGAACGGGTTAGTGCGCGACGAACCGAGCATGGTGCCGCCCTGGTAAAGGATCTCTTCTACGTCTGCCAGGCCGAGCGGCTCATAGATGCCTTTGACCAGGCCGCGCCAGCCTTCCTGGATACCGACGAACTCGAATCCGAAATCCAGACCGCGGTAGACGACGCCCCGGATCGCGGGGTTGAGGCCCGGACAGTCACCGCCGCCCGTCAAGATGCCGACTTTCATGGACTGCGAAATGCTCCTCGTCAAATTGCCCGCGCAGGGCTTGGCCCCCCTCCCCACAGCCACGACGCTTTCGCCGCGTTGCCGTGGGGAGGGGGGCCTTCGCCTGGCAAGCTATCGTTCCGGTTCCAAGATACCGTAATTCCCGTCTTCGCGCCGGTAGAGAACGTTCACCTCACCCGACTGTGCGTTCTCGAAGACGAAGAAATCGTGCGAAAGGAGCTCCATCTGCTCGACCGCCTCCAGCGGGCTGATCGGCTTGATGCCGAACCGCTTCGTGCGGACGATCTTCCCGGTCTCGGGCTCCTCTTCCAGACCCTCTATCTCCACGGGCGCGGTTCGCGGCGAAGCCACCTCACCGTGGCGGCCGTAGTGGTGGTGGTGGTTGTTACCAACATGGGTCTTGCGGGCGCGATCCTTGTGCTTCTGCATCTGCCGCTCGAGCTTGTCCACGACGCGGTCGACGGCAGCGTAGAGGTCATCGCCGCGGTCCTCGCAGCGCACCTTGACGCCATCACCCTCCAAGAGCACCTCGACACGGTGCTGCTTCCCCTGGATGGTCTCCGTAACTACCGCACTGCTCAAGTTCCGGAAGTGGTTGTGCAGCTTGTTGATCTTCCGGTCAGCGTAGTCCCTAAGCGCGTCCGTAACCACGACACCTTTGCCGCGTACCTGAACCTGCATGCTGTCCCTCTTTCCCGGCAGCCCTTACGTGTCGAAGTGGTCGCCCCAAAGGCACGGCCCCTCAGACTCCGGACTGCCCCCTGTTGTATAGAAGCGCGGTCGCATGGGCCGCGATCCCCTCGCCGCGTCCGACGAATCCCATCCGTTCGTTGGTGGTCGCCTTGACGCTGACCTGCGAGGTTTCTATATCTAAGACTACGGCAATGCGAGCGCGGATGTCATCCGCCCGAGGGCCGATTTTAGGCTCCTCGGCCAGCACTGTTACGTCTACATTACCCACCAGCCACCCCGCGGCGTCCAACCGGGCCTTGACCTCCTGCAGGAACTCGATCGAAGGGCGGTCCTTATGGAGGGCGTCGCTCGGGGGGAAGAGCCGGCCAATGTCGCCGAGGCCCGCTGCGCCGAGGAGAGCGTCGCACACCGCGTGCAGCAGGACATCTGCATCGGAGTGGCCGAGCAGGCCGCGCTTCGCCTCCGGGAACGCCACGCCGCCCAGGTAGAGGGGGCGCCCCTCGGCAAAGGCGTGGACATCGTAGCCCTGGCCGACGCGGAACGGGCAGGGGGCCACAGCGGGGTCCCGGGGAGCCGCTGCCGCAGGCGCAGTGGCGTCCGGTGGGGGCGCGGCAAGGGCGGGCGGGCCGGTTTCCGGCAGGCTCTGGCGCCGCAGGAGGATGGCCTCGGCGAACGCCAGGTCTTCCGGACGGGTGACTTTCAGATTCTCCGAGGAGCCGGTGACCAGATAGACCGGGCAGTTGATCAACGCCATCAGCCCGGCGTCGTCTGTGAACGAGGTCGCGGCGCCGCCAGCGCTCTGAGCCTGCTCCTGGGCGATACGGTGGGCTTCAAGGAGGCGCTCGGTGCGGAACACCTGGGGCGTCTGGATGGCCCAGAGTTGACTGCGGTCGACCGATGTGGCGATGGTGAGGTCGGGCGTCGCCCGCACCAGAGTGTCCGCAACGGGGTACGCGGCAGTGGCCGCCGCGGCGCCGCCGGGACGGCGCACCGGCCGCAGGGTCTCCAGCAGAAGGTCCTGGGTAAGGCAGGGGCGGGCGGCGTCGTGGACGACCACCAGGGAACTGTCGCGGCACGCCTCCAGCCCCCGGCGCACCGAGGTCTGACGGTCTTCGCCACCGAGGACGATGTCGGCAACCTTGCCGCCCCCGAAGTCGCGCGCCATCTCGCGCAGGGCGGGCAGGTCCTCCTCGCCCCCGACCAGGACAATCCGGTCGATGGCGTCGCAGCGGGCTATCACCTCCAGCGTCCAGCCGATCAGGGGGCGGCCCAGGAGCGGGGCGAAGACCTTGTTTCGGGGGACGCCCGCCGCGTCTACTCTACCGAACCGGGCGCCGCGACCGGCGGCCGGAATAAGGGCGCATACCTCGCTCATAGCTTCCGTTGCCGCCGTTCGGCCCGAAGGCGTCGTCGACGGGGTCTTCTGCTGCGTCCCCCGTCGTCGCCCGCGCCGCGTCGCCGTCGGCGTGCTTGTCCTCCGTGTTGTCACTCCCCTCGCGCACCTGTGCGAAGATCATCTTGCCCACGGTGCTCTGCGTCACCGACGTCACCTGTACGCGCACCGTGTGGCCGATGTAGCGTCGTCCGCCGGCCACCACGACCATGGTGCCGTCGTCCAGGTAGCCGACCCCCTGAGAGGGCTCTTTACCCTCGCGCACCAGGGTAAGGGGCAGGTCTTCTCCCACCAGCACGACCGGTTTGAGGGCGTTGGCAAGCTCGTTCACATTGAGGACGTTGACGCCCTCCAGACGGGCCACCTTGTTCAGGTTGGAGTCATTGGTGACGATCGCCGCGTTCATCGCCTTCGCCAGGCTCACCAGGCGGGCGTCCACGGTGTCGGCGTCGTCGGCCAGCTTGTCGTACTCCCGTACCTCCAGCGTCTGCTCCGCCTGCATCAGGCGCAACACATCCAGGCCCCGCTTGCCGCGCTGCCGGCGCAGATCATCCGACGAGTCCGCGATGTGCTGGAGTTCATCGAGCACGAAGCCCGGGATGTAGAGCGTTCCCTCCACGAACCCGGCCCGGGCGATGTCGGCGATGCGGCCGTCGATGATAACGTTCGTGTCGAGCAGCTTGTAGTTTCGGGGCGGAACTTTCTCCTCCGGCACTGCCGGCGCGTTCGACGGGTAGTACAGCCGGATCTCCTCCTTGAGCGAGAGTGCGGCCGCCGTGGTCACGAAGGTGATGACCACCCCGAGCAGCAGAGTCGCGGTGGTGGAGATCAGCCGGGAGGGGATGCTGAAGATGATCGGCAGGGAGACGATGGCCGACAGGATCAGACCGATGGAGAGCCCGCCCAGCAGCGCCAGCTTGTCACGCCCGGACATCTTCTGGAGGCGTTCGTCCACGCTCTCCAGCCAGCGAAAGACCAGGCGGCCGAGCGCAATGCCGAAGATGGCGCTCGCCGACAGGTAGGTAAAGCGGATGATCGAGGCGACCCAGGCGGGCGCGCGCGTGATGATGACGGGGCCATAGTCCGGGTCGCCCGCGTACCAGGTCAACGCCATATCGGCCGCAAACCACCCGAGGAGCGCCAGAATCACGGTCATCGGGAGGGTGACCGCGAGGCGCCATATCTTGTTTCTGCCGGTCACGCGAGTTCGTCCCCTTTGACTTTAGCGACAGTTGCCGGCCTCGCGGACGCGGGGAGCCGCGCGGCGTGGCGCGCGCCGCCTACGAACCGCGGGCGATTCGAATGCGCGTCTGGGCCCGCTGAATGGCGGCATTCACCTCGTCCTGGTTCACCGTGCCGTCGAGCCGGGTGAACATCTCACGGGCGCGATTCAGCGCCTCCTCCGCGCGGGTCAGGTCGATCTCGCTGGCGTGCTCGGCGGTGTCGGCCAGAATCGTCACACGCTCCCGGGAGACTTCCACGAACCCCCCGGCCAGGGCGTAGACCTCTTCCCCCCCCGCACTGGTCTTGACGATGCACTCGCCTACGCCAAGCTCGGCGAGGAGCGGGGCGTGCCCGGCGAGGATGCCCAGACTGCCGTCCGCGGCAGGCAGCTGGACGGAGGTAACGGTGTCGGAGAGGACGGTCTTCTCCGGGGTGACGATGTCGAGTGCGAACGTGGCGGCCACGGAATCAATCCTTTGACACGGTAAGCGCCGCCGGCGCTGCGGGGAAGTCCCATCGCGCGGGCGACGCCACGTATATTCGTTACGCGTATTGTACCAGAAACAGACCGGGGGGGGAAGCGGCTCCGATTACTTGGAAAAAAGCCGCGCGACTGCGGCGAGGCTGCGCCGGACCTTGCCTCCGGCCGCCCTCTCCGGCGGGGGCGTATTGTGGGGGAGGGGCGTTGGCGCCGCAGGGCGGGGCGCTACGCGGCGCGCCAGCGGGGTCGGGCTGGTGGGGGGCGGAGAGGGCGCGGGCGCCGCTGCCGAAGACGAAGACGTGGCGCCGGCTTTCATGCCCTGGAGCGCCGCGGTGTGCCGGGGCGCCAGCGGGGGGGCGGTCGCCTGTCGGGAGACGGCATGTGCCCGGTGGGCGTCCCGGACGCGCCGCTCCGTCAGGAGGTCCTGGTACTGGCAGGCGACGGTGGCGGCGCACTCGGCGGTGATGAACATGCTCCAGATGGCCGCGCGCGTCATGCGCTCGGCCGGCAGTGGCAGGAGCGCACGCGAGCGCACCAGGAGCGTCTCCGCCCGGGAGCACGCCTCGGCGAGTTCGACACTGTGCCGGGCCAGGTGGGTGAGCTGCTGCGCGTCGGCGGTTTCCAGGGTGGCGGCGGCATAGAGCAGGACCCGCTGCGCGGCCTCGGCGATCCGCTTTAGTGGGGAGAGGGCGGGAAGCGCCCGTTCCTGCTGGAGCAGGTCAAAGAGCTGGGCGGCGCGGCCCGCGGCGCGAACGGCGGCGCGCAGGTAGTTCGTCCAGGTCATGTACTTCTGCGCGTGCGGCACCTCTGAGCGCAGCAGCATGCCCCGGGCGCGCAGGTCGATCTCATCAGCGACCGTGGTGGCGGCGTCCGCCATGCTCGCCAACTCTCGGAGGTTCTTGTCGGAGAAGTAGAGGTGGCTCTTGGCCAGAAGCTCGGAGGCGCGGTGCATCATCCGCGCGAGGGAGCGGTCCAGGGCCCGGATGTCGGCGTCCTCCTCGACCGCGACGAAGTCGCCGGGCGCGGGGATCGGAGCTGCGCTGCCGTTGCGCAGGGCCGCCAGAAGGGCCTGAGTCGAGGAGGCGTCACTTCCGGCGGCGAGGTCCTCAGGCAGGAGGCCGAACTTCGATTGGGGAGATGCGGGCATGCTCAGCTTCCTCGGTCTACATCGGAGTTGCGCCGTCGCACCCGGCTTCGGGTGCGACTACGGGCGCCGCGCATAGGCACTTTCCGACGTGTGATCTCTCTCGGGTAAGGACCGGCGTGCTGAGATTATAGACACGGTTTTACCCTGGGCGCAATACCTGTTTAGAAAAAAGGTGTCTGCCCAGTAAAAATGAGAGAGGAGGGGTTTCCGTGGCTGTCGAAGGAGGCTGCCCGCGGATCTCTCAGCCCGGCGTTGCCGAGGGCGCCGCAGAGGCAGCCGCCTCCGCGTAGGGCGCCAGGTAGGGCGCGAGCGTCCGCGTCCAGACCCGGTAGCCCTCCGCGCTCAGGTGGAGGCGGTCCTTCAGGTAGAACTCCGGCCGTGGCTGGCCGTCCGGCGCCAGGAGAGGTGTCGCCACGTCCACGAAGACCACCTTCCCGCCCGGCTGCGTCTTTGCCCACTCCTGCACCAGTTCGTTGGCGCGGCGCATGGTAGGCCATAGCTTCCAGCGCGACGGGCTCGGCTTCACGGCCAGGAAGAAGACGGTGGTGTCGGCCAGTCCGCCCGCGCGCACCTTCCCCACAAATGCCTTGAAGTCTTGCAGCACGGTCTCAGCGGACTTCCCCGCGCTGATGTCGTTGTCGCCAGCGTAGAACACGATGGCACGCGGCTTGTAGGGCACCACAATGCGGTCCGCGTAGTACACGGAGTCGGTGATCTGCGACCCGCCGAAGCCGCGCCGCAGCGTCACCACGCCCGGGAAGTCCCGCGTCACGGACTTCCAGTTCACGATGGAGGAGCTGCCGATGAACAGCACGGACCCGGGGGGAGGGGGCATCTTCCGATCGCTCTCCTCAAAGGCGGCGATCTGAGGCTCCCAGCGCTGGCTGGGAGAGGCGGCGGGAGCCGCCGCGGCAGTGGTGGGGGCGGTGGCAGGCTTCCCTTGTTCTCCCTGAGCCTGGGCGTAGGCGGCAGGGGCAACGGTAGCAATGGCCGAAAACGCGAGCGCCGCGAGAGCGGCTTTGAGGCGGATCGAGCGGGTCAAGTCGTTTTTTTCCATAGTTCTCAAGAGAAAGGACTCGCCGGCGCAGGGGCCGGGAGTCCCCAGAAGAGTGGTACCGATTTTAGTCTTTCTCACCCTGCTTGCCATTGCCGCGCATCTCTTCCTTGGCGCGGATCTGCTTGGCAAGGCGGCGCAGTTCGTCGCTCATGCCCTCCGGCAGGGACTTATCCTGCTCCGGGGAGGAAGACGGCGGGGGCGGGAGCGGGCGTGTCCAGCCGTCGGGCAGGCGGTCGTTCTCCCAGCGATGCCGGGCACGGGCGCGCAGGTCGGCAAGCGCCACTTCGTCTTCCTCGGTGGGGTGGAGGTGAATCTCCACGTTCTCCCCGCGCGACTCGCGATACACCGCCTCTGCCACGGAGACATACAGTGTGTCGCCGCGCTGTACGCTCGCACCGGACGCGAGATCGGGATGGCCGATGATACGTGTCGGCTCTTTCTGTCGCGTTCCGTTCACGATAACCAGTCCGCTCACGGATCGAACCCTCCCCTGCTGCGGATTCCCTGCTACACTCCCCGCTGACTCCTGGGAAACAAGTCGCCCCCCGACCACCGCCAGGAGCGGGCGGTTTCGCGCCACCAGGACCAGACCGGACGCTCCTTGCGCCGGGGTCCAGAGGCGCCCCGCCTCCGGGACAAGCACCAGGCCCGCCCGCGCGGCCGAGGGCGCGGCACCCGTTGTCGCCGCTTCGCTCCTCATGTTCTGTGAATGTACCCCAATCACGACCTTCCGACGCCCCTATGCCGATTTCCGGCAAACTGGCTTACCTCACCCGGCGGCGCCCTCCGCGGTAGGCGGAGGGCCCCCGCCCGGCTCGCCCGCAGGAGCGACGCCTCCGACGGTCACCGTGCCCTGTATCTGGAAGCGCGTCACGCGCCCCGTCTGCGGGTCGGGAAGGGCGACCGCTGCGATTACCGACTCTTTGCCCGCCACGACGCGTGACGCTCCCGTCAGGGTTACGGCCGTCACGCCGCCGGGGAGGGTCTTGCCGCTCAGGCGCACATTCCAGTTGACCTGAAGCGAAGGGGACCCCGGGGCGGCGCTTCCCGTCGCCCCCGCCGACTCATCCCCTACATTATTCTTACCCGCTTCACCGCGCTTTTCGACTGTGGGCGATAGGGAGAGGCTGTAGGACGGGTCACTCCCGGCGATATCCACAGTCGCGGTCTGGCCGTCCAGAGTCGTCAGCACCGGCTCCGCGAGCACCGTCAGGGCCGGCCGGCCGGACGCTTCGCTTGACCCTACCGTAGCATCGGCGGGCTTGTCGCCCTCCTCCACCCGAAGGATGCGCAGGGCCAGACGCACCTGCGGACGTTCCTGTGCATCCTGCCCCTGCGCTGCCGGATGCACCGGCCTGGTCGCTTCCCGGACGCCGCTGCCCAGCGCGGTCGCTGTCAGAAGGGCGGTGGGCACGGCCAGCAGCGCCAGAAAGCGTGTCACCTTCCGTATCGCCAAAACTATCGGTTCCCCCCTAGCGCCCGGGCTACGGGCGGCAGTGTCAACAGATCGGACAGGCGGGCTATGGTGTAGGTGGGGGTGAGGCCGGAGGCCGCCGGGGGCGGCGCGCCCGCCGGATTCATCCATACGCTGATCCACCCCGCCGCGTTCGCCCCGGCGATGTCCGCCTCCAGCGAGTTGCCCACGAACAGCAACTCCTGGCGCGAAAGGCCCACCCGCCCGGCGGCGAACTCGAAGATGCGCGCGTCCGGCTTCGGGTGTCCGAACTCCGTGTCCACAACGATCTCGTCGAACCACTCTTCCAGCGCCAGTGCTGCCAGCTTGGCCCGCTGCATGGCGGAAGGGCCGTTGGTGATGAGACCTATGTTTAGATACGGGCGTAGCGCCGAAAGCGTCTCCACAGCATCGGGAAAGGCGGTCAGGGCCTCCGACTCGGCGCGCTCGTAGGCGGCCATCAGCGGCTCCAGCAGGGCGTCGGAGGGGGAGACACCCAGGTCGCGCAGCGCCTCACGCGTCAGCACGCGGCGCAGAGCGCGGGTCGGGAGGGTCTTCAGTTCGCGGTAGCCTGGCGTGCCGTATTCGAAGCGGCGGCGGTAGACATCGTAGATCGCTCCCGCGAGCCGCTCCTCACTGATCGTCGGCTCCAGGCGCGATGCCAGGGCGCACCCGGCGGCCAGCGCGCTGCGCTCCGCCTCCGCGTAGCCGATCAGGGTATCGTCCAGGTCGAAGAAGACGCCCCGTAGCGCCGCCCCGGCGGGCTGCTGCCCGTGTGGCTCTTGCTGTTGTGACTCCTGCTGCTGCTGCTGCTGGGCTGCTGTGCCCCGTAGACCCGTCGCCATGTTTCTTATGCCGCCGCCCGCGCCGCTCCGCCGGTCCCGCCGCCCGCGCTCTCGGAGGGAGGGCCGCCGGAAAAATCGGTGTCCGGTATTGTACCCGAGGTCGTGCGATTCGGGAAGGGAGTATTCTCCGGCGTGTCCGGGGAAAGGCAGGTGTCCACAGCGATTCGCATGTCGGGCGGCAGGGAGTCCCGCCAACCGGCGACGTCCGGCACACCGGCAGGAGTCAGGCGGCGGGCCAGGCGGCGCAGGCGGTCCCAGCCCACGGCCTCCGACAGGGCGAGGCCCACCACGCAGGCGCGTCCGTAGTAGCCCGGCGGGTACTCAGCGCTGGCCCAGGGGTCCGCGGCAAGCAGGGCCGCCAGGGGGCAGGCCCGGGCCTCCTCACGGTAGCGCGCCTCCTCGCGGGCGGCGTAGTCCGCGGCTCCGTGCCGGCGCAGCAGGCGCAGCGACACCAGGCAGGCCAGCATCTCGTGGGTCCAGTGGAACACCCGCCCCTGGGAGCAGCACCGGTGAAAGACTTCGTGGCCGATCTGGAGCCGCATCTGGAGCGGGTCGGAGCCGCGGGCCAGATAGATGTCGTAGCGTCGATCGACGGGTTCGAGAACGCACTCCGGGCGCAGGCCAAGGAGCAGGAGGGTGGGGCGGGAGGCGTCCGCCGGGCGCCCGAAGTCGGCCGCGCAGGCGTTCTCCGCAAGGCCAGCGTAGTGCAGGAGGTCGGGGTCGCGCAGAGTCTCGTAGGCTTCGGGCGGGTCGCAGCAGGCACACACCCAGCGGCGAACCCCGGTGCCGGGGGAGGTCGCCCCCTCCGGCAGCCGCTCGAACGTCCGCTGGCAGCGCGGCATCAGGACGCCGCCTCGCTGCGTCGATGGCGGCGCCTCAGAAGTCGTCCTCGTCGTCTCCGGGGACGACAAACGGCCGGGGCCGGGTCAGCGAGGCGCGCACCGAGTCCTCCACAAAGCGTGTCACCGCCTCCTCCTCGGCCAGCACGCGCACCTGTTCGCGCAGTTCGCGCACCCGCTTCTCCAGTTCGGAAAAGCCGGGCGCATCCGGGTCGGCGGCGTCGCGAGCGCTTACCGCGTCGCGGTAGCGGGCCAGGAGGACATCATGGTACTCCCGCCACTTGTCGGCGCGTGGCGCCCCTGCCAGGAACTCCTCGATCACCTCGTCGCGCGGGTCCACGAACGTCTCTCCGTCGCCGGAATCCCCCGCTTCGTTGCCGTTTCTCATACTCTGTATTTTACAGCAAACGCGAATCAAACGCTCTCTTTTCGGGCGCGCTGCCACGCTCAGAACCCCCCATTACGCCGATAGAATGCCGGGCCTGGGTGGCTATAATAAAGCGCGAACGGGATCAGGGGGCGGCGACGGAGCCGTGGGATATGCCTTCGCTCCGACCGTTCCTGAGGAAGCCTGTGTCTCCCGCTGCTGCCGGCTTCAAGCTGGACGACCTGCTGGTGCTGTTCGCCATCCTCTTCCTGGGGAGCCTCCTGGGCGCCATCACGGTGCGGGGGATCTCGATCGGGGTGGCGGGGGTGCTGCTCGCCGCCATGATCGCCGGGCACCTCGGCTACCCCGTGCCGCACGTAATCGGCACCCTGGGCCTCCTTCTCTTTGTGTACGCCGTCGGGCTTCAGGCGGGGCCGCGCTTCTTCCATACCTTCCGGCGGCAGGGAGCGCGCTATCTGCTGCTGGGTACCGCGGTCGCGGGGGTGGGCACCCTGGTGGCGTACTTCGGCGCCCGTGCCCTGGGGCTGCCTTCGACCATCGCGGCGGGGCTCCTCAGCGGGGCGATGACCTGCACGCCCGCGCTGGCGGCAGCGACCGACGTGGCCGCCCGGATCGGCGGCACGGCCAGCGCGGGCGGCGCGGTGGCGGTGGGATACGGCGTGGCCTACCCCTACGGCATGCTCGGTCTGGTGCTGCTCATGCCTCTCCTGCCGAAGCTGCTCGGGCGGAGCGTGCCCGAGGAGGAGGCGCGCTGGCGAGAGGAGGATCGGCGCGAGAATCCGCCGCTGACTGCGCGCCGGTTCCAGATCGCCGCGGGCGGGGCATGGGACAATCGGCGTGTGCGCGACCTGGGCGCCGATATGCCCGCCGGGCACCGGGTCACGCTGTCGCGGGTGCGGCACCACGACGGCACCGCCGATGGAGGCAAGGAGGAGCCGATCCGGCCCGACACCCTGCTACGTGCCGGGGATGTGGTGACGGTGGTGGGAGAGCCGGCAGACCTGGACAGCCTGCGCGGGCGCGTGGGCGCGGAACTCGCCGATGCTCCGGCGGACGCCTTCCCGGCGGGCCGCGCCGCCGACGACGGGGCTGCCGCAGTGGCGGCAGCCGCAGCAGATGCGGGAGAGCACACCCCGGCCGTGGCGGATGTGGATCTGCACGGCGACACACTAAACGGTAAGCGGCTTATGGACCTGGGCCTGACGGCGCGCGGCCTGGTGGTGACGCGTATCCGCCGCCAGGGGCGGGAGATTGTGCCGCGCGGGGATGTGCGCCTGCTGTATGGGGACATCGTGCGGGTGGTCGGGGAGCCGGAGGCCGTTCGCCAATTCGCCCGCGAGGCGCACGGCGGCGGTGCCAATGGCGGGCACAGCCCTGCCCACGCGGAGACCAGCATGCTGCCGTTTCTGCTGGGGCTGCTCCTCGGGGTCGCGCTGGGGACGCTGCCGATTCCCCTGCCCGGTGGAGGGAGCGTGCAGATCAGTGCGGCGGGCGGAGTCTTCCTGGTCAGCTTGGTGATCGGATACGGCGGGCGCGTGGGGCCGCTCGCGCTGCGCGTACCCCCGGCGGCGCAGGTGCTTTCGCGCGAGTTGGGGCTGATGCTGTTTCTGGCGGGTGCTGGTTCGCGCGCGGGCGAGAAGTTCGCGGAGGTGCTGGCCCAGTACGGCGTGCTCCCTCTGCTGGCGGGCGCGGCGGTCACTACCGCCGCGGCGGCGGTGGGGGTGGTGCTGATGCATTTCGTATTTCGGATGAACGTTCTGGCGATTATGGGCGGGCTCTGTGCCTGCTTCACTAACCCGGCAGCGCTGGCGGCGGCCTCAAAGCGCACGGACACGGACCTGCCCGCCCTGGCCTACGCGAGCATCTACCCGGTGGCCCTGATCGTCAAGATCGTTCTGGCGCAGATCCTGGTGGCGCTTGGCCCGTGAGAGGGCGCCGGTTCTGATACAATCACTCCAATCGAATTTTGGGCGCGCGGCGACGGAGCTGCGCTGCGAGAGGAGTTGTAACGTGTCGGAACCGGTGATCTACATCGACGGCGAATTCGTGCCCCATTCTCAGGCAACCCTGCCGCTTTACGACCACGGGTACCTGTACGGCGACGGCGTCTTCGAGGGGGTCCGCGCGTACAATGGGCGCGTCTTCCGCCTGGACCCGCACCTGGAGCGCCTCCTCTTCTCAGCGCACGCGCTTGGGTTCCGCACCGAGGGCCTGACCCTGGACAGCCTGCGCGACGCGGTGCTTTCGATCTGCCGCCGCAACGGCCACGCGAACGGCTACATCCGGATCACGCTGTCGCGCGGCACCGGTCTGGGCCTGGACCCGGCGCACATCGACGCGAAGCCGCGCCTGATCATCTCCACCCAGGAGCTTCGTCTGTATCCCCGGGAGCTGTACGATAACGGCCTGACGATGGTTACGTGCGCCACGCGCGTGCCGCCGCCGGACGCCATTGATCCGCGCATCAAGTGCACGGGCAAGTACATCAACAACATCCTGGCGAAGATGGAGGCGAACCGTGTCGGGGCGGGCGAGGGCCTGATGCTGAATCAGCAGGGCTACGTGGCGGAGGCAACGGGCGACAACCTGTTTATACTGGCGAAGGGGACGCTCTATACGCCGCCGCCGTCCGCGGGCTGTCTGAAGGGCATCACACGCGCCGTGGCGATGGAGTTGGCAGAGGGGATGGGCGTTCCCGTGCGCGAGGAGAACCTGTCGCTGTACGACGTGTACAACGCCGAGGAGTGCTTCCTGACCGGCACCGCGGCGGAGATTATCCCGGCTGTGGAGCTGGATCGCCGCCCGATCGGCACCGGAAAGCCCGGCCCGCTGACGCAGAAGTTGGTCGCCGCTTTCCGCGCCCACACCGCCGAGACCGGCACCGGGTTTTAGCTTCGCCCCACAGACGCCCGTTTGTGCCGTGGACTAAAGTCCCGGCTTCCGTGATTCAAGCCCGCCTCCGCGGGCTGCATCAGCCGAGGGGCGGCTACGGTTAATCCGTAGCCGCCCCCGTTGACGTTAGCCC
>Ga0065721_10005334_pt1 | contig 16947 bp, 15 predicted proteins | sample Mesricmetagenome_FD_59108 | JGI IMG/M metagenome (GOLD analysis project Ga0065721, IMG submission 59108) | Mesophilic microbial community from rice straw/compost enrichment Sample: eDNA_1 v2 (version 2) | ecosystem: Engineered > Solid waste > Grass > Composting > Bioreactor | place: USA: Davis... | reverse complement strand
CCGAGCCGAAGTCACTGGAGATTCTCGCGAACAAGGGATCGGCTTGCAGACGATGAGCGAGCGCGCCGCCGCGCTCGGCGGGGTCTGCCAAGTTCAATCGCAATCTGGACGAGGAACGACTGTATGTATTCGCATTCCGCTGCAGGCGACGACACCATGACCGCCGCCGCGCCCACCATCAAGCTGCTCTTGGTCGACGATCACGGCATCGTGCGTGAAGGGCTGCGGGCACTGCTCGATGACGGCGAGGAATTCGTCATCGTCGGCGAGGCGGGCAATGGCGATGAAGCGTGCGATGCAGTCCGTCGCTTGTATCCGGATATCGTGCTCATGGATTTGAAGATGCCCGGCATGGCCGCGAGCGACGCCATTCGCGTGATTCGGGCTACCTGTCCCTCGGTGAAAGTCATTGCCCTGACTTCGTACGCCGAGGACGGCCAGGTCCGCGAAATCATGGCGGCCGGCGCGGCCGGCTACATCTTGAAAGATGTCACCAAGGCCGACTTCGTCACCGCGCTGCGCACGGTCGCCGGCGGCCAGACCTGGCTGCACCCGCTCGCCCAGCGCTCCCTGGTCGAGCAACTGCGCAACCGCCAGGCCGATCCTCTGGCGCTGCTCACTCAACGTGAGCGCAGCGTGCTGGATCTCATTGCCCGCGGCATGAGCAATCGCCAGATCGGCGATCAGCTGCATCTGACCGAGGGGACCGTAAAGGGCTATGTCAGCACGATTCTGGCCAAGCTGAAGCTCGAAGACCGCACCCAGGCGGCCCTGTTCGCCGTGCAGCGCGGCCTGGGGCGGCGCTGAGGGTGCATGGCCAGCGGTTTAGGCGGTGGGATAGAATGCTTTCATGCACCCGCTCATAGAGAGAAATCGTGAAGCCTTGACCAGCCTGTGCCTCAGTCACGGGGTTCGCAAGCTCGAGGTTTTCGGGTCGATCCTGCGCGACGACTTCGATGCGGATAAGAGCGATGTCGATATCGTCGTGGAATTCGATCCGGCAGTGGCGTCGAGCTTCACAAACTTTCTGAGTCTGAAAGAAGAGCTGGAAGCTGTGTTCGGTCGTGCGGTCGACCTCGTGGAGTTGCGTGCGGTCCGCAACCGCAGATTGCGTCACTATATCGAGAGCAGCAAGTTGCCTGTCTATGACGCAGCGTGATCCCGGCGTCTACCTCGAAGATATCGAATACTACGCGGCTGCGGCCGTGCGGTTCATTTCAGGGTACAGCATCGAGCAGTATCTGGCGGACGAGAAAACCCGGGCTGCTGTCGAGCGTGTGTTGGAGATTTGTGGCGAAGCCATGAACAATCTTCGCAAGGTTGCCCCCGAGATCGCGGCAGGCATTCCTCATGCACATGCCATCGTCGGGTTTCGCAACATACTCGTGCATGGCTATGCGGAGCTCGATCACAATAAGGTCTACGACATTGCAGTGACCCATGCGCCGGAGCTCCTGGCAGCTGTGAGAAATGCAATCAAAGCATTCCCGGATCCGGGTGCTTAGCTCGCTCGGCGCGGAGCGGCAGTTCGGCCGCTCGCTTTTTGAATTGTTTACGCCGAATCCAGGCGCCTAGACCGAATACCCCTCCAGCGTAAACGGCATCGACCGCACCCTGTGGCCGGTGGCCGCGAAGATTGCATTTGCAATGGCCGGGGCGACGGGCGGCAGGGCCGGCTCGCCGATGCCGGTCGGTGTGAAGTCGCTTTGGATGAAATACGACTCGACCTTCGGTGCGTGCGGGATGCGCAGCAGGGAGTAGCTGTCGAAGTTGTTTTGTTTGATACGGCCGTTCTCGAAGTCGATCTGCTGGGCGAGCGCGGCGCTGAAGCCGTCGATCACGGCGCCTTCGGTTTGATTCTCGGCGCCGCTCATGTTGATGATGGGGCCGACGTCGCCTGCGACCACGATGCGGTGGATGGTGAGTTTGCGATTGGCGTCGACGCTCACGTCGGCGACTTCGGCGAAATGACCGGCGTGGCTGAAGTGGAATGCCAGGCCGAGGCCGCGGCCCTTGGGCAGAGGCTTGCCCCAGCCCGCCTTCTCGGCAGCGAGCTTGATGACTGCGGCGGCGCGGCCGGTGTTCAGCGCGAACTCGTTGCCTTGTTGCAGCCAGCGAGGCTCGCCCATCACTTCCAGCAGGAACTCCAGGTGATCGCGCTTCGCAGCCACGGCGCATTCATGCAGGAACGATTGTGTCGCGAACGCGATGGAGCACGAGCGTGGCGCGCGCCACGGCCCGGTGGGAATCTGCAAGGGAAGTTTGGTCTGGGTGAGCCGCGCATTCGGCAGCACCTGCGCCGGAAACTCGTCGGCGGACAGGTCGCCGCCGCTGGTCGGGCGCTGGCCGTCCTGCGTGAAAGTGATGAAATGATCCTGCCACGCGATCAGCTTGCCCGACGGGTCCAGGCCGCCCTTGAACGAATGGAAGCCGCCGACGCGATAGAAGTCATGATGCATGTCGTCTTCGCGCGTCCACTGCAACTTCACCGGCACGCCGGCCTGCTTGGCGATGGCGGCGGCTTCGCACATGTAATCGTTCATCAAGCGGCGTCCGAAGCCGCCACCCACGCGCGTCTGGTGCAATGTCACTTTCTCGGGCGCGATGCCGAGCACGTCGGCGACGAGCTTCAAGCCGGCCTCGGGCGTCTGCGTGGGCGACCACAGCTCGATCGCGCCGTCCTTGAACACGGCAGTGGTGTTCATCGGTTCGAGCGGCGCGTGCGCAATGAATGGGTAGCTGTAGAACGCTTCGATCGGCTTCGACGCGGCGAACACCTTATCGACATCGCCGGTGTTACGAATGGAATCCGGGCCCGATTGCGAGGCAAGCTTTTTCGCCTGTTCGACGTACGCCGCCCAGCTGTCCTTCGAAGCAGTCGACTCGTCCCACTTCACCTGCAGCTTCTGACGGGCGCTGAAGGCGGCCCACGTGGACCTGGCAAGAATCGCCACGCCCGACATGACTTCCGTGGGCTTGCCGGTGCCATTCACAACGAATGCTTGCGTGACGCCTGGCAGTTTGCGGATCTCCTCGAGATTCGCCTCGACGACTTTGCCGCCGACGGCCGGGCATTTCACGAACACGGCGTACTGCATGCCCGGCAACACTTGATCGATGCCGAACAGCGGTTTGCCGGTGACGATCGCGTGATTGTCGACGCCCGTGATGCGCTTGCCGAGCAGCTTGTACTCGCTGCGAGATTTCAGCTTTACCGTCTTCTCATCCGGCACCGGCAATGCCGCGGCGGCAGTGGCCAGCGAGGCATACGTTGCCTTGCGATTGCTCGCTTTGTGGAAGACGACGCTGTTCTCGGTCGTGAGCTCCGCTTCGCTCACGTTCCATTGTTTCGCGGCGGCGCTGACCAGCATTGCGCGACCGACAGCACCGGCAGTGCGCAGCTGATTCCACGAAGTTGGAATGGAGCGCGAGCCGCCTGCACTCTGCCGGCCATAGACGGCCGGATTGATCGCAGCCTGCTCGACCTTCACGTGGGCCCAATCCGCGTCGAGCTCTTCGGCAATGATCATCGGGAACGCGGTCTTGATGCCCTGACCGATTTCCGGCGATTTGGAATACAGCGTGATCGTGCCTTGCGGCGAAATGCGCAGGAAGGCATTGGGCGCGAAGTCCGCGGTCCTGGCCTTGGCCAGAGCCACGCCCTGCTCGCCGACATGGAATGCCAGCACCAGCCCGCCACCGACCAGGCCGGTGACTTTCAGGAACGTGCGACGGCTGACCTTGCCGACTGAAGCTTGCTCTTCGGCGGCGCGCAGCATCTCCTGCACGTACGCATCGGCGGACACGATCGAAGATTCGACGACGCTCATGGGAACCTCCGATCAGTTCTGGCTGACCATTTCGCCGGCTTTGGCCGCGGCGGCGTGAATGGCTTTGCGAATGCGGGTGTAAGTGCCGCAGCGGCACAGATTGCCGGCCATCGCGGCGTCGATGTCGGCATCGGTGGGCTTGGGATTGCTCTTGAGCAGTGCGGTCGCCGACATGATCTGGCCCGCCTGGCAGTAACCGCACTGGGCAACATCGTGCTCGATCCAGGCGGCCTGCACGGCATTCAACTTGCCGTCCTTGCCGGCGAGACCCTCGATGGTCGTGATCTGCTGACCCGCGACCGCGCTCACCGGAATGGAACAGGAGCGCACCGGCGCGCCATTGAGATGCACGGTGCAGGCTCCGCACTGAGCGACACCGCAGCCGTACTTGGTGCCCACCAGTCCGAGGTGGTCGCGGAGCACCCACAGCAGCGGTGTGGCCTCGTCCACGTCGTTCACTGCGACTTCTTTGCCGTTTACATTCAGGCGCATGGCGATCTTCCTGGCTCGAGGCTGGGATCCGTCGATTCTTTCACGGCCTCCGGCCATGGACAATGCAGCCGGTCGAGTCGGCGTGGCGATTCGTCGCGCGCCTGCGTGAGGAAGTGCCAACGCTTTGCGGTTCGCTGACAATGCGCTGACTCGCGCCTGACAAAGCCGTCGCGAGAGCCTTGTGTAGAATCCTGTAACGACTTCCTGAGCGTTGGGGGAGAGCAGTTTTGAGCACCAATGTGAGTGATAACGCCACAGGCGCCGATGTCGACGGCGCCATCCAGGCGGATGCGGTCATCGTCGGCGCGGGGCCGTGCGGCCTGTTCCAGATTTTCGAGCTGGGGCTGCTGGGCATTCGTGCCCACATCATCGACTCGCTCAAACACCCCGGCGGCCAGTGCAGCGAGCTGTATCCGGAGAAGCCGATCTACGACATCCCCGCGTTGCCCGTGTGCGGCGCGCAGGAACTGGTCGATCGATTGTTACAGCAGGCCAAACCGTTCAATGCGCAGTTTCATCTGGGGCAGGAAGTCACCGAGCTGAAGGTATTGCCCGACCATACATTCTTGCTGCGCACTTCGCTGGATACGCGCTTTCACGCCAAGACCGTGATCATTGCCGGCGGCCTGGGCTCGTTCCAGCCGCGTCGGCTCGGCTGTGAAGGGGTCGAGGCATTCGAAGGCACGAGCATTCATTACAAAGTGACGAGCGCGGCGGAGCTCACCGGCAAGCATCTGCTCATCTTCGGTGGTGGCGATTCCGCGCTCGACTGGACGCTGGAGCTGGCCGGCAAGGCGCGCAGTCTCACGCTGGTTCATCGTCGTCCGGACTTTCGCGCCGCGCCGGCGTCGGTCGCGAAGATGCGTGACCTCGTCAGCTCGGGGAGCATGCGCTACGTGGAAGCGATCGCGCAGTCGCTCATCACCGAGGGCGGCGAGTTCAAAGGCGTGCGCGTGAAAAAGAGTGATGGCGCGATCGAAGAGCTGCACGCGGAGCGCGCTCTGGTGTTCTTCGGCTTGCATCCGAAGCTGGGCCCGATCGCCGAGTGGGGACTGACGCTCGACAAGCGCGCCATCCTGGTCGACACCGAAAAATTCCAGACCAACGTGCCGGGTATCTTCGCGGTCGGCGACATCAACACCTATCCGGGCAAGAAGAAGCTGATTCTCTCCGGGTTCCACGAAGCGGCACTGGCGGCGTTCGCGGTCGCGGCGCATCTGAATCCCGCCAAGAAAATTCCCCTGCAATACACCACCACCAGCCCGATCATGCAGAAGCGGCTGGGCGTGGCGGGAGACCAGTCGCAGTGAATGCATTGCTGGCCGATCTGCTCCAGGTATTGAAGCTGGAGCGATTGGAAATCGATCTGTTTCGCGGCCAGAGTCGCAAGCTCATTGGCGGCCGGGTGTTCGGCGGGCAGGTGCTGGGCCAGGCGCTGGCCGCGGCATATGCGACCGTGGAAGGGCGCGTCGCGCATTCGCTGCACGCGTATTTTCTGCGTGCGGGGGATGCCGATCATCCCATCGTCTATGAAGTGGATCGCAGCCGGGACGGGCGCGGCTTCTCCTCGCGCCGGGTGGTCGCCATTCAGCATGGCGAGCAGATCTTCCACATGTCGGCGTCGTTTCAGAGTCCCGAGGCGGCTATCGACCGGCAGGCCGAGATGCCCAAGGTCCCGCCGCCCGAAGCCGTGCCGGATCTCGCCACCGCCGTTGCCGAAGCGAAGCGCAAGGCGCCGGATCGGCCGCAGCCGTTCCGCATTCACGAGCATCCGTTCGAATTCCGGCCCGCGGAGCTGCCCGATCCGCTGGCCGAGGTTCCGCGCGAGCCCCAGGTGAAGGTGTGGATCCGGCTGGTGGATCGGGTGCCCGACGACCCGATTCTGCATCATTGCCTGCTGGCCTATACCTCGGACTACTTCCTGCTCGGGGCGGCCAGCATGGACGCGCGCATGACCAACGACCGCGAGCACCTGCAGATGGCCAGCATCGATCATGCGATGTGGTTCCACCGCGCGGCGCGGCCCGATGAGTGGCTGCTTTACGTGCTGGATAGCCCCACGGCGTCCGGGGCCCGCGGGTTTGCGCGAGGCAGCCTGTTCACTCGTGACGGCCGGCTGGTCGCATCAACTGCGCAGGAGGGCCTGGTCCGGCGCGTAAGTTCTTGATTCCTGTGACCCCTTTCTAACCGGCATCTGGTCATATCCAAGTCGAATTTCTCCCGTCATGGCGCGGCCTTAGAGTCCCGCACCATGTATCAGTACGACCAGATCGACCAAGCCCTCGTGGACCAGCGCGTGGCCCAGTACCGGGACCAGACGCAGCGTTTTCTCGCGGGTCAGTTGTCTGCCGATGACTTCAAGTCCCTGCGACTGCGCAACGGCCTCTACATCCAGAAGCATGCGCCGATGCTGCGCATCTCGATCCCGTACGGCCTGCTCAGACCCGACCAGGTTCGCATGCTCGGGCGCATCGCGCGCGAGTTCGACAAGGGCTACGGTCACTTCTCCACGCGCCAGAACATGCAGTTCAACTGGCCGAAGCTCGAGCAGGTGCCGGACATCCTGGCGCTGCTCGCGACCGTGCAGCTGCACGGCATTCAGACCAGCGGCAACTGCATCCGCAACGTCACCTCCGATCATCTCGCCGGCGTCGCCGCCGACGAGTTGGAAGATCCGCGTCCGTGGTGCGAATACATTCGTCAGTGGGCCACGCTGCACCCCGAATTCTCGTATCTGCCGCGCAAGTTCAAGATCGCGGTCACCGGCTCGCCGGCCGATCGTGCCGCTTCACGCGTGCATGACGTCGGTCTGCATCTGGTCAAGAACGAGCAGGGCGAAGTGGGTTTCGAAGTGCTGGTCGGTGGTGGCCTCGGCCGCGCACCGATGATCGGCCACGTGATCCGCGAGTTCCTGCCGAAGAAGGATCTGCTCGCGTATCTCGAAGCCATCCTGCGCGTGTACAACCTCGAAGGCCGTCGCGACAACATTCACAAGGCACGTATCAAGATCCTGGTGAAGGCCCTCGGTCCGGCGAAGTTCCGCGAGCTGGTCGAAGAGGAATTCGCGGCCGCCAGAGACACCGCGCCGGTGTTCGACGCGGCCGACTTCGAGCGCATCAAAGGGTTCTTCGCACCGAAGAGCTACGAGGCGCTGCAGGACCTGGATGTGGTGTCCGGCAAGCCGGAGGAATTCCGCCGCTGGTACCAGTACAACACCCGCAAGCACAAAGCGCCGGGTTACCGCGCCGTGTTCCTGTCGCTGAAGTCGCCGACGCGCCCGCCGGGCGACATCACCGCCGATGAGATGGATCGGGTCGCCGATCTCGCCGAACAGTATTCGCTCGGCGAAATCCGTTCGACGCACGATCAGAACGTGCTGTTCGCGCACGTGAAGCAGAGCGATCTGTTCGCGTTGTGGCAGCAGCTGAAGCTGATCGATCTGGCCACGCCCAACATCGGCACGCTGACCGACATGATCTGCTGCCCCGGCGGCGATTTCTGCGCGCTGGCGAATGCGCGCTCCATTCCGCTCGCCAAACAGATCAACGAGCGGTTCGACGACCTCGATTACCTCTACGACCTCGGCGAGATCCAGCTGAAGATGTCGGGCTGCATGAACGGCTGCGGCCATCATTCGGTCGGCCACATTGGCGTGCTCGGCGTCGATAAGGACGGCGAGGAGTGGTATCAGATCACGCTCGGCGGTTCGACCGGCGGTCACGACGCATCGCTGGGCAAGGTGATCGGCCCGTCCGTCGCGCACGACGACGTTGCCGAGACCATCGAACGCATCATCAACGTTTTCGTCGAGCACCGGCAGGAAGAGGAACGGTTCCTCGACACCTTCCGTCGCATCGGCGTCGCTCCGTTCAAGGCCAAGGTTTATGCGCCAGCTCATCAAGCAGCGTGAAGTCGTCGTCGATGACTGGCGTTACGCCGACGAGGATCCGGTCGGCCGCGAACGCGCGCTGATCCTGCCGTTCGCCCGCTGGCAGGCGGAGCGCGAGCAGTGGTGGCTGTGGGACGGCCGTCTCGGCGTGCGCCTCGGGCCCACCGATCCGGTCGCCGAGCTGAAGAACGATTTCACTCGCATCGGCCTGGTCGCGATCGAATTCAGCGGCCTGGCGGAAGGCCGCGGTTACAGCCAGGCGGCGCTGCTTCGCTCGCGTTACAAGTTCACCGGCGAGCTGCGCGCGGTGGGCAAGATCCAGCGCGATCAACTGTTCTACCTGGCGCGCTGTGGCTTCGATGCGTTCGAGCTGCCGGAAGGCGCCGATCTGAAAGTCGCGCTCACCGCGTTCGATGATTTCTCGGTCGCCTATCAGGGCGCGTTCGACGCCGGCGGCGTGCACGTCCAGCGGCGCGCAGTGGGCTGACGAACAATCTGCACGCGCGTTCAGCCCGTTATCGATTTCGGGCTGTCAGCTCCTTTCCCTCCACATATCGGGAACAAGCGGCGGCTCTGAGGAATCCTTCAGGGCGCGCCCCACGCACAGGCTGCTCCGAGCCCGCACCGAACGCCGGGCGCCGAGGAGTTCCTTGTGGCCCACACGCAATCTCCCCACCGGGCTGTGCTCGTCGGTGCAAGGTTGCTGTTGCTCCTGCTCGCCTGGCTGGGCGCGGCTTGGGCGGAGTCGGCCGAGTCGACTGAGTCGACCCCTCCGGAGAAGCGACAGCGGGTGCTGCTGCACCTGGAAATCCGCGACGCGATCGGGCCGGCGACCAGCAGTTTCTTCCTGCGGGGCCTGGAGCGTGCGCAGGAGCGCAACGCACAGCTCCTGGTACTTGAGATGGACACGCCTGGCGGTCTCGATTCCGCCATGCGCGAAATGATTCAAGCCATTCTCGCCTCGCCCGTGCCCGTCGTGATCTATGTGTCGCCTTCGGGTGCGCGCGCGGCCAGCGCCGGCACTTATCTGCTGTATGCCAGTCACGTTGCGGCAATGGCTCCGGCCACGAATCTCGGTGCGGCCACACCGATTCAAATTGGCGGTCCGCAGCCGCCCAAGCCCAAAGACGAGGGCCCGCGCGAGCCGAAGGACAAAGCCGAACGACCGCCGGAGGAGCCGGAGAGCGCCTTGGAACGCAAGGCGGTGAACGACGCGGTCTCGTACATCCGCGGGCTGGCCGAGTTGCGTGGTCGTAATGCCGATTGGGCCGAAGCGGCCGTGCGGCAGGCGGTCAGTCTCACTGCGCGCGCCGCGCTGGAGCAAAAAGTCATCGATGTGGTCGCCACCGATCTGCAGGATCTGTTGCGTCAGCTCGATGGCCGCGAGGTGAAAACCCGCTATGGCGTGGTGCAGTTGGCGACGCAGGGGCTCGCGACCGAGGAATTCACTGCGGACTGGCGCACCCGGCTGCTGAGCATCGTCACCAATCCGAACGTCGCGTATCTGCTGATGCTCGCCGGCATTTATGGATTGCTCCTGGAAGGCTTCAATCCCGGCGGTGTCGCGCCCGGCGTGGTTGGCGCCGTGTGTCTGTTGCTCGCGCTGTACGCATTTCAAATTCTCTCGGTCAACTACGCCGGCCTCGCGCTGATTGCCTTGGGCATCGCGCTGATCGTTGCCGAGGCGTTCGCGCCCACTTTCGGCGCGCTCGGCGTGGGCGGCATCGTCGCGTTCACGATCGGCTCCATCATGCTGTTCGAGGGACAGATTCCAGGGTTTCAGATCGCGCGCGGTCTCATCGGGGGCATGGCGGCCGCAGCGGGGATCATCATCCTGCTGTCCGTGGTCATGTTCATGCGGTCGCGGCGCGCGCGCGTCGCCACTGGCCTCGAACAGATGCTCCAGGAGCAAGCGGTCGCGATCGAGGATTTCGACAGCGTCGGTCGTGTCGACATTCGCGGCGAAACCTGGCGCGCCGTGACCCGGACGCCGGTGAAGAAAGGCGCGCGCCTGAAGGTGTTGCGGGTCGATGGTCTGACGTTGGAAGTCGCGCCGGGCGAGCAATGATTGTTCAGCAAACGAGGAGCGAGCCATGTACCTGATCGTGCCCGTCGTCATCCTGTTGTTCGTGCTGTTCAGCGCGATTCGTATTCTGAGCGAGTACGAGCGCGGCGTGCTGTTCACTCTGGGACGTTACACCGGGACGCGCGGTCCCGGCGTCATCGTCGTGCTGCCGCTCGTGCAACGAATGGTGAAGATGGATCTGCGAACTGTCGTGCTGGACGTGCCCACGCAGGACGTGATCTCGCGCGACAACGTTTCAGTCAGAGTGAGCGCGGTGGTCTACTTTCGCATCGTGGATCCGGCCCGGGCGGTGATCCAGGTGGCCAATCCCGTCGAGGCGACCAGCCAGCTGGCGCAGACCACGCTGCGGTCGGTGCTCGGTCAGCACGAGCTGGATGAAATCCTGAGTCAGCGCGACAAGCTCAATCTGGACATCCAACAGATTCTGGATCACGCCACCGACGCGTGGGGCATCAAGGTCGCCAACGTGGAGATCAAGCACGTCGATCTCAACGAGACCATGATTCGCGCCATCGCGCGGCAGGCCGAGGCGGAGCGGGTCCGGCGTGCGAAGATCATTCACGCCGAAGGCGAGAAGCAGGCCGCCGCCATGCTGGTGGAGGCGGCGCGGGCGCTCGGCACCGAGCCACGCGCCATGCAATTGAGATATCTGCAGACGTTGAGCGATATCTCCAGCGAGCGGACTTCGACCGTAGTGTTTCCATTGCCGATCGACCTGATCAAGCCGCTGGTGGAGCGCTGATCGTGACAGGAGCGGGCGCGTCAGTGCAGACTCGCCGCCTCGCGCTTCGATAGAGGTCGCTCATGAGCGCCGGCAATGTCTGCATCATCACGGGTTCGGCGACGGGTATCGGCGCTGCCTGCGCCGTGGAACTGGCCAAGCGCGGCTGGCGCACCGTCATCAATTACACGAAGAGCGAAGCGGAAGCTCAGCAGACGGCGCGTGAATGTGAGAAGCACGGCGCCGAAACGCTGCTGATGCGGGCCAACGTTGCCGAGGATGCCGATTGCCGACGCATGGCCGACGCGGCGTTGGAGAAGTGGGGTCGGATCGATGGTCTCATCAATAACGCCGGCACCACCAAGGTCGTGTTCAATCACGCCAATCTGGAAGCACTGTCGGCGGAGGATTTCCAGAAGATCTATGCAGTGAATGTGGTCGGCGCGTTCCAGATGGTCCGCGCCGTCGAGCCGGCCATGCGCAAGCAAGGTCGCGGCGCGATCGTGAATATTTCTTCCCGCGCTGGCATCGACAGCACCGGCAGCTCGATTGCCTATGCCGCTTCGAAAGGCGCTTTGAACACCATGACCATGGGCCTGGCCCGCGCGCTAGGCCCGCAGATTCGAGTGAATGCCGTTTGCCCCGGCTTCGTCGAAACACGCTGGCTGCAGGAAGCGATCGGTGCGAAATACGAACAGGCCCGCGCGCGTTGGTCGAGCAACTCGGCCCTGCAAAGAGCCAGCACCCCCGAAGACATCGCCGACGTCGCCGTCTGGCTCCTCACCGGCGGCCCCACCGTCACCGGCGAATGCATCCTCGTCGACGGCGGCAACCGCCTCGGCCCTCCACCCCAGGTGCGTTAAGCCGCCGTCGCTGGGGTGCCCCCGCTCAGGTCCGCGAACTGCAGGGCCGCCAGGCGGGCGTAGAGATCGTTGCTTTCGAGCAGTTGCGAGTGGGTGCCGATGTCGACGATGCGGCCGTGGTCGAGGACGACGATGCGGTCGGCTTTGAGGATCGTGGCGAGGCGGTGGGCGATCACCAGGGTCGTGCGATCCTGCATCAGGCGTTCCAACGCTTCTTGCACATAGCGCTCGCTCTCGGCGTCGAGCGAGCTGGTGGCTTCGTCCAGTAGCAGAATCGGCGGATCCTTCAGCAGTGCGCGAGCGATGGCGATGCGCTGGCGTTGGCCGCCGGAGAGGCGCGTGCCTTTTTCGCCGAGGAAAGTGTCATAGCCCTCGGGCAACTGACGGATGAACTCGTCGGCGCCGGCGGCGCGGGCGGCGCGTTCGATGTCGGCGTCGGTGGCGTTGGGGCGGCCGTAGCGAATGTTCTCTCGCGCGGTCGTGCCGAACAGCACCGTTTCCTGCGGCACCAGGCCGATGCGCGAGCGAACGTCTTCCGGCTTCGCTTGCGAGATATCGACGCCATCGATCGTGATCCGACCGGAAGCCGGATCGTAGAAACGCAGCAGCAATTGAAACGTGGTGCTCTTGCCGGCGCCCGATGGGCCGACGAAGGCGACGGTCTCGCCGCGCTCGATGGCCAGCGACAGATCGTCGAGCGCCAGCGATTCGGGCCGCGAAGGATAACGAAACGAGACGTGCTCGAAGGTGATGCGCCCGAGCGGCGGGGTGGGAAATTGCTGCGGCTTGGGCGGAGCGACGATGTTCGGCGTCGCGACTTTCAATTCGACTAGGCGTTCCATGGCGCCCGCGGCGCGCTGCACTTCACCCCACATCTCGCTCAGCGTCGCCGCCGCGATCGCAACGTACACGGCATAGATTAGGAACTGACTCAGCTCGCCGCCCGTCATCTCCTGGTCGAGCACGCGGTGCGCGCCCTGCCACAGCACGAACGTGATCGCGCCGAAGATCATCATCGTGCCGACCGCCGACATGACGGACCGGACTCGGGTCCGCCGCAGCGCCACCCGAAACGACTCTTCCACCGCCGTGCCATAACGCTTGGTGTGCAGGCCTTCGAGCGTGAACGCCTGCACGGTCTGAATCGCATTCAGCGTTTCGCCGGCCAGTCCGCTGGTGTCAGCCACTTTGTCCTGCGACTCGCGCGATAACTTACGCAGTCGCCGGCCGACCGCGATGATCGGCACGATCACCAGCGGGATGAGCACGATGATCATGCCGGCGAGCGACGGGCTGGTGGCGATCATCAAAACCAGGGCGCCGATCAGCTGCACGATCGAGCGCAAGGTCATGGAAAGATTCACACCGGCGATGCCCTGCACCAGCGTCGTGTCGGTGGTCAGCCGGGACAGCACTTCGCCGACCCGGGTGACTTCGAAGAACGTCGGATCCATGCGCACCACGCGCGCATAAATATCCGAGCGCAGATCCGCGACGACCCGCTCACCCAGCCACGTCACGAAATACAGCCGCAGGGCGGCGAACACGCCGAACACCACCGCGGCGGCGAGAAACGCGACGAAGTAGGTGTTGATGGTGGCCGCGTCCTGCGCCGCCATGCCGCGATCGATGAGATCGCGAAACGCCATCGGGATGACCAGCATCGCCGCGGCTGCGACCAGCAGCGCGATCATCGCGAGCGTCAGGATACCTTTGTACCTGCTGATGTACGGCCACAGCTCGCGCAGCGGTTTCAGCGAGCGGCCCTTGGGTCTTTCCGGATTGGCAGACATGGTGTGCGTGCAACTTCCTTATCGGTCGGTCTAGCGATAGACCGGTAGTTCCACGTCCGTGAACAACGCCTCTACATCGGACGGCGTGGCGGCGTTGCCGGCGCGATCCACGAGCCGGCGGGTCAGATGCGGCGCTAGCAGCTGCAGGAAATCGTACATGTAGCCGCGGAGCAGGGCGCCTTGATGGAATCCGACCCAGGTCGAATGCGCCGGGAACAAATGCGACGCATCGATGGACACCAGATCCGAATCCTCACGCGGATCCATCGCCATGCTGGCGACGATGCCCACGCCCATGCCTAGCCGCACGTACGTCTTGATCACGTCCGCATCGCGCGCGGTCAGCGCCACATGCGGCGTAATTCCATGTCGCGCGAAGATCTGCTGCAACGAAGACGGGCCGGAGAATCCGAACACGTAAGTGACGATCGGATACTTGCCCAGCGTCTCGATGGTCACCTTGCCTTCCTGCGCGAGCGGATGGCCCTGCGGCACGACGATGCGCCGATGCCAGCGATAGCAGGGCAGGAGCACCAGGTTGGTGAACAGCTCCTGCGAGCCGGTGTTGATGGCGAAGTCGATGCGATCNCGGACCGCCATGTCGGCGATCTGCTCGGACGTGCCCTGNTGGAGGTGCAGCTCCACGTCGGGATAGCGCTCACGGAAGCGGCGGATCACCTGCGGCAGCACATAACGCGCCTGGGTATGGGTGGTGCCGATGGCCAGCGAGCCGCGCCCGTCGCCCTTCTGCTCGTCCGCCAGGCGCTTGATGCTCTGGACTTCCTTGAGGATTTTCTGGGCCCGGTCGATGACCCGCTTGCCGGCCGGGGTGACGCGCGTCAGGGTCCGCCCCTGGCGCAGGAAGATGGGAAAGCCCAGCTCGTCCTCCAGCTGCTTCAGCTGCTTGCTGACGCCGGGCTGCGAGGTATGCAGGCGCTCGGCCGCCGCAGTGATGTTCAGGTCGTTCTCGACAATGGCGGCGAGGTACCGTAATTGTTGTAGTTTCATGAACTTAACTATAACGATCGAAGCGCGGCGAAGTCATAACGGGCCCGCATCATGACAGAACAAACCAGTCTTTCACTGGTTATAAGCGGGTTAGCTACAGTGCACACCAGAGAATAAGGATCGCCGACCCATGACCGATGCACTGTCGCCTCGCCTGCAAGCCCTCGTGGAGGGTACTCGCGCCCTGCTGGAGCAGGCCGTTCGCGAGCACCAGGATGTGGTCTATTCCAACAGCCTCGGGCTGGAAGCCATGGTGCTGACCGACATCATCAGCACCTACACGCCGGAAATCGAGATGTTCACGCTCGACACCGGCCGCCTGCACGATGAGACCCTGTCGCTGCTCGACCGCCTGGAACGCCGCTATCAGCGCCGCATTCAGGTGTTCTATCCGCAGGCCGAAGCCATCGAGCAGTACGTGCGCGACAATGGTATCAACGGTTTCTACCTGGGTATCGAGGAGCGTCAATCCTGCTGCGGTATCCGCAAGATCGAGCCCTTCAAGCGCGCCATCGCCGGCCGCAAGGCCTGGGTGACGGGCGTGCGTCGCGAACAGTCCGCCGAGCGCGCCCTGGGCGAGCCCAAGTCCTGGGACGAGCGCTATGGCCTGTGGAAGATCAGCCCGCTGCTGGACTGGACCGAGGCCGACGTAACGGCGTATATCAAGGCTCGCAACCTGCCTTACAACGCCCTGCACGACAAGGGCTATCCCAGCATCGGCTGCGCGCCGTGCACCCGGGCAGTGGAGCCTGGTGCCGACCCGCGCTCGGGCCGCTGGTGGTGGGAGAATCCCGAGTCTCGCGAGTGCGGCCTGCAGCCGCGCCGCCGGGTCATTCCGCTGAAGGTCGAGCCGCGTCGCGCGGCCGGCCAGTAGGCGCGCGACGCCAGCGCGTCGCAGGACGACGCCACCATGGACTACTTCCCGATCTTTCTACGGCTCGCCAACGAACCCGTGCTGGTCGTGGGCGGCGGGGAAGTGGCCGCGCGCAAGATCGATCTGCTCCTGCGCACCCAGGCCAAGGTCACGGTCGTCGCGCCTGACTTGATCCAGTCGCTGGCGCAGAAAGCCGCGTCGGGCGCGATCACGTACGTGTCCGGCGAGTTCCAGCCCGAATTGCTGGACGGCATGCGGCTCGCGATCGCGGCCACCGACAAGCAATCCGTCAACGCGTGGGTCGCGCATCAATGCGAGCGCCGGAACATCCCCGTGAACGTCGTCGACGATCGCGAGCTGTCGCGCTTCATCATGCCGGCCATTGTCGATCGCTCGCCGGTGGTCGTCGCGGTGGGCAGCAGTGGCGATGCGCCGGTGCTGACGCGCCGGCTGCGCGAGAAGCTCGAATCGTTCCTGCCACAGCGGCTCGGCGACCTGGCCAAGCTCGCGGGCAAGCTGCGTCCGACGGTGAAGGCCAGGCTCGAGCACGCCAGCACGCGCCGGCGCTTCTGGGAGAATTTCTTCGACGGTTCGATTGCCGCCGATGTGTTGTCCGGTCGCGAAGACGCGGCGGGCCAGGGCGTTCTCGATCGCATCGGCACTTCGATCACCCGCTTTGCTCGGCAATCGAAGTTCGCGGGTGAAGTGGCGCTGGTTGGCGCGGGCCCCGGCGACCCAGGTTTGCTGACGTTGCGCGCGCTGCGAGCGTTGCAGAACGCCGACGTGATCGTTTACGACCGGCTCGTGTCAGCGGACGTTCTCGATCTCGCGCGTCGCGATGCCGAGCGCATCTACGTCGGCAAGGCGGCGGGCAACCATCACGTCTCGCAGGAAGATACGAACGCACTGCTGGTGAAGCTCGCCAAAGCAGGCAAGCGCGTGTGCCGGCTGAAAGGCGGCGATCCTTTCATCTTCGGTCGCGGTGGCGAAGAGCTGGAAGCGCTGGCGGCCGAAGGCATTCGATTCGAAGTCGTGCCGGGCGTGACCGCCGCGGCAGGGTGTGCCGCTTACGCCGGCATCCCGCTCACGCATCGTGATCACGCGCAGGCGCTGACGTTCGTTACCGGACATTGCAAGGGCGAAGCCGACAACGTCGATTGGGCCGCGCTGGCGCGTCCCGGTCACACGGCGGTGTTCTACATGGGCCTGAACCAGCTGGAGAACATCGTCGCTCGATTGCGTGAACATGGCGTGCCCGAGACGCGCGCCGCCGCGCTCATCGAGCACGGCACCCGTCCGTCACAGCGCGTGGTGACCGCCACGATCGCAGATCTGGTTCAGAAGTCCGCCGCAGCCAGCGTGGCCTCGCCGGCATTGCTGATCGTGGGCGA
>Ga0065721_10050943_pt1 | contig 16951 bp, 17 predicted proteins | sample Mesricmetagenome_FD_59108 | JGI IMG/M metagenome (GOLD analysis project Ga0065721, IMG submission 59108) | Mesophilic microbial community from rice straw/compost enrichment Sample: eDNA_1 v2 (version 2) | ecosystem: Engineered > Solid waste > Grass > Composting > Bioreactor | place: USA: Davis... | reverse complement strand
CATCGGCATGGCGCGGAATCTCGGCGCGCATAATCTCGCGTTGCTCGCGGAAACGCCGGATGACATCCCGATCGTGTTTTTAGAGCCGTCCTGTTTCTCGATGTTTATCGAGGATTATCGGGAGATGAGTCTGCCGGACGCCGAACGAATTGCAGCGCGTTGCTTTTTGCTGGAGCAATTTCTCGACAAACTGCTCCATGATGAACCTACTGCGCTTCAATTTCAGGCGCGTCCCACCACCGTGGCGATTCATGTTCATTGCCACGCCAAAGCGTTGACCAATCCGTCTTACATGCATCGGCTCGCGGCGCGATTGCCCGGGCGCAAAGTGCATTATCTCGACAGCGGTTGCTGCGGGATGGCGGGCGCTTTCGGCATGATGGAATCGAAATACGATTTATCGCTCGAGATCGCACGACCGCTCGTGGAAAAAATTCGCGAGTTGCCGTACGGCAGTTTCGTAGTGGCAAGTGGCGCGAGTTGCCGGCATCAGATTGATCATCTCGCGCCGGTGCGTTCGCGTCACATGGCCGAAGTGCTGGCCGATGCGCTTGAATAGATTTCCAATGCTTCACCGGCTTCAGCCAGGGTTTTGCAGGTCGCGATATTCGGGCGCTTTTTGTAGTGAAACGCGGTGAGAATATTCAGCCCGATGTCTTTGTACGGATCGGGAATCACACGGACAATCAATTCAGCACCACGCTGGTCAATCAGTTCCATCAAATCGCCGATGGGCGAAATGCAATCGTGACTCATGTGTTCGAGTTGCGTGCAATCCACCAGCACACGAAGACCTGGTTTCAACCCGGCCAACAGAGCCAATAGATCGGAGTGAACCCATTCGAAATCCTGCCGCTTCACACGATCAATGTACCGTAACATCAGAAGATTTTTTATCGGATTGGAACTTACCAGAAACATGTCACACCTCACTTATTTTCCATCATTCACTCAGCAAATCACCGTGCCCAGGCGATCTCCAATTCGCGCGTATAATTCCGTCTGTTGCTGGCTGTGATGCAGCAAATCTTCTGCAAGTTGGATTCGACCTGGTTCAAACAGCAGCAGGGTCGAACTGCCGCCAAATTGGAAATAGCCCTTTTCCGCGCCTTTCGTGACGCGGGTATTGGGTTCGAATGTTTGCACAACGGAGCCGACATTTGTCGCGCCGATTTCCATCATGAGCACTGTGCCGAGGTTATCGGTTTCCAGCGTCGTCAATGTCCGACGATTTTCCCACAGATAAGAAAGATTGCGTCGCAGCGCGATGGGGTTGACTGAGTAAAGCGGTCCGTTGAGCAGGAGCGTTGGCGAAGCGTGTCCGGTCACCGGAAAATGGAAGCGATGGTAATCCACCGGGCAAAGTCGCGATAAGACGACCGTTCCATGTGCATAACGTTTCGCGAGTTCGTCATCTCGCAAGAGTTTGGGCAGATTGAAACGCTGACCTTTGACAAAAACGCCTTCGATTTTCGAAGCGTCGGCAAATCCCAAATGCCGCGCATCGGCGGGGAAAACGATGACGTTCGGATCGGGATCAATCGGACGCGCTTTCGCGTGCAGTCGCCGATAGAAAAATTCGTTAAACGTGCGGTACGAATCCGCAGCGTCGGCGAATTCGGTCGGATTGAGATTGTAAGTGCGGATGAACGGCTCGATTTTGCTGCGACTGGCGGCGCGGTTCATGCGCCAACCGTACCAGCGGGAGAATAACGGGCGTTTGACGAATGTTTCGAGCGCAAGTCGGCCGAACGGATTGCAATACGTCCACCGCATCCAGCCCGCACCATAGACTTTTTCTTCCTCGATGCGTTGCGTGTAGCGGTTGAAATAATGAATCACGTGCGATTCGGCCATATAACCGATATCAGTTTAGGGCGAATCAGAGGAGGCGGCGAGCTTTTGTAAAATCAGCGAAACGAATGAGGATTACTTGTTCGCTGCTTTAATTTTTCTCAACGCTTCCGCCGTCAATTTCTGGCGTTCCTCAAAAACGAAAGGTCTTCAGCGATAGATTTATTCGTTGTGCGGAATTTTGATCGTGCTGCCACCGATGAATTCCCGGACGACGGCATCGCCGGGGATGAGTTGATGATTTGCAATGTCGGCTTTGCTGAAGCCTTCGACCGAACCGAGCAGGGCTTTAACGCGTTGGAAACGCAACTTCGCATCGAGAAAACCGCTGTAACTTTCGAAATCGTTCTCGTGTGGCAAGAGACTGTCCGCGCCAGAGAAAAACGGTTTCAGCGCAGGCAGATCAAAGGGAAAACCGCCATTCACGACGTGATCCGCGAGGCCTTGCAGCGGAATGATGCTGAACAATTCACCCGAACGAACGTAGTGCCAGTGCAGAATGGTTTTGAGCGGACTGTGATTGCGATGCAGCGCGTCACGCAACATGCGACGCAGCAATCGCACATCGGTAAATTTCGTCAGCCGATTCGTGTGGCCGTCACCTTCGAAAAGCACATTTTGCGTTTCGATGTAGAGGCGAAATTGCGACCGTGCATCAATGCCTTCGGTCAGCGGTGGATAAAGCCCGTGCAAACAATCGAGCAACAGGATTTGATCTGATTCGAGTTTCACCGGCTTTGTGCCGGCGCGGCGACCTTCCTTGAAACTGTAAATCGGTTTCTCGATGGTCTGACCTTCGAGCAATTGCTGGAGTTGCTGATTCAGCAATTGAATGTCCAGCGCTTCAGGCGTTTCGTAATTGCGATCGTTAATCCAGTCGGTCGGGTGTTCGACGAGCGACCAGAAATAGTCGTCGAGGTTCAGCATCAGAAAGCGCAGACCGTGTTTTTCGAGGCGTTGCGTGAGCTTCACCGTGGTGGTTGTCTTGCCGGAAGAACTCGGGCCGCTGACCCACATCATGCGTAAATTATCGCCGCGCTCAATCCGCGCTAAAACTTTGGCCGCGGCTTCGTCGAGCGATTGCTCGTAAAGTCCGAGCGACTCATCGATCACCGATTTGATTCGGCCCGAACGGACGGCTTCGTTCACGCCCTCGACGGTGTGAACATTATGCGTTTTCGCCCAGGCAAGGTTCTGCGCCATGCGCTTCTGGGGGAAACCGTTTCCCATGAACGTCTCAGCGGTCAACGCACCTTCGCGCATCCAGTGACGGCCCCAGCGATAACATTCGTAGGCGTCTGCAGTATTCTGAAATCCGTAGCTTCGCAGGACGTGCAACACTTCGTCCTGAATCATCTCAATCGTCGGCGGGAAATTTGAAATGAGATGATGCGGGTCGCCGTTCAGACAGACAACTACGGCATCGCTGATAAACTCCGCCAGTTTTTCGTCTGTGTCGCAGACGCCGAAGAGCTTGTCGTTGATGCCGGGCTGGAAGTCTTGTTGAAAGCCGCCGATGGACGACGCGGCGCGAAGAATCGCTTTGCCGATGCGCGCTTCGTCGAAACGTACGAGAGCGCGATTGCGTTTCTGAATTTTTACAATGCGATTTTGAACGGCCATAGCTGCGGAAATTATTTCCCGTATTTCGCCATCAAGCCCGTGAGATTTTTCTCGTTCAGATAATTCGGATGGCCTTCGAAACGCACGATGCCTTTCGGGTCAATGATAATGGCGTGAGGAATACCGCGCACTTTCATCGCCTTGGACATCGTGCCCGCTGTGTCAATGCCCACGGCATATTCCATTTTCGGTGACTTCATCTTGCGGACTTCGGTTTCGGTTTCGTTCGAAAGGCCGATGACCACCAACTGGTCTTTGAACTTCGCCTGCAACGTATTCAAATGCGGAATGGATTGCCGACACGGCCCGCACCAGGTCGCCCAAAAGTCAATCAGCACAAATTTCCCCTGCGTATTCGGCGCGGGAGTCAGCCATTTTTCGACCACCATTTTGGGCGGCGCTTTGCCGAGAAATGACGCGGCGCTGATTCGCGGAACGGAAATATCGGCGGGTTCAACTTTCGGCGCGGCCACATTGGCGGAGGTGGAACTGGATTTGGCTGCGTCCTTGGCGGCTTCGTAGCCAAATCTTTTTTGCAATTCCGGCGATAGGCGACTCAGTCGGGCATTGCCCATGCCGCGGTCGTGCGTGAAATAAATATCCGTCGCAGTAACACTCGTGACGACGACGTTTGTGTAGTATTCCACGCCAACCTTCAGCAGCGGAATTTTTTCCTCAGCCGTTACAATTCCGACGGACAGAGCCGTCGCCAGCAGAAGCGATAGAGCGGTTCGCATGGCAAGCCTATGCCCGGAAAATCCGCGCAACGCAAGCGCGCAAATCTCGCTTAATCGCCGAATTTGATTCCTTGAGCCAGCGGTAAATCCGTGCCGTAGTTGATGGTCGCGGTTTGCCTGCGCATATAAGCTTTCCAGGAATCGCTGCCGCTCTCGCGTCCGCCGCCGGTTTCTTTTTCGCCACCGAAAGCGCCGCCGATTTCCGCGCCGCTCGTGCCGATGTTCACGTTGGCGATGCCGCAATCGCTGCCACAGGCGGAGACGAATAATTCCGCTTCGCGCATGTCGTTCGTAAAGATGGCCGAACTCAATCCTTGTGGCACTTCGTTGTTGTAAGAAATCGCCTCGTCGAAATCGCGATACGTGATGACATACAAAATCGGCGCGAACGTTTCGGTGTGGACGATTTTCATGTCGTGAGCCGCAGCGACAATGCAGGGGCGCACGTAGCAATTGCCGGGATATTTCGGGCCGCTGAGCGGTTCGCCGCCGTAGAGGATACGACCGCCTTCCGCTTTCACGCGTTTGAGCGCTTCCTGCATTTCTGCTACCGCTTCTTGATTGATCAACGGTCCGCAAAGCGTTCCGCTCTCGGCCGGATCTCCGATTTGAATCTGTTCATACGCGGAGCGCAATCGGCGGAGCAATTCGTCGCGAATGGTTTCATGAACAATGATGCGTCGCGTCGTCGTGCAACGTTGGCCTGCCGTGCCGACTGCGCCGAATAAAATCGCGCGCGTGGCAAGATCGAGATTCGCGCTGGGAGCGACGATAATAGCGTTGTTGCCACCGAGTTCGAGAATGGTTTTGCCGAAACGCCGTCCGACGGATTCCGCGACGCGCGCGCCCATTTTCGATGAGCCGGTGGCGGAAATCAGCGGCACGCGCGGATCGTCAATCAGGCGTTGGCCGACGGTAGCGCCGTCGCCAATGATGAGCGTGAACAGTGCGGGATCCACGTTGTTCGCACGGCAAACGCGCTCGGCGATTTTGATGGTCGCAATTGCCGTGAGCGGCGTCAGGCTCGACGGTTTCCAAACGGTGGTATCGCCGCAAACCGCCGCGATGGCCGTATTCCACGCCCAGACCGCTACGGGGAAATTGAATGCAGTGATTACTCCAACAACACCGAGTGGCAGCCATTGTTCCATCATGCGATGGTTCGGGCGTTCGCTGGCAATCGTGAGGCCGTAAAGCTGGCGGGAAAGTCCCGTGGCGAAATCGCAGATATCAATCATCTCCTGCACTTCGCCTTGTCCTTCGGCAACGATTTTGCCGGCCTCCAACGTGACGAGCATGCCGAGATCTTCCTTCGCTGCGCGCAACGCGTCGCCGAGTTGACGAATTAAATCACCGCGCTTCGGCGCAGGAACGGTTTTCCATTTCGCGAACGCGGCGTGGGCTTTCGCAAGAGCGGCTTCGTATTCGGCGACCGATGCGGTGCGAACTTCGCCGAGTAACGAACCGTCGTTGGGTGAGAAACTTTGCAGGATTTTGCCGGAGCCGCACCAATTGCCATCGAAAACACCCGGATTAGTGGCACTGAGGCCAAGTGCTTTCAATGTAGCGGCGACTGAACTTTTGGAACGAGAAGTCTGTTTGTTATTCGTAGCCATGACAGCGGAAACTCAGCGGTTCAACTTGTGACATTCGTCGCTCATGATTTTGAGCGATTCTTCGATGACGTTGTCTTTCACGTCTAACACCGGTCGCAGACGAATAGAACGTTCGCCTGACCGGATGACGAGCAAATTCAAATCATAACAACCACGCCAGAACGCATCGCGCGTCGCTGTATCCGGCAAATCAAACGCGAGCATCAGACCTTTACCACGTGGCGCAGTGACTAGCGGATTACGTTTTGCAAGCTCGTGTAATCCGAGGAGAAATTGCTCGCCTTGAACGCGGGCGTTTTCGACGAGTTTCTCGGTTTCGTAGATGCGCAGGTAATGTGTCGAACGAACGTAATCGGTAAAATTACCGCCCCAGGTGGAACTGATGCGACTTGGCATCCGGAAGCAGTTATCCGGTACTTCATCAAGGCGCGGTCCGGCCATCACGCCGCAGACTTGCGATTTTTTTCCGAAAGAAATCAGGTCAGGCGCAACGCCGTGATGTTCACACGCCCAACGTTTGCCGGTGATACCCATACCGGATTGCACTTCATCAAAAATCAGCAGGACATCGTTGTCATCTGCGAGCTTCCGCAGCGCTTGAAGAAACTCAGGACGGAAATGATTATCACCGCCTTCGCCTTGAATGGGTTCGATGATAATCGCAGCGATGTCCACAGCCTTCAGTTTCAGCACGTCCTGAATTTCTTGAATGGCCTGCTTTTCTTTTGCGATGACATCAGCGAGGCGTTCTTTTTCCGGTAGCGCGTAGTTAATCATCGGCGTGCTGATGCGCGGCCAGGGAAACTTGGCAAAATACGCGACCTTCTTCGGATCAGTGTTGGTCAGACTCATCGTGTAACCGGAGCGACCATGGAACGCGTGACGGAAGTGGATAATCTCCGTGCCGCGTTCGCCGTGACCGGCAGCGATGTTTTTGCGCACCTTCCAATCCATCGCTGCTTTGATGGCGTTTTCGACCGCCAACGCACCGCCTTCGATAAAAAAGTAACGATTCAATTGCGGATGTGCGATTACGCGAGCGAACGTTTCTACAAACATTGCATACTGCGGCGTGTAAACATCGGCGTTGGCGACTTTCACTTTGGCCGCGCGGAGAAGATCGGACTGAACATCGGGTCGTTCGAAATACGGGTGGTTGTAGCCCACGGGTTGCGACGCATAGAAGCCGTACAGATCGATGAACTCACGTCCGGTCGCGGCATCGACGAAATGCGAGCCATGACTTTTCTCGACGTCAAAAATCAGTTTGAAGCCATCGACGAGAATATGTCGCTCAAGCGTCGCGATAACCTGATGCGAAGGGATTCCGGACTTCGTGGATGTGGCCGGACGATTTTCTAAAGATTCGGGTGCGGTGCTGATCATAACTCCAATTTCAATCTGCGTTGCGACAATACGGCAGTTGAAATTTCTGCATCAAGGGAAATGGCGCTTCCCAAGGGGGTTAGAACCGAAGAATTATTGGGGACACCAAATGTCACCCAAAGGGAATGAGATGTGCCGATGTTGGATTGCGTAAAGAAAAATTCGTTGTTTGACAAATGTAACACGTGAAGTTACTTTTCAGCCGTTGATATGAGAACGAGTTGTCGGTTTGCGATGGCGGTGCACGTCCTGACGGTCCTTGCTTACAAGGACGGCGATCGGGTCACGTCCGCTTTTTTGGCCGACAGCGTGAATACCAATCCGGTCATTATTCGCCGGCTTTTGCTCGCATTGCAGCGCGCGAAACTGGTGGAAACCGGGAAGGGCGCTGGCTCTGGATCGCGACTCAGTCGCTCGGCAGCACGAATTAATTTGGCGGAAATTTATCGCGCCGTAGAAGATTGCGAACCATTTGCCAAGCCGACTCGGAAACCCAACGCCGCGTGTCCGGTCGGGCAATGTATGCGTGACGAATTAGAAAAGATTTTTACGTCCGCACAACAGGCGCTGGAGCGGGATTTGGCAAAAACCACGCTGGCAGGCTTGATTGAGGCGGTGAAAGCATCCGCGTGTTATCAGCGGGCCAAAAAATAAGAAAATTTTTTTTGAACAAAAATGTAACCAAAAGCGTTACATCAGGTGTGAAGGAAAAAGTATGAAATCGATAGTTGCTGAAACGGCCAATAGTTCGACTGCAACCACTCAGACCGCGTCGCTCGCTGGCGCTGGTTATGGCGCGGCGTGCCGAAAAGTTCGGGCGCAGATTGCGGCGGTGCGCGAAGCCATTCAAGCGGAGTTTCGGCAGATGCTCGCGATTCCGGAGCGATTAATCCGCCTGGCTCTCGATGAAGCCGAGGCGTTGGCGTGGCAGACGACTGTCCCCCAACTGGTATTTCCGGAACTCGCCGTTGAGAAAGTGCGCGCCGCCGCCGATTGGAATGCGCGGCAACTGGTGTTCCAGCGTAGCGGTCCGGTTTATGCAGGTAATCACTGAGTGGCCCGACGAAAAATGGTTTGAGACGGAGAAATGCAACCAGGATGCAACGATGAAAACGACAATTGAAATTAACGAAAATAACTTTGAAACCGAGGTATTGCGTTCAGAGCAACCCGTGGTGGTTGACTTTTGGGCGGAGTGGTGCGGGCCCTGCAAAATGCTTGCGCCAGTGTTGGACGAAGTGGCACGCGAAACCGCCGGACGTGCCAAAGTGGCCAAGCTGAACATTGACCAAAACCGTGAGTTGGCCGACCGTTTCGGTATCCAATCAATTCCGACGCTCTTGTTCTTTGCCGGTGGCGAAGTGCGCGACCAATCCATTGGAGTGGTCGGAAAAAAGGTAATTGCTTCCAAGCTGGAAAATCTCGCTGCGGTTTGAACCGTAACGAAACAGACGATCACATCAACCAACTGACTTTCATGAAATCAATTCGCAAACAGAACTTTGGAGCTGGAGCGGCGCGATTGAAAGCGTCGCGGGTAAGGCTGGTTCCCGCTGCACGCAGAAAGGCCTGCCGTCAGAGTGGCAAAACGACGGAGGAAACCGCGCCTCAAGAAATTAAACCAACCGTCGCGGAGTTGACCAACCACATCGCGACGGAAGTCGAGCATTTGCCGGCGGCATCAACCGCGAATGCGCCACGGGCAGACTCGTTGCAGTTGTATTTGCAGGAAATCGGCCGGGTTAAATTGCTCACGCCGGAAGAGGAATTGCAATTGGCCAAACGAATTCGGCGTGGCGACGAAAGCGCGCGCGAACACATGATCAAAGCAAATCTGCGTTTGGTCGTGAAAATTGCGCGCGATTACGAAGGATTGGGATTGCCGCTTCTCGACCTGATTAACGAGGGGAACATGGGCTTGATGACGGGTGTGGAACGGTTTGATCCCAAGCGCGGCGCGAAATTGTCAACCTACGCGGCGTGGTGGATTAAGCAGAACATCAAGCGCGCTCTGGCGAATCAATCGCGGACCATCCGCTTGCCGGTGCACGTGGTGGACCGCTTGGCGCACATGCGCAAGGCGGAGGTGAAATTGCGTGAGACATTGGATCGCGAACCGACGGACGAAGAATTAGCCGAAGAACTGGATCTTGATACTCGTCGGGTGCGCCGATATCGCGAGGCGTCGCGTGCGCCAATTTCACTCGACGCGCCGATTGAAGATGACGATTCCAATCGCATCGCTGATGTTGTCGCCGATCCAAACGCCGTAGCTCCATTTGAGCGGGTGTTGCTTGAAACGGACACGGCGTTGGTGCGGGAAGTTCTCGGCACGTTGAATGAACGTGAGAACAAGATTCTGACCTGGCGCTTCGGACTGGAGGATGGCAATCCGCTGACGCTGGAAGAAATCGGCGCCAAGTTGGGCCTGACGCGGGAGCGGATTCGGCAGATTCAGGATCATGCCCTGAAGAAATTGCGCGCCAAAATGGAAGCGCGCGATAAGCGAGCTGACGAAGATATCTCCGCGTTGGCAATGGCGGTTTGAGGCAGATTACCAACTACGCGCGGGAGGATTTGAGCCTCCCGCGCTTTTTGTTTTTCGGCATAATTTTCGTTCGTTGGCCCTGAGAAGTTAGAAAATCCTCGGGGTGGGCCAGTTTTTGCACTAAGAAAAGCAGCACGTGAGGGTTGTTACCCTGCGCCGTTTGCCACATAATTCGGCTGCGTAATGCAATTTTCGATATGAGTGCTGTTGTCGAGCCACCCCAAAAAAACTACGAGTTGGTGACCAAGGAAGGAGAGGGCGAATTTCTCGAAGTGGCAATGGGGCCACATCATCCGTCCACTCACGGGGTGTTTCGAATGGACGTGGTGCTCGACGGTGAACGCGTCGTTAAACTGAAGCCGGTTTTCGGTTACCTGCATCGTAATCACGAGAAAATCGCCGAAGGAACGAGCTACCTCGCGTCGATGCCTTACACGGACCGACTTGATTACTTTTGTTCGCTTACCAATAACTGGGCTTACGCGCTCACGGTGGAAAAGCTCGCTGGACTGCAAGTGCCGGAACGGGCGGAATATATCCGGGTCATCACGGCAGAACTCACGCGTTTGCAAAATCACGCCTGCCTCGCCGGTTTTCTCGCTCAAGACATGGGCGCGACCGGCACGCCGCTGATGTATGCGTTTCGTGAGCGCGAAAAGATTCTAGATTTATTTGAATCGCTCACTGGCGCGCGAATGATGTGCAATTATATGCGCTTTGGCGGATGCCGATGCGATTTGCCGCCGGGCTGGCTTGAACAGGCTAAACGCGTGGTGGCCGAAGCGCCGCGGTTTATTGACGAGTTCGAAAATCTGCTGGCGGAGAATGAAATTCTCATGGCGCGCACGCAGGGGATCGGAAAAGTTTCGCCGGAACTGGCCATCAGCGCCGGATTGACCGGACCGATGTTGCGCGCGACGGGCGTTAATTACGACATTCGCAAGGTGGATCGGTACGGCATTTACGATCGTTTTCAATTCAAAGTTCCGCTCGGCAACGAAGGTGATACGTACGATCGCTACTATGTTCGCGTGTTGGAAATGCGCGAATCGGTCAAGATTCTGGAACAAGCACTTGCGGCAATTCCCGCAGGGCCGATCATCGATCCGAAAGCGAAGTTGCGCGGTTTTCGTCCGAAAGCCGGCGAAGCGTACGGTCGTATTGAAGCACCGAAGGGAGAATTGGGTTTTTATCTCATCAGCGACGGCGGGCCGAACCCGTATCGGTATCGCGTGCGTCCGCCGAGTTTCATCAATCTGACCGTGTTGGAAGACATGTGCGTCGGTCATACAGTCGCAGACGTGGTCGTTATTCTCGGTAGCGTGGACATCGTATTGGGAGAAGTGGACCGGTGACTTGCTGAAGCTGCATCATGCTTGGAACAAAGCTCTGGCTGGCTCAACGCGGATTGAACTCCGACTCGCCTCAAAAGCGGCTCGAGGCGGTGCAGCGAATCCGTGCCCTGAAAGATCCGGCGGCCATTGAGATCCTTACCAATGTGTTGGAAGACCAGGAGCCGGCGGTGCGCGCGGAAGCTGTTTCTGCGTTGGGCGACATCGAAGATCGGCGCGTGATCAAACCGCTGATTCAGGCGCTGCGCGACCACAGCGAAGTGGTGCAGGAATTAGCCGCGCAGATGCTGAAAAAGCGCGGTGATCTTTCGACCGTTGATCCGCTCGTGTCCGCAATGATTCGTGGTACACCCGGAGTGCAATATCACGCCGCTCAGGCCTTGCGCGCCTTGGGTTGGTTGCCGCGCTCGACGGAGGAACAGATTCCGTTTTTCATCGCGTGCGGAGATTTCAAACGCGTCACCATGTTCGGCGGAGCGGCGGTCGCGTCGCTGACGGCCGTGCTCAAAAACGGGAGTTACGAGCGGCGGGTCGCTGCAGCAAATGCGCTGGCGGATGTCGGTGAAGCTACGGTGCTCAAACCGTTGCTCGGCGCGCTCAAAGATCCGGAAGCAATGGTCCGCTCGGCGGCAGCCAACGCGCTCGCGCGATTGGGCGATTCACAAGCGGTGACTGGATTGGTTGGCTCGTTGCGAGATCGCGATCGGAACGTGCGCGTGGCGGTGGTTTCGGCTCTCGGCCAATTAGATGCTAAAGCCGCGATTCCATCGCTCGTAACACTTGTCAAAGATCGCGAGTGGGAAGTTCGCGCGGCCTTGGCGGAAGCGTTGGGACGTTTGGGCGATCGCAGCGCGTTACCTGCGGTATTGCAACTGTTGCAGGACAGCGACCAGGAGGTTCGACAAAACGCAGTGGATGCAGTCGGACGCATGGGTGACGAGAGTTCGATTGAGAATCTCGTAATGGCAATGATTGACGAGCACATGGGCGTGCGACAGGCGGCAGCGCGGGCGTTGAACATGTTGGATCCGTATTGGGAGCGGTCGCCCAAAGTGCAAGCTCTCGTGCCACAATTGCAGGCGGCGTTGCGACACCGCGATTCGGCGGTGCAATTCGCTGCCTCAGGTGTTTTGCGCCGCATCACCGGTCGCACCGCGAGCGAACTGCTTGCAGCCACGTCCGCGCCGTTTGGGCAAACGGGCGACAAGGCTTTTGATCTATTGCAGAATCTTTTACGCGATACCGATGACGAAGTGCGTCTGGCGGCCGTTGAAGCGATAATTCGCCTCGGCACGTCAGCCAGCGTGCCCGCGTTGCAGGGAATGTTGGGTGACCGGAATCGCTGGGTGAAACAGACGGCGGAGGACGGGTTGCAAAAGATTCTCAGCGCCAGTTGACGATTTTTAGGTGAGCGGGGAGGAATTCACTTCACTTTTTGAGTTCCGTGCGACTCAATATCGGCGGTTAAATTGCAAGGTGAATAATGGCTGCGGCCGATTCAGATAAATCCAGTTCTGCGCCTGTGCGGCGCGTGCTGTTCGTGGACGACGATCTTGTCTTTCTCGAAACAGTTCGCGAACTCATGAGCGTTATGAGCGAAGGGCAATGGGACGTCATTACTGCTGACAGTCCCAGTCGTGCGTTCAGTCTGTTGCAGGCGCAACCGACGGACCTCGTCGTGGTGGACGTCCAGATGGGCGTCATGGACGGCATTCAGATGTTGTCGCTGCTGAATCGTGGGTATCCCACCGTGCAGAAAGTGGTGCTGACTGGTCATGCATCAGAAAAGTATCGCGCGGCCTGCCTCAGCAATGGCGCAGAATTATTCCTCGCAAAACCCACGAATCCGAGTGGCTGGCAGAGTTTGTTCGGCGTGTTGAATGAGCTGGTCAAACTCCGTCCTGAAGAAGGATTTCGCGGCGTGCTGCGCAAGGTCGGCCTACAGGACGTGATTCAAATGGAATGTCTGGCGCGGAGTTCTTCAGTGCTGGAGATTTCCAATCCTCGCATCACTGGCCAGATATTCATCGAAACGGGTCAAATCGTTCACGCGGAAGTTGGCGCTGTTACAGGCGAGGAAGCATTCAATCAACTGCTTTCACTCAGCGGTGGGCAATTCACGCTGAAGCCATTCAGCGAACCATCCGCGCGTTCCATCTCCGGACAATGGGAATTCCTGTTGATGGAGGCGGCGCGCAAAAGCGATGAAGCCAAGGAAACATTGGCTGCCAATCTGGAAAATCAACCGGAGACAGCCGCTGACATCGCGGCAGAACTGGAAAAACTGGAAGCGGTGCAACCGCCTGCTGCCGCCCCGTCCGGTTATGTTCCCGTGCCGGTGCTTCCGCCCGGCATACCGTCGCGTCCACGCGTGGACGAAATGTTGATTCTGTCTGGGCAGGGAGAGGTCATTTATCAATGGCAATGTCCGAACGTGGACCTTTGGGTGAATTTTTTTGAATTCGTTTCGCAACGCGGCCAACGCCTCGCGCAGATTTTGCCCCTCGGCGATTTCGATCGCCTCGAAATTCGGAGTGGTGGAACGCGGGCGGTTGTCATGCTGACCGGCGATCATGGAGTATTGGTGAAAACGCATCGCGAAGCGCTCTAAGATGAATGCCGTCAACAAAGAACTCATTACTTCCTGGCTGCGCACCAGCGCGACTCTGCGTGGAGCATTAGTGCGAGGCGTGCGCTTTCCTGACGAGACTTTTGTGACGGATGTGGATGCCCGGGATTTTTCCAGTACGGCGTTGGAGCAGGCGTGGCGATTGGTTGCCGATACGTTTCAAGTACTCAGCGCGCAACGCTTGCCGCCGAGTCGCCTGACGTGGACGTATGAGAAAACGATTTTGCATTACGCGCAGCGTGCCGATGGATCGATTTTTGGAATTGTCTTATCCCGCAAAGCGGATACTGACCCGGCGACGCTCGACAAGTTGCTGACCGAATTTCAGGAACTCACGGCTTGAGTTGACCCTCATGAAGAAAATCAATCTCGCCGCAGTGCCGGTGCAGGAATCACGTTCGCCCAAAGGTCGGTTTCGCCAATTCACCCAGGATCTGCTTGCTGGATTGCGTCAGACGAATGGTGATCGCATGAGTGGAGTGCGATTTCCGTTTGAAGTGAAATTAGTTCGCCTGCCACCGCATGCTGCCAACGGACCGTATCGCTCGCATTCTGCGCGTTGGGTTTATTATCAGATCATCACCGGTCGAGGCGTCGTGCGTACGCCGGACGGAAATACTGAAGTGCGGGAAGGGGATTGCATCCTGCATCCACCGGGCGAAGCGCATCAACTGCTCAACACCGGCGCGGTGGACATGATTTATCATCTCATCACGGACGCACCACCGGCAGACGCGTGTTATTTTCCCGACAGCGATAAATGGAGTCTGCCCGGCCACGCAAAACCGGTGCGAGTACAACCGGCGGAGCTTTACGACGGCGAGGAGTGATTTCCGGTTAAATAAACTTTCCGGGATTCAGAATTCCGTTCGGGTCGAGAGCGCGTTTGATCGTGCGATGTAATTGGCGCGCTTCTTTGGAAACCGCCATTGGCCACCAACGTTTTTTCGCGATGCCGATGCCGTGTTCGCCGGTAATCGAACCGCCCCAGGCGAGCACTTGTTTGAACAACTCATCGAGCGCGACGTCGCTGCGAGATTTCGCACCCGGTTGCGTGAAATCCACCATCACATTCGTGTGAATGTTGCCGTCGCCAGCATGACCGAAACAGGCGAGTTGCAGTTGGTGTTTTTTTTGCAGGCGCGCAGCAAAATTGAACAGATCTTCTAATCGGCTACGCGGAACAACAATGTCCTGGTTCAATTTGGTGAGCCCGGTATCGCGCAAGGAATAAGAAAACTCGCGCCGAATTTTCCAAACTTCTTCGCATTGTTTATCGCCCAGACCGATTTCGACGAATAACGGCTTTTGCGAACGAATAAGCCGTTGCAGCGTTTTGATTTCGCTATGCACGGAATCACGTTGGCCGTCAATTTCCACGATGAGATGTGCGCGACAGCCACGGAGTCGCTCGCTTTTAGTGCGTTTATAAGCGGCGGCGAGCGTGAATGAATCAGCAAGTTCCAACGCTGCCGGCAAAAAGCCGGCATGAAGAATCGCGTGCAACGTGCGCACTGCCTGGCGCATCGAACTGAATCCGATGGCGAGATTGGCGCGATACGGCGGTAGCGGGAGCAGCTTGAGCGTCGCTTCTGTCACAATACCAAGTAAACCTTCCGAGCCAACGAACAGCCGATGCAGATCAAAGCCGGTCTTATTTTTATGCGTACGACTGCCAAGGCGCACGATGTCGCCGTTTGCCAGAACGACTTCGAGGCCGAGCACGTAATCGCGCGTGACGCCGTATTTCAAACACCGCGGCCCACCGGCATTGGTAATAATATTTCCGCCAATAGAATTGTTGGCGCGGCTCGCGGGATCAGGTGGATAAAACAGATTCTGTTTTTCGACCGCAGCCTGAAGATCGGCAGTAACAACGTTTGGTTCAACGACCGCTACGAAATCTCCGGCGTTGATTTCTTTGATGCGGTTCATGCGTTCCAACGACAGCACGATGCCGCCCCGCAAAGGAACACAACCACCAACATAGCCATGGCCCGCGCCACGAGCCGTCACAGGAATGCGATGACGGTTGGCGAAGCGAAGAATCGTGCTGACGGATTTGGCAGAGCGGGGCAGGGCGACGGCGTCAGGCTGATGCGTGGCAAACCATTTGTCGCCGGCGTAGATTTTCAACGTGGCGGAATCGAGTTTGATTTCACCCGGCAAAAGTTTTCTCAGGGCGTTGAGCGGACGCGAAAATTGACCATTCATTCGAGCGGTTCGACTGGACTGTTAAGAAAATCAAGTGCGGATTCAGCTTCCGCTTCGGGAACTTGAAGCTGATAACCTCCCGAGGCGAGTGCTGTTCCGAGATAAAGGCTGGAAGATTCGTTAAGAATGAACGGGTGATAACCAGCCGCTTCCAGCCGGGCGAATTTCAAATCCGCTTCGGCCAGGTTGATTTCGCGCGAGATAGTTGTGAGGCTCATAACGAATCCATTTTAGTTCGTGGTTCGGAGATCGGCAAAGACCATCACACCTGCGCCGGTTTGAATCACGCTTTGCACGACGACTTCAACCTGTTGGCCGAGGCGCGACTGCGCGTTGTTGATGACGACCATCGTGCCATCCGGCAGATAAGCGACTCCCTGACCTTTATCTTTGCCTTCGCGCACGATTTTGAGCGACAGCGGATCGCCGGGCAGCAGCACCGGTTTCAATACGCGCGCGAGGTCATTCAGATTAACGCACGTGACATTTTGCAGTGCCGCCACTTTGCCGAGGTTATAATCGTTGGTGATCAGTTTCGCATTCAGATTGCGCGCGAGCCGCACGAGCTTGGCATCCACGCCGGATTCTTCCGGGAAATCGCCTTCGTGAATTTTCACCTCATTGCGCAGGTTGTTTTGAATGCGTTGCAACATCTCCAGACCACGGCGACCGCGAGCACGTTTCGTGGCGTCGGCGGAATCGGCAACCTGCTGTAACTCCTTCAAAACAAATCGCGGCACCACCACGATGCCTTCGATGAAATTTCCCTCCAGCAAATCAGCAACGCGACCATCAATGACCGCGCTTGTGTCGAGCAGGATCAGATTATCCGCTTTTTCACCGCGACGCGAAAAACGCACGTAAGGAATAATCAGTGAGAAATCTTCTTTGTTACTGCGCATGGCGAGCACCATGCCGATGTAACCAAAACCCAAAAAAAGCGCCAATCGCACGAGCCAGCGGTTATCGTCAGTTGCGCGATCGAATAAACC
>Ga0065721_10050942_pt1 | contig 16952 bp, 9 predicted proteins | sample Mesricmetagenome_FD_59108 | JGI IMG/M metagenome (GOLD analysis project Ga0065721, IMG submission 59108) | Mesophilic microbial community from rice straw/compost enrichment Sample: eDNA_1 v2 (version 2) | ecosystem: Engineered > Solid waste > Grass > Composting > Bioreactor | place: USA: Davis... | reverse complement strand
CGTGTGGCGGACGTTCGGCCCAACGTCTGCCAGCTCGGAGAAACGAACTGCAGCGCGACCGCGGTCGGCCAGCTGGCGTTGAATTACACCCACGCTAGTCTGCAAATCGTGCCGAAGGCACCGCAGTTGGATGGCAGTGAGCACTGGGTGTACATTCCATGGTTCGCTTGTCAAATCCACAATTCAAGTAGCTCAACGTGTCGTTTGGGGATCATGCGTTCCGGACAGTCGATCGTGTCCTCGTGAATGCCTGGCGTGCCCAGAATGGACTTGCGGCTTCCTGCTGCCGTTCCTGGGTTACGTCCATATGGCCTATCTGGGCTGGGCGCCCCCACCCAACCAACGCTGATCTGGCAACAGCGACTTCGTCGTTCTTCCGCACGATGACGAGCTTGGGCCTCGGCGTACGCAGTCATGCCGCGGCGATCCCCACCGCGGCATGCTTCAAACTACAGCTCAGGTCTTCGGCGGATAAGTCACGTTCTTCCCATACGGATAGAACTTGTCCAGCTTGAGATATTTATAGTTCAGCGCCTCCAGGCGCACGGTGCCGACGAACGGGTCGTCCGGTTCGACCAGCAGGATGGTCTTCGCATAGCCGCTGTCGTAGAAGCCACGGCGGAAGTGCACGCGCGACTTGATCGCGAATCCCTTGAACGTGTTTGGATCGATACCCAGCTGCGTGAACGACTGCGGTTGCACGATCTGACTCAGGTATGGGCTGATCACGACCACGTTGCCGTCGCCGAACTTCACGCTCACCCACAGCTGCGAGCCGCCGGCCTGACTGCTGCCGCGGCTCAGGCCGCCGCTGACGGTATGCACCTTGCCGACGACACGCACCGGCTTGCCGGCGGAGACGTCGAGCTTGCCGCCGATTTCCATGTCGAAGTCGTCGCCGACCTTCACGCCCTTCTTGCGCAGCGTGTTGATCGCATCTTCATCGGCGATGGTCCCGATCAAGCAGCCGCTGAGCTTCTGATCGATGATTTCCTTCAACAGCCAGGTCGCCGCACCGGTGCGATCGCTGTGATCGGCCAGGACGTAGGGTACCGCGCCCTTCTGAATGGCTTGTTTGGCGAGAGCCACGCCCTCTTTGTGACGATAGACCTTGGTGCCGTGGACCAGTTCGTCGCGCAGACGCCAGGCGGTCTGTGCCATGTCGTCGGCGATGTGCTTGGCCAGCTCCGGATCGCCGTTGGTCATGACCTGGAAGGTCATGCCCGCATCGGCCGCGTCCATGAAAGCGAAGCCATAGTAGAAGCTCACATAGACGTCGGTCTCGCGGGCTTCCCAGACGAGCGCACGCTGCACCAGATCCATCCAGGGCGATTGGCCGGTCCACTGCAGCACCGACGGCGTGATGATGGGCGGCTTGGCCGTGGCCGTCGTCGGCTTGTAGTCGCCACGAATGCAGCGAATGAGCGTGCGAGCGGCCCGTTCACCCTGCAGGGCGCCGTCATAGTGCGGGTAGTACTTGATGCAGAACGCGAGATTCGCGTAACGCAGGAACTCATCGTCCTCGTTGCCGTGTGGATCGAACGTGCCCGCAATGAAGGCCTTCGGGCCGATGACCTCACGGACGCGACGAGCCAGGGTCGCTTCGGGTTTGGCGACATCGCGCACGCCCATCGCGCCATGCAACGACAGATAGGCGCCGTCGAACGGCCCCTGCGCCTTCAGGTCCGCGATCATGCGCTCGGTGAAATGCTCGAACGCTTCTTTCGTGATCCAGCCCGAGCCGGAGCCCTTCTTCGATCCGAGCGGCGACTCGATGCCGACCAGCTCGACGTTGGCGTGCTCGCGCGCGACCTTCACGAATCCCCCCATGTAGCCTTCCGGCGATGAAGACAGCAGCGCCTCACCGCGAGCTGGCGAGCCTTCGTAGATGAAATCCTCGGTGGTCGTGTCATACGGGAGGAAGGTCACCGTTTCGTGCGCGAAATGCATGCAGGCGATGCGAATCTTGCGCGTGGCCGCGTTGGAGCGTGCGGCGTTCTGAGCGCCTGCCGCCAGAGGCAGCGCGGCGGCGGCCGACCCCAAACCGAGGCCCGCCAGGACCTCGCGTCTCGAAATCTTCATGGTTCGATTCCTGTATGAGTGGTTGTGATGGGAAGCAGAGGGTTGCAGCTCATGTCACGCCCTGCTCGCGCGCGGCGCGAAAGTGAGCCTCGTAGGAGGCCAGCCCGAGCAAGACGACGCCGATGAGGACGAACACGTGGAACAGCTCGCGACTGACCAGCGGCGGCGATGCTGCGAACTCGATCTTCTGTGCCTCGTCGATGCGAGCGAAGGCGTCGCGAACGGCGTTGGCGTCGGTCGCGCGAAAGAACAAACCACCCGTGCTCTCGGCGACGTCTCGTAACAGCAGCGAATCGATTTCCGATTCGCGCATTTCCGTGCCGGTGCGATTGCCGGCGTAATCGAAGACGGGTGTGGGGACCAGCCCTTCCGCGCCCGCCCCGATCGTATAGATCGCGACTTCCTCGTCAGCCGCCAGCCGCGCCGCTTGACGGGGATCGAGCGAGCCTTTGTTGCTCGATCCGTCCGTCAGCAGCACGATGAACGAGCCCTGTCGCGGCTGAGCTTCCGACCTGCCCTCACGAAGACGCCGCAGAGACACGCCGATCGCGTCGCCAATGGCCGTACCGTCCTCGATCAAGCCGATGGACAAGCGCGCACTCTGCTTGCGCAGCCATTCATGATCGAACGTCAGCGGCGCGAAGGTATAAGCGCGACCGCCGAACACCACGATGCCGATGCGATCGTCGGGACGCTCGTTGATGAAGGCGGAGATGATGGGTTTGACCGCCTGCAGCCGATTGACCGTCTGGGCGCCCCGCTGGAAGTCCTCCGCGTACATGCTGGTGGACAGATCGATCGCGATCATGAAGTCATAACCGCGCCGCTGATGATCTTCCAAAGGAACGAGCACCTGCGGCCGCGCCAAACCGACGACCAGCAATGCGATGCCGGTATACGCACAGGCAATCGGCCAGAGCGCCGAGGAGGTCGCCCCCGGCGAATGCCATTCGTGTGCACCGGGCACCACCAATGCGGGAACACTGCGCCGGCGGCGTAGCCAGGCGATCACCGGCAGCGCCAACAACAGCAAGAGCCAGAGAGGATCGTGGAACGTTGCGCTCGAAATGTTCACATTCCCGGCCTCAGGATCGAGCGTTGCCGTGGCGATGGCGGTGAAACCACGCGATCAGGCTTTGCAGCGGATCCTCCGCGTTGCCGACGATCATGCGGTCGTCACTGCGAGGAAACATTTCGGCGAAGTAGTTTTCGCGCCGCTCGCGCCAGGCCGCATGCGCCGCGCGTTCTGCGCTCGACGCGGTATTCAGGAGCGTCAACCGGCCAGCCACCGGATCGTAGGCCGAGAACTTCGCGTTACGCGGCAGTTCCACATCCCAGGGATCGTCCGCACGGACGCCGACGGCTTGATAGCGCTGCTGCAACTCACGCCACAGCTCTGGCCTTCCTTGGGGCGCGAACGGGCCGAACCACAGCAGCACACTGCCGCGCGTCGCGCTCTTCTTGATGAACGGCCAGGGCAGCGAGCATGTGGCCGGCCCCTCCAGCGATGGCGCCGGCTGGTCGAGCAGCGTCGAGGCGATTCGCATGATGCCCTTCCGCCCCGGCAGCGCACGCTGAAACCATGACTTGCCCGGCGCGCTATACAACAATCCGACCCGATCGCGATTGATCGCGCTGATCAGCATCAGCAGCGCAGCCGTCTCCAGCAGCGTCTCGCGTCGCGTGCGCCCTTCGGAGCCGAACTGCAACGCCGGCGAATCCTCGAAGATGAACATGATCGTGAGATCGCGCTCTTCGACGAAGCGTTTGCGATACGGCTCGCCCAGGCGCGCCGTGACGTTCCAGTCGATGTCTCTGGGATCGTCGCCCCACTGGTATTTGACGACTTGATCGAACTCCATGCCGCGGCCACGGAACGCCGAGCGATACTCGCCGCTCACCGTGGTGTTGACCGCATGCCGCGCGCGCCACTCCAGTCGCTGTAGCAGCGCCGTCGGCGCCGAAGGCATCGAAGTGATTTGAGCCGACATCTCAGGCAGTGCGCGATGCGCTCTCCGGCACGGCCGTCTGATCCAGGATGTCCTTGAGAATGCGATCGGCCGTCAGGCCGCGCGACTCGGCTTCATACGACAGGCCGACGCGATGACGCATCACATCCGCGAAGACTTCCTGCACCAACGCCGGCGTCACGTAGCTCGCGTCTCGCATCCATGCCAGCGCCTTGCTGGCTTGGAACAACCCAAGACAGGCACGGGGCGACGCTCCATACGAGAGCGTCTTCTGAGAGCCCGAGGCGATGGCACGCGTAGCGCGCACCAGCTTGACGACATACGCCTGCACAGACTCCGCGACGTGGATGCGGTCCACCTCCTCTCGCAAGCGCAGGAGCTCCTCGCCGCTCGACACGGCCAGCAATTCCGGATGCGAGGTGACCGAGCCCCAACGCTGCACCATCTGCAACTCGTCGAGCTCGCTCGGATAATCGAGCAGCAGCTTGAACAGGAAACGATCGAGCTGCGCTTCGGGCAGCGGGTACGTGCCTTCCTGCTCCACCGGGTTCTGGGTGGCCATGACCAGGAACGGGCTCGGCAGCGGATAGGTCACGCCGCCCAAGGTCACCTGTCGCTCCTGCATCGCTTCGAGCAACGCGCTCTGCACCTTCGCGGGGGCGCGATTGATTTCATCCGCGAGCACCAGGTTGGCGAAGATCGGTCCCTGGTGCGGCGAGAACTGGCCGTCGCCCGGCGAGTAGACCATCGTGCCCACGATGTCGCTGGGCAACAGGTCCGGCGTGAACTGGATGCGTTCGAACTGCATGCCCAGCGCCTGTGACAACGATTTCACCAGCAGCGTCTTGGCGAGCCCGGGCATGCCTTCGAGCAGCACGTGGCCGCCGGTGAGCAACGCGATCTGCAGCCGCTCGATGATGGTGAGCTGTCCGAGCACCGCCTTGCCGATCTCGGTAGAGACACGGCTCGACCACTGCGCTCCACTGTGTTGTCTGGCTTCGACGTGCACGTGACTCACTCGTTCGCTACGCATTGCTTCGTCTCACATCGGGTTCGAGATCGGCCTGGATCGACTCGGCCGGGACGCCCGGAGCGTCCCGCAGCTCGCCTTCCCACCGCGAAACCACGGCGGTGGCGATGCTGTTGCCGACGACATTGGTGGCCGAACGGCCCATGTCCAGGAAATGATCGATGCCCAGCAGCAGCAGCATGCCGGCCTCGGGCAAATTGAATTGAGTGAGCGCGGCCGCGACGACGACCAGTGAAGCACGCGGCACGCCGGCGATGCCTTTGGATGTGAGCATCAGCACCGCGATCATGGTGACCTGCTGCGCGAGGCTCACCTCGATGCCGTACGCCTGCGCGATGAACATGATCGCGAACGTGCAATACATCATCGAGCCGTCGAGGTTGAACGAGTACCCGACCGGCAGCACGAAGCTCGCCACGCGGTTGCTGCAGCCGAAGCGCTCGAGCTCTTCGAGCGTGCGTGGATAAGCGGCTTCGGAGCTCGCAGTGGAGAATGCGAGCAGCACCGGCCCGCGAATACCGCGCACCAGGCGCAACACGCCGGGGCCGACGAACACCACACCGAGCGCAACCAGGATGCCCCAGAGCACCGCGAGTCCCAGGTAGAACTCGCCGATGAACAGACCGTAGACGCCAATGATTCCCAAACCCTCTTTCGCCACCGTGCTGGCCAGCGCACCGAGCACGGCCAGGGGGGCGAACAACATCACGTACCCGGTGACCTTCAGCATGATTTGGGCCAACGAGTCCAAGGCGTCGAGAATCGGCCGGCTGCGCTCGCCGAGCGCCGCCATGGCCGTGCCGAAGAACAGCGAGAACACCACGATTTGCAGGATTTCATTGCGCGCCATGGCGTCGATGGCGCTGGTCGGCAGCGTGTGCTCGATGAAGCCCTTGAGCGACATGCCGCTGGCCTGCATGCCCGAGCTTGCACCTTCATTGGGCAAAGGCAGGTTCAAGGCCCGGCCCGGCTCGAAAATCTGCACAATGATGAGGCCGAGCACCAGGGAGATGAGCGAGGCGCCGACGAACCACGCCAGCGCCTTGCCGCCGACCCGGCCCACCGTTGCGATGTCACCCATCTTGGCGATGCCGACCACCAGGGTCGAAAACACCAGCGGCGCGATGATCATCTTGATCAGCCTCAGGAACGCGAAAGGCAGCAGGCCGATACCGTCCGCGAACCGGGTCGCAGTTGCCTCGGACGTGCCGACGTGCACGCCGTAGCCAAGCAGCACACCGAGCACGAGCCCGGCGACGATCAACGTAGTGAGACGCTTGGAGCTCATCAGCGCCTCGACCACATCATCGCGGCGGAAACGCAGCGTTTGGCAAGAATGTCGGTCGGATCGACCAGGGTGACCCGGTTGCCCTTGGCGGTCACCCGCTCCGGCTCGGACAGCAGCAACGGCAACTCGGTGCAGCCCAGTACGATCACTTCGACGCCTTGCGCCGCCAGCTCATCGATTGCGGCATCGACGTCGGCGACGCTCGCGGGACTGGTGAAACCGGCCTTCACGCCTTGCGGGCCATAGATCGCGTTCATCACTCGGGCCTGCAGCGGCGGCGACGGCACGATCTCCTGCAGACCGTGATCTTCCAGCGCTCGCTTGTACACGCCGCTGGAAATGGTCCCGCTGGTGGCGAGCAAGCCGACCTTGCGCAAGGCCGGAAACATTTCCCGGATGTGCTTCACCGTGACGGTGAGCATGTTCATGATGGGAATGTCCAGCTCCGATTGAATCGCCTCGACGAAGGCATGCGCCGTGTTGCAGGGAATGGCGATCAGGTCCGCCTCGCCCGCCTGCAATTTCTTGCAGGTCGCATACAGCGCCAGCGTCGGGTCCATGCCGTCGCCGACCAGATGCTCGGTCCGATCCGGGATCTGCGGATTCTGCTCGACCAGCAAGCGCAGATGATCCTGGTCCCGCTTGGCCGGTGTGTTGCGCACGACCTTGTCGAGGAAATCGACCGTGGCCGCCGGCCCGACGCCGCCCACGACGCCGAGTTTGAAAGGTCGCTGCACGTCAGCGGCGGGATCCGCAACGAGATGCTGTGCATACACTCGATGTGGATCGAGTAACGGCACCGGTACATGCGCCAGCTCGCTCGCCACGAGCGCGAGCTCGGTGACGCCGGGCAACAACAGCTGCGCTCCTTGAGCGATCAGATCGGCGCAGGCATCGCGCAGCAGCTCGATGGAATAACCGCTGCGGCTGCCGCTCTTGATGCCGTTCTTGCCATACACAGCCTCGGTGACCAGATCCACTCCGTCACGCGGACGCGCGTAGAGCAGCTCGAACTCGTCCGGCTGGAAATAGCGCTCGAACAAACCGTGCTCGCGCAGTGGCGCCGAAGTGAGCACGCCGATGCGCCGGGGCTGCGGCAGCATGCCGCGGATGTGCAGCCGTAACACCTCGATCATGTCGGCGATCGGCAGCGGCGAGTTCTCCTTCAACTCCTCCATGAAGGTATGACTCAGGAAGCACGGCAGCACCACCGTACCGATGCCTCGCGCCTTGAAGCTGTCGATCCTGTTGAAGATGTACAGCATGCGTGCCGTGTCAGCGGCGCTCGGGCCGTCGCTCCTCGCGAACGGCCGTTGCTCGAACACGATCTCGAACTGACCTGCATCGACGTGCCGCTCGGTGGCCTCGATCAGCTTCGACAGCAGATCCGCGTCCGCGATGGGCGACAGGCCGCCGATGATGCCGAACGACCGTTCGCGCCTCACTGGTAAACTCATGGAACGTTCGCGTCACTTCTTCCAGGAGAGCGTCCCGACACCGTTCTTGTAGCTGACGGTGGTGCCGAACGGCGCGGAGACTTCCGAGAGATCCTGGAAGATCTGCTCGGCCTCGGCAGCCGGCGACGGATACGGCTGACCCCGCTTGCTGCGCGGCTGGCCGAAGCCCAGCGACACCGGATGCAAACGGATCTCCTGCAACGTACGGTCGTTGTCGTAGACCACTTGCGCGATCACCGACTGCCAGTACTTGCGATTGGCCGGAAAGCCCACCGTGTCGTTCTTGGAACGGGTGCTGAAGTAATCGCTCGGCAGCGAATCGTTGCTCAGCCCGGTCTTCTCATAGTTGTCGGCCGGCTGCAGCTCGACCAGATCGTTCTCGAAAATGAAATTCGCGAGCGAATAGAAGATCGGCTTGCCCTTGTACACTTCGATGCCGCGCAGGATGTGAGGGCCGTGGCCCACGACCATGTCCGCGCCTGCATCGATCATCGCGTGCGCGAATTCGACCACGAATTCCGCCGGCATCCACTGATCCTTCGGGCTCGCGGCTTCGTGCGCATGGATGCTCACCACGACCCAATCAGCCTGTTGATCCGCGTCGCGCACGCTGGCCTGCAACTCGGCCAGGTCGGTGGGGTTGGCCTTCGAGTTGATCCTGATCTCGTCGCCGACCACGTACTCGGCGCCGCCGAAGACCAGCTTGTCGCTGCCCGCCTCGCCCATGTTCGACCGCGCCGGACCGCGCAGCGCCGCGAGCGTGTCGTAAGTCGCTTGCGGCACGGTGTACGTCACCGTGTGTCGCAATGGATTCAGACCGGGTCGACCGGGCATGTCCTTGCGCTGCGCCCCCGCCACGATCGGTGCGGGAAAGCTCGACGAGGTGGAAATCAGCGCCACCCTGCCCTTCGGCGTATCCAGATAGCCCGGCTTGCGTGCCAGCGCCAGATTCTCGCCGACTCCGGCATAGACGAAATTTGTCTTGGCCAGCGCCGCGACCGTGCTGCGCATGCCGTCGACGCCATAGTCATTGACGTGATTGTTCGCCAGCCCCAGCAGATCGAAGCCCGCCCAGGCCAGCTCGTCGGTGATGAACCGCGGCGAACCCATGTACGTGCCGCCGCTCTGCTGCGCGCCCGGAATGGTGAAGTCGTGGATCAAGGTTTCGAAGTTGGTGAATGCGATATCCGCCTGACGAATCAGGCCGTACATGTCATCCACGCCCGGCGCACGGAACGTCGACACGCGTCGATTGATGATCGAGTCGCCGGTCAGGGCGAACACGGTTTTGGTTTCCTGACCCGCCGCTGATTCCCAGCCCCGCGCCGGACGCGACGGCGACGCCGCGTCCGCCGCCTGAGCGGCCAGCAACCCCAGTAACACAGCCTTGGCAATTCGATTGGTGGTGTTCATTAGAAGTTCTTCGTGAGTCTCAGGGTCCAGACGCGTCCCATGGCGACGCTGTTGTAGACGGAGGAGTCGTACCCGGCGGAATCCGCGGTGAGCGGCGCATCTTCGTTGGTGAGGTTCTTCACGCCGACGCGCACGTTCAGATCGCTGAGCCAGCTGTCGCCCGCGGGCTGGAACGTGTAGGCGCCGAAAGCGTTGAACGTGATCGAGTCCTCCACCCGCAGGAAATAAACGCCGTCGATCGGGTAGACGTAGCTCGGCCGGCCCAGCTGTTCGTAAGTGGCCGCGTTGATGCTGGCGCCCGTGTCGGCGTAATCGCCGATGTAATAAGCGCTCAGGCCCGCCGACCAGACATCGTCCTTGGACCAGGACACGTTCAATGCGCCGCGCCACTTGGTCGCGCCGTTCTTGCCCAAGCGCGTTTCGACCGGCGCGTTCGGCCCGGCCTGCCGCTCGAACTTGTGCAGGTAGGTGGCATCGGTCGTGACCAGCAAGCGGCCCCACGAAAAGCGCGGCGAGTTGTAGGTGAAATTGAAGTCGTAACCTTCGATGGTCGCGCTCGCCAGGTTGGAGTACGGCGTGTTGGTGACCTCGAGGATGCCGACCGGCGCCAGCCACTGCGATTGCGGACGGCTGGCGTTGTAGGCCGCGAACAGCGCACGATCGTCGGCGGTGATGGTCTGCGAGCGCTGGATCAACGGATCGCCGGCGTAGTTGGCAGTACCGCTGCCCAGATCGATCTGGTCGAAGGGAATGCCGCGCGCCAGCGCCGCTTGCGTCGCGGCCAGCAGCATCGCCGCGTCGTTGGCACGAATCTCCTCGGCGAGCGGGCTGGCGATCAGGTTCTCCTGATCGATCTTCCAGTAGTCCACCGACATGCGCAGACCTTCGACGAACGGCACGTCGAGCACGAAGCCCAGCGTGCGGCCTTCGGCCGTTTCCGGCACCAGGTTCGGATTGCCTTGGATGCCGGTCTGGCGCTGGAACTGACCGTCGACCGGCAGGCCCGTCACCGGACCGCGGTAAGGATCGAAGCTCGAGCCGACGACGAAGCGCGTCGGATAGTTCATCACGCTCAGGTTCGGCGCGCGGAACCCTTCGTTGTACGAGGCACGAATCATCAACGGCTCGATCGGCCGCCAGTCGAGCGTGAACTTGGGATTGGTCGTATCGCCGAAGTCGCTGTAATCCTCGTAGCGCACCGAAGCGCCGAACTGCAGGCGTTGAATGCCCGGCATGGCGTTGCTCGGGCCGACGACCGGAATCACCGTTTCGGCGAATGCCGCGAGCACCGTGCGATCGCCGATCACGTCGCCGGCCGCGGAGGCCTGCACGAAATCGTTGTTCGCTGGATCCAGCCCCAGATCGTTCACGCCGTTCATGCCGTGGAATTGCGGGCGCACCAGCTCGTAGTCGTCCCAGCGATGTTCCGCGCCCACCGCGATCGCGATCGGACCGCCGCCCAAATCCCACAGCTCGCCGTTGACGCGCGCGTCGATGCTGCCGAGGATGTTCCGGCCTTCCTGGTGGAACTTCTGCACGAAACCTGACGTCACCGACTCGGGATTGGTGTACGGCGTGGTCGCGACGACCTGGCCGTTCTGGACCGCGAAGTTATATCCAAACGGGTTGTACGCACTGCTGTCGGTGCGCGCCGTTTGCGCGAGCAACGCGCTTTCACGCACCGCGTTCAGCGAGTCATCTTTGGTCTGCGCTCGCGAATAGACCGCGCCCGTCTCCCACGTCCAGCCTGGCGCGATATCGCCTCGCAACCCGGCGGTCGCCGTCACGGCCGTCGTTTCGATGTCGATGGTCTCGGCACCGATGTCGGTGAAACGTTTGGAAACGATGGTGACCGATTGCGGCGTGCCGACCAGCCGCTCGGTGCCGTCCGCGTTCGGCGCTCCGGTCGGGCTGTAGAAGCGCGAGCCGAAGGGGTTGTAAGGATTGTCGATGGGCACGACCAGCGCTGCGTCGGAATTGATGCCGTACGCAACCGGCGGACGCACCATGGTCGAATTGGCGCGATACAACGCCAGATGGCCGAACGCGGTGAGCCGGTCGTTGACCTTGAATTCGAGCGCATTGAACCAGTTGAAGCGCTCGCTTTCGGGGACCGAATAGCCGTCTGCGTTGACGTCGTAGTAATAGCCCAACTCGGCGCCGGTGCGATTCGGCGCACTGTTCTTGATGCCGATGACACCACCTTCCATCGGCGTCAGGTAGCGCGTCGCAGTCGATGAGCCGACACGAAACGAGGGATAGGCGCTGGACGCGTTGCGATCGAAGAACGGGCCGTTCGCGGCATCGAAGCCCGGCGGCGCGAGCGCACGCTTGTCGGAGTCGCCGGCATTCGGCAGATCCGAAGTCTTCAGCTCCTCGCGAGAGAAATAATCGAACGTCGAAATCCAGTGCAGGCGTTCGTCGAAGGCATAGTTGCCGTGCGTGAGCGTGACGCCGAAGTCCGAGCCGGAGCCGATCTCCGTGATGCCGGTCTGCACCTGCATCTCGTTGCCGACGTAACTGCTGTCGGTCACGAAGTTGATCACGCCGGCAACCGCATCGGAGCCGTACACCGCCGATGCGCCGTCACGCAGGATGTCCACTCGTTCGAGACCGCGCGTCGGCAACGTGTTCACGTTCACCGACATCGCCGGCACACCGTCTTCGGTCGACGAGATACCGTGTGCCGCGACTCTGCGACCGTTCAGCAGGACCAGCGTGTTGCCCGAGCCCAGTCCGCGCAGATTCACCGACGCGATATCGCCGCGCGCGCTGACGCCGCCTTGATTTGAATCGTTGATGGGCACATTCACCACCGCCGGCATGGCGGTGAGCAGGTCGACGGGCGTCGACGCGTCGCGCAACTCCATCGCTTCCTGGCTGACGATCGTGACCGGCAGCGCTGCGTCGTCGCCGCGCTTGATGCTGCTGCCCGTCACAGTGATCTCTTCCAAGGGCGGCGCGGCTGCCGTATCGGCAACCTCCTGCGCGCGCGCTGCTTGGGCGTGGGCGATTGCGGCGACAACGGCCAACGCAATCATGCTTCTGGAGGATATCGACTCGGTAGCTCTCGACACGGCGTTGCTCCCCAAAATTTTTGCTGTGTTAACCCCTGTGCTCAAGCTAACCAACGTCATCCGGGGAGTGCGATGAAAAGGTGCGGCGTGTCTATAACCTCCCGTTATTCTGGGATCGGGATTGCCTCATGGTGAGGCAGCGGCCGATGGCATGCGACCTATTTGGGTGCCAGCGCCGACCTCACCGGGTCAACGCCAATGACCGCCGATCGCCTGGATGAGTGAGATTGCCGCGGACTGCCGATCGACCACGGCCTGGATCTGCGCCTGGCGGGCAGAAAGCGCGGCGGTCTGCGCCACGATGACGTCCGAGTAGCTGATCTGCCCGGCAACGTACTGGTTGTTTGCTATCTCTTCGGCGCGATTCGCTGCCAACGCGGCCGCGTCACGCTCCGCGGAAACGATTGCCAGCACGCGCAAGGCGGCGAGTTGATCTTCGGTTTGCTGAAACGCGGTCAGCACTGTCTGCCGGTACTCCGCAACCGTCTGTTCATACGCGGCTCGTGCCTGAGCGACTCTCGCCGAGCGCGCGCCGAAGTCGAGCAACGTCAGAGATCCCGTCAAGCCGAGCGCCCAGACACTGCTGGCCGACTCGAACAACGTGTTCCACGACCTGGAGTTGTAACCGGCATCACCGCTCAGATCGAACGTGGGGAAATAAGCGCTGCGCTGGATGCCGATCGCCGAATTCGCGGCCGCGACGCGCCGCTCCGCCCCTGCGATGTCGGGCCGCCGTTCCAACAGCGATGCCGGCAGCACACCGGGAATCTCCGGCACGTCGCGACGCCATTGGCCGTTCGGCACGGCGAAGCTGGAGGGATTGGCGCCGACCAGCACCGCAATCGCATGTTCCAGCAAGGCACGTTGGCGCACCAGATCGGCATTGTTCGCACGCGCGTTGTGCAGCGCTGTTTCCGCCTGCAGAACGTCCGAGCGAGCGGCGACGCCCGCGTTGTACCGATTGGTGGTGATGGTCAGAGCGCGCTCGTAGGCTGCGATCGTCGCGACGAGCACCTGCTCCTGCGCTTGCAGGCCGCGCAACTGAATGTAATTGAGCGCCAGCTCTCCTTGCGCAGACAAAGTGGCATTGGCGAGGTCGGCCGCGCTAGCCTGGGCCAGTGCACCGGCTTGCCGAACGCTATCGCCGATGCGCCCCCACAGATCGGGCTCCCAGGTCGCGCCGATGGTGACCGAGTAACGCTGGTTGCCACCGCCGGTATTGACGGTCCCAATGTTGCCCACCGTCGGAGCGCCCTGACCGAACGAGCCCACCTTGGTGCCCGACGCAGACAGACTGACGACCGGCAACAACGAAGCACGCAACTCACGAACCAATGCGCGCGCCTGATCGTAAGTTGCTTTGAATGCCGCAAGATTTTGATTGCCGACGACGACCCGCTGTTGCAAGTCCGAGAGTCCCGCATCACCGAACAGTTGCCACCACTCGCCGCGCGCCACCGCGTCCGAGGGCTTCGCCTCACGCCAGCCCGGCTCTTCCTTGAAGGCGGTTGGAAGGTCGACCTCGGGCCGTCGATAGGCAGGCGCAGAACTGCAGGCGACGCAGATCGCAACATAGATCAGCAGCACCAGCGTCCCGAGCACGAGCCTCATGTCGGTGACACTCCAAAAGCAGGATCGAGGCTGCGGGAGCGCGGCCGACGAAAACGATCGAGCGCCAGATACACGACGGGCGTCGTCAGCAATGTCAGCAGCTGGCTGGCGATCAGGCCCCCGACGATGACGATGCCGAGCGGACGACGCAGCTCGGCACCGTCGCCGAAGCCGATGGCCAAAGGCACCGCGCCGAAGCCGGCCGCGAGTGTCGTCATGAGAATCGGCCGAAATCGCAGCAGCGAGGCTTCGCGGATCGCGGCCATGGGAGACAAACCGCGGGACCGCTCTGCCTCCAGCGCGAAATCGATGATCATGATGGCGTTCTTCTTGACGATGCCGATCAGCAGGATCAATCCGATCAGCGCGATCAGATCCAGATTGAGTTGCCCGATCAACAACGCGAGCATCGCGCCCACACCGGCGGACGGCAGCGTGGACAACACCGTCAGCGGATGAATGGCACTCTCGTACAACATTCCTAGCACGATATAGATCACTACCAGGGAGGCCACGATCAGCAGCGGCATGGTCGCGGTCGATTGCTCGAACACCTTGGCGGTGCCGGCGAAAGATCCGGTCACCGTCGATGGCAATCGCGCGCCCTGCTGTACTTGCAGGATGCGTTGTGTGGCTTGGCCGAGCGAGACGTCATTGGCAGTGGCGAATGAGATGGTCGCCGAAGGCTGCCCGTCCTGATGGTTCACCTGGGCGGCCGTGGAACCTGTGCTCCAGCGCCCGAACGCCGATAGCGGCACGATGTTCGCCGGCGTGAGACTGACCGCCGCGCCCGTCGATGCGTCTCGTCCCGTACCCGTTGCCGACACGGGCGCCGAACCAGGCACGGCCGTCGTTGCCGTAGCGGGCGTCGGCCCTGTCCCGCTCGCAGATGCGGGCGTTGAACTGGTGGTCGTCGTGGATGCCGAGGCCTGTGTCTGTCCCGTACCGGTTGCAAACATCGACACCGGACTCGATGCCGAAGCGGAAGGTGCTCCCGTTCCGCTCGCCGACACCAGGGCTGAGCTTGCGGTGGTCGTCGCTGCCGGAGCCGGTGTCGTGGGTACGTAAACGTGCTCGAGCACAGTGGGCGATCCATTGAATTCAGGCGCCACGCCCATGACCACGTGATACTGATTCAGGCCCGAATAGATCGTGGCCACCTGCCGCTGTCCGAATGCGTCATACAGCGCCTGGTCCACCGCTTGCGTCGGAATGCCGAGCTGCGCGGCGCGGTCGCGATCGATCTGGACCAGCACTTGTGCCCCACCCTGCTGCTGATCGATATCGACGTCCACCAGCTGCGGCTCCCGCTTCAGCAGCTGGACCAGCGTGGTGCCGGCCTGCTGCAGCGTCCTGAAGTCGTCGGCCTTCAACGTGAACTGATACGTGCTGACGGCCGCGCGTCCGCCGACCTGCATGTCCTGCACTGGATTCAGAAACACGGAGAGGCCACTCACGCGCGCGATCTGCGGCCGCAGGCGCCCGATGATCTCCCGACTCGACGCACGCTGATCGCGCGGTTTCAGTACGACGAACATGAAACCGCCGCCGGCGCGCGAGCCGCCGGTAAAGGCAACCACGGCATCCACATCTGGATCGGCCCGAATGATGCCCGCGACCTGCGTGATCTTCCGCTGCAATTCCTGGAACGAGATGCTCTGATCGGCGCGCAGGCCGCCTGCCAACGAGCCGGTGTCCTGTTCGGGAAAGAAGCCTTTGGGCGCCACCACCATCAGGAACAGGTTGAGCACCACCACGCCGGCCAATATCACCAGCACCGTCGCGCGATTGTTCAGGGCCCAATCGAGCCCGCGTGCATAGCGCTGCTGCAGGCGATCGAATGCACCGGCAGCGAGGACGGCGAACCGTTTCGGCGTCTCCTGCCTGCCTAGCAGCAGCGACGCCAGCATCGGCGTGGTGGTAAGCGAGATCACCAGGCTGATGAGCACCGCAACCGACAAGGTCACGGCGAATTCTCGGAACAGTCGCCCGATGAGGCCGCCCATGAACAGCAAGGGAATGAACACTGCGACCAGGCTGATGGAAATGGACAGGACGGTGAAACCGACCTCCCTCGCCCCGAGCAGCGCCGCCTGTCTCGCCGGCATGCCCCGCTCCACGTGTCGGGAAATGTTCTCCAGCACCACGATGGCGTCGTCGACCACGAAGCCGGTGGCGATGGTGAGCGCCATCAGCGACAGATTGTTGAGCGAGAAGCCGAGCGCATACATGACGCCGAGCGTGCCTAGCAACGACACGATGACGGCGACAGCCGGCACCAGCGTGGCCCGCAACGACTGCAGGAACACGCTAGTGACCACGACCACCAGCAACGTCGCGATGATCAGCGTGACTTCCACTTCATGCAACGACGCACGAATGGTAATGGTCCGGTCGGACGCGACCTGCAGCTTGATGTCCTTCGGCAGCACTTCCGCAAGTGCGGGCAACTGTGCCTTCACCGCATCCACCGTCGCGACGATGTTTGCTCCGGGCTGCCGGCTGATGATGACCGTCACGGCGCGCACGCCGTTGAACAAGCCCATGGTGCGCACATCTTCGGGCCCATCATAGACGGTCGCGACATCGCTCAAGCGGACTGCCGCTTCACCGCGCCAGGCAATCAACAGATCGCGGTAATCGGCGGCGTGCAGGCCGGGTTCCCTGGCCTCGATCTGCCACGCCAGCTCGTCGTTTTCGATCACGCCGCGCGGCCGGTGAGCGCTGGCCGATGCGAGCGCGCTGCGAACGTCTTCCAACGCGATTCCAAAGCGAGCCAGCGCCAGCGGATTCAGATCGACCCGCACTGCCGGCAACGCGCCTCCGCCCAGCTCGACGTCACCCACGCCCTCCACTTGCAACAGACGCTGCTGGATCACATTGGAAACCGCGTCATAGATGGACGCGGGCGACCGCGTCTGCGAAGTCAGCGCCAGGATCAGGATGGGCGCATCGGCGGGATTCGCTTTGCGATACGTCGGATTGGTTCGCAGCGTTGCCGGCAGATCGGCTCGCGCCGCATTG
>Ga0065721_10005049_pt1 | contig 16959 bp, 14 predicted proteins | sample Mesricmetagenome_FD_59108 | JGI IMG/M metagenome (GOLD analysis project Ga0065721, IMG submission 59108) | Mesophilic microbial community from rice straw/compost enrichment Sample: eDNA_1 v2 (version 2) | ecosystem: Engineered > Solid waste > Grass > Composting > Bioreactor | place: USA: Davis... | reverse complement strand
TTCATGGTATAAATCATCGCCACGAACTGGGGCACATAAGCGCGCGTTTCTTTGGGAAGATATTTATAAATATCCCAGAATGAATTCTTGTAGCCCGATCTGCGAATCGCTTTGCGAACGTTGCCTGGGCCGGTGTTGTAGGCTGCAAGTGCCAATTCCCAATCCTTGAACATTCCATAAAGGTCGCGCAGATATCGACACGCTGCATCCGTAGATTTTTCAGGATCCATACGTTCGTCGATGTACCGGTCGTTGGACAGGCCATAGTACTTACCGGTAGCAGACATGAATTGCCAGAGTCCAACAGCACGTGCGCGGGAAACGGCGCGGGGATTCAAACCCGATTCAATGATACTCAGATACTTTAGCTCATCCGGCAGATTGTACTTTGCGAGGTATTTCTCAAATAATGGGAAGTAAAGATTTTTCCGTCTCATCACCATCCTGGTGTACTCCCTGTCGCGGATTGTAAAATAATTTATGAACGCGTGTACCTTGTCGTTGTAATGAAGGGGCATGTTCTTTTCAATACAGCGAAGCCGGTCTTCAACGATCGCAGGATGATCATCGCCGGGGATGTACTCAAGATCGGTAGGCAGCGCGTAGTACACGAAGTCAGTAGTGTCCGCCTTGAAGAGCATTTCCTCTTCCGCTGCCGCCACTTCCAGCGAATCGATCACATTAATTTCCGATTCGTCCTGGGCAAAGACGACTATCGAAAGGAACGTAAGCGCGGTCAGGAGAAGTATCTTCCTCATTTCAGTTCATTTGTTTAAGGGCGTTGGCGAAGTGCAGAAGTTTTGACTCTTCAAAATCGTCGGCGATGATTTGTAGTCCTATCGGCAGCCCTGCGTCATCCTTCCCACAAGGTACAGCAATCGCAGGCACACCGGCTACATTAGCCTGAACGGAAAAAAGGTCCGCCAAGTACATCTCGATCGGATTTTCAGTGTGCTCACCGAGCTTGAAGGCTGTCGTTGGCGTGATCGGCATAACAATGAAATCGTATTCTCTGAGAATCTCCTTGGTCTTTTCCCTGATGATCCGTCTTACTTTCTGTGCTTTTGTGTAGTACGCATCGTAGTAACTGGCGCTGAGGACAAACGTTCCCAGAAGTATTCTTCTTTGAACTTCCTTGCCAAAGCCTTCTGATCGGCTTTTCTTATACATTTCGAGGAGGTTTCCGGGCGCGCTGGTTCTGTGACCGTATCTTACACCATCAAATCTAGACAGATTTGAGCTCGCTTCCGCTGTCGCAAGGATGTAATAGGTCGGGAGAACATACTCCTGCAATGGAAAGTCAATAACTTCCACAAAATGACCTGCATCTTTTAGCAAATTGAGCGAACGGGTTATCGCGCTTTTTATCTCCGGCTGAAGCGCCTGCGAATTATCGATCTCCCGAACATAAGCCACCCGGTATTTCTTGTCTACCGGACGCACACATTCCGCGGCGTAGGCCTCAACCTCCCGTTGAGATACAGTGCTGTCGAATTCATCGGCCCCGGCAATTACTTCCAGAACCAAGGCCACGTCTTCAACAGATCTGGCAAAAATTCCAATGCAGTCGAAAGACGAACCATAGGCAATCAGTCCGAAGCGGCTGATTCTCGAATAGGTTGGTTTCAACCCTACCACGCCGCAGAATGCTGCAGGCTGGCGCACAGATCCGCCAGTATCGGAGCCAATGGAGACGTGACAAAGGTTAGCCTGAACTGCAACAGCCGATCCGCCGGACGACCCTCCGGGCACGCGTGTTTCGTCAGCAGCATTTAATGCCGGTCCAAATGCCGAATTTTCATTGGATGAGCCCATTGCGAACTCGTCGCAGTTCTGACGTCCGATGATTATAGCATCCTCGTCCAGCAGCCGCTGAACGGCCGTGGCATTATACTGAGATTTGAAATCGTGGAGAATTTTGCTTGAAGCCTGGAGCGGATGGTCTTTATAGGCCAAAACATCTTTCAGTCCAACAACCAGGCCGGCCAGCCGGCCAGCACTGCCATCCTGAAGCTTTTTGTCTATTTCCGCGGCCCGCACGAGCGCTTCCTCGTCGTAAACGCTCAAAAATGCGTTCAGTCGCGCGTTTTCCCTGATCCTTTCAAGGTAATGACGAACAAGATCTTTACAGGTAATCTCACCACGCCGCAAATCGTGTTGGATATCGCGAAGTGTAGCGTACGTGCCGGTCACTTACTTTCCTTCTTCTATTTTGCCTGCTTCTTCGATGTCTTTCTTAACATCTTTCATCCCGTCCTTGAATTCGCGCACACCTTTACCGAGCCCCTTCATAAATTCAGGAATCTTCTTGGCGCCAAAGAATACGAGAACGAACAATCCGATGAGAAGTATTTCCTGGAAACCAACCCCGCTCAGAAACAATAGTGTAGCATTCATGGCCATTATTTTTATGTGAACAACAAAATTAGGGTAAAAAAAATTACGAACAAATCACTTGTGACAACCGGCAAAGTGAGTTTATGCCTGAATCAGGAGCTTCTTTTACATGCTGCGCAACCAGACCTGCGGATCCAACGCCGTGGTATTCTTAAAGATCTGAAATCTCAGCTCCGACACACCGTCGGCATTGGAGAACACCTTCCCTATTTCCTGATTGGTGGAGACCTTCTGGCCGGCTTTGACAAAAACTTCCTTGAGGCCGGCATAAACCGTGAGGTACTCGCCATGGTTGATGATCACTGTGCTGCCCAACGTGGGAATAAATGCGACTTTTCGCACCTCGCCGTCAAATACCGTCTTCACTTTCTCGTCCTCCTTGGTCTGGATATTCACACCATTGTTCTGAATGACAATACCCTTCAAAACGGGATGGTTCTGCCGGCCGAAACCCAGTGAGACAAAGCCGGAAACTGGCCAGGGAAACTTCGTTTTATTATCCTCAAATGACGAAGAAAGCGCCACGGATTCAGCCGACTTCGCCTTCGCCGACGCCCGCGCCATTTCCTCTTTAATGGCAGCGTCTATGAGCTTGTCGAGCTTGGCAACGGCCTGCTTTGTGTTTTCAAGGTCGCGCTTCAGATTCTTTTCTTCTTTCGCCAGCGACCGGAGTAGCTTGTTCTGCTGATCCTTCAATGCAACCAGACTCTCGCTCTCGCGGAGCTGATCGGCAAGCAGGACATTCTTCTCATCCCGCTGCGCCTTAATAACCGCCACCTGCGTTGACAACTCTTCCTGAACTTTCTTTATCTGCTGGGCCTGGTGCCTGCGCGCCGCCGCATACTGTTCCATATACTGCAGCCTCATGACCAATTGGTCGAAGGATTTCGACGAAAACAGGAATGTGAGTTTGGTAGTATTGTTATTCGCTTTCTGCGCAGCGTATAACATCGCTGAAAATTCCTTTCTCAATTTTTCCAGGTCATCTTCAAGCGCAGTAATGATATCGTTGTTCTCGTTTATCTCGGTGTCGAGCAGGGCTATTTCAGACTTGATACTTCCGATGAGGTTTTCCTGTTCACGGATGCGCTGATTGAGCGCGCTCAACTCGCCCAATGAATTCTTCTTCCGCGTTGTCGTTTGCGAAAGTATCTTTTCAACTTCGGTAATTTTCTGAAGGTTCTGCTGGCGCTCCTTCTGGAGCTGTGCTTTTGATTTCTTTTGAGCCGAAGCCGAAAATGCAAATATGATACAACCTAGAAAGACAATCAGGATGCGTCTACCTGCGTACATATTTCTTGGGGATATTAAATGGAAACTTCAGTTCCTTATCGCCGACATCAGCCTTGCTGTATTCAAATATAACAGTTGTGTTCAGAACTCCCGCCATCGTACTGTAAAACAGACTTATCGTGCCGTTATAGGGGAATATCTTATCGCCTACAGGCTGAAAGTTTGAGTAATTAATGACCAGTGAATTGCTCGAATTCTGTTCCTTCATTTCAATCTTCTCGATTTTTGTACTGGCTGCATTGATATAATTCGCGACCTCCACCGTGCCGGCCTTTTGCCTTAATATAAACATCGAAGATTCTGCAGTAACATCCTCATTCGAAGGATCCCTGGGAAGAATAAGATTACCCAGCATCGCGGCCTGAATCACATCATAATTAATTTCAAAGTTATATCGTTTCGAAAGCTCAGGATATTCAAAAACGTAATATTCCTTATCCATATTGCTCACAATGGTGATGGAATCCTTGTTGATAAGTGCTTTCCCGCCCTGAACGCCGATTACGGAAAAGGTCATCCAGATTACACTATCTTTCCTGATACGAATGTTGGCCTTGACCTCTCTTTCTTTGTTGGCATCGCGAAGAATCATCCGGGCTTTTCCCTGGAAGTAGCCAAAATCGATCCCTTCGATATGCAATTCACGCGCGGGTGCGGTTTCCGTCAGCGAAGGCGCAGTAATTTTCCGGCTACAGGAAAACAGGAATAACATACAAATGAACAGAACGGCGAGGTTCAGAGAACTATTCATAAATTTTCCGGTTGGCTATTTTTTTATTCAGGAGTTCATTGTTTGAATTGATGCCACGTGCTTTTTCCCATTGCACCACAGCGGCATCGACCTCACCCAATTTATAAAGAATGTCACCGTAGTGTTCAAAATGCAGGGCCGACGCACTTTCCATTTTCACGGCCCGCTCGATAACCGATCTGGCCTCGCGATACTTGCCCCGGTGAAAGAGTACCTGCGAGTACGTATCCAGAAATATACCGCTCTCAGGGTGTTCCTTCACAAGCTGCCCTGCAATCTGCTCAGCCTGGTCGAGTTTTTCCTTTCTTGTTATGAGCACTTTCACATATCTGTTCAGTGCTTCCGGGCGAACCCCTTTCTGCGCGAGTGCCGCCTGAAATGATTGTTCCGAGCGCTTTACATCCCCCTGATAATAGTAAGCTTCGCCCAGACCTGCATAAATATCTGCCAACTGTATCGGATTTGAACCCGACAGCCGGCGCCCCTGCTCCAGCGAAACAACGGCATCATCATAGTTTCCCGTGCGAAGGTGACCCTCCCCGAGGAAGAAATAAAGGATGCCCTGATTTGGAAATATCTCCAGTGCCGACTCCGCGTGCTCGATAAGCTTAGAATAATCACCAAGCTGCTGATCAAGAGAGAGCAGGTTCTGCCAGACTTCAAAAGTCACATCCCCTTCTTCAATTGCTATCAGATATTCGTCGCGTGCCTTCGCAAATCTTCCTCCTGCCAGGTAGAGGTCGCCACCCACGATGTGGATTTTTCCACCCCTGGTAGAGGTTTCCTGTAATTTTTTGAAGAGCTTCTCGGCAAAGGCAAACTTGTCATTATCCACAACTCCCTGTGCACGACGCATATTCAGTTCAGCATTATAGGCTCCCATGATCAGGAGTTTACTGTTAAGGTCGACGTCGGGATGTTCAAACAGGCCGAGTAGCATCGGCCGTGCCTTTTCTTCCTGGTTATTTTCACGATAGAACGCCGCCAGTAACATGCGGGTATTTACTGCGTCTGGATTGTCAGCGGCAAACTGCTCCAGATATGCGATGGCCTGTTTCTGCATACCCTGCTGCGACAGAAATTCAGTAAAGCCCATGATCAGGCGTTCCTCCCCGGGAAAGGCTTTGATCAGTTTCTCACCTTCTGCTACCGCCTCGCGTATCTTGCCCTGATCCACAAGAATTTGCTGTTTCTGCAGGGATGAAACCTCGCTGACCCCGAGAAGTTTTTCTGCCCTGTCATACGTTTTCAGCGCCTCTTCAGGTTTGTCAGCATACTGATATACAGCAGCAAGGTCATATAAGTACTCCTCCGTACCGGGAACCTGTTGAATCATCGTCTCGTAGGTTCTGGCCGCCTTATCAAATCGCGACAACGACGAGTATATGTTCGCGCCCAGCAGATAGAAATACTTGTTCCTGGCCTCGAGCCGCAATGCGTTTTCGATACTCAATGCGGCTCTTTGCAGATCTTCAGGCCGACTACTTTCCGACAAGACTTCGGCAATTTTGTAATGCACCGTGGCATTGTCGGGATTTATCTCCAGCGTCCTTTCATAATAGGAAAGCGCCTTGGCATAGTCTTCCAGTATGAAGAATTTTTCTCCTTCCGTAAAGTAAAATTCGGCCTCGCGGAGGCGGCTTGCAGAAGCCTGCACCTCCTCCGGACCCTTTTTTTTCTTCTGACCATAGCCGGAAACCGAGACCAGCAGGACCAGTCCAATCAGCCAGAAACAAGTATGGTAATTTCTTAAAGTCACGAAATGGTATTGTAGTCACCCACGCTCAAATCCTTCGGTGAACCTTCAAAAGTAACGAAATTCCCCAACATACTGTTTTCGAGCACGGCATTCGAGATTTTGCTCTCCTGCTGGATGATCGAATTCTTCACCCGACTGTCTACGATACGGGTTTTTTCGCCGACAGAGACGTAAGGTCCTACAACAGAGTTCTCAATTTTTGCCCCTGCCCCCACGTAACAGGGAGGGATAATTACAGAATTTATCACTTCAGCCTTATCGGAAACCAGCTGCTGGTCCTTGATGAACTCCAGATAGCGCTGGTTCGTCTGGACTGTCACATTTTTGTTTCCACAGTCCAGCCACTCAGCAACCTGCCCCGGGATGAGTTTAGCGCCTTTCTTGTTTAGTCCCTGAAGAGCTGACGTGAACTGGTATTCCCCTTTGTCTTTGATGTCATTATCAATCAGATATTGCATTTCGCGGGCAAGGGCTTCTCCATCGCGGAAGAAATAAATCCCGATAATGGCCAGATCAGATACAAATGACGAAGGTTTTTCAACCAGATCGACGATCTCTCCTTCATCGTTGAGCTTAACTACTCCGAACTGGGAAGGATCAACAACCTTCTGCACCCAAATTATCCCGTCGCGCGTAGTATCAAGCTTGAAGTCCGCTTTGAATAACGTATCTGCAAACGCAACGATAACCTTTCCCGAAAAGAGTTCTTTGGCAAAAAGTAATGCGTGTGAAATTCCCATGGCCTTCTCCTGGTAGAATATCTTTCCCTGTGCACCAACTTCCGCAGCAATGCGGATCAGGCTCTCTTCCACTTCTTTACCAAAGCTCGGATGAATAATAAAGCCAATGTTATCGATCTTTTCAGGACAAACCTTGGCGATATCTTCCACCAGACGATGGACGATCGGCTTACCTGCAATTGGAAGTAAAGGTTTCGGAACTGTCAGGGTGTGCGGGCGCATGCGTTTTCCCAAACCCGCCATCGGAATAATAATGTTCATAGTTGAGTTGTAGGGTTTATCTGTTTGAATTCTGGACTTACTTGTTAGCCATCGTTTGCCGGAATGATTTTCTTTCAATAAAAAATACAATCAAGGCAAACGACGCGACGACTACCATATGAAAAGTTGATGCCACCCAGCTATTGGTAATAGTGACCGAGTTTACTGTGTAGACTATCAGAAGGGTAGCCATTACGTAGAGCAGGTTGCCCCCAATGTTGTAGGGAATTGCGAGGTACCTTCGCCCCACGAGATAACATATCACAGTCATAGACGAATAGCAAATGAGGGTGGCCCAGCTACTGCCTTCATAGCCATACCTGGGAATGAGAACGTAATTTGCAACAACGGTTATCAGAACCCCTGCAACCGTTATGATCGTCCCCCAGTAGGTCCGGTCAGTCAATTTGAACCACACAGAGAAGTTGTAGTAAACGCCGAGGAAGAGGTATGCCAGTAACAGGATCGGTACGATATAAAGTCCCTCCCAGTATTGTGCATCGCCGAGAAAATACTTGAAGATATCCAGGTTGATGCTCACTCCCAGCAGAATTAAACAGCATACAATGACGAAGTAGTGATTGATCCGTGCAAAAAGCTCAGGTGACTGCTTATCCGCTGCGTTGGAAAAGAAAAAGGGTTCGGCTGCATAACGAAATGCGGTTACGGCGAGGCTCATCAGCATGGCGAGCTTGTAACACGCACCAAAAATACCCAGCGCGTAATCTGCGCTCTGACCTTCATAAAAATTTTCGGGAAGCCATGCATCGAGGGCAAGTCGTGAAAACATTTCGTTTGTGATTCCGGCAAGTCCGGTCAGCATGATCGGATAGCCATACTGTACCATCGCCGGCGACACTATTCTGTCGAACACCGGCCTCCATTGTAACAGCGTCCTGGCAAAGAAGAGCAGGTAAAAACTATTTGCAATAAGGTTGGCCAGGAATACATAGCCGATGCCGATTTCCGGATTGTATGCAACAACCAGAAAATAGACATTGAGCCCCACGAGCAACCCTATGTTTACAAGCTTTCCGATGGCAAACATCAGGGGCTTTTTCAACAGGCGTAAGCGCGCAAACGGAATTGCCACGACCGCGTCTGTCAGCATGATAATGGCCAGATAAGTCACATACTGTCCATTACCCGCGATATTGATTAGCGACGCCACTCCATCGGAAAAGGCAATGAGGCCGCCGCTGATGGCGACACTGATGGCAATCACGATGGTCTGGGCGAGGCGGAAGACGCGCTTTTCATCAGCGCCGGCTTTTGTCGCGAACCGGAAGTACGCGGTCTCCATTCCAAAGAGGAGGATGGTGTTAATTACCGCGGTGTATGCAAACAGTTTGGTAATCACTCCGTATTCATCCGGAGCAAAAACGCTTTCATCGGTATGAAGGCGAACCAGCAAAAAATTGATAAAGCGGGGTATGATCGTACCAAGTCCGTAAAGGACTGTCTCCCCTGCCAGATTCCGGATTTTGCTCATCGTCAGCGTCCTGTGAAATTTGGCTTCCGTTTTTCCAGAAATGCTGACGTCCCTTCACGGAAATCCTGAGATGTGGTGCAGTGACCAAAATTCCTTGCTTCCTCATCGTAGCCGGCATTTTCGAAGGAGAAACCTGCATTCACAGTTTTGATGAGATACTGCAGGGTGAGTGAACTCTTGGAGGTAATTTTCTCCATAAGTTGGAAGGCGCGTTCCATCAGGGCTTCGCGATTCGGTTCGACGCGGTTTACCAGCCCTAGTGCGAGAGCCTCTTCTGCAGAGATCATATCGCCCGTCATCAGGAGTTCGAAAGCCTTGCCGCGCCCGATGAGTTGGGTCAGGCGTTGCGTGCCCCCGTATCCGGGAATGATCCCGAGATTGATTTCAGGCTGGCCGAATTTTGCGTTGGCTGAGGCGATCCGCATATGGCAGGCCATGGCGAGCTCACATCCTCCGCCGAGGGCAAACCCATTGACGGCGGCGACCACCGGCTTGGGAAAGTTTTCGATCAAATTGAAAAGATCCTGGCCTTTCTTCGACAGCAAAAAGGCCTCCTGTTCATTCAGTTCTGCCAATTCGCGGATATCGGCGCCCGCAACAAACGCCTTTTCCCCCTCGCCTGTAATGATCACGGCCTTTATGTCATGGTTTTGCCCGATTTCTTGCATACCTTCGTATAGTCGGTCGATTGTAGCCGTGTTGAGCGCGTTCAAAGCCTGGGGGCGGGAGATGGTTACTATGCAGACGCCAGGCGTATTTATCTCGATTTTTACGTAGGACATACTCAATATTTATTACCCCAAAAGTATCGATTTTAATAGTCCCGGCCCCAACCTTATGACACCCATCCCTCAAAATAGCTCACGACTTTTGTTCAAGGCTATTGTCTTGTTTCTTTTCGGTACCAGTTTCACTATTCCTGCGATAGGCCAACATTCTACTTCTGCTAACGACGGAAACTGGACCACGAACTCCACTTGGGTTGGCAATGCTGTGCCGTCGACTGGTAGCACATGGGGTAGTGTAACGATCAAACATGACATCATCTTAACCGGCAACCTCGCTACTGGCAGTCGTGTTATAACAATTGACCCAAACAAGACATTAACCATTGACGGGAACTTGACTACACAGGGAGGAAGTTCAATTAATGTAAGCGGGACCTTAATAATAAACGGTAACGTGGACCTTTCTGCCCCAATTAATATTTTGCCTGGAGGCCAGGTAATAATCAAGCAAAATATTACCGTAAGAGACAGCAATTATCTCAATGTTGGCACCAACGACAGTGCTACGCCCTACGCGGATCTGGTGTTGTACGGCAATCTCAACTTCACGGGCGGTGCTGCAACCATTAACCGAAATGGCCGCGTTGCCATTTTTGGAAACGTTACGGCAAATGGCGGAGGTATTAACTTCACGGTAAATAATGGTGGCCAGGTCTACATCCACGGTAATGTCACATTTGGCCCCGGCGGAAATAGCGTCAACAACAATAACCCATCTGGTTACGGGTTATACATAAATGGCACGACCTCAGCTGGGGGAGGTGGATCGAATATCACGGGAAATCATGGCGACCAGGATGATATGGAAAACACGAACCCGTCGTTTTACGACTGGGTTTCCAAAATTCCCATGGGGCCGCTGCCGGTAACGTGGCTTTCGTTCTCCGTCCGCAATATCGATCACAAAAGCGCTCACCTGACCTGGTCAACGGCGTCTGAAATTAATGCCGAAGCATTTATCATTGAACGCTCTGCAAATGGCAAGGACTACGCTGCCATTGGTAGCGTTGCCGCGTCTGGGAACTCCAGAACCCGGCAGGATTACGCTTTTACTGACCTCCATCCGATCATCGGTCGCTCCTACTACCGGTTGCGCCAGGTAGACCTCGATGGCAGCTTTGCCTACTCAGAAGCACGATCCATCAAACTGGATGGCCGAAAAGTGGTGTCTGTATACCCTAATCCCGTTCAGAGCGACGAACTCAAAGTACAGCTGAATTTCTCGGATGAGGCAGAGGTATTTGTTTCTGTATACGATGTATCCGGAATGGAAATCGATCAGTTCCGTTTCCATGGAACNGCTTTCGCAAGACCACTCCATTTGAAAGCCGGCACATACGTGTTGAAGGCAAGTGCGGGAAGTGATAAGCTGATATGCCGCTTTGTAGTGAGATGATTTTAAAGCGGCGCAATGCCGTAGTTACATTGTTTGGATCACGTTAGATAAATTTTTGGGGCCGTTATGCGTACTTACCATGATTTTTTTGAAAGCCTCATTGCTTAAACCAAACCAACACTAACATGAAATTAGCTGCGCTAATTACTTTTTTCGCAGGATGCTTTGCGCTTAACAGTTTCGCGCAAACTTGTACGTTCACGCTTACGGGCAATCAAACCTGGAACCCTTCCAACAACTACGCGTGCCAGGAAGGTGGTACAAGTAATGGCAAACAAGTTTTGATCATTCCAGCAGGACTCAACATGACTATTAGCGCCAATAACAGCACATGGACCGGTACTCAATTGATTGTTTACGGGACGCTCAAAATAAGTGCCCCTGGAAACGTCACCATCAATGCAAACATCCGTGTTAAATCCGGTGGCAAACTTCAAATTGATTCAAAGCTGCATATGGGTGCCAGCGGAAGCGGCTGCAATTACAATCTTGTCGTTGAGTCAGGTGGTGTGGCTGACGTTGGGGGTACATCAGACCGCCTAAACATCTGCGGAAACGAGATTTCACGCGGGGGCAGCGGTGGTTGTAACTCAAATTACCCCAACGGCAACCCCTCCTACTGTGCGCCTTCCGGCGGATTCACCGGCCCCACAGGCTTTGACAAAGGCGGCTACAATGGAACGCTGCCTGTAACCTGGCTCTCTTTCACCGCTCAAAATCGCGATAACGAAGCTGTCCACCTTGAGTGGGCTACGGCCTCTGAAAAAGATGCCGATTCATTCGTCATCGAACGTTCGTCGAATGGCAAAGATTTTCATTTAGTCGGTAGCGTAACAGCATCGGGTACATCCAACGTACGCCATGACTATAACTTCACTGACCCACACCGGCTGATAGGACGTTCTTATTACCGCCTGCGACAGGTAGACTTCGATGGCACGTTCAGCTATTCCGAAATCCGCGCCGTAAAAGTTGATGGCCGCAAAACGATATCGGTTTATCCCAATCCAATCGATTCGGACGAATTCAAAGTATTACGAAACTTCGTCGACGATGAGGAGGTGTTTGTTTCTATTTNCGACGCCACCGGACTGATAATCGACCAGTTCAGCTTCTTCGGCACCATGTTTTCACAACCCTCGAAGCTTAACGCAGGAGCCTATATCCTCCGCGCCAAGGCAGGAGACGAAAGCCTCTATTGCCGGTTTGTGGTTAAATAGTCTAATGCGTTTCCACCAGGCTGTGGAATTCAGGAAGCTTTTGCAGCATCACCCGAACCATCGACTTCAGATCGTATGCTGGTTTCCAGCCCCAGTCAGCACGTGCAACCGAATCATCGATTGACTGCGGCCATGACTCAGCAATCTGCTGACGGAAATCGGGTTTATAGGTGATCGAAAAATCAGGTATGTGAACCTGAATTTCCCGCGCCAGCTCCTCCGGACTAAATGAAAGTGCTCCAAGATTATAACTCGAACGCACGCTTATCTGATCCGCCGGAGCTTCCATCAGCTTCAGGGTCGAGTCAAGCGCGTCGTCCATAAACATCATTGGAAGATACGTCCCCGGCGCAAGGAAACATTCATACCGACGCTCCGTCAGCGCCTTGAAAAAGATATCTACAGCATAGTCCGTCGTGCCTCCTCCAGGATGCGCCTTATACCCGATCAAGCCAGGGTAACGAAGGCTTCGAACGTCCAGCCCATGCTTCTTATGATACCAGGCACACCACCTTTCGCCTGCGAGCTTGCTTATCCCATAAACAGTAGACGGATCCATGATAGTGTCCTGAGGCGTATTGACGCGGGGTGTCGAAGAACCGAAGACGGCGATAGAACTTGGCCAGTAAACCTTGGCTATCTTGTATTTCACAGCCCCTTCGAGCACGTTTAGAAGGCCATCCATGTTGATCTTCCAGGCCAGCGTCGGATTTTGTTCCCCGACTGCCGATAATACCGCGGCAAGGTGGTAAATCTGCGTGAACTGCCCTTTCTGAAGAAGGCGATCCAGACCCGCAGTATCAAGAACATCCAGCAATTCAAAATTTCCGTCGGTAGCCGCCAGAGGCTTGACGTCTGTCGCAACCACCGCATTCTTCCCAAAAGCGTCCTGCAATTTACCCGTGAGTTCCGACCCAAGCTGACCGCCTGCTCCGATAACAAGAATTCTTTCCTTTGACATGCACTAATTTCAGGGTTCAAAACTACCAAATTTCGCGAATCACCTAATATCCGTTAGTGTCTTTTCATTTAACTTAGCACCCGTGGATTTTAAAGCATACCTGACTTCCAAAAAGATCGATCCAGATGCCTTTCAAAGTGCCGAACCCGGCCTTTGGGAAAGCCTCCGGGCAGAGTTCGAACAGATGAGCCCCGCAAGCTTCACGATGCAAAAACTCTTCCTCATCAATCCCATCCGGAGAAAGTACAGGCTGCCGCAGGCTGTTGCCCAAAATCCGCCAAAATCAGCGACGACGACCCCGGTAGCAGCAACTACCCTGTCTGAAGAACAAACGCCTCCACCTGTTAAGAAACCCGGCGTTGCAAGACCTGTCATGAAGCCTAAACCAAAAATTCAGTAGCGACTATGTATAAAAAGATGAAACCGGCATTGGAAAATGAACTGAAATCGATCCGTGAGGCCGGCCTTTACAAGACTGAACGCATTATTACTACTCCGCAGGGTGCGGACATCCGAACCTCTGACAACGTAGAGGTCATAAACTTCTGCGCAAATAACTACCTGGGTCTTTCTTCCCACCCGCGGGTGACCGAGGCCGCCAAGCGCACTATTGATACACATGGATACGGTATGTCTTCCGTGCGTTTCATCTGCGGCACACAGGATATTCATAAAGAGCTTGAGCAAAAAATCTCGGAATTTCTTCACACCGACGACACGATCCTCTACGCCGCGGCCTTTGACGCCAACGGCGGCGTATTTGAACCTCTTCTCGGACCGGAGGATGCCATTGTCTCGGATGAACTGAATCACGCTTCTATTATTGACGGTATCCGCCTTTGCAAGGCGAGTCGTTACCGCTACAAAAACAACGACATGCAAGATCTCGAGCTCAAGCTGAAGGCAGCCCGGGACGCTGGTGCGCGACAAATTCTCATCGCAACTGACGGCGCCTTTTCTATGGATGGCACCATTGCCCGGCTCGACAAAATCTGCGACCTCGCCGATCAATACGAAGCGTTAGTAATGACTGATGAGAGCCACAGCACGGGATTCCTGGGCAAAACTGGTAGAGGTGTTCCGGAATTGTGCGGCGTGATGGAGCGCGTCGACATCATCACAGGCACTCTTGGAAAAGCCCTCGGTGGCGCGTCAGGGGGATTCACCTCCGGACGAAAAGAAATCATCGAACTGCTTCGCCAGCGTTCACGCCCCTACCTCTTCTCCAATACCCTTGCACCTGCTATTGTCGGTGCCTCCATCGAGGTTTTTAACATGCTTTCTGAGACAACAGAATTGCGCGACCGCCTTGAAAGCAATACTGCATATTTCAGAAAAGCAATGACCGAAGCGGGCTTTGATATCAAACCCGGCGTACATCCGATTGTTCCGATTATGCTTTATGATGCGCCCCTCGCGCAGAAATTCGCAGACGCATTGTTGAAGAAAGGTATTTACGTCATTGGGTTCTTCTACCCGGTAGTACCTAAGGGCAAAGCGAGAATCCGCGTGCAGATTTCAGCTGCACACACAAAAGATCATCTCGACAAAGCCATTGCAGCTTTTATAGAAGTTGGAAAGGAGCTTGGGGTGCTGAAGACCGCGACAGCCTAGATCAGCTTATTCTTCATGTCGGTGGAAGAGGCAATAAATTTCTCGAGGCGCTTCCGGACGTCATCTGTTGAGAAGAAATAAAAACTGCCCTTCCGTCCTCTGATCTTGACTTTGCAAAGATTGAGAAACGGAATGAGTCGGAAGGATTTTATCTCCGGCCATTCGAAGCGAACGTTATAATCCTCCTCGACGATCACAAATTTTCCATCTCCGATACGAACCCGTTTAATCTTGTTGCTGACGGAACTAAAAACGATCAGGAGAAAGAGACCTAAGAACACGAGGAATGTCACCGCTGCGATGTTTATCAGATTGAATCCATAAACATAGAACAGCAACAAACTGATGGCCCACTGCAAGATTCCCACAACGAGGAAGAAGTATTTGGCCAGATAGAACTTTACGGGACTAGCTTCAACCATAAACTGACATTAATAACGGCACTACAAATTTACGTAAAATCGAAAGAAAAGTTATCGCCTCAACGCCGGGATAACCACCGGAAAGTCATGTCCTCTGCTAAACGTGTAGGGGTATTGCGGTCGCCCTTTCAACTTCCGGGTCATCTCCGGAACCTGGTCATCTATATATGACTTTAACTCATAAATAGTAACCTTACCATCCTGCGGAGCCCCGTCAGCGTCGCCGGCGAGCCCTTTAAGCAGCACGTAGGTGAACAATCCATGGCCCAGTTCCGCAAATTCCGTGGCAAACTGTTCACTTCCGGCCGATGCGAGCACATGAATCCCTGCACTCCGGGAGAGCTGCGCAATTGCCTTTTCCTCTCCAGAACCACGCGTCGCCAGTAGTTCAACCGACCCTCCTGATTGACACGCATCGAGAATTATTAGTTGCTTCAATGCCTTTATATTCTTCAATTTTTCCTGCATTGTCACCGCATCAATGGCCTGCCTGCGCAATCCCGATGCATCGAACAATCGGGAATTTTCCGTTGGGATAAAGTAAAACCGATTGTCAACTATACTCCCGTGCCCCGCGTAATACAGGATGAACACATCTTCAGGCCGCGCTTTCGCACCAACATCTTCCAGCTTTCTCAAAATATTCAGCCGCGTGGCATCTCTATCAAATACCGTGTCAATTACGATTTCCCTGAACAAAAGATCAGAGGATTCTGAAATCACCTTAATTAACGACACCGCATCCGATTTAGCGTAGTTTAAATTGAGTTTTGAATTCTGGTACTTGTCAATCCCCACAGCGACGATGTAACATGTGCTGTTTTTTTCCTCAGACTCATTGAAAAATTCAACAGTTCGGGGATCAGATTCAACATGGTCTTTGTTCGAAGCGATCGCAGTGAACGTATTCAATCCGGCAACCGGAGTAACCATTAACTGGAACGTAGAATGCTTTCCGGGAGCAGGATATCCAACCTCCTCATCGGGGAAACCTATCGCCTTGCCGTTGTGCATTATGCGCAGCTGACCAACTCCGGCCCCCGTGTTATACATGCGAACCAGGAGTTCAGCTTTCTTCCCACCCGTTGGAACCAGAGCAATTTTCAGTTCCGGAGGCGGCGCATTTCTGAGTTTTCCGTAAATACCCCGGCTGTCATCACTGTTTCTGACCTGAAAAATTTTTGGCAGTAAGTCCGGCCTGTAGAATTCCTGAAAGAACTGATCAACGGCGTATGTCCTGGTTCCTTCAACAAAGTGGATGAACTTTCTCGCACCATCGGTTGCACTAAAGTAGCCCTGGCGATTCTTTACCAGCCAGTCGAATTCGCCGAGATGGATATGCTCAAAAAACTCCTTCCCGGTTTCGAGGTTCCAGAATTTGGTCAGACCGTCGAGACTGTGACTGATCAGCATTTTCCCGTCGGCACTTAGTTGCAGTTCCACGACTTCCGAATTGTGCCCTGACAGCGTCCCTAGCGATTTTCCGGTTCCGGTTTCCCATATCCTGATGACTCTGTCAGCGCCCGCTGAATAAATCACTTTCTCCTGCGTATCCGTAATTACCGCATGAACGGGTGAGTTCCCATGGACAATCTTTTCGATCATGAGACCCGTACCGACATCCCAGCGGCGCACTGTCCCATCCCAACCGGACGTAATCAATGTTTTTCCATCCGATGAGAACCGGATTGCGGAAACAACTCCCGTATGACCAACGAAATTCCGCACAACGGTACGCGTATCCGTTTCCCACATCTGCAAAGAATTGTCGAGGCGCCCCGTGACGACGTACAATCCTGTCGGATGAAATGCCACCGTGTATGCCGAACTGTTATCCAGCGAAAATCTGGACAGTAGCGCTCCTG
>Ga0065721_10050940_pt1 | contig 16968 bp, 15 predicted proteins | sample Mesricmetagenome_FD_59108 | JGI IMG/M metagenome (GOLD analysis project Ga0065721, IMG submission 59108) | Mesophilic microbial community from rice straw/compost enrichment Sample: eDNA_1 v2 (version 2) | ecosystem: Engineered > Solid waste > Grass > Composting > Bioreactor | place: USA: Davis... | reverse complement strand
GGGGCGAGAGCAGCCCGCCCGCCGTGATCCTGAACAGGCTCGCGACGGGGCTCGGCGTGAGCCTCGCGTCCCTCTTCGCCGAGGCGGACAGGGACGAGGCGCCGCCCCTGGTCCGCCAAGCCGACCAGCGGGTCTGGCGCGACCCGGAGAGCGGCTATCTGCGCCGCGCCCTGTCCCCGCCAGGCCACCCCTCCCCGCTCGAACTCGCGGAGGTGATCCTGCCGCCCGGCGCGAGGATCGCCTACGATTCCGGCCCCCGCGCGGCCGGGATCGGACAGCAGGTCTGGGTCCTCGAAGGCGACGTGGAGGTGACCACGGGGCCGGACGCCTATCGTCTCGCGGCGGGCGACTGTCTCTGCATGGGCATTGACCGTCCCAACGTGTTCCGCAACCCGGCCGACCGGCCCGCCCGCTATCTGGTGGCCCTGGCGGCCGATCCCTTACGGGCCTGAGGAAGCTTCCATGAGCCCTTCCGTAAATGCATCCATCGCGCTGCGCTCCCTCACTCCCGACGAAGCCGCGCGGCAGGTCGGCGCCCTGTCGGCCGTGCTCATCGACTGCGTCGAGGGCGGCGCCTCGGTCAGCTTCATGGCGCCCCTGACGCGCGAGAGGGCCGATGCCTTCTGGACGGGCGTCGCCGAGGGCGTCGCGGCGGGCGAGCGCATCCTCCTCGTGGCGCAGGAGCCGGAGGGCGGCCAGATCCTCGGCACCGTCCAGGTGGTGCTCCGGCAACCCGAGAACCAACCTCACCGGGCCGACATTGCCAAGATGCTCGTCCATCGCGCGGCACGCCGGCGCGGCGTGGGCGCCGCCCTCATGCGCGCCGCCGAGGAAGCGGCCCGCGCGGCCGGCAAGTCCGTCCTCGTTCTCGACACCGTAACGGGCGGTGACGCGGAGCGCCTCTATGCGCGCCTCGGCTGGTCCCGGGCCGGCGTCATCCCGAACTACGCCCTCTGGCCCCAGGGCGGCTTCTGCGACACGACGGTGTTCTACAAGCAGCTCCAGCCAGCATGAGGCGAAGGGCGTCGCCGCGACGCGATCCCCTCCCCCTTGCGTGGAGGGTCAGGGCGGGGGTGCCGGCGCCAGCCTGGGTTTAGTCCTGCGCCAACACCCCCACCTCTAGCTCCTCCCCACAAGGGGGAGGAGAGCCGGGCAGCGCTTCCCGCGTCATTCCGGGATGGTCCGGAGGACCAGGCCCGGAACCCATAGCCGTTGACGGTGCAGGTTAAAACGCAACGGTTATCACAGCTCTTCATTCTGACACGCTGGTGATTACGGGTTCCGGACTTGCCTGACGGCAATCCGGAATGACAAGGTTGCGGCTCGGAAGGACGGCGATGCTCCTCATCCCGGCCCTGTCCCGCCCCTTTACGACAATCCGGCACGAGGCATCTTCCATCCGGCCTTCGAGTGCGTCTAAGCTGGCCCGCCAACAAGAACCGGATGGAACATCGCCCCATGTCGAAGCGCATTCTGGCCGCAGCCCTCATCCTTTCAGCCAGCTTCGTCCCGGCCTATGCCGCGAAGACCTCGTTGGTGATCGGCATGCCGATCGAACCGCCGGGCCTCGATCCCACGGTCGCGGCGCCCGTAGCCATCCGCGAGGTGACCTGGGCCAATCTCTACGAGGGGCTCGTGCGCATCGACCGGAACGGCAAGGTGCAGCCGCTCCTGGCGAAGAGCTGGGACATCGCGCCGGACGGGCTGACCTACACGTTCCACCTGCAGTCGGGCGTGAAATTCCACGACGGCTCGGCCTTCGATTCCGCCGACGTGAAGTTCGCCTTCGACCGCGCCCGCGCGCCGAATTCGACCAATGCGCAGAAGCAGATCTTCGCGCCGATCGATTCCATCGAGACGCCCGATCCGGCGACCGTCGTGATCAAACTGAAGGAGACGTCCGGCAACTTCCTCTACTATCTCGGCTGGGGCGATGCCGTGATCGTTGCGCCCGAGACGGCGGAGAACAACAAGGCCAATCCGGTCGGCACGGGCCCGTTCAAGTTCAAGTCGTGGACGCGCGGCGACCGCGTCGAGCTCGTGCGCAATCCCGATTACTGGCAGAAGGACAAGACCAAGCTCGAGACCGTCACGTTCCGCTTCATCAACGACCCGCAGGCCCAGGTCGCGGCCCTGAAGGCGGGCGACGTGGACGCCTTCCCGAACCTCGGTGCGCCAGAGCTGTTCAGCGAATTGAAGAAGGATTCGCGGTTCACGGCGGTCGCGGGCAACACCGAGGGCGAAATCGTCGCCGGCATGAACAATGCCAAGAAGCCTTTCGACGACGTGCGCGTGCGCCGCGCCCTCATGCATGCGGTCGACCGCAAGGCCCTCGTGGAAGGCGCCTATTCGGGCTACGGCCAGCCCATCGGCAGCTTCTTCTCGCCCAACCACCCAGCCTTCGTGGACATGACCGGCGTCATTCCCTACGACACCGAGAAGGCGAAGGCGCTGCTCAAGGAGGCGGGCTACGGCAATGGCCTGTCCATCACCATCAAGGCGCCGCAGATGGCCTATGCCAGCCGCTCGGCGGAGCTGCTCGCCGCCATGTTCGCGGAAGTCGGCGTCGACATGAAGATCATCCCGACCGAGTTCCCGGCCAAGTGGATCGAAGAGGTCTTCAAGAACAAGGATTACGACGTCACCATCGTGGCCCATACGGAGCCGCTCGACATCGATATCTTCGCCCGTGACAACTATTACTTCAATTACAAGAACGACAAGTTCAAGGCGCTGATCGCCGAGGCCGGAAAGACCACGGACGAGAAGGCGCGCTTCGCCAAATACGCGGAGGCGCAGAAGATCCTGGCCGAGGACGTGCCGGCGCTCTTCCTCTTCCAGTTGCCGAAGCTCGGTGTCTGGAACGCCAAGCTGAAAGGCTTGTGGGAGAACTCCCCCGTTCCGGCGAACGACGTGACCGAGGTATCGTGGACGGAGTGACGGGCACTCGGAGCTGAGGGTCCGGAGTAACGCGGGAAGAGCCGCCCTGCTCTCCTCCCCCTTGTGGGGAGGAGCTGGAGGTGGGGGTGTTGGCTCTGACCTTTCAGAACGTGGCGCCCACACCCCCACCCTTAATCCCTCCCCACAAGGGGGAGGGAAACAGGTCGTGCGAGCCCCAGGTTTGCGCGACCTCTCCGCCGCGCCTCTCCCTCTCCCGTGTGGGAGAGGGTTGGGGTGAGGGAGAGCCCTTTCCGGAGATGCCGCAACCCTCACCCGGACCTTCGGTCCGACCTCTCCCATACGGGAGAGGTGTAATCCACCGACCGCCAAATGCCGGATGATCTGATTTCATGCTGCGTCTCGTCCTCTCCCGCTCCATCTCGCTGATCGTGACGCTCGTCGCCGTGTCGCTGGCGATCTTCCTGATCCTGGAGGTGCTGCCGGGCGATCCCGCGGCGATCATGCTCGGCACCGCGGCCCGGGAGGACACCCTGGCGGCCCTGCGCCATGAACTCGGGCTCGATCAGCCGGCGCTCCTGCGCTACCTGGAATGGATCGGCGGATTGCTGCATGGCGATCTCGGCCAGTCCATCACCTACAAGATGCCGGTCTCGACCCTCGTGGGCGAGCGCATGGCCGTGACGCTGCCCTTGAGTCTCCTGGCCATTCTGATTTCAACCGCGCTGGCGCTGCCCCTTGGCGTCGCGGCGGCAGCGCGCCGGGACGGGCCGGTGGACCGGGCCGTGCTGGTGTTCAGCCAGCTCGGTGTGGCCGTGCCGAATTTCTGGATCGGACTCCTGTTCATCCTGTTCTTCGCAACTCGGCTCGGCTGGTTCCCGGCGGGCGGCTTCCCGGGATGGAGCGCGGGCATTTGGCCCGCCTTCCAGGCCCTCCTTCTTCCGGCCGTTGCGCTCGCCCTCCCCCAGGCGGCGGTGCTCACCCGCGTGACGCGCTCCGCGACCCTGGAGGTGATCGGCGCCGATTTCGTGCGCACGGCGCGCGCGAAGGGCGTCGACAGGGGCGCGACCCTGCGCCGACACGTGGTGCCGAACGCGCTCATCCCGGTCACCACCATTCTCGGCCTCCAGCTCTCGTTCTTCTTCGGCGGCGCGATCCTCGTGGAGAACGTGTTCAACCTGCCGGGCCTTGGGCGCCTCGCCTACCAGGCGCTGAACCAGCGCGATCTCGTGGTCATCAAGGACATCGTGCTGATCTTTTCGGGCCTCGTGATCGTCATCAACTTCCTGGTCGATATCGGCTATGCGATCCTCGACCCGCGCCTGAGGAGCCGCGCATGAAAACCGCTCCGCGCCTTCGCCTGAACGCCGCCCTCGTGGTCGGCGGCATCCTGACGGCGCTTCTCATCGGAACCGCTCTCCTGTCCCTCGTCTGGACGCCGGAGCCGCCCACGCGCGTGCGCGTCGCCCTGCGCCTGAAGGGGCCGCTCGAGGCCGGACTTCTCGGCACCGATCATTTCGGCCGCGATGTCGCGTCCCTCCTCATGGCCGGGGCCTGGAACTCGCTCGCCATCGCGTGGCCGGCGGTGCTGCTGGGCGCCGCCATCGGCACCGCCATCGGTTGCGCGGCGGCTGCCTGGAAGGGCGTCGCGGACGAGATCGCCATGCGCGCCTCGGACGTGGTCTTCGCCTTTCCGGCGGTCCTGTCGGCCATCATGATCGGCGCGCTCGTCGGCTCGGGTCCGACCGCCGCCATCCTGGCGATCGCGGTGTTCAACATCCCGGTCTTCGCCCGCGTGACGCGCGGCGTCGCTCTCCAGATCTGGACGCTCGACTACATCGCGGCCGCGCGGGCGCTCGGCAAGCCGCCCCTGCGCATCACGTTGGAGGACGTGATCCCCAACATTGCGGGCGCACTGATCGTCCAGGTCACGATCCAGCTCGCCCTCGCGATCCTGACCGAGGCCGGCCTGAGCTATCTCGGCCTCGGCGTGCGGCCGCCGAACCCGAGCTGGGGCCGCATGCTGAGCGACGCGCAGACCTACCTCTCCCAGGCGCCCCACCTCGCCATCGCGCCGGGCCTCGCCATCGCGCTGTCGGTGCTGGGCCTCAACCTGCTCGGCGACGGCCTGCGGGATGCACTCGACCCGACCCTGCGCGGGCGCAGTGCGCCCGCCTGAGGCGGCCTCTCACCCGGCCGGCGCGAGTTCCCGGCTCATCGCCTTGTGCACATCCGCCAGGATCTCGTAGGATCGCAGGCGCTTGCCGTGATCGAAGATCGCCGAGGCGACGATCAGCTCGTCCGCCTGCGTCTTCGCGATGAAGTCCGCAAGCCCCGCACGGATCGTGTCCGGCGCGCCGACGATCGAGCACGCAAGCATGTTCATGGCCTGCGCCTTCTCGGTCGGCGTCCAGTAGCTCTCGATGTCGTCGATGGGCGGCTGCAGCTGGCCGCGGGTGCCGCGGAACAGGTTGGTGAATTGCTGCTGCGGCGAGGTGAAGAGGCGGCGCGCCTCCGCGTCCGTCTCGGCCGCGATCACGTTGAGGCCGACCATCGCATAGGGCCGGTCGAGCTGCTTCGACGGCTGGAAGCGCTCGCGATAGACCTGGAGCGCCTGCATGAGCGCACCCGGCGCGAAATGCGACGCGAAGGCGTAAGGCAGCCCCAGCATGGCCGCGAGCTGCGCGCCGAACAGGCTCGAGCCGAGAATCCAGAGCGGCACGTTGCTGTCGGTCCCGGGCACGGCCTGCACGGCCTGTCCCGGCTGGAGCGGCCCGAGCAGCGCCTGCAGCTCGATCACGTCCTGCGGGAAGGTGTCGGCGCTCAGCGGATCCCGACGCAGGGCCCGCAAGGTGAGCTGGTCGGTACCGGGCGCACGCCCGAGACCGAGATCGATCCGGCCCGGGAACAGAGCCTCCAGGGTGCCGAACTGCTCGGCGATGACGAGAGGCGAATGGTTCGGCAGCATGATGCCCCCGGCCCCCACGCGGATCCGCTGCGTGCCGCCCGCCACATGGGCGATCACGACGCTCGTCGCGGCGCTCGCGATGCCCACCATGTTGTGGTGCTCCGCCAGCCAGAAGCGGTTGTAGCCCCATCGTTCCGCATGCTGCGCCAGGTCGAGCGTGTTGCGCAGCGCAACGGCCGCGGACGAGCCCTGGGGAATGGGAGCGAGATCGAGGATCGAGAGTGAAGGCATGGCGGACAATCTTTCGGACACGCCGCAGGCCGATGGCCGCCAGCGTTGCAGAGGAGCCTATGAGATCAGGTCTGTGCCGACCGGCCGCAAGACGAGGCGCATCATTTTCCCGTGACGGAGACAGAAGTCACAATCATGAAATAACATTCAGGAATACTCATGATTTTCGTCTGATCGGCTCGATCCGCTACGTCATACCCTGGCCATAATCATTAACAGAGTTTAACCCATCGAATGGACCCGATGGCGATGACAACAAAAATCTGGACGAGCCGAATCTGGGCGAGCGCTGGGGCCTCCGTGCTGGCCCTGTATCTGATGAGCGGTGGTGCCGAAGCCCGGAAGGTGTCTTACGAGATCGACGGCCGGCAATACACCTACGACACCAACGACCCGCACCAGGTCGAGTCCGCGCGCAAGCGCATCGAGGCCGCCAACGCGGCCGATGCGGCGCGCGCGAAGGCGGAGGCCGAGAAGGCCGCGATGCCTCTCGTGTCCGTCTTCGGGTCACCGGCCCAGAAGGAAGCCGCGCAGGCGAAGGCGCGGCTGGAGCAGGTCCTCGCCGAGCAGGAGGCCGCCGACGCCGCCCGCAAGCAGGAGCGCAGCGCCGCGAAGGAGACGCAGAGCCGCCGGCAAAGCGAGGATGAGGCACGCGCGCCCGACCCGGAGCCCGATGGCGCGGCCGAAAAGAGCAAGAGCGCAGCTCTCGACAAACCGCAGCCCGCGAATGTCACGCGCATGGAACCGCCCGTCGAGGTCCCCGTCTCCGATACGAAGCCGATGGTCAAGTCGGTCTCGTTCGACATGGAATCCGGCATCAAGACGACCATCATGTCGGACGGCACGATCCAGGAGGAACCCTTCGACAGCAACATGCTGTCGAAGCTCGCCTTCGAGCAGGACGGCACCGGCACCCTGACGGATTTCGTCAACCAAATCCGCAAGGTCTCGCCGGAAGACACGACCGGCTCCACGACCCGGGCCGACGCTCGCGCGCCTGCGTCATCGCAACCCTGAGCGCCTGTTTCCTCGCCGCGTCGCGACTGTCTTCACCTCTCCTGAAAGGAGAGACGCCCTCCCGGTCATTCCGGGGCCGCGTCAGCGGAGCCCGGAACCCATAACCGCTGGCGGCGCAGGATAAAGAACAACGACAGCCGCTGCGCCTCTCTCGTAAAGCTCAGCGGTTATGGGTTCCGGGCTCGCCTCCGGCGCCCCGGAATGACACCGAAGACGGTGCTCGACGCCTAAAGCCTCGGCCAGTCCCTCTGCGCGCCGCGCAGGTTCTCCCAGGCATGGGACAGACGCATCACGCCCACATCGTCGAAGCGCCGGCCGATAATCTGGAGGCCAATGGGGAGGCCCGCTTCCGTGAAGCCTGCATTGATCGAGGCGGCGGGCTGGTCCGACATATTGAACGCGACCGTGTAGCCGATATGCTCGAACGGCTCCTCGGGATCGTGGATGGGGGATGCGAGTTCCGCCTGATAGGCAACGACGGGCGCCACCGGCGAGAGCACGAAATCCACGTCCTTCGTGGCATCGACGGCCGCGTGGCGCATGACCATCATTTGGTTCATGCCGGCATAGACCTCGGCGCCCGTGAGCGACTTGCCGCCCTCGGCCCAGGCGAGAATGTAGGGCAGGACGCGCGCGCGCTGGTCCTCGTCGAGCGCTCCGATATCCGTCCAGGCGCGCTGGCGCCAGAAATCGTCCAGGCCGTCCAGCATCTCGCGCGTGATGAAGGGCGGGATCTCGACGATCTCGGCGCCCGCCTGTGCGAAGATCCGCACGGCCGCCTCCGTGCAGGCCCGCACCTCCGGGTCGAGAGCGATGCCGATTCCGGCCTCCATCATCACGCCGATCCGCAGGCCCTTGAGGGCGATGTCGAGATCGAGCCAGGGCAGGTCATGGAACGGCAGGCTCATGGTGTCCCGCATATCGGGGCGGGTCAGGCTTCGCATCATCAGGGCCGCGTCCATCACGGTCCGCGTCATGGGGCCTGCCACGCGCCCGTAATAGGGCGGATCGATGGGGATGCGGCCGAAGCTCGGCTTCAACCCGAACACGCCGCACCAGGAGGCCGGCAGGCGGATCGAGCCACCGATATCCGTGCCCACATGGAACGGACCATAGCCCGCCGCCGCGGCAGCGCCCGCCCCGGCGGAGCTGCCGCCGGGATTCTTCGACAGGTCCCAGGGGTTGCGCGCCAGGGGATGGAAACTGGAGAGGCCCGACGAGAGCATGCCGTAATCCGGCATGGTGGTCTTGGCGAGGATGACGACGCCGTCCTCTCGCAGGCGCGCAGCGGGCGGTGCGTCCGCCGCTGCGGGCACAAGGTCCCGCGCCGCGGTGCCGAGCGGAACCGGCGTTCCGCGGGTGGCGATGTTCTCCTTGATCGTGCCGGGAACGCCGTCGAGAAGCCGCGCCTCGCCCCGCATCCAGCGTTCTTCCGAAGCCTTCGCGTCCTTCAGCGCGCTCTCCGGGTCGAACGCATAGAGCGCCTGAAGCCTTGGCTCATAGGCCTCGATCCGCGCAATGACCGCCCTGACGACTTCGACGGGCGAGATCTGCCGGCGGGCATAGCCGTCGAGCATCTCGGCCGCCGTCCAGTCCGCAGGGTTCGCGGGTTTTCCCGAATGCGCAGGATGTGAAATGGATGGGGCGTTCAACGCTCGGCTCTCCCTTGTGTCGTTCTTGGATTCGCGCCGCCATGCTGCGCCATCGGCCGCGCAGCGTAAACCGCTTTTGAGAGCAGATCAGGAGAGCGTCGGCCGCACGGGAGAACTCAGGTGCCAGAAGCGCCGCAGATCACCGCGACGGACTTTCGTGCCAGCTCCCGCAATTCCTCGCGGGGCGTGCCCATGCGTGCGCGGATGGCGAGGGTGTGAAGGGTCGAGGACGCGACCATGGCGAGCGCCGCCGCATCCGCATCGGTGCGAAGTTCGCCGCTCTCCTGGGCGGCACGGATCCTATCCTCGAAGGCCTTGTCGAGGGTCTTGAGACCCTGCGCGAAGAGGGAGCGGATCTCCGCGTTCTGCACGGCCTCCGTCGTGGCGGTGCCGATGGCGAAGCAGCCGCGGGGCGCCCCTTCTCCGGAGAAATAGATCGCGAGGGACTTGTCGTAGACGGCCATGAGCTCGTCGGCCAGCGGTCGCCGGTTGGCGAGCGCGTCGCGCATCTCGGCACGGCCTTGAGTCCAGTAGTGGTTGAGCGCCTTCAGGTACAGGGAATGCTTGTCGCCGAAAGCCGCATAGAGGCTGGGACGGTTCATGCCCGTCGCGGCCGAGATGTCGTCGAGTGAGGTCCCGGAATAGCCCGCCGCCCAGAAGGCCTCCAGGGCCCGCCGCAACGCGGTCTCCGGATCGTAGGCCCGGGGCCGTCCGCGCCGCTTCCGCTCACCCTCCTCCTGTTTTTGTACCATATCGAAATAAATTCCTTGACCGATCTCGTGGCTTCAATAATTTATACAAGTCGGTAAAAAATTCAACGCATGAGGCCTGTCATGGATCTCTACTTCTCCCCCCTCGCCTGCTCGATGGCATCCCGGATCGCGCTCTACGAAGCGGAGGCCCCTGCCCGCTTCGTCGAGGTCGATTCCCACACGAAGCGCACCCTCGACGGCGAGGATTTCCACGCCGTCAACCCGCTCGGCCTCGTCCCGGCAATCCGCACGGACGACGGCGAAATCCTTACGGAGAACGCCGCCATCCTCCAGTACATCGCCGACAGCTTCCCCGAGGCCCGGCTCGCTCCCCGGGACAGCATGGCCCGCTCGCGGCTGCAGCAATGGCTGTGCTTCATCGGGACCGAGATGCACAAGGCACTGTTTACGCCGCTCTTCGACCCGTCCCTGCCGACCGAGGTGGTCACGAAGACCCTCGAGAAGGGCGACAGCCGGCTTGCCTATCTCAACGACCATCTGACCGGGCGTGAGTTCCTGCTCGACCGGTTCAGCGTGGCCGATGCCTATCTGGTAACGATCCTGAACTGGAAGATCGCGACGCCGGTCGACCTCAAGAAATGGCCTGCCGTTCACGATTACTACGTCCGCCTGAAGAAGCGCCCCAGCGTCGCGCGCGCCCTTGCCGAAGAGGGCGCGCTCTATGCGGCCGAGCAGGAGCGCCGCAAGGCCGCCTGATCATTAGGGCCGCGGCGGCAGGTCCGCCGTCGCGGCCCTATGCGGGCAGCCCCGTATAGTTCTCGGCGAGTGACCGGGAGGCCGCTTCGGAGCCGACGAGATAATCGAACTCGGCGCGCTGGATCCGCCGCCCGAAGGTGTCCGTCTCCGGGAAGGTGTGCAGGATCGAGGTCATCCACCAGGAAAAGCGCTCCGCCTTCCAGACGTGCTTCAGCACCCGATCCGAATAATGGTTGATGCCGGCCTCGGAGCGCTCGCCATAGAACTCCGCGAGGGCTTCCGCCAGGCAGCCGACGTCGTTGAGGGCAAGGTTGAGTCCCTTGGCGCCCGTGGGCGGAACGATGTGGGCCGCGTCGCCCGCCAGAAACAGGCGGCCGAACCGGAGCGGCTCCGCCACGAAGCTGCGCAGGGGCGCGATGGATTTCTCGATGGACGGACCGGTGACGAGCCGCTCCGCCGTCTCGACATCGAGCCGCCGCCGCAGCTCGTCCCAGAAGCGGTCGTCGGACCAGGCGCCGGTCTTCTCGTCCGCACTCACCTGCACGTAGTAGCGGCTGCGGGTCGGCGAACGCATGGAGCAGAGCGCGAAGCCGCGCGCATGGTGCGCATAGATGAGTTCGTCGGAAACCGGCGGCCTGTCGACGAGGATTCCGAGCCAGCCGAAGGGATAGACACGCTCGTAAATGCGCAGCGCCTCTTCCGGAACGCTGGCGCGGGACACGCCGTGATAGCCGTCGCAACCCGCGATGAAATCACAGGCGATCTCATGGGCGACGCCGTCCTTGACGAAACGCACTCTGGGACTGGCGCCGCCGAATTCGTGGAGCGACACGTCTTGGGCCTCGTAGATGGTCTTCGCGCCGGACGCGTCGCGGGCATGCATCAGGTCCCGCGTCACCTCCGTCTGTCCATAGACCATCACGGTCCGGCCGATGAGCGCATGAAAATCGAACCTGTGCCTGTCCCCGTCGAAGCAGAATTCCACCCCGTCATGGACGAGCCCCTCCGTGTGCATGCGCGCGCCGACACCCGCCCTGTCGAGGAGGTCGACGCTGCCCTGCTCCAGCACGCCGGCGCGGATGCGGCCAAGCACGTAATCCTGGCTGCGGCGCTCGAGGATGATCGTGTCGATCCCCGCCTGATCGAGCAGGCGCCCGAGAAGGAGCCCCGCCGGGCCCGCCCCGATGATGGCCACCTGGGTCCGCATGGTCGCTTTCCTCCGAAAAGGCAGCTTCGCGCTGCATCTCTGTTAAGAGCAAAATCGCAAAGGCGCGAGCGCGGCGCCATGGACAAAGCGGGCATTGAATAGGACAATCCGAACATCGTCAGCGGCAGAACGGATGCCATGGACACCATTCCGACCTATGCCCTTTACGGCGAATACGAAGACGACCCGAACACCGAATGGATCCATGGCGAGACGATCCAGTTCCGCAGCCGCTTGCACGATTACGTGATCGCCCCACACCGGCACGAGCGGCTCTTCCAAGTCCTGCATCTCGCCGGCGGCGAGGCGGATTTCGTGCTGGACGGGCAGCGCCGCCGGCTCGTGGCCCCTTCCATCGTGACCCTACCGCCCATGGTGGTGCACGGCTACACCTTCACGCCCGACGTGGAAGGGACTGTGCTCACCCTGTTCGCGCACCGGCTTAGCGCCGTGCTCGGCACCGCGACCGAGATCGCGCCCACCTTCGACGCGGTGCAGATCATCCCGCTGACGGCGGGCTCGCCGGATGCCGGAATGGTCGCGGATCATATGATGGCCATTGCCGGAGAGCTTGCGGGCCGCCACCCGGGGCGCCTCGGCGCCATCGAGGCGCATCTCGCGCTTCTCCTCATCCGGCTTCACCGCCTGCATGGGGAAGCGCGAGAGACCACACCGGACGCGAAGGACCGGGCGCTGCGCCACCTCATGCGCTTCCGCCAGCTCGTCGACGAGGAATTCCGCAGCCACAAGCCCGTCGAGGCCTATGCGCACAGGCTCGGCCTGACATCGACCCATCTCAACCGGCTCTGCCGCGAACACCTCGGCGAAACCGCGCTCGGCATCATCCACAGCCATCTTGCCCTGGAGGCACGGCGCTACCTGACCTTCACGTCCCTGAGCGCCAAAGAAGTGGCCTTGGCCCTCGCCTTCGAGGACCCGGCCTATTTCACGCGCTTCTTCAAACGCCGGACCGGCCTCACGCCGACGGCATTCCGGGCGCTGCGCAATGGGTAGACCGCCGTCATTCCGGGGCCGCGCAGCGGAGCCCGACCCGAAGGGCCACGCGAAGCGGGGAAACCCATAGCCGCTGACATCGACGAACAAGAAGCTGCGGCAGCCGCTGCGCCTCTCTCGTAAAGCTCAGCGGTTATGGGTTCCGGACTTGCCTGACGGCAATCCGGAATGACGGAGCGGTGTTTCGGAGCAATGACACCTAGCCTCTCAGCCACTCTTCCCTGCCGAAGCGGACGCGACGAAGCGCATGCCCTCCGCGAGCGCCTGCGCCTTGGCGAGACCGGCGCCGGTGGCTTCCGCTATCTGCGGGAGGACTAGCCATTCGAGGGTCCAGGCGGCGCCGGAGCGCTCGTTCTCGTGGACGAGGCCCTGGTAGAGCGTCCCGAGGAGGCCCGCATTGAAGCGGGCGAACGCCACGAGCACCTCGGCCTGGACGGGATTGGACTTGTGCGGCATGGCCGAGGAGCTGCCGCCCGACGCGAGGCGGACCTCGCCGACCTCGTTCTGCGCCATGAGGGCGACGTCCTGCCCCATCTTGCCCAGGGTCCCGGAGACGAGCGACAGCCAGGCGGCGAATTCGCCGATCCGGTCGCGCTGGGAGTGCCAGGCCGGCGCGAAGCCGAGGCCGAGCCGTTCCGCCAGGGCATCGGCGAGCGCATCGCCATGACCGCGGAACGTCTCCCGGTTGCCGATGGGACCGCCGAGCTGCAGGGCGAGCAGGCGCGGCAGCATTTCGCGCAAGGCCTCGGCGTGCCGCTCCAGCGGCTGGATCCAGGTGTCGAGCTTGTCGGCGGCCGTGAAGAGCAGCGCCTGCTGCATGCGCGTATGCGCCATGAGCGGCACGGCGCCATCCCGCGCTTTAAGGAGACGGAGCGACTCGGTGAGCGCCGCGATGCGACCGACGAGTAGCGCCGCGAGGTCCTTCAGGCGCAGAACAAGGCCCGTATCGACGATGTCCTGGCTCGTCGCGCCCAGATGCACCGACCTGTCATGCGGCTCGCCGACGGCCCGGCGCAGCTGGCGAACGAGTTCGGGCACGACCACGCCATCCTGCGCCAATCCTTTGGCGAGAGCGTTCCAGTCAGGATCGAAGCTGCCGCAGGCCTCCGCGATCCGGAAGGCGGCATCCTCGCCGATGAGGCCGAGCTCGGCTTCAGCCTGCGCGAGCGCCGCCTCCACCCGCAGCATGGCGGCAAGTTCCGCCGCGCTGGAGAAAAGCGCCGCCACTGCCTCGTCGCCGACGAGGGCCTGGAGCAGCGGAGGGGACAGCGGATCGCTCGCCATATTGCCGCGAGCCTAGACGGCTTCGAGCGCAATGGAAATGCCCTGGCCGACGCCGATGCACATGGTGGCGAGCGCCCTCTTCTTCCCGCTCAGCTTCAGTTCCAGCGCCGCCGTGCCGGCGATGCGCGCCCCGGACATGCCGAGCGGATGGCCGAGCGCAATGGCGCCCCCGTTCGGGTTCACATGCGCCGCATCCTCCGGGATGCCGAGCTCGCGCAGGACCGCGATGCCCTGGCTGGCGAAGGCCTCGTTGAGCTCGACCACGTCGAAATCCGAAGGCGAAAGGCCGAGGCGCGCGCAGAGCTTCCTCGTGGCAGGCGCCGGGCCCATGCCCATGATGCGCGGGGGAACGCCCGCCGTCGCGCCGCCGACCACACGGGCGAGTGGCTCGAGACCATAACGCCGCATGGCCTCCTCGGACGCAACGATGAGAGCGGCGGCGCCGTCATTGACGCCGGAGGCGTTGCCGGCCGTCACGGTGCCGTTCCGGCGAAACGGGGTCGAGAGCTTCGCTAGCGCCTCCAGGGTGGTGTCGCCCCGCGGGTGTTCGTCCTGCTCGACCATGCGCGGCTCGCCCTTGCGCTGCGGGATCGTGACCGGCACGATCTCCTTGGCGAGGCGGCCATTTCCCTGAGCGGCGGCAGCCTTTTTCTGCGAGCGCAGCGCGAAGGCATCCTGGTCCTCGCGGGAGACGCGGAACTCCTCGGCCACGTTCTCGCCGGTCTCGGGCATGGAATCGATGCCGTACTGGCTCTTCATGAGCGGGTTCACGAAGCGCCAGCCGATGGTGGTGTCGTGGATCTCGTTGGCGCGCGAGAAGGCGCTCTCGGCCTTCGGCATCACGAAGGGCGCGCGGGACATGGATTCGACGCCGCCGGCGATCATCAGTTCGGCTTCGCCGGCCTTGATGGCGCGGGCAGCTGTGATGACCGCATCCATGCCCGAGCCGCAGAGGCGGTTGATGGTGGTGCCGGGAACGGATGTGGGCAACCCCGCCAGCAGCAGCGCCATGCGCGCCACGTTACGGTTGTCCTCGCCCGCTTGGTTGGCGCAGCCGTAGATCACATCGTCCACGGCCTCGAAATCGACCTTTGAGAGCCGCTCCGTCAGCGCCCGGAGCGGCACGGCGCCGAGATCGTCCGTACGGACGGACGATAGAGCGCCGCCATAGCGACCGATGGGGGTGCGCACATACGCGCAAATGTATGCCTCGGGCATTCTCAGGCTCCCTTCTTGCCGCCATGCGCCCGCTCGGTGCGGGCCTGCAGGTCGCGAAGCGTCGTCAGTTCAAGGTCCGTCGGCGGAGGCGTTTCCTCGACGTGGCCGGCAAACCGGACCTTCCAGCCGCAGGTTTCCTGGACCTGCTCGCGCGTGACGCCCGGATGCATCGAGACCACCGTGAACTCCTTCGTCTCGGGATCGGGCTTCCACACCGCGAGATCCGTGATGAGCAGGGTCGGACCCTTTGTCTCGATGCCGAGGCGGCGACGGTGGTCGCCCCCCTCCCCGTGCCCGAAGGAGGTGAAGAAGTCGATCGCCTCCACCATGCCACGGGTCGTCTGTTTCATGGTGATGAACACCTCCTTGCAGGAGGTAGCGATCTCCGGCGCGCCGCCGCCACCCGGCAGGCGCACCTTGGGCCGGCGGTAATCGCCGATCACCGTGGTGTTGATGTTGCCGAAGCGGTCGAGCTGCGCGGCGCCCAGGAAGCCGATGGAGATGCGCCCGCCCTGCAGCCAGTAGCGGAACATCTCGGGCACCGACACAGTGGTCAACGCCGTCTCGCACAGCTCCCCGTCTCCGATGGAGAGCGGCAGCACGTCCGGTGCCGTGCCGATGGTGCCGCTCTCGTAGATCAGCGTGATGTCGGGCGCATGCGTCAGCCGTGCGACGTTGCAGGCCGCGGACGGCGCGCCGATGCCCACGAAGCAGACATCGTCGTTCGACAGGGCGCGCGAGGCCGCGATGGTCATCATCTCGTTGGGGGTGAAATCCGATACGGTCATGTCCTCAAAGCCCCTTCACGCGGGACGCGAACACGTCCGGCCCCACATCGAGCACGTTCTCCTTCATCCAGCGGGAGAAGAGCTCCCGGTCGGACGAGATCCTGTCCCATTCGAGATAAGAGGCGTTGTCGCGCGCGTAATAGCCGTGGGTGTAGGAGGGGTGCGCCCCGCCCGGCACCTGCACGACGGACGCCACGGTCCAGTGCGGAAGCACGCACAGGTTCGGGTGGAGCCCTTCGAAATCCTCGACGATCTCCTCGACCGTCACGACCGCGCGCTTCGCTGCAAGCACCGCCTCCTTCTGCACGCCGATGATGCCCTCGATGAGCACGTCGCCGCGCCGGCTCGCCTTCTGGGCGTGGATGAAGGCCACGTCCGGTCGGTGCGCCGGCACCGCCGCCAGCTCCTCGCCCGTGAACGGGCAGGTAATGGCCCGGATATCCGGGTTGACCTCCTTCAACCCGGCACCGCGATAGCCCCGGAAGACCGCGCAGGGCAGGCCCGCGGCGCCCGCCTCATAGGCGTTCGCCATGGCCGCGTGGCTGTGCTCCACCGTCTCGATGGAACGCGGCCAGCCGTTCTCGATGGCGTCGCGCATGCGGCGCAGGAGGCCGACGCCCGGATTGCCCGCATAGGAGAACACGACCTTCCGGGCGAGCCCCATCCCGACGAGCTGGTCGTAGATGATATCCGGCGTCATACGGATCAGCGTCAGGTCCTTGATGCCCTGGCGGATCACCTCGTGGGCGGCCGCATGGGGAATGAGATGAGTGAAGCCCTCGAAGGCGACGGTGTCGCCGTCGCGCAGATTCTCGGCGACGGCCTCCTTGAGGCTTTGGAACTTGGCCATGGTGCGCTTTCGGTAACGGTCAGATGTCGAAGAACACGGTTTCGTTCTCGCCCTGGAGGCGGATGTCGAAGGTGTAGGTGGGCAGCCCGTTCTCCTCGGAGCGAGGGGCGATCAGGGTCGGCACCCGGACCTTGTGCTCGATCCGGGCGAGCACCGGGCATTCCGTATTGGCGCCCTCCTCGTCGCCGAAATACATGCGGGTGTGCAGGCCGATATTGATGCCGCGTGCGACGATCCAGAACGTAATGTGCGGCGCCATGAGGCGCCCGTCCGGAAACGGCACGCGCCCGGGCTTGATCGTCTCGAACCTGTATTCGCCCGTCACGCCGTCCACCGGCTGGCGTCCCCAGCCGGTGAAGTGCGGATCGGCCC
>Ga0065721_10050939_pt1 | contig 16970 bp, 17 predicted proteins | sample Mesricmetagenome_FD_59108 | JGI IMG/M metagenome (GOLD analysis project Ga0065721, IMG submission 59108) | Mesophilic microbial community from rice straw/compost enrichment Sample: eDNA_1 v2 (version 2) | ecosystem: Engineered > Solid waste > Grass > Composting > Bioreactor | place: USA: Davis... | reverse complement strand
ATCAGGATCGACACGGATCCTGAATACGTTGGGCTGCCTCCGAGCCACTCCGCACTGCCGTCTGCATACAACCTCAACCCGACCCCGGGTCAGACGTCTTATAATCCACACGTTTCCTATCTTAACGAAATGTATACCGAGGCTAGCGGTCCGTTGCTGAAGGCGCGGCTTCTCTCTGCTGCCGAGGTTTCGTTTATCCTTGCGGAAGCCGCTTGGAAAGGCTGGAATGTAGGTGATGCTGAAGCTCATTACAACAACGGTGTCCGGTCATCACTGGAGGCATGGGGAGCAGATAGAAACTATGGCCAATATATCGCTGAAGCCGCTGTGGCCTATAACGGCACGCAGGAACAGATCATCGAGCAGAAATGGGTGGCCAGCTGGACCGCTGCAGTGGAGGCCTGGTTTGATTATCGCCGTACAGGATATCCGGAATTTCAGGCGGGCCCTGCGGCGTTGAGGTCTGTATTACCTGTACGTTTTTATTACATGCAAGATGAACTGAATATCAACCGGGCGAATGCTGAACAAGCCTTGCAACGCTTGGAGCGAACCGGTTACTCACAGGCAGACGGCCAAAACAGCGCTTGGTCGAAGCCATGGGTGCTTCAGGGCACCGGAAAACCTTGGTAATCATATGGTATTTTTTAAGTTTAATAATCAACCAGTAAGGATGGCCGTTTCGGCGGCCATCCTTTTCCTTGGGCTGATCTTGAGCGTGAGCGCGCAGCAGCCTGCCGTTACACCGCGGACGGCATTGAAGCACTATGTGGAAAAACCGGATCCTTCCTTCCGTTGGGAAGTGAAAGATTCGTTGAAGGTTGGTCCGTTAATGGTTTACAATCTGCTGCTGACGTCACAGACATGGAGAAACATTGTCTGGACACATCAGCTTACGGTGCTCGTGCCTGATGCGCCGGCATATGACGGGGCTCTGCTCTATATCACCGGCGGTTCAATTGAGAAAGGCCTTCCAAAATGGAATACCGGGTCAGACCGGCACCTGCGTGTGGCGCGATATGTCGCGGAGAAAAACCAAGCCGTGGTAGCGGTCCTAAGGCAAACCCCCAACCAGCCGCTGTATGGTGGTAAGAAAGAGGATGAATTAATCTCCATGACCTTACATAGCTATAAGCAGGATGGGGATTACGAGTGGCCTTTATTGTTTCCCATGGTAAAGAGCGCCGTGCGGGCCATGGACGCGGTTCAGCAATTCACAGGATCACGGCTGGCCGGCGTAGAACGTTTTGCAGTGACTGGTCTGTCAAAACGGGGGTGGACTACCTGGTTGACAGGAGCGATTGATACACGGGTGGTGGCTATTGCCCCTATGGTTATCGATGTGCTGAACATGCCTGTAAGTCTTCAATATCAGATAGAGACCTGGGGTGATTACAGTGTGGAAATCCAGGATTATGTAAAACTCGGAATTCCTCAAAGCACCTCCACGGCCCATGGGCGGGAAATTACCGCGATGGTGGATCCCTATTCTTACCGCAAGTCGCTTACTATGCCCAAGATGTTATTCATGGGAACCAATGATCCGTATTGGGTAGTGGATAATGTAAAAAACTATATCGACAGTATTCCCGGTGAGAACAGGATCCACTACGTTCCAAACGCTGGACATGATTTAGGAGACGGAGAACAAGCCATGCAAGCGCTCAGCGCTTTTTTCGGCGCGTCATTGCGTGGAACAGTGCTGCCTCCTTCAGACTGGACCTGGATACCAAAGCGGGGTAAAGTCAAGTTACGCGTTCGCGCGGACCGCTCCAGCTTGCGTGACGTGATCGTTTGGACGGCGTCATCGACCGATAGGGATTTCCGCGATGAGCGGTGGGTATCTAAGTCACTGGGCATACGCCGTAAAGGAAATGTCCGGCTTACGCTGCCACTGCCTGAGGAAGGTCATTGGGCATATTACGTAGATCTTCAATATGATGATCCCGATGGCGGTTCGTACACACAAAGCACCCGTGTCTTTATTGTGGATCATAACGGAATCCTTTAATCACAACAAAATAAACGTTCATGCAATTGATGAGAAAAACCTTCGCCAACTGGGCTTTATATTTGTTAGCCGTGGGCTTATCAGCCATGGGCTGGGGGGTGCAGCCCTCCAGGGCGCAGGAGTTTTTGCCTTCTGCTTACCCTGATCGCGTTACCCTGACTGTGACAGCAACACCCGCAACCAGTCAGGCAGTGAGCTGGCGCACCGATACGTCAACGGCAGGTGCAAAGGCGCAGTTAAAAAAGGAAGACGGTTCTCCTTTTATGGACGCCGGCGCAAAAGAGTTTGCAGCGGAAACGCTTCCGTTTATCTGTCAGGACGGAAGAAAAGACCTTTACCACCGTGTTGTCTTTGAGGGGCTGGCGCCAGCAACCGTTTATAGCTACCGTGTCGGAGACGGTAACTGCTGGAGTGAGTGGTATCAATTCCGAACGGCAAGTGACCGAGGGGACACTGCTGCTTTTTCATTCATTTATCTGGGTGATGCACAGAACGATCTGAAGTCCCGCTGGTCACGGGCCATCCGTCAGGCGTTCAGTAGGCAACCGGACGCACGCTTTATCATCCATGCGGGAGATCTGATCAACCGGTCGAATAGCGATACAGAGTGGGGAGAGTGGCATCATGGCGCAGGGTTCGTCCACGCCATGATCCCGGCTGTACCTACACCGGGGAACCACGAGCATGTCTGGGATGACCAGGCTCATAAACCATTGCTGGACCCACACTGGGCGGTACAATTCGTGCTGCCGGATAATGGGCCGGACGGTTGGCGTGAATCGGTATACTATGTAGACTACCAAAACCTGCGGGTCATAGCGCTGAACAGTCAGGCGTTTCTTAAGGACGAGGCTTCACTTAAGGCACAGCTCCATTGGCTTAAAGGTCTGCTGCGGGACAATCCACAGCTCTGGACTGTGGTGACGATGCATCATCCGGTTTATTCCACGTCAAAGAATCGAGGTGATCAGGAACTGATAAGCCTGTTGAAGCCGCTGTTCGACCGTTATGGCGTAGACCTGGTGCTGCAGGGACACGACCATACCTATGCGCGGGGAAGAGGACCTGGGGCTACGGAGCGCGGGCCGGTATACATCGTTTCCGTGGCTGGCCCGAAAATGTACAAATCAGATTCCGATCGTTGGATGGATGTGTCGCTCACTGACACGCAGTGCTATCAGATCATCCGCGTTGCTGACCGCAAACTGCACTACAAGGCATATGATGTGTCCGGCGAATCAGTGGATTCATTCACACTGACCAAGTAGTTGCCGATGAAGTTATTGAAGTATATTTGTCTGATTGCCGCAGGAACCGTTGTGCTGGTCAGTACGTTAACCGCTCAGCAACGGCGTACGGACTCCCTGTTGACCCTTTTTTATAAGCAACCCGAAACCGTGCTGGTGGCCGCCCATCGTGGCGCTCACCGGCTTTTTCCGGAAAATTCGCTCCCGTCCATCGCGGAGGCGATCCGTGTTGGAGCGCACATCGTAGAGCTTGATGTACGGGAAACGAAGGATGGTGAATTGGTGGTGATTCACGATCGGACCGTCGACCGCACCACCGACGGGAGTGGTAAGGTCGAAGCTATGCTGCTTCACCAGCTGCGCGCACTGAGGCTTACGCAGAATGGCGAGCGTACCCCGCTGCTTATACCGACCCTCCGGGAAGCGCTGCTTCGGTGTAAGGACTCTATCCTCGTGGACATAGATTTCAAGGCGGAACGTGAGGAGACCGCCCGCAAGGTATGTGAACTGGTACAGGAATTGGAAATGGAAGAGCAGGTACTTTTTTTTCTGTACGATTATACACACATGCAGAGGCTTCACGCGCAGTATCCCGCTATCAAAATCATGCCAAGGGCATATAGCGCCCATGAACTGGCGGAGATTATTGATATGGACATTGCTCCCGTTATCCATATTGATGACAGCTACTATAACCGGGACCTGATGCAAACAGTTCGCGGAAAAGGCATCCGCATCTGGGCTAATACACTGGGAGAATTCGATCGTGCGGAAGACGGCTATAGCGCCTTTTTCAGAAAAATGCCCTTAGTGAATGTGGTGCAAACCGATGATCCGGAGCGGCTGCTCCGTTATCTAAGCAATACAAAGGCGGTCAGCACAGCCACGAAGGAGCAGTTAACCGTTTCCGAGGCAATGGACGGGGTGATCACCAGGTTATATGATTCAATACCGAATGACCGGCTGAACGGTATCGATGAACGATTTCTGCTCAACTTTATTACGGCCGCCGAGCGCGAGGCATTTGCGGCAGGCTACTGGCGTTTCCGCGTAAACGTTCCGGTAGTTGTCTCGCTTATGCGCGACTCCGCGCAGGCGACAATACCATTCTGGCTGGAGCCGTCGGGGTTTGAAAAGACGGATATGCACGTACGGAACAGCCACTATACTTATGAGGTATGGCAAAAACGCTTCCCCGCTGGAGAGATCAACCTCGGTATCAACGGATTTGACAAACATAGGCCGGTGTATTTCGTAAGCGTGGCTCCTCAGGACGGAGCAGCACAGCTAATGCTTGAACCTATTTTTCCTGCAGCACAGCATATTGACACGCTGGACACAGGGTCATTTACATATCACGATTGGGACGGGCTTACGCTGACCGAAGTGCCCGGGGCCCTTCGCGGTCAGCTATTGCTCACAACCGTCCGTGGGCGCGCACGCGAAGCGCATGTCATCCATGCGTTCCGGAAAACAGCATTCCCTGCCGGTGCCGAGGCCGACCAGCTCACCCTGACATTGGGCCAAGACCCCTCCTCCATGACCGTGCAATGGCGTACGGACACTGCCGTAAAACACGCCTGGGTTTCGTACTGGCAGGAAGGCCGGCCTGATACCGGCAGAAGTAAGGCAGCGCTGAGGCGGCTGGAAGACCGGCTATTGGTAAACGATCGGTATAATCACCGGTTCCTCGCAAAACTTTCCAACCTGTCGCCGGGTGGCAGCTATTACTATCAGGTCCATGGTGAATCAGGCCCCATATCTGAGGTTTTCCGGTTCGGGGCAGCACCAAAGGAAGACATGTTTTCTTTCAGTTGGTTTGGCGATACCCATAATGATGCGGCCGCCGGCGAACTGATCAAGCGTGCGTATACGCAGGATCCGTCCGCTTCGTTCAGCATCTGTTCCGGCGATGTGGTCAATACCGGCCTGCACCGTGACGACTGGGATAAATTTTTCCGGTTCGCGGGTGATGTTTTCGCCAGACAGCCGTTCATGGCCGTACCCGGCAACCACGACAGTCAGGACGGCCTCGGCGCGGCCATGTTCCGGTCTTTACTGAACTATCCCGCCAACGGGCCCGAGGGCCTGCCGGGCGGGTTCACTTATTCATTTTCTTATAAAAACGCGATGTTTGTCATGATTGATGCAGCCAGTTTCCCTATGTCCGGGCAGACACGTTGGTTGGCGGAAACGCTGGCTTCATCAAACGCGGCATGGAAATTCGTTGTGCTGCACTTTCCTCCTTACAACGAGGTGGAGCCCTATCCGGAAATCGTCCAACATTGGGTACCCTTGTTTGAGCAGTACGGTGTTGACATGGTGATGGCAGGACATTTCCATTACTATCTGCGTTCGCACCCAATGAAAGCAGGCGCCAGGGACGAAACAGGCGTTACTTATCTGATGTCGGTGGCAACCACTGCGGGCCGTGAGGCAAAGGCTGCCCGGTCCTTTGTGGCCAAGCGGATAGAAGCAGGTAATTTTTATCAACACTTCCGTGTTGAAGGCAACCAACTGATATATAAGTGTTATGACGCGGAAGGATTGGAGCGGGACCGATTAATTCTGCGCAAATAGTGGAGCGGCCCGGTTTATCGCCCACTGAAAATGACCGTGACCGGCCGTTCGAAGAGATCTTTCTCTTTGGCAAGTATCCTGACCGGTATGCCCGGCAACGCCTCCAGTTCCTGCGCTCTCCCTATTACTTTGGCGTCCGGTGAGCGGATAAGGAGTTCACGGAGCGATGTTTCGTCCCGTATCACCGTGATAGGCTTATTCAGGTAGAAGTTGAAGGCGGGATTGTACAATCGGTACGCGTAGACCCGTTCACCGGGCCGGAACAGATGCATCGTTTTTGCAACGGGATTCTGCCGGTAAATCGCTGGATAAACCCATGAAACGGCTACCAGGTTGAATACAGCGTATCCCGGGATGAGGATAAAAAGCGCAGCCTTGACGCCATGCCGGTATAATCGCAGCAAGCCCATGCCGACCGTGACGACGGGGATAAGGAAGGCCAACGGCAGATACGCCGTTCCGGTTAGTGTCTTTTCATAGGATAATGCGATATACGCAGCGATGAGCAACGCGATGGACACCACCAGCAAACACCAGAACGCATACCTGCCATAGCGTGCGGGACCTGGGCTGAGAAGCTTTGCCACGCCGCAGCCGGCGACGATCGCCAGGAACGGGTAGCAAGGCATGGGATAGTTCGGCAGTTTGGTTCCCGAAAGGCTGAAAAACAGCATGGTAATGACGGCGACACAAAGCGACAGCAAAAAAAACCGATTGCCATAGAGCGCTGATTTTTGCCGCAGTGCGACAGGCAGGAAAAACGACAGGGGAAGCAGGCCGGCTAAGGCGAACAGCGGTATCAATAGCGGGCTGCCCCCGTGCCCCTCCATGGGAGAGCTAAACCGGGATAGGTTGTGTGTAAAGAAAAACTCACGGGTGAACGCGCCATCCGTAGCGATGTGAACGGCGATATACCAAGGGGTGGCGACCGCCAGTATAACAGCGCCGTAGAGTAATATCTTCCACGTCCAGAGTGCCTGCCATCTGCCTGCAAGCAATGTCCAGCAAAACAATGAACTGCCTGTAAGGAGCAGTGCGACCGGACCCTTCGCCAACGCGGCCAGAGCAACCGCAAGTGCCGACAGCAACAGCCACCGGATGCGGCCCTCCATCATGTATGCATAAAAGCAGCAGATCCCGGCTGTAAAGAAAAAGATCAGGTATGGATCCGGAACGGCAAGGCGGAACTCAAACATGAACTGTGTAGAAAGGAGCAGCGTTGCTGCTGCCCAGAATGCGGGCCGGCGTCCGAGGAATCGCTTTGTGAAATACCAGGTGAGCCATATGGTAAGCCACCCCATAACCGCAGAAAAGAAACGAGCCCCGAACGCGTTGATGCCAAACATCATATATCCGGCTTGCATGAAATAATAGTGCAGGGGAGGTTTGTGAAGCCGCGGCTCGGCGTTGAAGGTCGGTACCACCGCTTCGTGGTTTTCAAGCATTTCACGCGCTGCTTGTGCATTCTTGGCCTCATCAAGGATATAGACGGGTGGAGCCCCTAAATTAAAAACCAGCAGGATGGCAGCCGTAATAAAAAGAAGCTGAACACTGTAACGCTTCAAAATGCTCATGTCGGGGAAATGTGCTCAAACCTATTTTTCCTATACTACCCAAACATTACCCGAATGCTATGTTTTCGTTAAGGTACCGCCTCCCATTATCCCTTTATATAAAGGTAAACATTTGATCATCAAAATATCACCTCGCCGTCACACCTATGAAACGTTTAGGGGCTATACTTGCTGTGCACATCCGGAATAAATATGAAATCATTGCGAATAATCCTGGCCCTGTTGTCTACGGTGGTGATCCTGCACATCGTCAACCAGTACTTTTTCTGTCAGCGGTATCAAACGGAAACTTTGGCACCCTTCTCAGGTGATTATATTTACAATCCCTACGATTCGGTTTCGCTGGACGGTTGGTTAAAATGCAACTTCCATGCGCATTGCGCAACGTGGGGAGGAGTAACCAATGGAAACGGGACTGCCGCAGACCTCCATCATGCCTATGGGAGGATCGGCTATGACGTTCACTGCGTGTCCAACTACCAGCAGATTGATACCACTCAGGGTGCGGCGGGAATCTATATCCCGGCCTATGAGCACGGATACAACCTGAAGAAAACCCATCAGTTGATTCTCGGAGCGGAGCGGGTTTACTGGGGTGATTACATATTTCCGCAGGTGACCAGCAACAAACAACATGTGTTGAATCAGCTTGCTGCAAATCAAAATGCAGTGATCGTCCTTACCCACCCCGTGGTCCGTGATGGATATACTGCAGAAGATCTGGCTGAGCTGACCAACTACCATTGCATGGAAGTGCTTAATCCCGCCGGCCGGTCATTCGAGTTGTGGGATGCGGTGCTTTCAACGGGAAAACCTGTTTTCATTGTAGGGAATGACGACACGCATGATGTCCTGAACCAAAGGCGATTCGGGCAAATGTGCACTTTCGTCAATGCGTCTTCACGGACCCAGCAAGGCGTATTGGAGGCGTTGAAACGTGGAAGGAGTTATGGTGTAGTCATTGGGCCGGACCAGGACCCGTTTTCCATTCCCAAACCGGTTGCGGTTGAGATGGCGGGCGATACCATGAGCCTATCCGTTGACCAACGGCCGGAGCAGATCGTACTCATCGGTCAGCATGGGCGTGAGCTGGCCCGGTTCGGCGATACAGCAGCTATCCGGTATGTCATGAGACCGGAGGACGGGTATGTACGGGCAGACATCAGCTATGCAAATGGTACGTCACTGCACCTGAATCCCATATTTTTCTACAGCGGCGAACAGGAGGTGTTTGCCCAGGCCGCCGTTTTTCCGGATCATAACAAGACATTAATGCTAAGATTTATGGGGACCATATTGCTGATCGGGTGGTTGCTTTGGATAGCTGGTCTACTGTCTGGCAGCAAGGGAACATGGTTTCCCGTCTTATCGAAACGACGGCTGGAGCACAAGCGTTTTCCCCGCCGAAGCCAAGCCGGCGCCCAGCGTTCAACCGGTTTTTAACAAAATGGTAATAAACTGTACGTCATATGATTACATTGCTATCCTAACTTTGCAATGTGGAAAAAGTGACAGACAGGGAACTGCTTGCGCGTATTCGCCGTTCAGACGAAGAAGCTTTTTATGTGTTCTGTCAACGGCACTGGAAAACGCTGTATGTCCGTGCGCTGATCGAAACGAGCAACAAGGAGGAGGCATTTGACAGGGTAAGCGGTGCTTTTGCGCAGCTGTGGGATCGCCGGAGAGAGCTGCCCGAACTGGCCACGACCATTGAAGCCTATTTCTTTGGCGGAGCCGCCTCCCACACGACAAAAAGAGGTATCAGCTGGAGCTGGATAGGTTTGATGTTAAATGTTCTTCTAGGAAGCAGGTATCTAAGTATCAATGAAAAAGCGGAAGATTGACATAGTGTTGGACCGTGACGAAGAACTGGCATTGGCACGCCGTGTGCATATCGGTCTCCGGTATCACGTCCATACGGAGCATCTTTTAGCGGTACGCAGGGCGCGGCAGATGACAATTGTATTGATCATCGTTGTGGCAGTGTGTGCCGTACTGGCGGTGGTCATACCATTGCCATGGTTCCGGATTCCTTAGCGGCCTGTTAATATCGGGTTAACGGGGGCTTCCTATATTTGATGCATGAACAAGTTGAAACGAACAAATCCGGTTTTTCTAAATAGGACGGTCGATGACGCACACCTGATCAAACCGTTGCCCGTGCCAACGGGAGACTATCCCTTCCGGTTAGATATCAGGAAGGTCCTTGGGGAAAACACATGCTTCTTACACGAGCGGATGAGCTTTCATATGGTGGGAGATACGGGAAGCGTCAGGCCCTCTGCGTTCCAGCCGTTGCTTGCCGCTGCCCTGACCACACAAGCTGAAATTAAAGCTGATGCCGGTGAACAACCGGCTTTCCTGTTTCATCTGGGCGATGTAGTATACAATCACGGTGAAGCCAGGGAATATCCGAAGCAGTTTCTTTTGCCGTATGAAAGCTATCCGGGCCCAATATTCGCTATTGCCGGGAATCACGATGCGGACGTTAATCCGGACAGCGAGCTGGTTTACCAAAGTTTGGATGCTTTTATGGACGTCTTCTGCGATACGTATAGCCGCCGCATTGTATTCGGGGGTGACAGCAAGCGGCGCAGTATGGTGCAGCCGCATGTATACTGGACATTGGAGACACCGCTTGCCCGGTTTATCGGCTTATACGCTAACGTTACGAAGTATGGCACGATTGACGAAGAGCAACGGTTGTGGTTTATCGATGAGCTGCGCCATGCGGCCATCGCTGGGACGGAGCAGGCCATCATTGTGTGTCTTCACCAGGCCCCTTATTCCGCAGACACGAACCATGGCTCCAGTGCGCCGATGATCGCCTTCCTTGAAAGCGCTTTCAAGGCCGCCGGCGTGAAACCCGATGCAGTTTTCAGCGGGCATGTGCACAACTATCAGCGGTTCACCAAGTCATACGAGGACGGTACCGTGGTACCCTACATCGTAGCCGGAGCAGGCGGATATGCTGATCTTCATCCGATAGCCGCATCCAATGACCCGCGGGTGGAGGAAATGCTACCCGATATCCATCAGGTGCGCCTGGAGAATTACTGTGATGACTGTTATGGATTCCTTTACATGACGATCGAAAAAAACCACCAGGGTTTAACGCTTATCGGCGAGTATCACACACTGGCGCCGGATGCACTGCACCAGACGCCGGTGAGACCAAACCTGTTTGAGCGGTTCGTGATACCCCTTCAGCGGCCGGTAAGCAGCCACGGGCAGATTGAAGCACATCCTGAGTTCCGGAATATTTATTAATCATAAAATAGCATTTTCTTAACATTGCATTATATTTAATAGCGTTTATTTGCACGCTGATTGATGAACTAAAATCGGATTTGCCTTGAGAAATTTAACGTCCATTCTTTTGATGCTGCTAGTCAGCAATGCATTATATGCCCAATCCAATGTGTCGGGTTATGTTTATGTCGATGCCAACGGTAATGGCAAGCGCGATCGGCGTGAGCAAGGGATTGCGGGTGTTTCCGTGAGCAACGGGACAGCCGTTACCGTGACGGACAATAAAGGTCGATATCAGCTGCCTGTCGGTGAGGACAATATTATTTTTGTGATCAAGCCATCAGGATATGCGGTGCCGCTTAACGAGAACAACCAGCCTCAGTTTTACTATATACACAAACCGAACGGCTCACCGAGCTTGAAGTACGGCGGTGTGCAGCCAACGGGGCGCCTGCCGAAGTCCCTGGACTTTCCTTTAATCGAGCACGAAGAACCGAAAGATTTCACGGCACTGATATTCGGTGATCCACAAGCTTATACCGAGCAGGAAATCGCTTATTTCGCCAAGGGAGTCGTGGCTGAGGTGGAAGGAATAAAAAATGTGCAATTCGGATTAAGCCTTGGTGATCTGGTAGGTGACCATCTTGTGCTGCATAGCCCTTATGTGAAAGCGGTGGCCCAGGTGGGTATTCCCTGGTATAACCTTATGGGTAATCACGACATGGACTACGATGCGCCGGCTGACTCTTTAGCAGATGAGACCTATGAAGCAACTTTTGGTCCAGCGAATTACGCGTTCAACTATGGGGACGCACATTTCATCGTGCTGGACGATATCCTTTATCCTGATCCGCGCGACGGAAAAGGTTACTGGGGCGGGTTCCGCAAGGACCAACTGGACTTCGTTGAAAATAACCTGAAGCATGTTGGAAAGGACAAACTGATTGTCTTGGCGTTCCACATACCGTTGCAGCACGAGAACGAGGATGCGTTCCGGAATGCTGACCGGCAACGGCTGTTTGACCTGCTGAAAGACTATCCCCACACCTTATCCATGTCAGCGCATACCCACCTGCAGCGGCAGAACTTTTATGGGGAAGCCGACGGCTGGAAACAGGCAAAGCCGCATCACGAATATAATGCCGGTACCACTTCAGGTGACTGGTATTCTGGTGAATTGAATGAACAAGGCGTTCCGGTGTCCACCATGCGTGACGGTACGCCGAAGGGCTATGCTTTTCTGCGGATATCCGGTAATCGTTACATGATAGATTATAAAGTTGCCGGCGAGCCGGACAGCGTACAGATTAAGCTCTTCCATCCCAAAGTCGTGGCTCAGGGCCGCGGTACACAGGCGGGTATTTTTGCTAATTTTTTCATGGGACATGAAGGCAACACCGTGGAATACCGGATTGATGGGGGAGAATGGCGGCCGATGACCTATACGGAGATGCCGGACCCTGACTTTATGTGGCAGTTATACAAGTGGGATACCACAAATGAGCTGATGCCCGGAAGACGTCCGTCAAATGCGGTAAACAGCACACACTTGTGGCGCGGGAATATTCCGGCTAACCTGCCAGTGGGTGAGCACCGTATCGAAGTGCGTGCCACGGATATGTTCGGAAGGACATTTACGCAGCAAAGCACCTATAGGCTGGCTGAGCCGGTGCAGACGCGGTAGTGCCGTTCAGCAGTTCAGCAGCAGAGTTCCATTTATAACAGCGGCTTGGCCGGGCGGTTTCGATAGTATTCGATTTTATGATGGAACATCTCTGCCATGCGGGCAGCACGCCATTTCGCATTTTCCGCTTTCTCTCCATTGAATAGCTCGTCTACAGTCTCAGTAAACAGCTTCATCCACCGGTCAAAATGTTCTTTTTTGACCGGTAGTTTTGCATGTGGGAGGAACGGGCTTCCCTGGTAAGTGACTGCGTCTTCAAAAAGCAGGGTTTGCCAGAAACGGTACATCTTATCCAGATGCAGTGGCCAGCGATCCTGGATGGTGTCATTGAAGATGTCTTTCAGCAGTTGGTCTTCACGCACTTTCCCATAGAAACGGTCAACAAGCCGTTTGATGTCTTCAAGGTCTGATATTTCTTTTTTTTCCATTTCGCCCAGCACACCCGCAAATGCAGGTCATACAAATTTACGGAAATAGACCGGTTATTCTGCACAGGTCAGTAAACCGATGTACTGACTCTTGCTGTATTGTCTTTTATTGGCGCTATGGACAAAAAGGTAAGCATGGAAGGGTACGTCCCACAAGGGCGGGGGTAGCTCCACGGTAAGGTGTCCCTGCGCCCGTATACACACCTCTGTATTGCGGCCCGCGACACCGGCTTCCGGACTGTATGCAACCAGCACGACTTCGTCACTGGCTTTGGCCATCGGACTCTCTCCGCTGGAAAAACAAATCTCCAGTTCCCGTTTGTTGAGTAATACCTCTTCAATCTGTACCGGCGGCAGTATACCCATACTGATGGCAACCCGGGAGGGGATGACGTGCTGGTCGGGATATTCGCCTTCCAGCGCATCCTGCATCAGCTTCTTCAGCGCTTGGCCGAATGCTTTTTTCCGGCTGCCTTTGCCGTAGTGAAGCCAGGTTTCGGCGATAATAGGGCGGAGCGGGTTCATAAAGGCCATTGCCAGTCGCATGCGCTGCTGCACCGCCAGCTTTCCGTAGGATTTTACAGGCTGCTTCGGTTTATTGGTATCATAAAAAAACGCTAAGGTGTCCATGTTGTTAAGGCGTTGGTGGATCAGACAAGGGAATATAAACTGTCTTTGAGGCGCGCTTGCCGAAGCTGTCGGAAAAAAACAGCCAGACGTGGAGCTCATCACCCACCGGCACCCCGTGGTATAGGATCTGAGCCATCCCTTCTTGTCGCATGACGGGGGCTGGTATCATGAAGATGTCGTTCGTAGGACAATAGGCAAAGGCATATGCACGGTCATCGAAAGATCCACCCACCCCGTAGGTCTTCGGGTGCCAGGTGACCCTTATGCCATCGCTTTCCCGCCACGCCTTCTCTTCGCCGGCCGGGTAAACGGAACCGCGGCTGAACTTCAGTGCAGGGTAATTGAGCCTGAGGTTTCCTTCATCGTTGAGGAATGCATCGTCGAAATTGTATTGAATGGCGGCATTGACGCTGGTTGCCGCTGCGGTAAACTGCCTGAATCCGATATCAAGCAGCCCCGGTATCCGGTGCAGTAACTTGTTTAAGAGCACAAACTTTTGACGTTGGACCGCCTGCTTCGGTGTGGGCGGTCGTTTTGTGCTTTTGGCCCGCGGGAGCCCTTTCATGTAGTTGATTCCCCGCCAGCGGCTGCCGATCACGGCGCCGACTTTTCCCCGGAAGGGGCCGTTGATGCCTTTGCGTGTCGTTCCCATAGGTAAATCGGGTTTGCAACGCAAGAATATAAAATCTTTACCGTTTTTGCAACAAACAAGAGTAAAGTCATGAATGGAATCGGGACAGTGAGGGTTTATTACCTTTAATTTGAGCTTTATCCATCGTATTTTTATCGTACCGATACGATAAAAATACGATGGAAATACGATAACAATACGATGAAATCGCCAATCTATACCGGGTTTGTTCCGCTTTTGGATCAGCTTTGTTCAACACGGGTAGTCCAGCCGTACATTAATAGGCCAACAGCCGGCCACAGGCAATGATTGCCATCCAGATCACAATGGATATCACAGCCGTTACACCCTGAGCAACGTGCCCCCGACTTTGGCCCAGCCTGGCATACCGTCTGGAAATAAAACGATGGTAAACCAAGGCATTGAGCATAGCTACAATCAGCAGTAGCAGTTTCAGCTGGAAGGTAGGGTCAGTTGCCAATGAAGTGGCGTTAGTAATGAATAGCAGTAAGCCCGAAGGCACGATAAGCACCCGCCATTTTGCCAATGCGATGTTACAGGCAGTGTTTTTTACTCGTCTTTGTTTTGTTCTATCAATTTTAGCATTGTCAAGTTGAATGACGACAATTTGTTACCAATAGCCGAAAAGAAATCAATGTCAGCATTTTCAATGGCAGTCAATGCTTTTTGTAACACTTTCGCACCTTCGTCAGTCAATTTAATTACTTTGGCTCTTGTGTCTGTTTCGTGTTCTTGTCTGCTGATAAATTTCTTTTCTTCCAATGTCCGCAAGACTTTGGAAACCATCATTCTGTCGGAATTGCTTTGGTTAGCTATGTCCACTTGTGTTACGTTTTCATTTTGTTTTGATAGCCAGGCCAATGCTGTTAAAAGAACAAATTGTGTTTGGGTTAAATTCAAAGGGTCTAAAACTATTTTATGTTTTCGTTGCCAAAGCAAAGTCACCTGTCCGAGCAAATATCCCGGACTTTCGTTGGGTGCTTTGAACTTAAATTCTATTTTTTTAGCCATAATTATTTTTGAAGCATTTCTGATGAAATTAAATCGAAATCGTGTTTATTGATTTCAAAAAATCCAAAACGGAAAGGGTAACCCCAACTTTTTTTGTTTTGAATAAACTGTAAATCGTCTATCAAAGGTAAAATGGAAGTGTCTTTATGGTCAAAAAAGTCAATATCCCGTCTGAACGGACAAAAATCTGTGGTCATTTGAAACGGATAAACAGTTTCATTTTTCACTTGTCCGATTGCCGTAAATTGTTGGCATTTATCAGGTTTTCCCATTGTCTGTTTTCCCGAATAGTAAATAACAAAATCGCCACTTCGCATTCTTTTTAGAGGTGTAGATTTTCCGTGACAGGCTTGTGCAAATCCTCCGGAAATACCTGTTTTAACGTGGTCTTTTGACGCTACAATTACCCAATATTTTTCCCCTCGTTCCACAATAATAATTATTTGGCTTCTAAAAAGGTAAGTTTAAAACCGTCTATGTCTTTTACGTGGAACGCTCTTCCAAAGGGTGTTTCCATAATAGGCGTAGCGGTTGTTATTCCATTAGCAATAAAACGCTCTTTTAATTCATCTACGTTTTCATTTACTGCAAACCAAAGAGAAACACCTGTGCCTAATTCTTTTCCGTCAATATCCTCTAACGGTGTGCGTATGGCAAAACTGGCTTGTCCTTTATTGTATGTAAAAACACAAGCCTGTGGGTTGGTTTCACTTATTTCAAACCCCAATTTGGTGGTGTAGAAGTTTTTTGACGCTTCTAAATCTCTCACTTGAAGAGATGCAAATGTTAATTGTCTCATTTCTTTTAATTATTTTGTTGTCACAAATATAGTATATACGACAACAAAATGCAAATAATTTTTCGTTTTTTAGTTTGTCAAATTGTTGCTATCGTGTCGAAGTTTGTCTGTTGGAGAATTTTTCAGAGCCGGTTTGTGCGGAACAACATTGCCTGTAACGTTTTGCGTGTTGCCGCAGTTGGCGATTTCGGAGCACTTCACTGTCAACCTGCACAAAAGTTTGATAGGAGCACTCAGCTTCAATTTTGCACGTCACCGCCAATTGAGGCAACACGCTGTTACCAGCTGGCGTTCTTGTCCACCGTGTCTGTAAACCATTGTCGTTGTTGAGTTTCACTTTCTTTGTCGGGTTGGTTTGAGTGCCGGGTGTTTTAATTTTTTTTGAAGGGTGGGAAAAAATATTTTGAATTTTCTCCTGCGTTGGGGCAGACATGCTCTTTTGCAAGCTTTGGACTGTGCGTTGGTTTGCGCGGCTTGCAAATGTGCATGGCTGCGAAGGGTTGGCTGATATGTTTATTGTCTTTGTCATATCGCTACTCTTTTGTCATACAAATAAGTCTGGAAACCGATAAACGTGTTTCTGATTGTTGCAATGTCGCCAAGTTCATTTTTAGCGTCTGCAATTGCGTGATATTTCAAAACAAGCAAGTCACCAATTTTTGTGTCGTCCAGTTCGTCAACGCCTTGTTTTACATACTGGCTCAAAACAAAGTTTAAAAACTCTTGCTGTTTTGGGTCGTAGTTGTCCAAGTGAATTTTTGCTCTGTCTGCTCTGTCTGTTCGTTCTAATATGTCTGAATGGAAAGCGATATAAGCCAAAACATCATACAGGTCGCTGTTTTCAGCGTTCAATATTTTTTGAAACTCTGTCAACTGTTGTTTGGCAAAACCTTTTTCAGTCAATTCTTCTAACAGCTTTTTTCTTGTGTCGGGTTTGCTCCAAATGGTTCTTAATTCATCTTCACTTTTGAAAAGTATGATACTCCCTATTTGCTGGACAACTTTTGCACTAATTTAAGATATAATCACGACACATTTTTGATTATCTGATAGAACCTTTCGTCGGGTGTTATCCGGCCGATCGATTTATGCCTTCTCTCGG
>Ga0065721_10005246_pt1 | contig 16991 bp, 11 predicted proteins | sample Mesricmetagenome_FD_59108 | JGI IMG/M metagenome (GOLD analysis project Ga0065721, IMG submission 59108) | Mesophilic microbial community from rice straw/compost enrichment Sample: eDNA_1 v2 (version 2) | ecosystem: Engineered > Solid waste > Grass > Composting > Bioreactor | place: USA: Davis... | reverse complement strand
AGGCAGTGGGGGCGGACATGACACGATTGCTGGCGGGGCCCTGGGCAGCCGTACTGCTCAGCCTCCTGGTGTGCTGTACTGCCCTGGGAACGGTGAACGCGTGCATCTTTACGGGGGGGCGTGTATACGTTTCCCTGGGCCGCGATGTCCCAGCACTGAAGTCGCTGGGCGCCTGGAGTGCGCAGCGCGAAACCCCGGTTCGAGCGTTATGGCTTCAGGGTGCGATCACCCTGGCGCTGGTCCTGTTTGGAGCCTATTCCGAGAACGGTCTCCAAGCCATGGTGGCGTATACCTCACCGGTCTTCTGGCTTTTCATGTGTCTGACGGCGCTTGGCCTGATACGCTTGCGCCGGAAAGAACCGGGTCATCATCGGCCTTTCCATGTTCCGCTCTATCCTGTGCTGCCTCTGCTGCTGGCAATGGTGTGCCTCGGATTGTGCTGGTCGAGCGTCGCTTATGCGGGTTCAGGTTCGTTGCTCGGTCTGCTGGTGTTGGGGCTCGGTCTACCGCTGTGGTGGCTCAGAAGGCGCGGCGCGGCGCGCCGCGACTAAATAGGCGGCACATGGATAGGGAGCCCACACCGCAATGCGCATAGACCGAATTGCCGCCCGGGCTTGATGGAAGAGCCCGATGGAAGCGTGCTTTGAGCACGACGAGAGCGTGCTTGGAGGATGACGAGAGCATGCTTTGAGGATGACGAGAGCGAGAATGCTGATCAGGCCAATGTGCCTTGCAGCCGGTGGTACTCCCGTTTCTTTTCATACATGGCCAGGTCGGCTCGCCGCAACATGTCATCCAGCCCGTCGGCCGAGCGGCAAGTCGCCATGCCAATCGACAAGCTCATGGGTACTTTCTTGTAGAACTGGTTGTTCAGGACGACCAGCTTCTCGATGTTCTCGATGAGCAATTCGCCGCGGGCCTCGTCCGCATCCGGCATCAGAATGATGAACTCATCACCCCCTGTGCGGCTCGCCTGCATGGGCTTGTCGATGGCCTTGCTGATGACTTCACCGCAACGGCGCAACAGCGCATCGCCCGCGGCGTGGCCCAGTTCGTCGTTGACCGACTTCAGATTGTTGAGATCCAGGACCACTGCGGTAAGCGGGTAGAGGCCCTTTCGGCGCAGCCGTTCAACTTCGTCTGTGAAGAACGCTCGGTTCTTCAAACCGGTCAGTACGTCATGTTGGCCGAGGTACTCGAGATAATTCTCTGCCTTCTTGCGCGCTGTGATATCGGTCAATGCCGTGAGGGCGAGATCCCATTTGTTTTCATGCCCGGGCACGACCCAGAACTGCATATGGTTGTAGACCTTGTCTCCGTCGAGCGTGTGGGTGATGATTTCACGCTGTTGAACTAGGTCGCCTTCCCAAAGGCCGATGAGTTTTTCTCGGAACTCATCGAGCATGTCCTCTTGAAAGACATCTTCGACCTGTTTGATCAAAGTTTGCTTGTCTCGCGCCTTGTAGAGATCCAAGGTATGGCGATTGACATCGAGGACTCGAATTTCGCGCAGGCAGCGCTGGACGAATTCAGGATGTACATCCGTGAACGTCCGGAAGTTGGTGATCCCCAACTCGCGCAAGTCGGAAAGCAAGGTATGAATCGTCGAGAAATCCAGTACCCACAGCGATACCGGCGCATGTTCGAATAGGTTCCGGGCATACATTTCGCTCGCGATAATCTGTCGGCGCGCGGTTTCGAGTTCGGTAATATCCTCGATCACCACCAGGACTCGGTCCCAGGTGGCTTCATGTCCCGGCAGTACCAAACCTTTCAAGATAACATCGAGGCGGCGACCATCCAATGAGTAGTTCACCGTCTGGCTCTGGAAACGGTTTGATCCGGACCAGAGCTGCACCAGCTCGTCGACGTGGGCGTTGTGCATCTCATCGCGCAAGACCGACTTCAATTCACTCTGCAACTCTTCGAAGCTTTCGGCTCCTAGAAGCTGGAGCGTACGGGCATTGACTTTCAGCAATCGGATGCTGCTCGAACACTGCGCAACTCGATTGGGGTCTTCGTTCAGAAAAGCACGCAAATCGCTTACGCCTTGAGCCCGCCAGCCATCGAAAATGCGTTTCAACTCGCTATAGTCTTCCAGCCACATAGATACGGGAGATACGTCGAAATGGTCTAGACGCATTTCCGGGGCGCTGATGTTGGAAGCGGGAGGTTTCATGAGCGGCTTTTCAAATAAAGCGTAATCTTATGCGAAGTGGGTGCGCGAGTCGCGACAGCCCACGAAGCTGTGACGGATTCATTGCAGCATGGCGACAGGCTCACGCTCGCGCGTGCCGCTATCCCAAACCACCGCTTTTGAGCCGGTATTCAGCACTTCGATTGTGAGACGCAGTGTATGGGCGTCCTGGGTCAGCCGGGCAATGTTGTCGCTCAACTGCTGGCCGAAACGGGAATTTTCCTGCGTCGCTGACTCCAGTTCTGCGACCGCCTGGTTCATGTCAGTCAGGCCCCGTGTCTGCTGCTGCGAAACGACGGTGATTTCGTTCACCAGTTCAGCGACACGGGTTACGGAGCGCAGAATCTCCTCCATCGTTTCACCCGCCTTTCCGGCTTCCTTTGCGCCATCCTCCATCCGGGCCACGGATTCTCCGATGAGCGCCTTAATCTCCTTCGCCGCTTGCGCACTCTTCTGCGCGAGATTCCTTACCTCCGTGGCGACCACCGCGAAACCTCGTCCCGCCTCGCCGGCACGCGCCGCCTCGACGGCCGCGTTCAATGCCAAGATGTTGGTCTGGAAAGCAATGGACTCGATGAGCGTGACGATGTCGCCGATCTTTGTAGAGCTTTCATGAATACGTTCCATCGAGTGCACCACGGCATCTACGACTTCCCCGCCCCGTGTAGCGATTTGCACGCTGTCTTCAGACAGCTTCTTGGCCAGGACCGCGCTGTCGGCGTTCTGGTTCACGCACTGCGACAGTTCGTTAACGCTGGCCGAAGTGTGAAGAAGGGCGGCGGCCTGTGCCTCGGTACGTATGAGAAGGTTCCGGTTGTCGAGGCTGAGCGCTTCGGCCATGCGCGTGGTGATGCTGGCACTTTCCTGAACGTCATGGGCGATGCCGAGGAGCGCACGGCGCATCATTTCCACGTAGAAATGGATGGTGCCAGAGTGCTCTTGGTCGTCTGTATCGACCTGCACGACGAGATTCCCTGCCGCGATCTGACGTACGACATCCAGGACGCTCTTCAAGGGCTGGAGAATGCGTTTTGACATAGCCCAGCCATACCAGAAGGCCCCGGCCGTACCCAACGTGAGTCCAGATAACACCCATGGGCGTTGGTCTTCGGTCATACCGCCCGTCACGGCAAACCATGTCGCTGTTCCGATGAGCGTGCTGAAAAGGATGGCGAGCCTCAATATTCCGGCCTGCAGCCCACCCGAGAAGGGGGCTTTAAGCGCTTGCAACACACGTCGCCAACCGGTTGGCACGAACTTGCCGCCCTCGAGCCGACGCCCCGTCAGCGATCCGTCGTTGATCTGTTGATAGAGTGCCTCGGCTTCATCGATTTGTGCACGCGATGGTTTGATGCGTACTGATGCATAACCGATAACCTCGCCCTCTTCGACAATGGGACTCACGCTTGCCAGCACCCAATAGAAGCCGCCGTCCTTGCGCCGGTTCTTGACGACACCCATCCAGGGTTCACCGGCTTGGATGGTGCTCCACAGATCGGTAAAGGCCTCGGGAGGCATGTCCGGGTGGCGCACGAGATTATGCGGGCTGCCTATAAGCTCTTCCCGCGAGTATCCGCTGATGTTGATGAACGCAGCGTTCGCGTACGTGATGATCCCTTTCCGATCTGTCTTGGAAATCAGGTATTGGTCAGTCCTGACGCGGGTTTCAACATTGGTGACTGGTAAGTTGGTGCGCATTGTCCGTTTGACAAATTTTGTAATTTTTGTAGTGGGGGCGCACAATCATACACTTAGCAAGGACGCGGCCCACACTTCCTGATGAAAATGTGGGCCTTTTTGTGGTCATTTCACTTCAATTGGGGGCTATCAATACAGGACGGACGGCAGCCACAAACCGATTCCCGGGAACATGTACATCAGAATAATTGCCAAGATCTGGATGCCCATGAATGGCATCATGCCAAGGAAAATCTGGTTCAGGGTGACGTGTGGTGGCGATACCCCTTTGAGGTAGAAGGCGGACATGGCTACGGGCGGCGAGAGGAAGGCTGTCTGCAGGTTGAGCGCAACCAGCAGACCGAAGAATAGGGGATCGATGCCAAAGTGATTCACTAGCGGCAGGAAGATCGGCATGAAGATGACGATGATCTCTGTCCATTCCAGCGGCCAGCCCAGGAGGAAGATCACGACCTGTGACATGATCAGGAACTGCACCGGGGTGAGGTCCATGCTCAGCACCCAAGCATTGATGATCTCTTGACCGCCCAGCAGTGCGAAAGCCGCCGAGAAGATGGCAGACCCCACGAAGAGCCAGCAGACCATGGCGCTCGTCTTGGCCGCGAGATACACGGATTCTTTCACCATATCCATGTTGAGCCGGCCATATGCCCACGCCAACACGATGCCCCCGAACGCGCCCATTGCAGCTGCCTCTGACGGGGTAGCAAACCCGAAGACAATACTGCCCAGCACGGCGGCGATCAGGATCGCCAGCGGAAAGAACGAGGACAGCAGCATCTTGAAGATCTCTAGCCTCGTAAAAGTGAAGATGGCATAGAAGATGACTAGGAAAGCTGCGCTGATGGCAAGCACGACCCAGAACCACACCGGAGCCGGGCGATCTTGCGGACCGCTTTCTTCCTCAGCGACCGACGGCGTGGTGGCGTCTGCGCTATTTTCGGCGGGGGCGGCATCTGAGCCCAAAGCGAGGGCTTCCGCCCCTTCGGGTTCTGCGAGCCCACCGCTGTAGAGATCGCTGGACTGGTCGGCACTGTCGAAGCCGCCCATTTCCTGGAGACCGTAGTCGACCGTGACCTCGGGCGCCGTTACAACCTTGTAGGTGAAGCCCAGGGCCGCCACGAAAACGATTGCGGGAAGCAGAGTAATGACCAAGTTCCGTAGCAGCGTGGGCATTGGTACGTGGACATTGCGCTTGCCCTTCATTGCTGCAAGGAGTCCGGGCAGCGCACGTCGAGTGATGGTGCTGTTGATTTCCTTCGATTCCGGGGGGAGCTCTACTCGGCGCTCTTCCTCTGAGAGTGGGGGTGCGGAGCTCGGGAAGAGCTTCGCCATCAAGATCACGTAGAGCACGTAGAGCCCGGCCAACATGATGCCGGGGAAGAAGGCGCCCGCGTATAGCTTTACGACCGAGACTCCGGCGACGGCTCCATAGACGATCAAGAGAACGGAAGGCGGAATCAAAATGCCCAGGCAGCCGCCTGCGGTGATCGCGCCGGCGGTCAGCTTTACGCTGTAGCCGGCTTTCATCATTGCAGGCATAGCAAGCAGGCCCATCAGGGTGACGACGGCGCCCACGATACCCGTGGCCGTGGCAAACACGGCGCAAGTGACAATAGTCGCAACGCCCAGCGAGCCGGGTATTCGTGCCATCGCCAAGTGCATGCTCTTGAAGAGACGCTCGATGAGGTTTGCACGCTCAACCAGGTATCCCATGAAGATGAACAATGGAACTGCGATCAGGACGTCGTTTGTCATGACCGAATAGGCGCGCAGTACCATGAGATCGAGCGTCTGCTCGATGGCCACGGATGTGGGCAAGTGACTATAGGCCAGGTAGGTGAACATCACCCCCATGCCCATGAGCGTAAAAGCCGTAGGGAATCCCAGCATGATGGTCACAACGATCAAGGCCAGCATCAGCAAGCCAAGGTGCCCATTGGTCATGTTTTCCGGCGAGGGCATCAGGATGGCAATAGCCACTACGATGCCCATCAAAATTGTCAGACCGAACCAGACTTCTTTTCTCATTGTCGAAATCCTTTGCTATGGCTGCACTACGGTTCGGTGCGGCACATTGGGGACGGAGGCGTCGTCCGTGGTGACCATGTCCTTAAGCTTGTCGACATCGACTTCTTCGACGTCCTTGTCGCGGCGTGGCCACGAGCCCTGTTTAAGGCACGCAACGCAGTAGACGACTTCAACAAAGCCCTGGAGCAGCAAAGAGACACCGGCAATCGGAATAATGGCCTTGAAGGGGTATAAGGGAGGCCCGTCTGTGGTGAGGCTCGAAGTTTCAAGGATGGCGAAGGACTCCGCGGCGTAGTAGTACCCGGCCCAGCAAAGGGCGATGACGCCCGGGAAATAGAACAGGAAGTACAGCGCGAGGTCGAGTCCTGCTTGCAGGCGTGGTGGAAAGAATCCATAGAGCACGTCGCCCCGCACGTGCCCATTCTTTGACAAGGTGTAGGCGCCCGCCATCATGAAGAGTGTGCCGTACATCATGTTCATGGCGTCGAATGCCCAGGCGTGCGGATTCGCAAATGCGTATCGGGAGATGACTTCGTAGGTGACGAACAGCGTCAGAGCCAGGACCAGCCAGCCGAAGAACTGACCGATCCGGGTGTTCACGCGGTCGATTAAGAGCAACAGTTTCTGCATGGAAATCTACCTGCTGCCGCCAAGCGGCGCTACCGTTCCGTTCCCTCGTGCGAGCCGGGGTATTGGCAAACCGCAAGAGGGGTGAGAGCCCCCAAGGCCTGACACGGGTTGGAGCCCGGCAGGTCGATACCCGAATGAAAGCGTTGAAATGCGGACCTCAGGGGCAAAAAAACACCATCGGATGTAGCGCGATGGTGTTTTTCACTACATGGTTCAAGGATCAGCTTTTTTGTTGTTGCTGTTGTTGCTGACGGCGGCCGAAATAGTGGTTATAGGCCATACGGCGATTGTTGTTGGTGTCCATATCCCATGCTAGCGCCCGTTGTGCGAATTCACGCTGCGATTGTTCGACCTCTTTGAACATCGGGTTGGTCTTGGACTTTTCGGCCACGATTTGGTCCCACAGCTGAAGCTGTTGCTGCAAGATTGCGTCGGGTGTCTTGTAGAACTTCACGCCGTCTTCTTTCTGCAGTTTGATGTAGTCCTGGGAATAGCGGTTGATGGCCTTCCAGGACATGTCTGCCGAAGCGGCTTCGCACGCGTTTGCGATGATGTTGCGCAGCTTTTCGGGCAGGGCTTCGTACTTCTGCTTGTTGAAGATGACCTCGAAGGTTTCCGACGACTGGTGGAAGCTTTGCAGCATGCACACTTTCGATACGTCGGGGAAGCCAAGCAGACGGTCCGAGGTGGCGTTATTGAATTCGGCGCCATCGAGCAGGCCGCGGTCAAGCGCAGGCACGATTTCGCCACCCGGCAGCGCATTTACTGCAGCGCCCATTGCCGTGAACAAGTCAATGGCCAGGCCGTTGGTACGGTATTTCAGGCCCTTCAGGTCTTCGACCTTGGTGATGGGCTTCTTGAACCAGCCGAAGGGCTGTGTAGGCATGGGGCCATAGAGCATCGACACCACGTTGATGCCGATCGACTGATAGAGCTTGTCGAGCAATTCCTTGCCGCCGCCGTACTTGTACCAGGACAACACCATGTTGGCGTCCATGCCGAAAGCAGGGCCGGACGAGAAGAGGGCCAATGCGTTCTGTTTCCCATAGTTGTAGCCGAGTACGCCGTGGCCGCCATCGAGGGTGCCCTTGGCAACGGCATCGAGCAGGGAGAACGCAGGAACGACCGCGCCTGCCGGCAGGACCTCAATCTTGAGTTCGCCGCCGGTCATATCATTGATCTTCTGCGCGAGGTCCAGAGCGAATTCGTGGAAGATATCGACGGTGGGCCACGTGCTCTGGAAGCGGAAATTGGTAGGGGTCTGGCCTTTTACGATGGCCGGAAAACCGAGTGTTGCGGCAGCAGCCGTACCTGCTGCGGCGCCGCCCAGGAAGCGGCGACGGGACGTCTTCACGGAAGCCTCGGTAGGGCTGACTGCGGTGCTGCTCTTCATCGATGTCTCCTCGTTGGTCTACTTTCTAGCAACAGCTTGAAAGCTTTCTAGGAACAGCCTGAAAGCGCTACTTATATATTTGATATTCAGCGCTGTTTTTATAGGCGAAGGTCCTGGGGGCGTCAATGAGGGATACCGAATGTAAGCTGCGAGCGACGCAACATATGGAAAGCGACTCTACCATGTGAAACGTAGCATTCATGCGGGTTTGCTGGGTTACTCGTGACGTCCCATCCGCCAAACGTCCTTCGCTGGATGGCGACAAGGGAGGGTAATTCCCGACAAACGTAACAGTAAGAAACTAGAGGGTCCGCGATATACCCATGGATGCTGTCCAGGTTTTCTCATTCAGCGCTCGCCCTCTTTCCCTCACTTGCTCATGTCATGACTGACGGCGCGCTCCGCCTCCACGCTGTCGGGCGCTGTTCTGGTCTTGGCCTGTGCCCAGTTGAGTGGCATGACCATCCTTCTTGCTCCGATTCTGCTGATCCCCATGACTACGTTGTTCTTCGCGCGCACGGTCGTCCTTGCGCACGTCGTCCTCGCGCACGTCTTGTGTCTTGGGCTGAGTTTGCTTGGTCATACAGTGCTCCTTGTTGAGGATGCCATCCGCAGGGAGGGCGGACGACGAAGTTCTACAGACGTCAGCAAGTAGGACACCCGCAGCATGGACAAAGCATGGGTTCGGTCACCCACGAAAAAAGAGTTAAACCGGGCTTGCATCCGAAAAAAATGTTTGCTATAGTTTTGGTCTTCGCGGCGCATTAGCTCAGCCGGTTAGAGCGACGGAATCATAATCCGCAGGTCCCCTGTTCGAATCAGGGATGCGCCACCAGAATTTAAAACAGCCCCGTTCCGAAAGGTTCGGGGCTGTTTTCGTTCGTCTGTCTGAATTTGGTGCCCCGCGATGGCTAGCCATACTTGCGCCGTGTTTCCACTACGATGGGTAGTGTTCGGCTGAGTGATGCTTAAGCTGGGCCGTACTCGCCTATGCCGCGTGGCGCACCATTTGCGGCGCGAACTCGTGTTGCTTGGCGAAGCCTGTCTTGAATGTAGGCCGTATAGCCTTTTGAGCATCCGTTAGCATCAATCGGAATTCTCGTTGGATGCAGGCCAGAAGCGCTGCACGGGTCGGGCAGGTGAGAGCGAGTCCCGAGTCAGCAAACCGTTCGCATACCTGGAGCCAGAGTCGTTCTCCCATGAAGAGAATGTCTTGTCGTTCCCGCACGAACCCGCCTTCTTCAGGGCACATGAAAACCCGTTCTACACGTTGACGCTCTGCCCCGTGCTGAACATAGTAGGTGACAGAAACGTGTCCTTCGGAATCAACGGAGAAGATGGCGTCCATGGTCGGTAGCTTCAAATGATATCTATATATATCGTTGGCGCTAGTATGCAGCGTATCTAATAATCTCTGGTTATTTTGATATTCCTGTGTCAGTTTCGCCCTGCAACACGCACGCAAGACCACCATGGCATTCCGGAGATGCGCGGGAGTATATTGACTTGCTGCACCGGTGGGCCGATTTCTCGACCCTCATTTGGCATGCCGGATGCGCCTACCGCTGGCTTGAGGATGTGCGCTACGTAACCAGGGCGTCCGTCTGCCTAAAATTTCTCGTACGCGATGTGCGATAGGCCACGACGCGCACTGGAGACGGCTATGACAAGCCTCCCACAAAAGTCTTTGAGCGACTTCAAGGCCGGTTTCAAGGGTGAGGTCGTTCTTCCCGGCGACGCGTCGTACGACGATGTCCGCAAGATCTGGAATGCCATGATCGATAAGCGTCCGGCCTTAATAGCGCGCTGTACGGACACGCAGGACGTCGTACGTGCCGTTAACTTTGCGCGCGAGAACACACTCACACTTGCGGTGCGAGGTGGTGGCCACAATATTGCGGGCAGCGCCCTATGCGATAACGGCATTGTGGTGGATCTTTCTGCAATGAAGAAGGTGGCGGTTGACACTGCGGCCGGCCTCGCCCATGTGAGCGGCGGTGCCACATTGGCGGATATGGACGCAGCCACTCAAGAACACGGGCTGGCCACGCCTTTGGGCATCAACTCAACGACAGGTGTTGCAGGCCTGACCTTGGGCGGCGGATTCGGCTGGCTGAGTCGCATGTTCGGCATGACAGTGGACAATCTGGAAGCGGCCGAAGTGGTATTGGCGGACGGCCGGGTGACGGAAGCAAGTACTCGTCAGGATCCCGACTTGTTCTGGGCACTGCGGGGTGGCGGCGGTAATTTCGGAGTGGTCACTCGCTTCACGTTTCGGATTCATCGTGTGGGCCCGGACGTGCTCTCGGGCCTTGTTGTTTATCCCTTCTCTGAAGCGAGGACTGTGCTCCAGAACTACCGTCGGTTTCTTGAGACGGCGCCCAACGAGTTGACCGTGTGGGCGGTGCTCCGTCAAGCGCCACCACTTCCGTTTTTACCGCCCGAAAAGCATGGGACAGAAATCGTCGCATTTGCCCTTCTTTATGTCGGTGATCCTAAGCAAGGAGAGGAGACCCTTGCGCCTATCCGCCAATTTGGAACGGTGCTGGGTGAGCATGTGGGGGTACAGCCTTATGCCGCGTGGCAAAAGACCTTCGACCCGTTGCTGGCCCCAGGCTCGCGCAACTATTGGAAATCGCACAATTTTTCCACGCTGGATGATGGCCTGTTCGATGCAGTGATATCGGCCATCGGTTCGTTACCCACGCCTCAATGCGAGATTTTCTTCGGTGCCATCGGTGGCGCGACGACACAGAAGTCAGCCGATTTCACCGCCTATGCGCATCGCGATGCGAAGTTCGTCATGAACGTACATGGGCGTTGGGAAGATGCGGCGGACGACACGCGAGTGATCAAGTGGGCGCGAGACTTCTTCGCGGCATCGGGGCCTTATGCCAGCGGGGGCGTCTATGTGAACTTCTTAACGGCGGATGAATCGGAGCGCGTTCGCAGCGCCTATGGCGCAAATTACGAGCGCCTGGCGTCCATCAAGCAGCGGTACGACCCGGCGAACTTGTTCTGCACGAATCAAAACATCAGGCCGTCCAAGGCGGCGTAAGGCACCGCCAATATAAGCCCTGCTTTACTCGCGGTACGCGGAAGTACCTGGTATCCCAGCACGGGCAGCACGAGGTATTCAGGGTCTCGATCGAAACGGCATTTCAGCATGGCACTGCTTTGCTCGAGACCCGATATAAGCCCCGCTGCATAGCCTTATAAAAAGCCATGCCGTGGTCGGCCGTGTTCGTCTTCCCTATCATGAGCGCATCCATTGATCCTCATGGTGAGAGTTGAACATGTACAGAGTAGGTGTAGACGTCGGCGGTACCTTTACTGACCTCGTGCTTATACACGGAGGGGACGGAACGACCCGGTTTCATAAGGTTCCGTCTACCCCCCATGACCCTTCCGAGGCCATTGCGCGCGGTATTGTCGAATTGATCGAAATGAACGGCCTGGTGCCCACTGATATCCAGCATATCGGGCATGGGACAACCGTTGCCACCAATCTCGTCATCGAAGGGAAGGGCGCCCGGTGTGCCTTGATCACGACGCGTGGTTTTCGCGATGTGCTGGATATCGGCCGTCAGACCCGCCCTCATAACTTCGACTACAACGTGCGCAAGGCAGAGCCGATGGCTCCGCGCAAATGGCGTAAAGAAGTGACTGAACGCATCGCGGCTGATGGTGAGATTTTGATTCCCCTGGATGAATCGGAAGTTCGACGTCTGGCCGAGGAGCTGAAAGCGGAAGGCGTTGAATCCATTGCGGTGTGCTTGCTGCACTCGTACCGGAACGCGGCCCACGAAACCAAAGTGGGCGAGATTCTCCGGGAAGTGGTGCCGGATGCCTATATCTGCCTGTCGAGTGAAGTCCTTCCGGAATTTCGGGAATTCGAGCGCTTCTCCACTACGACGCTGAACGCCAAAGTGGGGCCTCGCATGGAAAGCTACCTCGGGCGATTCCTGCAACGCGTGCAGGAGGCAGGTGTCGTGCACGAGCCTTTCACCATTCATTCCAATGGCGGATTGATGTCGGTGGAGGCCGTGCGCAAGTTTCCGGTGCGAACCTGTCTGTCGGGTCCGGCAGCTGGCGTCGTGGGCGCAGCAACCGTGGGCCGCGCAATTGGCCGTCCCAATCTGGTCACTTTCGACGTGGGTGGTACCAGCACGGACGTTTCACTCATCGTCGACGGCGAAGCAATGTTCAGTTCCAGCCGAAGCGTAGCGGGGTATCCTGTCAAAACGCCCATGGTGGATATCCACGTCATCGGTGCCGGAGGCGGGAGCCTGGCTTGGCTGGACGACGCAGGGTCGCTCAAAGTGGGTCCGCAAAGCGCGGGCGCCGTACCAGGTCCGGTCGGATACGGAAAAGGTGGGGAGCGCGCAACAATCACCGATGCACAGATTTCATTGCACCGCCTGAATCCCGTTTCCGTTCTGGATGGCAAGTTTCCGATTTATGCCGATGCCGCGAAGCAGGCGGTGCGCGAGCAGGTAGCCGAGCCCTTGCAGCTCGACCTGGAGACGGCGGCCGAGGGGATCATCCGGATTGCCAACGCCAACATGAGCCGTGCAATCCGCTCTGTGTCGACGGAGCGTGGCTACGATTTGTCCGAATTCGCCTTGTTCGCCTATGGTGGTGCGGGGCCCCTGCATGCGTTGGACGTGGCAGAGGAATGCGGCATTCCGACCGTCATCATCCCGCCAGAACCAGGCAATATGTGTGCACGCGGCATTCTGCTGACTGATATTTCCTTCGACTTTGTCGGCAGCGAAATTCTTTTGGTGGAACCGGCTACGTGGAACCGGATTCAGCAGCGTTTCGCGGCCTTGCGCGTGTCTGCCGACGAATGGTTGGCGGCAGAGGATGTGGCGCCGGAACACCGCAGCTACCAATGCGTGATCGATGCGCGTTATGTCGGCCAGAACTTCGAAGTGCAAGTGGCGATGGAGCACTTGGACGAGGGCAGCCTCGATCTATTTGTGGAGGCCTTCCACGAAGCCCATAAAAAGGAATATGGCTATAACGTCCCGACGCGCCAGATAGAAATCATCAATTGTCGTATGAAGGCCATCGGTGCTGTGAGCAAGGCACCGCTTGCTTCGCTTGAACCGAAGGAGCCAACCCAGCCAGACGATACGCGGCGGGTGTATTTCGGGTCCACTCATGGCTGGCTTCCCACCGACGTCTACCGCAGGGCGAATCTAGGCCCGGGCGTGAAGATTGTCGGGCCTGCTGTCGTCGAAGAAATGAGTTCAACGACCGTGATCCGTCCAGGGCAGAGGCTGGAAGTCGACGCCTATGGGAATCTCATCGTTCATATCGCTTGAGTGCGGGGAAAGACATGACTACGAAAGAAATGGTGCGTGACCCGATTGAAATGGAGGTCTTCGTCAATCGGCTGCTTTCGATTACCGAAGACATGAACAACACGCTGGTGCGCTCGTCGTTTTCGACGAACATCAAGGAACGCAAGGACTGCTCCGTTGCCCTGTTCGATGGCAAGGGTCGCCTGGTGTCCCAGGGGACGCAGATTCCCTTGCATCTCGGTTCGCTCAATGGCGCGGTCGCTGCGGTGATCGAACGGTATGGGCTGGACGGTATCCGGGAAGGTGACACCTATATCTGCAACGACCCCTATCTGGCGGGTGGAAGTCACTTGCCCGACGTGAACGTTGTGACGCCCGTGTTTCATGAAGGAAAACTGGTGTTCTTCACCGCGAATGTTGGCCACCATTCCGACTTCGGCGGCGTGGTCGCGGGGTCCATCGCAGGTGGCTTGCGCTCCATCTTTGCGGAAGGGCTGCGGCTCCCGGTTATCCGCATTGTGAACCAGGGTGTGTTGGACGATGATTTGCTGAATCTCATCGCAAACAATACGCGCGACCCGGAAGAACGTGCGCTGGATCTCAAGGTTCAGATCGCGACGAATAACCGGGGTGCGGCGGCCATCGCCGGTCTAATCCGCCAGATGGGGATCGAAAAGACGCTGCAGGCCGTGGAAGACGTGTTGGTGTATACACGCTTGCGCCTGCTGAAGCGTATTGGTGAGTTGAAGCAGGGCTCTTACGAGTTCACCAATTGGCTGGACGACGATGGCCTGGGGGACGGAGATCCTGTACCGGTCTGCGTCAAGGTCACTGTGCGACCGGATGGGTTAGAGTTCGACTTCTCCGGATCCGGCCCTGAGGCGCGCGGCGCCATGAATCTTCCCCTCAATGCCGTCTATGCTTGTGTCTATTACTCAGTGAAAGCCTTGCTGGATCCCGAGATTTCAGCGAATGCAGGGATGTTTGATCCCCTGTCCATCAAGCTACCTCCCGCCAGTATCGTGAATCCAGAATCTCCGGCTGCCGTCGGTGCACGTTCAATCACGGCACAGAAGGTGGCTGGTGCGATTTTCGGTGCATTCCGGGGGGTACTGCCCGAGGACAAGGTGATGGGCGCAGGAAATGATGTGTGTCCGGCCATCGTGTTTTCTGGCAAGCACCCACAACGAAAAGGTGAGTTCGTCTATCTCGAGACGGTCGGTGGTGGTTCGGGCGCCATGGCACATTCGGATGGAATGGACGGCATTCATGTGCACATGACGAATTCCTCCAACCTACCCGTGGAAGCGCTGGAGAATGAATATCCCCTCATGGTGGATAAATATGACTATGTTTCCGATTCGGGCGGGGCTGGCAGGCATCGAGGCGGCATGGCACTGGCCCGCCAGATTTCTGCACGGAAGCCCGGCATTGTGTTTACCGCGCGGTCGGATTCGCACCGGGTGGGCCAGCCGAGTGGTGCGCTAGGAGGCGAGCCAGGGCGCCGTGCACGGCTGGAATTGCGTCATGTCGATGGCCGGATCGAGGAACTGCCGTCGAAAGCCGCCAGCATTACGCTGGAGCCCGGTCAGTCGGTACGCATTGAGACGCCGGGAGGCGGCGGAGTGGGTCTTCCCGCAGAGCGTTCGGTCAGCGCTGTACAGCGCGACCTCGCGGACGGCGTTATNAGTGAAGAAACGGCNTGGAAGTATTACCGAGCGCAAATGGNGACATTGACTCGGGCCGTTGAAACNGTCTCGTGACGGATTAGGCCTATACGCTTTCTACTTGGAAGGCTCGAGGCGGCGGGGCGGTGAGCCTTGCCGCCTCGAATTCTTTGGCCACGAACTTACGGAGCCAAGCGTGGGCCGGGTCGGCTTGGTAACGTTCGTGCCAAAACATAGAAATCCTTAGAGGCGGCAAAGAGACCGGAGTAGGCAGTGCCACGGCGCCCGCCATCTTTGCCAGCGTCTTGCCGACACTGGCGGGGAGGGTGGCAATCATGTCCGATGCCTGGATGACGAAGCAGGCGGCTAAGTAGCTCGACAACACCACCCCAACGCGGCGGCTCCGACCTTGTTGCAAAAGCAATTCATTGAGCTGGGCATTGAAATAGCCGATGTGCCCTGAGGAATCCAGGTGCTCGTAATCGAGGAAGGTGTCGAGATTCCATGGGCGGGCCAGCAAGGGATGATCGGCTTTGACGACGCAGCAGGCCGATTCCTCGAACAGAAACCGTGATCGAAGGCTTCCCGGAGGGTCGGGATAGTGGCCGATGTGCAGCTCAATATGGTTTTCTGCGAGCATGTCTTGACCCCCATGCAGCCGCGGGGGCAGGACCTGGAGCTTGACGTGGGGCGCCACCTTGCGCAGATTCGCCATAAGCGGAGGCATCAGAACGAACTGAATGTAGTCCGTGGCGTAGAGATTGAAGGTCTTGCGGGCCGTGGCAGGGTCAAAGCCCGTTGCCACGGATGTCTCCGCCGCCCAGGTGTCTAGAAGGGGCTTGAACTGGTCATACAGATACAAGGCTCGTTCTGTGGGACGCCAATGATTACCTTCTCTTTTGAGCAGCGGATCCGCGAACAGATGACGCAGACGACTCAACGCAGCGCTCATGGCGGGCTGCGTAATGCCCATTTGTGATGCGGCCTTGGATACGCTTTGGTGCGCTATCAACGCATCGAAGTAAGGCAATAGGTGCAAATCCGAAGGGCGCATAGTGCGGTGAATGTCCTTATAAACAGGAGGCTGTGGACGGTCGTCGTGGTCGCTCCTTACTATCTTTTCATCCTTGGAATGGAAATCGGTAAGGAGTACGTATTATGACTAAACAGTGGTTCAGTAGGTTTCTCCGAGCAGGCGCAATTGCAGGAAGTTTGGTTGCCTGTACGTCGACATTCGCGGCCGACGGCGACGACTGGCCCAATAAACCGGTGCGGTTGGTCGTGCCGTTTGCCCATGGTGGGTCCACCGATTTGGTGGCACGTCGAATAGGCGAAGCGCTGGGGAAAGAAATTGGCCAGCCGGTCATTGTGGAAAACAAGGTGGGCGCCGGCGGTACGGTGGGCACCAATTACGTTGCACGCCAGGCGGCAGACGGTTATACCTTATTGATGGGTACGATCTCCACGCACGCCATTCATCCCAGCGTGTATAAGTCGTTGCCGTACGATATTTTCAAGGACTTNACTCCNATCACGCTNGTCGGGAGCATTCCCGACCTCATCGTCGTGAANCCNGGGATCAAGGCCACCACACTGAGTGAGTTTGTGGAACTGGCAAAGAGCCAACCTAATGCGATCAGCTACGCATCGGGCGGGCAAGGTTCGTCCAGTCATCTGGGTAGTGAATATCTCGCCGCTGAGACGGGCATCAAAATGAATCATATTCCCTTCAAGGGGAGTGGCCCTGCGTTGATCGACGTGGTCGGCGGCCACGTGGACATGATGCTGGATGTGATCATGACTTCGCTCGAGCACGTTAAGGCGGGTCGAGTGCGGGCGCTGGCTGTGACTTCTGCGACGCGGTCGCCGTTGTTGCCGGAAGTTCCCACCGTACGTGAAGCGCTGGGGAACAAAGATTTCGAAGCCATCATCTGGTTTGCGATCTATGGGCCAGGCAACATGCCGCCGGCCGTTCAGACCAAGGTGGCCAACGCGCTGAACAAGGTGCTTCTTGAACCCGAAATGAAGCAATTCTTGCTGAGCCAGGGTATCGAGGTGGGTGC
>Ga0065721_10050937_pt1 | contig 16995 bp, 12 predicted proteins | sample Mesricmetagenome_FD_59108 | JGI IMG/M metagenome (GOLD analysis project Ga0065721, IMG submission 59108) | Mesophilic microbial community from rice straw/compost enrichment Sample: eDNA_1 v2 (version 2) | ecosystem: Engineered > Solid waste > Grass > Composting > Bioreactor | place: USA: Davis... | reverse complement strand
TCGCCCGGCTCGCGTCGCCCGCAGACGCCCCGCCGAAACCCGCGCCGGCATCCTCTGCCCCGAAGCCCGCCCCTGCTGCCGCGGCCGCGGCCGCCGTACCTGCCCCCCCGGTGCGGCTCCCTGCGCCGCTGACGCGGTTCTTCGGGCGGCGGGAAGAACTTGAATCCGTTGTCGCGCTGCTGCGCGATTCGCGGGTACGCATGATTACCCTGATCGGGCCGGGCGGCAGCGGGAAGACCCGCCTCGCGGTGGAGGCAGCGACGACCGCAGCCCGGGACCTGCGCGCCAACCGCTTCCCCGGCATCCTCGCCTTCGTCCCGCTGGCCGACCAGACCGACCCGGCGCGACTACCCGACGCGCTGCGCGCCGCGGTGGCGATGGCAGCCTCCCCCTCCGGCAGCGTCCCCTCCCGGAGTGCGGCAGCGGCCGGCGCGGACCCGATCGAGGAGGTCGCCGCGCGCCTGAACGATGCCCCCGCGCTGCTGGTGCTGGACAACTTCGAGCAGCTTGTGCCCGGGGCGGGCGTGACGTTCCTGCGTACGCTGCTTTCGGAGCGGTGCCCGAACCTGACCTGCCTGGTGACGTCGCGCCGGGCTCTGGGCATACCCGGAGAGCGGGAGATACCCGTACCGCCGCTGCCGACGCCGCCGCTTCCGGGTACCCCCGCGCGCCTGATGGAGTTCGCCAGCGTCCAGCTCTTCGTAGACCGTGCCCAGGCCGTTCGCCCCGACTTCCAGGTGACCGAGCGCAACGCTGCGGCGGTCCTCCAGATCTGCCAGCGGCTCGAAGGCATCCCCCTCGCGCTGGAACTGGCCGCCGCACGCGCCCGCGCGCTCGCGCCTGCGCAGATCCTGGCACAACTCGACGCGCGGCTCGATGGCCGCTTCGCGCTCCTCGAAAGCCGCGACCCGAACGCCCCGGACCGGCACCGCAGCCTCTACGCTGCCATCGACGGCAGCGTGCGCGTCCTGCCGCCCGACCTGCGCCGCTTCTTCTTCGCCCTGGCAACCTTCCGAGGTGGGTGGACGCTGGAGGCGGCGGGCGCTGTCGCAGGCGAGGGCATCGAAGGCGATGATGCCCTCGACGCGCTGGAGCGGCTGACGCGCGCCGCCCTGATCGTCGCCGAGGACGCCGGGGATGTGGTGCGGTTCCGAATGCTGGAGACGCTGCGCGAGTACGCGCTCGCTGAGTCCGACCCGGCAGAGCGGGCGGAGGCCGCGCGGCGGCACGCCGACTGCTTCGTCGCCTTCGCCGAGGCACGGGCGCGCGAGATGGCTGGACCGGGGCAGGCGGACGCTCTACGCGCCCTCGACGCCGAGCGGGAGAACCTGCGCGCAGCGCTGGCGTGGACGGCGGCGGAGGGCGACGCTCCGGGGCGGCTGCGGCTCACCGCCGCGCTCGCGCCGTACTGGGCCGTGCGCGGCGATCTGCGCACGGCGCGCCCCATCCTGGCGGAGACGTTCGACGCGACCGGGGACGTCACCGAAGAGGCGGCGGCAGGGGCGCCACGCCTGCGGACCCGCATCGCCGACGCCCTGGCGTCGGTATGCGCGCAGACGGGGGACTTCGAGACGGCTCGCGCCTGGGCCGAGCGGAGCCTCGCCCTCAGCCGCGCGCTGCCCGACGATTTCGGCATCGCCCGGTCGCTCAACAACCTGGGGAGCATGGCGGTGGACCAGAAGCGGTGGACCGAGGCCGAGGCGTACCTGACCGAGGGGCTGGCAGTCGCCGAGAGGGTGGAACATCGCCCGATGCTGGCCGCCATTCGCAACAACCTTGCGCTCACGCTGATGGAGACGGGACGCCTACCCGTGGCCGCCGACCTGTTCCGCGAGAATCTGACGCTGCGGCGCGACCTTGGGGACGCCCGCGGGGTCGCCCTGACGCTGCTGAACCTGGCGGATGTCCACATCCGGGAGCAGGACGGCGTGGAGGCGTGCCGCCTGTACCGGCAGTCTCTCACGCATCTGCGCGAACTTGGCGACCTGCCCAACACGACCATCGCGCTGGAAGGGCTGGCTCAGGCGCTGCTACTGTCCGGGAGGCCCGCCGACGCCCGGCGGGCCGCTGCGCTGCTCGGCGCGGCGGACGCGCTGCGGGAGCGCACCGGGGCGATCCGCCGCCCTGAGTTCGCTGCCGCGTATCCCCATCTCGAAGCGGCGCTGCGCGCCGCGCTCGGCGATGACGGCTTTATGCGCCGCTTCGCCGAGGGGGGTGAGGCCCCCCTCGAACGAGTGCTGGAGCGGGAGACGGCGTCCGAAGCTGCCGCCGCGGCTACCGCTGCCGCCGCCGTCTCCCCCATCACGGTCACCGCGTCTCCACCGTGACCGTGAGCTGGGTCTGCGTGCCGAACGTGTTACCGACCTTCATCCGCACGGCGCGGGGCCGGAAGCCCGCCGGAGCGGTGAAGATCAGGGTCGCCCGGTTCACCGAGCCGGTGCTGAAGGCGCGGGTGACGAAGCGCGTGCCCCCATGCAGCAGGTCGGCGTTGGTGACATCCACACTGGAGCCGTCCGTGCCTTCCAGGGTGCAGTCGCCAAATGCGAACGACTGGTCGCGCGGCTGCCGGTTCTTCAGGTCGCACTCCACGAGCCACAGCGTCTCGCCCTTGCCCGCCTCGACCTTCGTCTCGCCGTAGTAGGCGTTGCGGCGGGTGTAGACGCTCGCCTCCCGCACCGTGGTCACGGTGACGTCCCAGAGTGTGTCGGTCAGCGTCTCCCCGACCTTCCCGCGCGTCCGCTCCCCGAGCGCCGCCAGCAGTCCACTCGTCGCGGGCGGTTTCTCTGTGGCCGTCCCCGCCGTGCCGGATGTGCCGCCGGTCGTCGCGGGCGTCCCCTCCGCTTCTGCGGTCTGCTCGCCGGGCTTCTGCTCCGGGCGCGGCACGATCCGGCCGGGCAGCATCGGGTAGAAGAGCTTATCGAAGACGCGCGTCCCCCCCGGGATGCGGGCGTCGAACAGCAGCCAGTTCGCGGCATACTTAATGCCGCCCCGATCCTCCTTCACCCGCCACTGCGCGCTGGCGTCGAGCGAGCGGATGAAGCCGAGCAGGGCGTTGTTCTTCACCGGACCCGCGCCCACGTTCGTATTCTTCAGGTCCGCCAGCAGCCGCTTCTGCTCCGCCTCACCGAGCAACGCCAGTTTCGTAGCGACCACGGTGTTGTAGGCCGGCGCGAACGTGTCGGGGGTCCAGGAGTCGCCGGTCTGGCCGTCGCCGACGTCCGCGACGCCGAGATGGTCGCGGTTGAGGTCGGACTTGGTGATGCGTTCGCCCTCGCCGGGGCTGCCGGGGCCGAGAATCTGGTCGAAGTAGCGCGATGGGTGGGTGTAGATCTTCACCCATTCGTCGAGCGACTTCCCGCTGTGCTTGCGGAACATGTAGTTGACGAAGTCGCGCTGCATCTCCTTGATCGGCTCCATCAGCCCGAGGTCGGAGAGGGTGCGCGCCACCCAGACCGCCGCCCCGGCCGCGTCCCCGATCGCGTCCGGCGCCCCCGACATGCTGATGAGGTGGTCCGTAACGTAGTCGGCGAGCACCTGGCTGACCTTATCGCGCCGCTTCCCCCCGTCCGGCTCCGGGTCGATCATGAGGTGGTAGGCCACCTTGTGGCTGTACTTCGGCCAGGCGCGCAGCCCGACCACGATGTCCTCCAGCCACGCCTCCTTGTACTCCCGCTCGGCGATCTTGAGCGGGTTGACGCTCCCCTTGAGGCTCTCAATGTCGTGGCAGAGCTGGTCAGCCAGCTTCGAGAAGACGGCGGGCAGCGACGTGGCGGTGTTCAGGCCCCGCCCCTGGTAGAAGCGGAACATCGCGCCGGGCGACAGGTCGCCGGTCGGCTTGCCGCGGTAGAAGGAGGCGTCCACCAGCCGATCGTAGATAAACTGGTCGAGGCCGTCGATGCTGTAGTCCGACATTGCGGTGGCGGTCAGCTTCGGGCCGCGCTCCGCCAGGTACCCCTCCAGAATGACGTGCTTGATGGCGTTCGGCCCGATCTCGAACGGCCCACCCGCGAAGTGGTTGATATAGTCGTGGATGAACATGTCCCCGGCGGCGTGGACCAGGAACCCGAACGCGAACGCTCGCATGGAGTCGACGTGGGCGCTGTTCGGGTACAGCCCGACGCCGTTGTAGACCGACGTCAGGTAGCTGTTCGCCCCGCTCTCGAAGGGGTTGTAGTTGGGCAGGTTCAGACGCGCACCCGTGACGGGGTGAAACTGCGGCGGCTCGCCGTGCGCCAGTTCGTCGTGCCCGTCGTCATGGATAAGACGCTGCCCGGTGAGGATGTCGGGGTAGGCGTCCGGCCCGAGCACTCCGGCGCGGAAGTGCGCGCGGCGCGTCCGCAGGGCGTTCAGCAGCTTCGGGTCCACCGCGTAGCGTCCGAGCGGCTTGCGCTCGTACCAGTGGACGCCGTCCGTGTTGCGCCGCTCCAGCGTTGCGATGGTAACGTAGCCCGTGGCCAGCGCCTCCTCAATGGCGTACTCTGCCAGCGCGACGTGCGTGCTCGGCTTCCAGGCCCGCGCCGGTTTCGCGGGGAGCAGCGCGAGCACGCCGACCGCCGCCGTCGCTGCCAGTGCAGCGACGGCGGCAGCGGGACCGCGCCGTCCCCTCCCCCACCCGCTCAATTCGCGCCCGCTCCCGCGGTGATGTTGGTGGGGTCCACGGCGATCCGCAACGTCCGCTCAGTCTTCTCATCCAGGCCCGCCCCGATGGTCACCACCAGGTCCTTCGGCTCGAAGTCCTTCGGGACGCTGAAGACCAGCACGACCTTGTGCGCGGCCCCGGGCAGAACGCCCGCGGAGTAGGTGCGCGCGCCGTCGATGCGCATGTCGCAGTCCTTCAGCACCATGGAGGTACCGTCGGTCCCGGCGACCTGCGTCTTATCGGACAGGACGCGCAGCGCGGCCGACTCCTTCTGGCCGTTGCGGGCGATGCACTCCACCGCGAGCAGCACGTCGTTTTCGCCGTTCGGGCCGATCTCCGTCTCGCCGTAGTAGGAGTTGATTCGTTCGTAATTCTTGTAGACCTTGATGCCGGTGACCTGGAAGCGCCAGAACCCGGTGAAAAGCGTGTCGCCGACCTTACCCCGCAGGCCCTCGACCTGGTTCGCGCCGCCCTCGCGAGTCAGTTCGATGCCGACGCCGGGGCGCGGGACCACGGTCAGCCCGAGGGCGCCGGCGATGTCGCGCACGGGAACGTAGCTCTCGCCGTTGATGACGCGCACCTTCCGGGACGCCACCTTCCCGCCATACATGAGGACCGTGTCCTTCGCCTGAGCCAGCGCCGCCGCGCCCACCGCCAGCGCCGCCACCAGTGCGAGCGCACCGCCGCGCGCCGTCGCCATGCCCCGCCGCTGCTTCCTGCCCGCCTCCATGAAACGCCGCATCGTGTCTTCCTCCTCGATGGCTCGCCCGCGAACCGGAGTGCGGCCCGCGAATTCGGATTTGCCCCGAGTATCGGCGGTCGGCGTCAAACAATCGTCAAAAGGTCCCCGTCAAAAGGTAGCGTCAGCATAAAGGGAGCCCGCACCGACGAAACTTCGCTTCGTCGGTGCGGGCTCCTTATGGGCTCTGACGGCGAGACCGCACGCGCTACGGCACGACCTTGGCCTACGGGACCTTGTCCGCAGGCCGCCGCTTCTCGTGCTTCAGTATCTCCAGCACCTGCTCGTGCAGGGCGCTGTTCGTGGCGTAGGCGTCCGCGCCGTGGATGGTCGGGTTCCCACTCCAGTCTCCGAAGTGCCCACCCGCCTCGCGCAAAATGGGCAGCATCGGGGCGCAGTCCCACACCGAGATCGCAGGGTCGAGCATGATTTCGGCGCGACCGGTGGCCACCAGGGCGTACCCGAAGGCGTCGCCCCAGGTGCGCTGAAGGCGCGTCCGCTCCATCAGGCGATCGAACGCATCCGAGCGCGCCTGGCACCGTACGATCGACGAGGTCAGCATCAGCGCGTCGCTCAGGTGCGATACCTCAGAGACGCGGCACGGGCGGCCATTCCAGGTGCAGCCGAGGCCCGTCGCTGCCGCCACCATGTCCCCCACACCCGGGAGGTAGATCACGCCCACCGAGGGCTCGCCCCGCACCTCGACCCCGACGAGCACACCGTAAAGCGGAACGCCCGCTACAAACGCCTTGGTACCGTCGATGGGGTCCAGTATCCAGCGGTATTCTGCGTCTGCCGCCCCCGTTGCCCCCTCCTCCTCACCCAGGATGGAGTGCTCCGGGAAGGTGCTCAGGATGCGCGCCCGAAGGATCGCCTCGGCCTCGCGGTCCGCGATGGTGACCGGCGTCTGGTCGCTCTTGAGGTCCGGGCGGACGCCCGTGTTGAAGTACGCCAGAGTCCGCTTCCCGGCCAGATAGGCGGCGTCCATGGCCACCTCCAGCAGTTGCTTCGTGGTGGGAGTCGCCGTGCCGCTCAAGAGCCCTCCTCCTCCATCCGCTTCTGCCGCCAACCGGCGAGTACGCTCCAGATCGGGCCGCGCCGCGTCGGTTGGGGGGCGGCGGGTTTCGGTTCGGCGCCGTCCGCGGTCTCCTCCTCAGTGGCAGCGGGGGCCTCGGACGCCTGCAGGCCGGTCCCCAGCACCACCCGTGCGATGGCCGCTCCGGGCACGATCTTCGCTCCGGTCTGTGCCGCCTCCCTGCCCGCACGGCGCAGAAAGTCGCGCCGCGAAACGCCCTGGTTCTCTGACTTCGTCGGTTCGTCGCTCATGCTCTGCCTGTTTTGACTCCTTATCCCGGGGGCCAGGCCAGCGCCCGCCCACCCAGGACGTGCGCGTGGAGGTGGGGCACCGTCTGCCCGCCGTCCTCGCCCGCATTCAGCACCACACGCAGTCCGCTCTTATCGATCCCGAGACGCCGTGCCACCTCCGCGCAGGCGAGAAGGACCCGACCAGCGAGTTCGGCGTCGTCGGGCGACAGGTCCAGGACGTTCGTCACGGGTTTCTTTGGTATCACCAGCGCGTGCACCGGCGCCTGCGGATTGATGTCCTTGAAGGCGATGACATGCTCGTCCTCATAGATCGCCTCCACGGGCACCTCGCCGCGCCCGATCTTTGCAAAGATGTTGTCTTCGGCCATGGCGTTCCTCTTCCAGCTTGTCCTCTCAGTGTAATCCGACCTTCCCGCAAGCGCAACGCCCGGAGCGAGCAGGGGCAGGGAATCACGGGGCATCGATCTGCGGATTGGCAGCCACGATAGCCAGCGCCACCTCCCAGACGCGGGGCAGTGATTCCCCCGCTTCCTCGCTGCGTCGCCGCAGGTCGTCGAAGGAGGTGATCCCGAGATCGGCCAGAAACTCCCGGTAGCCAAGGTCGTGCCGCTCCACGATCTCGGCAGGGGCGTCGTGTGTGAGGACCCACCGGCACCGGGAGTAGGTGGCGAGCATCCAGAACACGGCTTCCCGGTGGTCGCCGCGCTCGATCATCTCCCGACTCCCGTCGATCGCCACCGGCCGGGCGGCCTCCGTGACGTCGGCTGAGAACCGATAAGGCGTCTTCAGCACCGACTTTGCCGTATCGAAGGCATCGGCGACGGCGGCGAGGTGGCGCTCCGCACGCTCCCGCGACATCCGAGCGCACCCCAGCAGTTCCAGCAAGGCCGGGTAGAAATCGGACAGGCCGTAGTCCGCGAGCAGTTGGCGGGCGTCCAGATAGCGGCGGCGCACCGTGGGGTTCCTGAGACCGGCGACGAGCAGGACGTGGGTAGTAACGCCCGTACCAAATAGCCAGGGCATTACCTGATCGTGCAGCGGGGCGGACGCGTCCACCGCCTTGAGCATGTTACGGGCGTTGTCGCGGGCGTGCTCACAGCGCCGTATCACCCACTCGCGCTTCGCAAACTCCGCTGCCACCGCGGCCTGAAGCGGGACCAGCGTCCCAAAAGGGTCGTGGAGAACGCTCGGCACCCGAAGACTGCCGGCAAGGTGATAGTTACTCAGGACCCGTTCCGGGCTCGCCACCAGGTCCGCCGGCAGGTAGGAGACTTCGAGCAGCACGCCCCGCCAGCGGAACTTGCCCCGTTTCTCCCTGGGGTCCTCCTCCGCCACGACCAGCATAACGTCGACGTCCGACGTCTCCGGCAGGGTGGCGTCATCAGGGAGCCAGGTCACCGATCCGTGGCAGAAGGCGCCCGTGCATCCCGGCGTCTTTGCCCCCTCTTCACGCACCCACTCGCGGGCTATCTCTCTGGCCTCGGTAACCGTCATGCTTTGAACTACGGTGCTCCCGTTTCCGCCGTTACCCCGGTTTTTCCGCAAATTCGGTTCGTAACGCTTTCCCCGGTGGCTTGTGTACACGCCCGTAACACCCGGAGGAGATACTGCAGACATCACGAAGAGCCACCGCCACCACCGGGTGGAAAGCGCGAAAGGAACCGAGCTATGACTCGCATGACCGATGCGCCCCGTAAAATGCCCGAGACGTTCGGCCCCGCCGGGCGCGGCGTCTTCGCCGCCGGCGACCGCTCTCGCGCCGACGCCTCCGCGTTCATCGCGGGTAAAAGCGGAGCTTTTACCCTGATCGAACTGCTCGTTGTGATCGCGATAATCGCGATACTTGCCGCGATTCTCTTCCCGATATTCGCCCAGGCACGTGAGAAGGGCCGCCAGGCCAGTTGTGCTTCGAACATGAAACAGGTCAACCTGGCGACCCTCCAGTACGTCCAGGACTACGACGAAACCTGGCCCATCTCGCGGCCCGTGATTGGCGGCGGCAACAGCTTCGGCGTTCACCAGGCGTCGGACACCTTCACCACGCCTTCCGAGGCGACCCGCAGCATCTACGCGAACGCGCTTCAGCCGTATATCAAGTCATGGGCCGTGTGGGGCTGCCCCTCCGGCGAGGACCACAACTACTACGACGAGCCGGAGGATCAGCTCGGTGAAGCCCGCTTCTCCTACGCCTTCAACGGCTACCTGAACGTGTGGCCGGACGCCCAGACGCCCCAGCCCGCGGACACGGTCTCCTATATGGAGATGCCCAGGCTGCTGAAGGTGCGCAAGTGGATATTCTCCTTCCCGTACGCTTCGCAGAACTGCGCGGTCGGGAACGGCGACCAGGTGCCGTACCAATTCACGCGCTGCCAGGGCAACATCACCATGATGAACAAGCATTTCGAGGCGAAGTGGTGGGTCCACGGCGAGGGCGGCAACTACGCTTATATGGACGGCCACGTCAAGTGGGTGCGCAACCCCAGCGCCCGCTCCGCCTTCGCTATGACGCGCGACCAATCCAGCTACAACCAGGTGAACTACCGCTACACGCCCAACGAGCCGTACTACTGGGTCCTGTCGCACGCTCCGGTCGAGAAGTAGCGCAGCAGGAGAAGGAGATTGCCCCGTGACGTCCTTCCGTTCCCACGTTCGACCGCTCGCCGCCGCTCTCGCAGCGGCGGCGGCCCTGCTCCTCACCGCAGGCTGCGCCCGGAAGACGGCGCCCTCGGAAGACCCAACACCCCCGCCGCCTGGCACAGAGGGGAGCGTACACCGCCTGGACCCGACGCCCCCGCCGGGACCGCCCCCGTAAGCGCACCGGGCAACCGCGTGGGGCGGCTTCTAACCGGAAGCCGCCCCCGCTGCTACGGTCGACTCGTCGCGGAGGAGGCGGTCGCAGACCAGGTCCGGGTCCATCGCGCGACCCTCTGCGCGAAGCTCGTCTGCCTCTGCTTCCCCCACCGCAGCGCGCCCACGGTGGACAAGCCCCTCGCGCGTAAGGCGCTCGCTCGGCTGGGGTGTGCCGCCGAGCGCCGCACGCAGCGCCTCGGTGACCCCGACCAGTCGCAGCGCCTGCTCCCAGCGCCCCTGCGCCGCCTCGACCTCCGCCATGACAAGCAACGCGAACACGACGTTCAGCCGGTCGCCCAGTCCGCGGAACAGCGCCACCGCCTCCTGTAGCACACCCCAGGCGCGTGCGAGTTCGGCCTGCTCCCGGAGGACGATCCCCAGGGCAACCAGTGCGTTCGCGACCCCGATCTTGATGCCGGCCTGTCGGAACATCTCCAGGGCCTCTTCGATGGGGCGCCGGGCCGCGCCGTAGTTTCCCAGGTCGCTGTCACATCCCCCGAGATTGAGCAGCGTGATGGCGATGCTGCGCTGGTCGCCGTTCTCCCGGTGGATTGCCAGCGCCTCGCTCAGCAGTTCCCGAGCCCGCGCGTAGTCCTGCCGCTCGCGGGCGTTGATGCTCAGGTTGTTGAGAACAATCGCCGTGACGCGCCGGTCCAGGACCGCGCGCAGGACCGGCAGGGCCTCCTCAAACAACTCCGTGGAGCGTCCCAGGTCCGCCTGCTCGCCCGCCACGATGCCGAGAGCCACAAGGGTCAGCGCGACATTGTGCCGGTCGTCGAGTTCCCGGTACAGGCCCAGGGCTTGCTCCAGTAACTCCCGGGCGTGGTCGAACCGGGATTGCAGCCGTTCCAGCATCCCCATTTCCCGGTGCGCCGTCGCGACGTTCTTCCGGTCACCAAGGCGCGCGTACTCCTCCAGAACCACCTCGTACAGCGCCCGGGCGGCGGGGTACTCCCCCTGCTCTCGCAGGACTGCCGCCAGTTCCCGCTTCGCCTTCGCCCGCGCCCGTACGTAGTCAGACGTCTCGTTTCCCACGAAGACCTCCCCTGCGAACGACAGGGCGGCCCGCAGCCGCGCTTCTGCCTCCGCAGGCCGTGCCTCATTCGTCCAGAGGCTTACCAGGTTGCCCGCCAGGTCCAGCGCCCGCAGCGCCACCTCCCGCGTCTCCTCATCCCCGGCGCCGCCCTCGCCCCGCCACTCCAGCGCATACAACAGGTTGTCACGTTCCGCCTTCAGGGGGTCGAGAGAGGTCCCCGGCCGCATCTGCCCATCGACCATGAGCCCGGCCAGCAGGCCCGCGAAGTACGCCTGATGCTTCGCGCGGGCGGCCGCCGCCTCGCCCGCGCCGCGCTCGGCGAGCCGGTCGCGGGCGTACTGACGCACCGTTTCGAGCAGGCGGTAGCGCGTCGTGCCGTCCGGCCGGGCCTCGGCGTGTACAAGGCTCTTGTCCACCAGGGCGGCCAGGAGGTCGAGGACTTCCCACGGCTCCACCCCCGGGCCGGCGCACACGGCTTCCGCCGCCTCCAGCGTCCACCCGCCCGAGAACACCGACAGTCGCGCCAGCAGCGCCCGCTCCGCGCCAGAGAGCAGGTCGTGGCTCCAGTCCAGGGCGCCCCGCAGCGTCTGCTGGCGCGGCAGCGCCGCCCGGTCACCGCCGGTGAGCAGGCGAAACTGGTCCCCGAGCCGGCTGTCGATCTCCTGCACCGTCAGCACCCGCACCCGAGCCGCCGCAAGCTCGATCGCCAGCGGGATGCCGTCCAGGCGGCGGCACACCCGCGCGACGGCCGCAAGACCGCCGGGCCCGAGGCGGAATGCGGCATCCGCGTCGGCGGCCCGCGCGAGGAAGAGGCGCACGGCGGCGAAGTCTGCGAGTTCGCTCTCCGCGGCGGACTCGGGCGGGACGCCAAGCGAGGGGACGCGCCACACGGCCTCACCGCGGAGTCCAAGGGATTGGCGGCTCGTAGTGAGGAGGCGCAGTTCGGGGCACGCCGCGAGCAGGGCGTCCGCCAGCGACGCGCACGCGCCCAGCACATGCTCGCAGTTGTCCAGAACCAGGAGCAGGCGCCGCGGGGCGAGGCTGCGGCACAGAAACTCGACGGGCGGCACCCGCCCTGCCTCCTTCGGCGGCGCGGGCAGCCCCAGCGCCTGCCGGACCGCCTCGGGAACATCCGCGCCGTCCGCCACCGGGGACAGGTCAGCAAATCGCGCGCCGCCTTCAAAGTCGTCCGCGGCGCGCTCGGCGACCCGGAGCGCCAGCCGGGTCTTCCCCACCCCACCGGTGCCGGTGAGCGTGACCAGCCGGCTGCGCCCCAGGCATCCAGCGACCTTGTCGGCATCGTCCTCGCGACCGATCAGGGCGGTGCGGGGCTGCGGAAGCGGCGACGGCTCGCCCTGAAGCAGCGCCGGGGTCGCGGAAGTGGCGGGTGCGGGCCGTGCCCCGGTATCCTCCGCCGCGCGCCGCGCCCCGTCCCGGAGCCGCCGGTACAGGGCGGCGGTTTCGGCGTCCGGCTCGACTGCCGCCTCCCGCCACAGCCGCGCGCGAAACTCCCGAAATGCGACGAGCGCGGCGGCAACGCTGCCATCCGCCGCCAGCGCCTCCATCCACGCGCGCAGAAGGTCTTCGCGCAGGGGCTCCACAACCAGCGCGCGGCGCAGGTAGTCTGCCGCGGCGGTGTGCTCACGGCACGCTGCGGCGGTCGCGGCCAGAGCCTCCAGCGCCGCCACGTACTGCTGCTCACGCTGACGCCGGGCATCAAGCACCCACTCCTCGCTACAGTCCTCCAGCAGCGGCCCACGGTAAAGGGCCACGGCCGCCGCGAGTGCTCCGGGGTCGCGGCCGGAGCGGGAAGCACCGGGCAGGGTGGCGGCGTCGAACGCCCGCACGTCCATCCAGGCGCCGGACGACAGGTCCAGGTGGAGCGTTCGGGGGGATTCGCACGCCAGCCGCTCCGCCTGGGAGCCGAGCGCGGCGCGCAGGTCGTGGAGGCTTTGCCGCAGGCTGCGGCGGGCCGCCTCCTCGCGGTGGTCGGGCCAGAGCGTACCGGCGAGCCAGTCCCGGTCCACATCCCGGCCCGCCCGCAGGGCCAGTAGGGCGAGAAGCCACATCCCCTTGCGCGACCGGAGCCGGGGCAGCGGACGACCGCCGACGCGCACCTCCACCGGGCCGAACAGACGCAACTCCAGACCGAACGCCGTCGCTGCCCCCGCCGCTTCGCCCGGTCGGGGCGCAAGGCCGCCCGGCGCCGTCCCCGCCGTGTACGAAACACCGTCTGCCATTCTCCGCCCTCTCCCCCGTCCCCGCGCGTATTGCTACCGCCCGCCACTACACAGGAGTAAACGCACAGACGACCACAGGTCTCACACACTACCGCCGTTCCCCCCGGCTTTGCGCTTTTCCTGCCCCGCCCGCGGCGGGTGGCATCGTCCGCTTTACCTGCTTCAGGAAGGCAACGAGGATGAAGCTGAGGATGACGAGCAGCGACCAGGAACCTATCTTCGCCAGGTGGACCGGCTGCCAGCCGCCCGCCTGATGGGGGTATTCCCAGGCCCCGAAGAAGGTGGTGAGGTTTTCCGCGAGGTAGACAAACAGCCCGACGAGCACGAACGCGACCGCGAGCGGCATGCAGTACGCCCGCCCCGAAACGCAGTAGTGCGCCCGCGTACCGCGGAAGGTGAACGCAACCAGCCCCGCGAGCGCCCAGCGGAGGTCAGGGACACCCAGATGGTGCGTGAAGAAGTTCGCGTAGATCGCGGCGGCGAGGGGCACACTGGCAACGGCCGGCGGCTCCCCTTCCAGATGCACGTCGAGGCGCCGCCACGCCTGGCACAGGTAGGAGGCGACGCTGGCATACATAAACCCCGAATACAGCGGCACCGCGCCCGCGACCTTGCTGTAGGCGAACTCCGGGTAGGCCCACGATCCCGCCGCGGTCTTAAACAGTTCCATCGCCAACCCGAGGGCGTGGAACACGCCGATAACCTTTAACTCGTCCTTCGTCTCCAGGCCGCCCGCCACCATCCCCCACTGCATGGCGAGGCAGGCAAGAAGGAGAAAGTCGTAGCGCGGCAGCCACGCCGGGAGCGGGAGCGTCCTCGAGGCGGCGAGCGCCGCGAAGATGGCGATGGGAAACACGCAGGCGAGCGCCTGCTGCCGCGCGAACTCCCATAGCGCCGGCAGAAAGAGCGGGAGGATCGGGACGCGTGCCGGACGCCCGGGACGGTCAGCAGCGACAGCAGGCAAAGTGCTCATGACTTTGCCATACGAAGTGCTTTGCCGGCCAGTTCCCGATTCAGATCATGGACCGGCTCTTGATCGTCAGGTAGCGCGAGATGAGCTCGACCGAGAGTTGCTGCGGTTCGGCATCCACCACGAACACACCGCGCTTGCGCAGGAGGTTGAGGGCGCGGCGGCGCTCAGCGATTACCTCCTCCGCCACGGCCTTTTCGTACACCATATTCGCGTCCTCGGGCACCTGCCGGGCGCGCTCCCCCACCAGAGGGTCGCTGACCACCACACAGACCACGAGGTGCATCCCGGCCAGCATCGAGATCTCGCGCAGCAGCACGGCGCTGGACTCGGGGTCCGAAAGGTCGGTGAAGAGGACCGCGAGCGAGCGCTTGCGCCAGCGCGCGGCGAGGAAGCGGAACGCCCCCCGATAGTCCGACTCGATGGGCTCTGCCCGCGCCGCGTAGAGCGCATCGAGAATCGAAACCGCGGCGGCCCGGCCCCGACTCGGAGGCAGCCAGGCGCGCGTCTCTTCAGAGAAGGTCAGCAGCCCGACCCGGTCGTCCGCCTCAGCGACCACGTGCGCCAGCATCAGCGCAGCGTTCACCACGTGGTCCAGCTTCTGCGTATGACCGACCTCCTGGCGCATCAGGCGCCCCTCGTCGATGAGGAGCAGGACATCCTGAGAACGCTCCGCCTCATAGGTGCGCGAGATGACCTTGCCGCGCCGCGCCGTCGCCTTCCAGTCGATCACCCGGTACTCGTCGTCCGGCGTATACTCCCGGAGCGCCGCGAACTCGCGCCCGCCGCCCACCACGCGCACCCGGCGGATACCGGAGCGCGACAGCAGCGCCTTGCGGGCCATCAGCTGGTACTCCTCCACCGCGCGCAGGTTCGGGTAGACCGATACCTTTTCGGCCAGGGGGATGCGCCCCTGCCGCACCACCAGTCCGAGCGGCCCTTCCAGGCGAACGTACACATCGCGGAACTGGTAGTCACCGCGCGCCGGCGGCGTCACCGCGTAGGACAGCGCGCGGACTTCGAAGGGGGCGAAGGTCATGGGCGCCTGCCGCTGCTTCAGCGCCTCCGGGGTCATCTCGAATTCGGGCGGCGGTTCGTCCCGAACCATCGTCTTCAAACGCGTCCCCGTCGCATTGCGCACCCGCAGCGTCACATCGTTGGGCGCAGCCACGGAAAGGGCGTCGTCGGTCAGCCGCTCGGCGGTGAGCGCGGCATCGGGCCGCGGGGTCCGCAGGTAGTCAATCACCGCGAGCGCCCCGATCACGATGTTGACCAGTACGGCGAGCAAGGCCAGTTCGGGGTACACCCCGCTCAACAGCAGGGGCGGGACGCCGAGGGCCAGGAGCCACAGAAACCGGCGGGTGAAGATCAAGGCGCGTCGCTCCCGGGGGCCGCGGCGGACTCGGGCACGGCAAAGGTCAGGCCGTCGTAGCCGAGGTTGATGCCGGGCGGCAGGGCGGCGTCCACCTCCCGGTGCAGGAAGTGGTGCGAGAGGTGCGTCAGGTACGTCTGCCGCGGGGCGAACCTGCGGGCCTCCTCCACCGCCTCACTCAGCGTAAAGTGGGTCGGGTGCTTTTCATAGCGCACGGCCCCGAGAATCAGGGTGTCCAGCCCGGTGAGGTGGGCGCGGGCCTCGTCCGGGATCACGGAAACATCGGTGAGGTAGGCGAACCGGTCACCAAACTTGAACGCCGTTACCGGCATCCGGCCATGCAGCACGGTGAGCGGCGTCACCGTCACGCCGAGCAGGTCGAACGGCACATGGGGCGTCAGCGGCTCCAGTACAAGCTGGGGCTTGCCCCCTCCTACCTGCGTCTCCTTGAAGCAGTAGTCGAACACGCGGCGCAGGTGCCCCAGCGTCTCCTCGGTGCCGTAGATGGGCATAGGGCGCTGCAGTCTCCAGTTGAACTGCCGGATGTCGTCCATCCCGAAGATGTGGTCGGCGTGTGTGTGCGTCACCAGCACCGCGTCCACGCGGTCTATCCCCTGCCGGAGCATCTGGAGGCGCATCTCCGGCGTCGTGTCCACCAGGATACGCCGGGCGTCCTCACCCGTCCCCACCGTCACAAGCAGCGACGGGCGGGTGCGCTTGTCGCGGGGGTCGCCGGAGCGGCACACGGCGCAGTCGCAGCCGATCATGGGGACGCCCGTGGAGGTGCCGGAGCCGAGGAAGGTAACCGTGAGCGGGGGCGACAGGCGCATGCCTGATTATACAGTGTGGCCGCCATCCCGTGTCAAACAGGCACAGCGCAAGGCAGGGCATTGGCGGCGCCGCGTCCAATGCTGTTCCTTGGGAATACACACCCCGAGGTGACAAGAATTATGGCAAAGATTCCGATCGCATTGCAGCTTTACTCCGTGCGCGACGACGCGGCGAAGGATTTGGCGGGCGTCCTCGCCGCGGTGGCGAAGATGGGCTACGAGGGCGTGGAGTTCGCGGGTTACTACGGCCACAGCGCCGAGGACATCCGCAAGATGCTCGACGACAACGGCCTGAAGATGTGCGGCGCGCACGTGGGCATCGACACGCTCCTGGGCGACGAACTGGAAAAGAGCGTCGAGTTCCACAAAACGCTGGGCTGCGAGAACCTGATCGTGCCGGGTCTGAGCGAAAAGTGGCGCTCCTCGACGGAGGCGTGGCGGGAGACGGCGCGGACGATGAACGAGATCGCGGAGCGCCTGGCCCCGCATGGTATGAAGACGGGCTACCACAACCACGCCATCGAGTTCAAGCCGCTGGAAGAGGGAGGCGAACTGCCCTGGGACACGTTCTTCGGAAACACCCGCCCCGAGGTCATCATGCAGTTTGACACCGGCAATGCCCTGCACGCCGGTGCGGAGGCGCTTCCGTTCATCCAGCGCTACCCGGGCCGCGCCCTCACGGTCCACCTGAAGGAGCATGCGGACGGCAACTCGAAGGCGCTGATTGGCGAGGGTGATGTCCCGTGGCAGGACATCTTCTCCGCCTGCGAGAGCGTGGGCGGAACGCAGTGGTACATCGTGGAGCAGGAGAGCTACGCCTACGCGCCGCTGGAGTGCGTGGAGCGGTGCCTGAAGAACCTGCGCGAGATGGGGAAGTGAATGAGGAATAGCCCTCAGGAAGGCCCCCCTGCGGGAGGCCCCCCTCCCCCGGCTTCGCCGACCCCTCCCCCCAGCGGCGCAGCCGCGACTGAGCCGCCCTGCGGGCGTGGGGGG